>PPYF01670196.1_pt1 | contig 114172 bp, 119 predicted proteins | sample 1559871 | NCBI WGS metagenome assembly PPYF01 (sample SAMN08240021, study PRJNA423297) | Human gut metagenome, whole genome shotgun sequencing project.
TTACATAGGTCTTTCCACCTACGGTCAGCCCGTTATTATTGATCACCGTATTGCCCGTTGTGACGCTGTCCACTTTCACGTCTTTGGCCAGTTTGATATTCAGCGTATCTGTCCCATTGGATACCACGCCGATATTTCCATCCGTCAGCTTAGATGTATCTGTCACACCGCCGATGATATTCGTCTGTTCGCCTAATTTTCGGGTAAACTTATTGGCCGCGGCTGCCGCAGCTTTCACATCGCCCGCATAGGCCACGCCTTTATCTATTTCCGAGGTCACCGCATAGAGCTGGCTGCCATTGATGGCATCGGTAGAAGTCGCGGAAATACGGCCGGCCGCCACATTGGTAATTGTCCGTTCTGCGCCTGCCTTGCCTACACTTACTGTGGAAGCCGGATTTACTCCTGCGAAATTATGTGCTACGCCATTGATTGTTACGGAGGGTGTCGCTACAGCAGCTGCTGTTTCTGAACCATTGCCGATAGCCACGGCATTTTCATTGGCCACTTTTGTATTATTGCCAAGAGCAACGCCATTCTTCCCTGTCACGGATGCACTGCTCCCCAGAACCATAGCCCCATCAGCAGAAGCTGTGGAATTATTCCCTACCACATAGGCATTATCCGTTGTGACGGTATTCTTATAACCGAAAGCACCTGCCGTACTTCCTTTGACCGTACCGGCAGTAACCTTCTTAATTTTATCGCCATTGGCTTCTGTCGTTTCCGTAATGGTGGCGGAACCAATCGTATTGCCGCCACCGATCGCATAGGAATTATTCCCATAGACTTTGTTATCCGTACCGACAGCCGAAGAAGCTGCACCAGACGTGGTGCCGTCCGTCATGTCAAAGCCCACCGTATTCGCATCGCCGACAGCTGTAGATTTATTTCCGTAAGTCTCCGCCCGACTGCCGAGTGCCAGAGACTTATCGCCCCAGCTCCGCGCCATGACGCCGATACCGGTGCTGGCAATCCCCTTCGTCAGTGTATTGACGCCAATCGCCGTCGAACCTGTACCATAAGACTGAGTCATCATACCGATGGCCATACTGGCATTCCCTATAGAAGCAGTATTCACATAATTCTTACTGTCATTGATAGCTGCACTTCCCAATGTCGTCCCGGGATATAATACAGCCAGTTCCCGGTTAAAGTTTTTCTGCACACCGGTGGTCGCCATGTCCGGAATGGCAGCCGTTAGAACAGGTTTTGCCTTATCAATATCATCCCCGCCGATGGCAATGGAAGAATGCCCGATAGATCTTGAGTCAGCGCCTATGGATGTGGATTGGGTACCATAAACTTTAGCCCGGCTGCCGATGGCTACGCCCTGTGAATACTCCGACTTATCCGCCGGATTAGTTACATCTTTTCTGAGCAGGCAGGCTTCCGCTCCGGCGCCGAGAACCACATCGCCCCGGGAGCCGTAGGAAGCGGCCTCCGCTCCCATGACAACCGCGCCATTACCGCCTTGGGGATGATTATGATACTGGGAAACCGTGCTCTTCGCCTGGCGGCCAATGACGATATCCCCGTTTTCCGTCGCTGTTGCATTATTCCCGATGGCGATGGTGCTCGCAGTAAACTGCTCACTGACCCGCTTCTGACCTAAAGCCTGGGCTCCCCGTCCTATGGCAACACTGTTTTCAGCAGTCGCTCCTGACTTTGCCTGCAACCCTGCCACAAAAGAATTCGTTCCATCAGCCTCTGTCAAGGTTCCGATAGCGGTAGCATGGCCTGCCGTCGCCTTAGCACTGTCACCTACCGCCACGCTGTCACCGCCGGTAGCGGAAGCACCCGGACCATACTGTGTATTCGCTTCCGCCACCCCCGGCATCAGGCATCCTGTAAGAGCAAGGGCGCACAGAAACGCGCGGATGGGCAGGCTCTCCTTTTCAGAAGCTGCTCCTCCATTTTTCCCGCAGCGGCCGGCAACTTCCGAAACCACCACATAGCAGTGTTTCACCCGGCTCCAAATGACTTTGTAAATCTGATTCATAATTTTCCCCCCTTATACTTTATCTTTAAAATTATTAATAAATCAAAGAATAATCACTTTTATCAAAACAACCGGCTTCTATTTTATCTGCAATGAATTATTTACCGGCTGCGATATGCGAACCGTATATGTCGCGGTAATCACCCTTTTCTTTATTGCCTTCATTGTTGACACGGACGCGTTCTACTTTATTCCTGTCATTATCTTCGCCGGAAATGCGGTCTACCCGGAAACGATAAGCTTCTCTTACCTTTTCCATCTCAGGACCAAATTCTTCCATAGCTTTACCCATATTTCCATCAACAGGCGCCCCATTCTGCAGTGCGCGGTAAATAATGGCCGCAAATTCATAGCGGGTCATAGAACGATCCCCTTTGAACTCTCCATCCGGATAGCCTTCCAAAAGACCTCTGTCTGCCAATGATTTTACATAAGAATATGCCCAATGGTCTTTCGGCACATCGGGGAACTCTACATTCCTTACAGGCTGTCCCGCCATCTGTCCGATGATCTGCCGGAACTGTTCATTTTGTGCTTCCAGACGGGTAACCGCATCTTTCAGGTCGACGATTTCTTTTGCCATAGCTACTTTGGATGTAGACACATGGTTGCCCTGTCCCAGCTTTACGCTGACTCCGGCATTCACCATGTTTTCTCCTCCGCCGAAAGAGCCTCCCACGCTGAACATGGTATCTTCATTGGGGCGGTAGAATGCGCCTACCGATACTGCATGAGCGTCTTTGTAGTTGCCGTAGCCGGCTGCCACATCCCACTTGTCATCCGGGTCGAAGTCCAGCGGGTGGAGGGCTGCCAATGCTGCCGCTCCCGCTCCTGCACGATTCACACGGGTTCCCAATTCGCCTACTTTATTGGTTACATTTTTGATATCCTGCGTGGAAGCGATGCCGGAAACGGAATAAGTGCTGCCGTCATTACGAGTGAAGTTCAAGGTATTCCCGTCAAGTGCTGCGGATGATGTATAACGATCCTTCAGGCCGGTGATGGTCGCTGTCGTTCCGTCATTATTTATCAAGGTAGCACTGCCTGTACCATTCGCAGCATAGGTAGCCGTGCCGCCGGTTACTACTGTGTCTTTGGCATTGACGGTATATGTCGTCGTATTCCCGGTTTTCTTGGATGTTACGGTTACATTGTCTCCCGCTTCTACCTTTGTCTTTTCAATTCCCAGACTGCTTGTATCGACGGACAGGTTATATCCGACCTTCTTGCCGTTTTCCACTTTATCCGTAATCTTTACTGTCCCGTCCGTAGATTCCATCTTGGGTCCGCTGACAGTGTATTCTTTCCCGCCGTCGGCATTGGTGCCTTCCGTTACGGTTGCGTAATCTCCCGCTTTCACGGTGGTATGTTTCTTTTCCGCCGCTTCTGCCTTGGCTTCCACTTTCTTCAGCTGTGCCACATTGACGGCATCGGTATCTGCCGCACCGGCCGCTACACCGGTGATCTGGCGGGTGATACCTTTGGACGCATCGCCTACAGAAACAGCCGCTTCTGTGGCCTTCCATGTGGAAGACGTATCTGTGGATGTCGCCTTGGTGGACGGATCATAACCCGCAACTCCCTTATCCACGGATGCCACGGAACCGCTGCCGAGGGCTACGCCGCCCGCTTTCTGCACGTTTGCGTTATGTCCGATGGACACGGCATTCTCTACACTTGTCGTAATTACACTGTTCCCGGAACCGAGGATAACACTGCCGTTTGCCCCGGCAAGCTTGCGCTTATTGCCCAGCACGAGGGCGTCATCCGTATTCTCTATTTCATTTTCAGAACCAATGACAGATACGTGATTGACATTAGTAGCGGCATTCTTGAAACCAGTAATAGAGTTATAGGTACTTGGCCTACGGCTGGTACCGGTCACGGTGTTGTTAACGCCAATCATAGCCGTGCGTAATGTATAGTCCGCTCTGTTGCCACCACCAAAAGCCATAGTAGAGCCACCTCCGTTGGACTCTTTAATAACACGGCGTAAATTTTGAGCCAATGCTTCAGGAGAATTACCGCCACTAGTCGGAGCAGAGTAAATATCTTCTACAGAGTTTGTAATTTCATTACCGGCACCATAAATTAAAGAACCATTGGAATTAAATGTACGGTTAGCAACACCAACGATACTATTAGCGATACCAGAATAATTACTAGATGCTGTTTTAGATTCGATGGAGTTCAAGGAACCGGTGATCGTAGCACCAAAATTTTGAGCTGAATTAGGACGGAACCCACCGCCATCATAAGCGCCGGTAATAGCGGAATAAGCGCCATTAACAACACCAAAGGCGGCGTTATTCCAGCTGTTAGTTCCAACTGTTGTCGCATTAACAACTACATTATTACTACGCATATTAGCTATATCACTAGTATCAACAGTGGTATCATAAAGTTTACCTTTAAAATTATGAGTACCAACCATAACACTGCCGGAACGCGCATAAGCATTTTGCCCGATAGCTACACCGGTAACTACTTTATCAGGATTAGCAGGAATAAATGGTGACTGCAACCCAAGAAATCCAGATCCCGTAAATGTAGTTTGTCCGAAGTTGAAATTTTTTTCTTGTACACCGGCCATGTTTTCTGAAAATGCATTCTGTCCAATGGCAATACCGCCGCCCTGATTGACATAATTATTGATATGAGCATTATTGCCTACAGCAATATCACCGCGTGAAGGACGTACCGTACCGTTGGAGTAGTCAATATGAGCATCTTTGCCAACAGCTACATTTTCTGCTTCCGGCGCACTGCTGCCTGTACCATATGCCACCCCGTTCCCAGAACCTGTCGCCGTATCCGCCGCATCAGCCGCATAACCGCCCATGAGGACTCCCATCCCCACAGCTGCCGCCAGAGCGGCTTTCACCGCTTTTCCCGAAGCGCTTTTCGTGTGGCTCCTTGCCACTTCAGAAGTGACTACATAGGCATGTTTTGCCTTACTCCATACAATCTTGTAAATTTTATTCATGCTACACTCTCCCTTGTTGCAGCTAACCAAAAACAGACGACACTTAGGTCATCTTAAGCTATCGTTTTATTATAGCACGTTTATTACAAACAACGAAGTAAAAAATGAAAATCGACTCTCGTTTTTCAGAAGCCGGCAAAATACCGGCAGAGAAGGGACTTTCATTCTAACCTTTCACATCACTTCCTCATCACGGCAGCAGATTCTTCACGTTCGTTCAAGATGACGCTTTACCGTCCGTCATCACTCAGAACGGGGGCAGAAAAAGAATCTTCATTCTATTCTTTTGCGTCATTTTCCCAAGCCAGTATCCTCTGTCCGGCTTCGCCGGCCACCTCCTTATAAACAAGGAGGCTTACCCAATCCCTATTCTTCCCGTTAGAATCCCTTTCCTTGCGCCGCCTATTTCCATGACCTAGGCAGCCGGCAAAGCCGGACGGAGATGCTCGCCCGCCGAGATGACTCTAATCGAAAAAGAACTATTAGCTTATAGCTATTAGCCAACAGCCAACAGCTGACAGCTAACAGCTAACAGCTAATGACCTTTGGAAATGAATCAGCCTTCATTGCCCTACCATAGAGAACTTGACGCAAAAAATCTGCCGCTTTCTTCCCTGCGGCAGATTTTTTCTGCGTTTACCTCTTAATTTCCACACGATACTTTTTCAGCTTGCCTCCATAGACCGGAAAGAAACTGAATTCGCCGTAATCCTTTACCGGCTCCGCATTCTTCAGCAGTTCCATATCGGCATCGGAAATCACAAAATCAATATCCCCATTTGCTTTCATATGCTCCGGATCCGCCGTTTTCGGCAGTACCACCGTCCCCAGCTGCCAGTCATAACGGATGCAGAGCTGAGGAATCGTGACCCCGTATTTCTCCGCCATTTCCGCAAGGCATCCATCTTTCAGCGCTTCGCCGTGCGCCACGGGAGAGTAGGCTTCCACTACGATATCCCTCTTCCGGCAGTAATCAATCAAATCCAGCGGACTGTTTCCCACATGGCAAAGAATCTGGTTCACCATGGGTTTCACACGGCAAGCGGCAAAGATGTTTTCAAGATCTCCCTCAAGGAAATTGGAAACACCGATTGCCCGCAGTTTCCCGGCTTCCAAAGCATCTTCAAGAGCACGCCACACTTTCCTGTTTTCTTCATAGTAGCGGTCCTCCGACTGGTTTACCTCCACCCAGGGCTGGGGCGAATGAATAATCATCATATCCAGATAAGCAAGTCCCATCGTTTCCAGTGTCTTTTCGATGGATTCCATGGCGGACGCATAGCTTTTATTTTCAGCCGCTACTTTGGATGTGACAAAGATATCCTTCCTGTCAATGCCGCAGGTGCGGATTCCCTCTCCGACGCCACGTTCATTGCCGTACGCCTGTGCCGTATCGATATGGCGGTATCCGATATTCACCGCCGCCTGCACAGCCTCCGCCGCCTTGTCGTCATCAATAAACCATGTGCCCAGCGCCAGTTTCGGAATAACTACGCCATTATGCAACGTATAACTTTCCTCAAAAATCATAATTGCCTCCTCTATAAACCATTGCCCCTACAAAACGACAAATATTCAGAGTAAATCACTGTGCGATTAATCAGCCGATTTGATTAAATATAGCATTCCCTCATATTTTTATACCCTTTGGCGGTTCAGAAACATCATCAAAAGGCTCCTGCAGGTCTTCCCCTTTTTCTGCCGCTTCCATGGCCGCATAGGAATCGGATTCGATTCACCGTATCACATTTCCTTTCGCCATGACAATTCTTTTTATATGCTTACTCTTCAAAGTCATTATATCCAAGCGCCAATTAGGCTACAAGTACGTTGCACATATTTTCCCTCCCAAAAGCGGTTTCCAAGGGAAACTTCATCGGCACACTTCATCGTCTCCTCTTTGCATATTTTCTTATATAAAGATAAAATATAAAATCATAACGCTAAGAAAGGACGGACTTGTGAAAAGGATTTTATTTCTGGTTCCCCGCATGAACATCGGCGGTGCGGAAACCTATGTATATACCGCGGCAAAAGAACTCCGTACCCGGGGCTATGAAGTTTTTCTCGCTTCCGGCGGCGGACGTCTGGCAGATAAACTGAAAGCGGCAGGCGTCAGGACCTTTTTCGTCCCGGTCCGGCAGAGCAAGTTCTTATCCGCCTGGCGCGTTTCATCCATCGTGAAGAAATACCATATAGACGTCATTCATGCCAACTCAGGAGCCGCGGGCATCATCGCGGCAAGAGTAAAAAGGAATACGTCTGTCCCCGTGGTATACACGGCACACGGCATTCTGGGAAATATGGAAAAAGAATATGTTATTGACCAATTGGATCAAATCATCTGCGTCAGTGAATACGTCAGGCAGGATTCCATAGCACGCGGATTCCATGAGGATCATCTCCTTGTCCGTTACAGCGGCATCGACACGGAACGTTTCACCGCAAATGAAGAGGAGCGGATCCGGCTGCGAAAAGAATTCGGTTTCGATAAAGACACCCTCGTTCTTGCCATCGTATCCCGCATAAAAAATCTGGAACATAAAGGCCACGGACATCTTCTCTCCATACTGGACAAGTGTGGCCGTAAAGAAAACTGGAAGCTCCTTGTCATCGGAAAAGGGAACGGGCTCCCCCTGCTGAAAACGAAGATACGCACCATGCACTTATCCGATAAAGTTCTCTGCCTCGGACACCGGACCGATGTGGAACACCTGCTGAACGCCGCAGACCTGACCGTCCTTCCTTCCCGCTTTGAAACGTTCGGTCTTGTCCTGGCGGAGGGCATGGCTATGGGAAAACCGGCCATCGCTTTTTCCGTAGGCGGCACGCCGGAAATCGTGAAAGACGGGGAAACGGGATTTCTCGTGGAAAAAGACAATGAAAAAGAGCTGTATGAATGTATCAAACAGCTCGACAGCGACCGATCTCTTCTTAAACAATTTTCAGAAAACGGTATCCGATGGGTACGCTCCCGTTTCACCAACCGCCGGATGGTCGATGATTTGGAAGTCATCTATCACAAGTTGTCTCCTTAATTATTTCCTGAAGGTCTTTTTAAAACGCCGTTCCAACTGGCGGAGCCAGATAAAAATCAGATGGATACGGCTCACCTTTAATTTAAATTCCCACATCGGCTGCCTGGCAGGAATCGGAATACGGGGCAGGGCAAGCAGATCCTGTGTCCACAACGGGACATCATAGAAAATCGCCAGCCCCAGTTTATACCCGCACTTCGCCGCCTCCTGCATAACCTTTCTGTCAAAATCTCCGTAAGGATAGCAAAGACATTCCACCGGCTTCCCATTAAGTTTTTCAAAAAAGCGTTTGCTCTCTGACAGCTCATCATGAAGACGATCCGTATCGCAGCGGCTCAGAAACGGGTGATCCATGGTATGGGAACCGACATAATGCCCCTCATTCTGCCACAGGGCTAATTCACGTTCATCCATTGTCCGTGTCGGCGCTTTCCCGAAATTTTCCCATTTGTTCTCCCTGCCGATCCAATTGGCAATGGGAAATACATTTCCCACATGGCGGTATTTTTTCAAAATCGGTAAGGCCGCGGAAAAATTATCTTCATAACCGTCATCAAAAGTAAGGACCACCGGTTTCTTCGGCAGCCGTTTTCCATGAAGAAAATGCGCCTGCAGCTCCTCCACCGTGATGCTGTGAAATCCGTTTTCTTCCAAGTATCTCATCTGTTCTTCAAACTTCTCCCCCGGCAGCGCATTCCGATCCCCCGGGACAGAAGCAATGCGGTGGTACATTAAAATAGGTACGCGGTCATAAAAATGGTAATATGTGTATAATAAAGCGGAAAAGATTATAATAGAAACGTACAGCATAAATAAACTCCTTAATTTATTTTAACCATTGTATCACATATATTTTTTCCTGATCAGAGGATTTCATGAAAACATTCTTAGTTTATAATACCTCTTATTTCGGAGACACTATCCTGACAGACGCACTGTGCAGGAATCTGAAACGGCTGTATCCGGAAAGCCGTCTGGTTTTCATATCCAACAAACCGTTCGCCGACATCTCCCGATACATGGACGGTGTCGATAAAGTCTGGACCTATGACAAATGGGGCATCCATAAGGGACTTGCCGGATGGTATAAATTTTATAAAGAACATAAAAACCAATATGTTTTTGATGCCGCTTTTGTCATTTACGGCAATGAGCGGGGCATTTTATTGTCCAAATTTTTAGGCGCAAAAAAAATATACGCAGACAATCGGCATGCGATCGTCCGCCTGCTCCTCTCCAACGGAAAAATTAATTACGGAAAATGGATCCATGTGCAGGATCGGCATGCCTATCTGGCGGAACTGTATGCGGAAAAACCCATGGAAAGCATGAAAATCAGGTACCATGTCCCTGATGAAGCTTTTGCATATATCAATGAACAGCTTTTAAAGGGAATCACCAAACCGATCATTGCATTGAATCCGGTCACCAAGCGAGAAGAAAAAGATTTGAAACCGGATACACTCCTTACACTGGCAACAAAAATAAAAGACGCAGGAATGATTCCCGCCATGATCGGTGCAGGAAAAGATTGTGAATCATATTATGAAAATCTTCCGCCTGCTGGCAGACAGATGCTGCTGAATCTGGTAAACAAAACCACCATTCCCCAATTGGGCGCCTTGCTGAAAAGCTGTGCCGTCCTCATCAGCGCCGACACCGGTACTGCCCACTTTGCTCTCGCCTTAGACGTTCCCGTGGTAGATGTTTTTTACCTGAATGATGAATCCAATCTCGCCGCCTGGGGCCCGAAGACATTCTACCACCACCGCCTGATTGCCCGCGGCGGAGATTTCAGCGCTGAAAATATTTGGGAAAATGCACAGGATCTGATAGAAGAAAACTCTTCCCTATAACTTTGTATATTTCCGGTTCGTATCAGGAAAGGATATTGATATGTTCTCACGGTATTTCACGGATAGCCATTCTATAAAAACGCTCCCGTCTTATCTTTTGTCTTCTTTTATTTTCATAAGCGTCATCTTTTTACTTTTCCATATTTCCGGATTTGAACGTGTTTTCGAATGGAATAAGAGTCTGCGTGATGCGGCCACAGGGTTTGCCGTCTTCAGCCTCATTACATATGCACTGAGAGAAAAACTGTATGCCCCCTTGTGGTGTTTATCCCTGTTTCCTTATCTAACGCAGCTTGTAATTTACGCCTATGTACTCATTCATGCCAATATGTCCTGGACGATTGATTACGACTTGATCCACCCCTATTTCCTGCTTTTCGTTTACGAATCAGCCCTCACGGCATGCTTCTTTGCCTTCTCACAAAACCGTCCAAGGAAATGGCGCTTTTCCATTTCTGTCCTTTATGGAATTATCGTCGCGGCAAGCCTTCTGTTTGCTGCTATATATCTGGGATACTACCTCCTATACAATGACACGATACGCGCGGAAAATATGCTGCCCATCCTGCAGACCAATAAAAAAGAAGCGTTTGAATTTATTTCAGACCGCATCGGACTGCCCGTCCTGTTTTCTTCCCTTATCTTTTTTGTGCTGCTCTTACCGGCCTCTTTCTTCTGCTGCCATAAAGCCATTTCCGTCGGCCGGGATCGTTACAGTAAAATGCGTATCCTATGGATAGGCATGATTTGCATTCTGTCCATCATCAGCATCCATAAATATATCCCGTCTCTTTTTCCTATTTCACAAACTTATGGCGCTTTCCACTATATACATGAAATGCGGCGGATCAGCCAAAAGCATGAACAAAATATAAGCCGGTTCCGTATATATACCCCCGTCAGCGAAGCCATGCCGCAAAAATTACCGGGTACCGTCATTGTCGTCATCGGAGAAAGCGCCACCCGTGACCGGATGAAAGCCTTTACCCCGTCTTATCCGTCTGAAACAACCCCATGGCTCTCAGAAATGAAAGAAACACCTTATTTTTACCTCATGGATAAAACATATTCCTGCTTTCCCGTCACTGTTCCCGCGCTTTCCATGTTCCTTTACGGGCGAAACCAATATGACCACCGGAACATAGATGACGTAGCCAATATCATAGATGTGGCACACCTTTCCGGCTATAAAACATGGTGGATGAGCAACCAGGGCAAAATGAGCGGTGAAGACAGTCCCATCGATTTCGTCGCGCAAAACTGCGATACGGAACAACGGACGCCGTTTCCGCTGGGCGACGATTATCAGCTGCTTGATTTTGTAAAGCAGCTTCCCAAAAATGAAAATAACTTTGTCATTATCCATCTTATGGGCAGCCATATCAGGTACAGCGACCGCACCCCGCCGGATTTTAAAGGAATCGACAACCCGCAGCACGACAAGCGGACCAACCAGTATGACACCACGCTGCTCTATACGGATCATCTCCTCCGTGATATCTATACGTATGCCAAAGATCATTTGAATCTGCAAGTCATGATGTACTGCTCCGACCATGGAGAAAACATGGAACGAAGCCATGTCGCCAGCAAAAACATGACTTATGATATGGTTCGGATTCCTTTTTTCATTTATCTTTCCCCCGCTTACACACGGCTCTACCCGGATACGGCACAAGCCCTGCGTCAAAATGAACACAAAGTATTCACCAATGACCTGATGTATGACACCATCAGCGGAGTCCTGCACCTGCCAAATACAGACTATGAACCGAAATTTGATTTAAGCAGCAGTGCATATGATCTGAAACCGGCAGACGCAAGAACGAAGTATGGAGAATGGACCATCCTTGATGATCCGGATTACAAGTAAGTAATTCAGGCATGACAAAAACCGTTACAGTTTCTCCAAAAGGAGCTGTAACGGTTTTTTACAACAAATTCACACTCTTTTCTCCTCCGAGTGCAGCGTATCCCATCTTTCAAAAAGCAGTGTAATGCCAAATGCAAGATAATATAATCTGCCAAACGATGTGGAAGAAAATGTTTCATCCAAAAGCCCGTTAAGAACAAAAGCAAGAAAAACTGCCAGCATGCACCAGCTGAATGGATTCAAAGCATATATACGTATCCTTTTCCAGAAATACATCCCCATAAGAATCAGATATGCATTATAACCCAGAAAAGCAAGAATCCCTCCGGTTGATAAAAAAATCAGCCACGTATTATGGGCATGCACATTTTTTTTAAACTCCCTGCTTCCCTCCAGTTGATATTTATGGTCATAAGCATTCTTCCATCCATTCAGTCCCACTCCGGCCAATTTATGGTCCTCCCACATATGGTAACTGCTCTTCCATATAAACGGTCGGTCTGCCCCTTGCATCCGATATGGATCATGTATTCCAAACCGGAGGGAACACAGCAAAGCAAGTACGACCAGCAGACCTGCCCCCATCCCTAAGAGCCGCCGCCTGGTTTTCCCCATTGCAATTTGATTTCTAAACAGGAAAATCAGCACAGTAATAAAAATCGCTATGGATAAAGCTCCCATGGCACCTCTTGTTTGCGTCAGGACCAATGTAACTGCCTCCAGCACTAAAAGTACCGACATTACAGCCAGATGAAAAATATTATCACGATAATAGCAGATAAAAGCAATAGTGAGTGGAATAAAGACATCCATCATAATACCCACGTGGGGCGGTGATGTATAAAAGCTGTCCAGGCGCTCCATGTGTTTGGCAGCATACTCATATATCCCATATCCGCATATTGCATACCCAATCGTAACAAATGTATAGCATACAGTTTTTCTGATATCATGCTCCCAGCCGATGTATAAAATCATAAATAAAGGCAGCGGAATCATAACATAAGACAGAAAACTATATGATCCGCCATACATATTTCCAGTATTGTCCAAATGAAACAGCGTGGAAATAAACAGGCAGGCATAAAATACAACGAACGCCCATAGAATATTTTTATGAAGTGTAACCTTGGGAATCGCATGATTTTTCAGTGCATAAGCAATTACAAACAGAGTAAATGCGATCATACTGATAGACATTCCCGTATTAATATAATGGTAAGCCGTAGCCCCCCATACGACAACAGCCGCTGCCAACCGACTGCCCCAATTTATATTTAAAAATTTCATGAATCCCGCTCCTAATAGTTTTTATCGGGCAGCCATAAATTTCCACTGCCGCATTTTATATTGTAATGAAACTGCCATTTTACGGACATATCCGCAAAGCTGCAACAAAATCGTACATTCACTTACAATCAGATACCGCTGAAAAGAAAAAAGAAACGGCAACGATACATCTCTATGCATAAAGATATATGATTCCAACTCCCTGTAATCCAAATCCGGCAATTCCCGCGTATTGAAATCCGCCACAAAAGTCTTTACAGCGCACTTCAGTGCCTGAATGCAGCAAACCTTCTTATCCGACAATGCATGTAAATCCGCAATCCGTTCATGTTCACGCCACGCCAGAAACCTTCCATATTTCAATTGTATAAAATCCTTTATATTTTTCCCCCTCATAAGACTGTTTTCATTTTCATAACTGTAACGATATAAAGATACCGGAGTCAGATAAGCACTTCCCGCCTTAAAAAAAACGGTAGCACTCACATACATATCTTCCACCAGCCGCCCTGCCGGAAATATCAGATCATTCCATAGATAACGCTTATATAATTTCCCATGGGCAAAATTCGGCAATTCATCAAGAAGGATCCCTCTCCGGATTTTCGATAAATTATCCGTCTCTTTCCATCCGGAAGACCTGCAATCCTCGCTTCCATCAGCATAGATAATACTGAAACCCGCCATGATGATATCATAAGTCCCTGATTTTGAAAAAAATATCATTTTCTCTAAAGCATCTTCCACGATAAAATCATCAGAATCAAGAAAATATATCCACTCACCTTTACAGATTTTTATACCTGCATTTCGGGCAGCGCTAAGTCCCTGATTTTCCTGATGGATGACATGAATCCTGCCATCTTTTTCCGCATAGGAGTCACATATCTGCCCGCATGCATCAGGCGAGCCGTCATCAACCAGGATCATTTCCCAGTTGGAATATGTCTGGTTCAGCACGCTGTCAATACATCTATGTATAAATTTTTCAGTTTTATATACCGGCACGATGACCGACACCAACGGAGCATATCCCATAGGTTTTATCCCCTTATTCCGCCTTTTAAGCGTTTCAGCACATTGCCGCCGATTTCCATATTCAGGTACGCATAGCAGTATGCATTTAAAATGAAGACAATTCCAAGCATCACCATGCCTGATTTGGTAAACATCGCTTTACCCGGATCCGGATCAAATCCGAAGACCGATGACAAGGGTATCCATATCCAGCGAAGGAATGTGGTGAAGCGGTCAATCGCTCCGGTAAGGGCATCGGCAATGCCGAGAACATAAATGGAAAATATGATTTTATAAGACATTTCAAGTATATATGCAAGAATCGTAAGGCAAAGCGTTTTCCCGTAGGACAGTTTATGAAGAAATCCATAGCCCATGGCCATGCCGAGGGCACCCGCATAAAAGGCTGTCGTCAGTCCGATTTCAGGCCCTCCGATCATGGTAACGAGAATAACCACGCCCGCCGATGTGCCGAATCCCCACTTCATCCCGTGGAAATCACAAATGACGGCAATCGGAATGGGGGACGCGGTCATCGTGACGAACACGAGAAACGGTGCTAAAAGTTTCAGAAGCACCAGAAGTGACGCGATGGCCGCCGCTGCCGCCGCTTCTGTCAGATATTTTGTTTTTCTCACTGATTCGTTCAATCTGTATCCTTTCCAAAAGAAGCTGCCAAGGCTTCTTTCTCCTGTTTTGTTTTCCGTTTCAAATAGAATTCACAGGACCGGGCGTCATGGCCGTTGTTCCATTCCCTGTACCACACAAGGCGGACAGGCAGCCGGCCTTTCGTATACTTCGCGCCCTTCCCCGCATTATGGACAGCTACCCGTTTTTCCGGATCATCTACGGTAAATCCCGTGTAGAGTGTGCCGTCTTGGCAACGCACCATGTAAGTAAAATATTTCTTTTCCATCTCTTTCTCTTAGCCGCAGGCAGCAAAAGGGCACCGGACTGTTTACATTTAAGTGTATGGTCTCCGCATGGTCACACATGCCGCCGACCCCGTCTCCAGACTGCTGTTTTATTACCCCTCTATTGTATACAAACAATAAAAGAAATGCCAGCTGCATTGATAGCAGCTCAGAAAGCATTTTTCTTTTATTTCCACATTTTTTCATATCATTCGGATAACAGATTATTCACTGCCATGGTGAGAAAAACGGTAAGAAGATAAAAGCTATCAGCTATCAGCTATCAGCTGTGAGCTGTTAGCCGTTAGCTGTGAGCCGTCAGCTAAAAGTGCTGAATGACGGCGGATGACAAGACGTCATTCTGAGCGCCAGCGAAGAATCTGTTACTGTGGTGAGGAATGCGGTAAGAAGATAAAAGCTATCAGCTGTGAGCTGTCAGCTACAAGCTAACTATTCTTTTACGATTTAAATCATTACGACAAGCGAGTATCCTCCATCGCACTACGTGCGCCACAGTTCCTTCTGACGGCCGACTCCATGATCCTTGTATAAGACGTTAAGGCGTCATCCTGAACGAATGGGAAGAATCTGTTACTGTGGTGAGGAATGCGGTAAGATGTCATAAGAATCATAGATTCTTCACTTTGTGTCCTATTGCTGCTTCCCTTTAATAAAAAGTGCAGCAGGGGAAATGTTGCATTTCTCTTTGCTGCACTTATATGGTACTAATGAAATGAACCGGCATTTAGAGCAGAGACAAGCGGGCGACTGCAGGCCGGAGGCTCAGTACCATTCATTGATCCAGTTTTTTTCAGAGGGAAGCATGTTTTCCGCCGTTTCAAGAACTTTTTCACGCTCCGCACCTTCCAGCCATTCGATGCGCCCCAGATCCGACAACTCTCTCAAAGACAGGGCCCCGAAAAAAAGCTGGGCAAGGGCACCTGGGGTCATGGTAAAATCCGGTTCGGGAATTTTATTTCCCAATTTCACGCCGGAAATATCTTCGATATGAAGCTTCAGTGTGTAAAATACATCATATTTCACAGCGTAAATTCTTCCTTCCTTGGCGGAAAGGACGTAGATGCCGCTGTTTTCGGGAAGGAACTCGTCCGCCAGCTGGAAAGACAGGAATCCTTTCATCTCTCTGCAGGGAAGTCCGTCAAATGCCATGACCGGATCCGTGACGCGTCCCATCATGGTTGGGAAAGAGGCATTATGTATATAGGTATGCTCCGCGCCATTCTGCCAGTAGAAAAATGCCCTGTCATCAAAAGGTTCATACCACACGCATTCATCCACGGAACCGCGGTGTCCAGCCATGTAAGCATAGAGCCCTTTCCGTCCCGCATCGGAGGCGTACGCCATTTCCGACACGATGAGTTTCCTTCCGTCCAGATGGTAGAAAATATATCCGGCCGCACCGTCCAGGTCATTGACGACAGCGATGTAACCGCCGTCACAGAACTGGGCGCTGATGTGCTTCTTCCATGACGCCTCATCACGAAAAGCCCAGCCGTTCCGCCCCTTCACATACCTGTCATAGACAGAGGCAAGAGTTTTCCATTCATCTATCGAGGCAATACTCCCTGCGGACTGCGCCCGCTTACCCAAGAAACTTAAATGCTCAGGCGCGGCGCTTCGTTTCCACTGGTGCGCATAAAATGAAAATCCCATAGGATAATAATACGATGCCGCCGAGGGCATGAGAATGACAGCGCCTTTATTTTCCATCCGCGCCATATGGAACGCGCCGCGGATCAGTTCAGTCGCAAGCCCTTTCCCTCTTGCGGCAGGATGGGTAGCTACCCCGACAAGGTAATCCACCGGCATCTTTGCACCGCGGACACATAGTTCATAAGGGCGGCGGTGAAGACTGCACGCTATTTTCCCTGCTTCTTCTCCCGCCAGTACATCTTCCGGGCGGTAGAGCTCCCTGAAATACCAGCGGAACCACGGGTCGTCCTCTCTTTCAAAACAGTACGACCAAAGCGCGCGTATATCCTTTTCATCCGTCCGACTGCATTTACGTATTTTCATAACCGCCTCAGAAACAACTGCCGTCTTTTACGACGACATCATACTTTTCCGCGAAATGGTCAGGATTGTATTCCATTTTTGCCTGACGCAGGCCGGGCAGCCCCATGTCCTCCTCACGGTTTACAAATTCTGTTTCCGCAAATTCATGCATCAGGAAATCGCGGTTGATTGCCTGATACAGCCCGCGGATATTCGGATTTGCCTTTTCAAAGAAAATATGCGCCACCCGTGGATTGACCAAATCTCCGTTCGTAAAGGCCTCTACCTTTCCATAAATGCGGATAATGGCGCCTTTCAATTTCAAAGCGTCCCAATTGGCAAAACACCGCTGCAGCGCTTCTTTTTCTTCCGCAATGTCTCCATGCCGTTCAAACCAGTCTTCAATCCCCTGCCATGCGTCTTCCCTGTTTTCCAACGTGATGGACTCGTATGTATAATCACCGTACTGGCGGAGAAAAGCGTTCAGATGATTTTTCTTCATACGGAGTTTCTTTCCCGATAAATTGATCATGTCTGCCGTACGGTATACATATTCCCAATTATCCCGATCCGCAGTGAATTCATACCGGTTCGGGCAATGGGCTTTGATCTGTTCCAGCACCCAGGGTGAAGCAGCCTTAATGATAAACGGTTTTCCCTCGCGCTCCAGGCATTCATGGATAATCTCCATGCCGCGGCCGAAAGACGCCCCTTCACCGGCAAAAGGGGGCATAAAGAACGTATTCTCCCCTTCCCCCGCACGGACGAATAAGATATTCTCCTCTACCGCCCACTGCGTATGGTACGCTTCCTGCCATAAAAAAAGTGTATTGAATGAACAGTCGATCCCCTCATAATGATGGACATGGAAGAAGCTGTCGATATACTCTCTTTTTTCAATTGTAAACGGTTTGAAGTCTATGATGAACATCTCCTTAAAAAATAACAACTATATTGTAAATATTCTATCCTTTTTTATTCCTTTTGGCAAAAACCGGAACGGACTTTATAAGCCACAACACGGCATGCTGCTGAAATCAGAAGACAGATAAACACCCACTCCGTCATTTTTCCGGTGCAGGAAAATAAATCTGCCGCAAAAGCAGTAAACAAAAATTTTTACAAAAATAAAGAAATTCTTTCCCCCTCTCATTTAAGCCTCTTTCTTGATAATGAGAAAACCGATATTATCAGAAACAGCAGATCTGGCTTTTTCCGATTTCCCATAAAATCAAGCTTCACCGCGGCGAACATGATTTCCCCGAAACTTCATTCGTTGCGTTTTTCTTTCGATAAAAATTACACTTATTCACATTATTCACAAACTTATTCACAACTATTCACATCATGTGGATAAAAACAATCTGTTTTTTCTCTTTTCGCGATAAATCAAAGCTTTTTCCGCCTGTCCATCCCAGACAGACACACGAACTGTGCATAACTGTGCATAACCGTTTTGCCATTCTGTAAATGAGAATGGAAAACATTCCGTATTTATCGTATATCTTTCTCACTTTCACTCTCATAGGATACCCCCGATATGCATGTGAATAACTTTCTCTCCATCTGTCCCCCTTTCTTCCAATCATCCATTTTTCTTCCCCTCTTGACAACGAATACGTGCAAAATAGAAAGAAAAAAAGCGAATAAAAGAATTCATTTCAAATCACCCCTGTATTTGTCCGCCTGCTGTGTACATAAGAAATAAAAACTTTCTAAAAAAAAAATGATTTCCTTCCGTTCCGACATCGGCAGAAATGAAAATCATTTTCCCGTTTTGTCTCTTTCATTCCATTTTATTTGCAAACTCCCATTTCTGCCTTTTTTGTGCTAAAATATGACATGTACACGCGTCCATAGCTCAGCTGGATAGAGCAGCGGTTTCCTAAACCGTGTGTCGGGGGTTCAAATCCCTTTGGGCGCACCAGGAATGCACAGCTGCCAAAAGGCGGCTTTTTTATTTGCCTTCAAAATGTATTTCCTATCGGGGTAAAATCCTCTTTTCCGCCCCATGTCGCCGCCGGTGGAGTCTTTCAGAGAAAAAATGATATAATATATATGGTAAATACTTTATAAATACTTTTTTACAGGGAGACAAATCATGGATACGGTACATATCAATTTAGGGAATGATTCTTATGATGTGATAATCGACTCAGGCATCATCGGCCGCCTGGGAAAAGAAACCGCCCCCCTGTCGGGTCACGGGCGCGCAGTCATTATCACGGAAGAAGGAATTGACGAACTGTATGGCCAGGATTTGAAACGCCAGCTGGAAAAAGAGAACCTGAACGTACAGCAGATCGTTCTTTCTTCGAGCGAAAAGAGCCGAAGCCTTTCTGTCGTGAGCCGTGTATGCGAGGCGCTGGCAGACTTCGGGTTCTGTGCAGGAGATCTGCTTATCGGCCTTGGCGGACGTGTCGTCGGCGATGTGACAGGCTTTGTTGCAGCAACTTACCGGAGAGGGACTCCCTACGTGCAGGTGCCCACTTCTCTCCTGGCACAGATCGGCAGCGCCATCGGAGGAAAAATCTCCATCGATATCAATGGAAGAAAAAATCTCATCGGTACATTCTACCAGCCCAAAGCCGTGTATGTAGATCCTGCCATGGTCCGCACGCTTCCTGCCCGTTTCTTCCATAACGGCCTCGGCGAAGCGATTAAGATCGGCTGCGTGGCAGACAAGGACCTCTTTGAAATATTTGAAAAAGCCGCCTCTGACCAGGATATCCTTCGTGTTCTTCCGGAAATCATCCGCCGCTGCATTACCATCAAGGCACACTATGTGGAAATCGATCCCGAAGACAAAGGTGAGCGCCGTATCCTTGATTTCGGCCATACACTGGGCGGCGCGGCAGAAAGATACTACCGTTTCAATGATCTCCGCCTGACCCACGGTGAAGCGACTGCGGCCGGCATGTACATGATCACGAGCGCTTCTGAAATTCTGGGACTCACCAAGCGGGGTACAGCGGAACGGATCAAGTACGTCCTCCAGTCTATCGGCCTTCCCACCAATCTTGACGTCCCCCGTGATATTCTTGTCTCCCTTCTGGAACATGGAAAAAATGTAAAAGATGAAAAAATAGAAACACCCCTCGTTCTGGAAATCGGAAAAGGATATATTTATACGGGAGAAATTGAAACCTTAAAGAAATATATACAAATGGAATAATTGCAAACCTTCGGAAGAAATACCGGGAGTAAAAACAAACTTCCGGTATTTTTTTCGCCCTGTTTCTCATAACCTGTAAAACCTGTTCCCCATGGGACGCTATGCTATAATGCAGATAATAAAACGATCTGCCTGAAAGGTATACTATTTCAAACCGGAAACAGGAGTATAAAAATGGATTTCAGCAAAATAACAGCGGCCGTTATTGGCCTGGGTCTGATGGGCGGTTCCTTTGCCATGAGACTGAAGGAACTCGGAGCGGCAGTAATCGGTATCAATCGGACATTATCGACGGCAGAGGCCGCCCTTCGGCAGGGCATAGTGGATTCCATCGATATCAGTGACCTGAAACACACGGACATTGTTATATTCTGCACACCTGCCAAAGCGACACTCGCCTTTGTGAAAAATCACCTGCCGGACTTCCGCTCCGACGCGATCATGACCGATATCGCCGGCGTAAAAGGAAACCTCGCCGATGATATCCGGCAAATACTGCCGCCCGGCATGGATTTCATTTCATCCCACCCTATGTGCGGACATGAAGGCCAAGGACTTTCCCGGGCGGATCCGGACATTTTCCGCGGAGCAAATTATATCCTTCTTCCCGATAAAACGAACCGCCCAGAGAGTGTGGAACTGCTCCGAAACATGGCGCTGGCTTTCGGCTGCCGCCACGTGCCGTCAATCACACCGGAAGAACACGACCGCCACATCGCCTACACCAGCGACCTGACCCACGTCCTTGCGGCGGCGCTGATAAACAGCACTTCCCTGAAAGAAGACACAAAGTACTTTACAGGCGGATCATTCCGTGATGAAACAAGAGTAGCGGATATCAACAGCCCCCTTTGGACAGATTTATTCCTTGCCAACCGTGAAAACCTGCTTCTTGAAATCGACCGTTTTACAGAAAGCCTTTCTGCAATAAAAACAGCACTGGACAGGGCAGATAAAAATACCCTTCATGAACTTCTTGAAAAAGCAGGAAAAAGAAAACGGAACCTGACAGCCGCCGATAAAACATAATCGAACGTAAGCTGCCGGCTCCTGAAAACCGACAATTGTGAACCAGCTGCCCGCACCAGTAATGGAGGATACTCGCATTCCATAGTGACTCAAACCGTAAAAGAATAGTTAGCTTGCAACTGACAGCTCACAGCTGATAGCTTTTATCTTCTTACCGCTTTCCCCACCACGGCAGCAGATCCTTCACGTTCGTTCAGGATGACGCCTGACGTTTTCCTCATTATGACGCCATTTCCTCCAATCGTCATTCTGAGCGGGGACAAGAATGCTGTTTGAGAAAGCAGGGAGACGGCTATGTGACACAGAGTGAAGAATCTATGACTCGGATGAGATCTTACGGCTTTCCTCACCACAGCAGCAGACTCTTCACATTCGCTTCGGATGACGATTAACATTTCCCTCACTACAACAGCAGATCCTTTGCTGTTGTTTCGTATGACACCTAACGGAAATCATATGCTTCGGCTTTTAACTCATAGCTAACAGCTTATAGCTGGCAGCTCACAGCTCATCCCGCACCTCATACCGATCTACGGAACACACGGATACGCAGCCTCTATAAGGCGGGATCCGGTACAGAGAAAAAAAGCGCCGCCCCCAGTACCAATTGTACACAACCATCCCCGGCGAATCTTCCGGCAGGTATATACGATACCCGAAATACACCCTGCGATATATCCGAATGGCCGCGCAGCACGTAAGAACCGTAAAAAGGAATACTATAAAAAGCTTCTCTCCGCCGTTCAAAAACGGATGCGTACCTGTATATTCCACTGCCAGCCCGTAAAAGACAAACAGCAGAACAGCCAGAAGCATATTTTTCAGATCCATCAACCCATGTCCTCCGAAAGGAGCCGCGATTTCTGTATATCCGTCCGGCGGCGGTTCAGGCTTGAGAACTTGCTCCCGCCGTCTCACCTGTTCCATCATTTTCAGATTCACTTTTTCCTGTTCGCAGGCATCCGGATCTGCGGTCCAGGTATTCTTCCGGTACCATTCTTTTACTTTATATATACTCAGTGCCAGGCATCCCATGGCCGCCAGCAGCACAAGAGCTGCAATCGTTTCTGTTTCCACGATATTCTCACCATCATATTCCTGTAATAAAAAACGGAATAGATTACTCTACTCCGTTTCAGCAGCGGACCGAAAAGAACTGCCGTTTACAGCAAAGGCTTACCCGATCCGCGCCCTGTTTATTCTTCAGGACAGGCAGGCGCCTTGATCAAGTTGCCGTCCGCATCCTTATCCTTATATACGATGACATACGCTGTTCCATAAGAAGTCGATCCTGTTACAGACAATTCTTTTGAAAAAACGGCTTCCCCTACTTCCCCTTTGTAATACTCATACCGGCTCTTGGGCGAATAGAAATAAATACCCGCCGTATAAACAAAACCTTTTTCTAAAAACAAATCACAGGGAATCGGTTCCGGCGTCTTATAATTCTGATTGCCCGAAACACCGGCGGATGTTGTCTGGAACTTCGCCTCCAGCGTATGGCGGCCTTCCGGAAGCACTACGGTATAGTAAGAAAGCTTACTTCCCATGTGTTCATATTCGGAAAAAATTTTCCCGTCAATCCGGATGGGATCCCCATAGATCTGCAGCACGGCTTGATCTCTGTTTTCACTGATAAACTGATGTTCCTTCTTCTCTTTTTTCTTATAATACATCATACAAGGGATACTCAAAAGTGAAACAGCGATAAAAAAAGCCACAACGATAAAAATAGAATCCATTAGCACACATTCCTTTCTTCAATTCATATATTTCAATCAATGATGCAAAAACTTCCGCCGGCAGGCGGATACCGTTTCCGGTTTCAAGTATAACATAGTTCCCATCCTTTGAAAAAAACGGTTTAAACAGAAATAGTATCCGCCCGGAAAATCATATTCCTCATTCCCAAAACAGGGCCTGCCGTTTTTATTTTTAATATTTTTTTATTCCGCGCCTTTCTTTCCTTTGCGCTGCTTCACATACACCATCAGCACCGATATATCCGCCGGGGAAACGCCGGGAATTCTCGCCGCCTGCCCCAGAGAGAGGGGACGGATTTTATCCATTTTCTGTCTCGCTTCTGTGGAAATACCGTCAAGGGACAGGTAATCCATATCGGGGGGAAGTTTTTCGTTTTCCATGCGGGCAGCTTTCCGCACGGCTGCTTCCTGCCTTGCGATGTAGCCTTCATACTTCACGGTGATTTCCATCTCTTCCACAGCCTCCTCGTCAAAAGAGGGACAGCCGAGCGTTTCCATCATTTTCCGATAGGTCATTTCAGGCCGTTTCAGAATCTGATCGGCCCCGGTACCTGTCGTCAGGGGTGCGGTTCCCATGCTCTCCAGAGCCCGATTGATTTCTTCTTTCGGGGTAAAACGCTGTGTACGAATATAGTCCATAGCTTCTTCATATTTCTTTTTCCGCTCCAGGAAACGGGCATACCGTTCTTCTCCCACCAGACCGATACTATGTCCTTTTTCGGTAAGACGGAGATCGGCATTGTCCTGCCTCAGAATGAGGCGGTATTCACTGCGGCTCGTCATCATGCGGTACGGTTCGTCAGCACCCTTGGTGACGAGATCGTCCACGAGAGATCCGATATATGCTTCATGGCGGGCAAGGATAAACAGATCTTTCCCCTGTATTTTAAGTGCGGCATTAATCCCCGCCACAAGGCCCTGGGCAGCTGCCTCTTCGTAACCGCTCGTACCGTTTGACTGCCCCGCGGAATAAAGGCCGGGAAGTTTGATCACTTCCAGCGTGGGATAGAGCTGGAGAGGATCGAGCAGATCATATTCGATGGCATAAGCGGGCCGCATCATTTTCACATCTTCAAACCCGGGAATGGTGCGGAGGAAAGCATACTGCACATCGATCGGCATGGAGGTGGACATGCCCTGCACGTACATTTCCGTGGTGTCCAGTCCCTCAGGCTCAACGAAGAGCTGGTGGCGGTCTTTATCTGCAAAACGGACGACCTTGTCTTCAATGGAAGGGCAGTAACGGGCTCCGATGCCATGAATCTTTCCCGCATACTTGGGGGCGCGCATAATATTTTCCCTGATGATTTCATGGGTCTTTTCATTGGTATACGTAAGCCAGCAGTTCCGCTTATTTCTGTCTTTCCGTTCACTCATAAAGGAAAAGGCATGATTCTCCGGATCGCCTTCTTCCAGTTCCATTTTGTCCATATGAAGGCTCCGCCTGTCTACACGGGATGGCGTCCCCGTTTTGAAACGGAGAATTTCCAGCCCGTGTTTTTTCAGATTGGCGGACAGCCCTACAGAAGGACGCATGCCGTTGGGGCCGCCGGAATACATAGTGTCGCCGATGATGATCATGCTGTCCAGGTACGTGCCGGTACAGAGGATGACAGCCTTCGCTCGGTATTCTTCATCCAATTCGGTGGTCATGCCTACGCACTTTCCGTCTTCCACGATGATATCCATGACCTGCACCTGTTTCAGATCCAGGTTTTCCGTATTTTCCACCACATTTTTCATATAGCGGTGATAAGCGCCTTTATCCGACTGGGCGCGGAGGGCATATACCGCCGGTCCCTTCCCGCGGTTCAGCATGCGCATCTGGACAGCCGTCGCATCGGCGGCGATACCCATTTCCCCTCCAAGAGCATCTATTTCCTTTACAAGATGGCTCTTGCCCGGCCCGCCGATAGCGGGATTACATGGCATCATAGCCACATTGTCTAGTGAAATCGTCGTAAGAAGCGTACGGCATCCCATACGGGCAGCGGCCAGGGCTGCTTCACACCCAGCATGTCCCGCGCCGACGACAATCACATCATAAGTATCAATGAGATACATTTTATCCTTCTTTCTTTATCTGCCGGAGAATTTTTCCGGATATAACTGATTTATTATATCGAATTTCTTTGTTTTTTTCAAAAAAGAAATGGGCCTGTACGCACTGCGTAAAAAATAAACCACCGCATCAGCGATGGTCCTCATTTGTCTTTATTCATTTTCCCTGCTCATTATTTTTATATTCCCTTCTTTATCTTGCCCGACTTTGATTTCCTGCTTACTTCGGTTTCAAAGCGGGGTTCCTCGTCTCCAGGATCCACTGCGAAAAATCTTCAGGCTTTACCCCCAGATTAATTTCCGCCCATTCTTTCCACTTCGGTGTTTTCTTTTTTACCGTCAGAATTTCTTCCATTTTCTTTCCCGTCTTCACTTCGAGAAGGTAAGCCAGGCGGATCCAATGGTTCGGGTATCCTTCCTTCAAGGCGTTAAACGCGCGGGTTTCTTCCACGCCATAGAAACGATGCAGCCGGCGGGCACGGTGGCGGAAATATTTTTCATCATACCTGTCTCCCGTGATGCCCAGCCTGACCTGCACACGGCCCCAGGGCTCTTCCCTGTGGAGCGCCAGTACTTCCTCGATATCCTTTCCCGTCATGCAGGCAAAAAGCGCCGCTTTGTCCGCATCTGCATAGCGGACACCTCTTTCGAGTATGTCCCGCACTTTCTCTTTATCCATTTCATACTTTTGGCTGATGAAACGGATTTCGTCTTCTCTTGTCATCTGCGCTGCTTTCATAGAGCCTCCCTGATCATGATTTCTTTTAGAACAGTATAGCACAATTTCGATACACCTCGTCCTGTTTGAACTGCCAGTCGATTTCTGCTACAATAAGTTGGTATTCTCACTAAAGAGGTGAATCTATGTTTATTCATGAAATATTTAAAAATGCAGACCCGAAAAGTCTTGCAATGACAGGCGACTCCAATGTCACTTACGGCCAGCTTGAAAAAGCAGTGGAAAATTACAGGAATACGCTGCATGCCATGGGTATCCGCCGCGGCGATACGGTAGGCCTGTACACGGCAAACCGCGCGGAGTTCGTGTATGTATACATGGCAGTCGTCAGCCTCGGCGCGATCATCGTTCCGATAAACAATTCTCTTGTTGACCGCGAAGTGGATTTCATTCTCCGCGACGCGGAGTCGAAGCTCCTGATTTCCGATATGCCCCTTACCGTTTCCGTACCGTTCATCGACATCCATGATCTGGATTACCGCGCATCCGCGGAAAACGCGCCGAAGGCTCCTGCCTTCCCGGCGGATCTGACAGAAGATGACGTATGCGCCCTGATTTATACATCAGGTACGACAGGAAGCCCGAAAGGCGCCATGATCACCCACAAGAACCAGGTGCGCAATGTGGAACAGTACACTGCCGTAGTCCGTTTCAAACCGGAGGACAAAGTGCTCTGCGTGCTCCCCATGTTCCACTGCTACGGTCTGACCACCGTGGTGCTGGGAAGTTTGTACCACCATTCCACCATCGTCATCCTCCGCTCCAAAAGCCCAACGGAAATCATCAATACGATCATGAAATACTCCGTCACCATCGCGATTATGGTGCCGCCGCTTTACAACCTGCTTGCCCGCCGCGGCGAACCGAGCAGCATGAAAACGGTGCACACCTTTGTTTCCGGCGGTGCATCCCTTCCCCAGCCTGTGGCACAGTCTTTCTATGAACGGTTCGGCCACCCCGTGCAGGAAGGTTACGGCCTGACAGAAGCGTCCCCCGTCGTTTCCATCCTCCCCACGGCTAAGCCGAAGTACCTCACTTCTGGCCCCGCTCTCCCCGGTGTAGAGGTAAAAGTCATCACTGATAAGGAAGGTCCTTACGTTCCGGGCACGGTCGGTGAACTCGTCGTCCGCGGGGACAATGTAATGAAAGGTTACTGGAAAAAACCGGAAGAAACAAAGAAAGTACTCGATGAAGACGGCTGGCTCCGTACCGGCGATCTGGTATACATGGACGCTGACAGATACATTTACATTGTAGACCGCATCAAAGACCTGATCATCATGAACGGTGAAAATATTTATCCCGGCGAAGTGGAAGACTGCATCTATGAAGTGGAAGGCGTCGGCGAATGCGCTGTCGTAGGCCATCCCGATCCGCTCCGCGGACAGTCGGTATGGGCATATGTGGTCATGAAGGAAGGCTTTGCCTTTGACGAAGACAAGATCCGCAAGCACATGGTAAAAAACATCGCATCTTACAAAATACCGAGACGTTTTATCCCCCTTGACGCTCTTCCGAAAAATGCGACCGGCAAAATTTTGAAACGCGCCCTCCGTGACAGCTGAGATATAAAATACATGTACAAACATAAAAAAGATGGCAATTCCGCTTTTCGGACCCTGCCGTCTTTTTTTATGCGGGAAATGCGCAAAGGTTTGCAGAATCCCCTGACTCCTGTCTTTTGAAATGAGTCCTCCCCATATGCTTTCTTTCCGTGTGCCATTATTTCAAGACTCTTTTTGTTCCTTTTATTCGGAATATATTATTTATTTTATATGACATACTTTATTTAAATATTAGATATACCAATTTTAAATATTTACATATGCCGACTTATATGCTACTATACCTTATATGATAATTACTCTCAAATAATTTGCGGGTCATTATTAAATAAATACAAAGGAGAATTTCTCATGTTAAAGAAAATAGTTTTCGGCATCTGCCTTCCTCTTGCCATCCTCGGCGCGGCGGCCCTGTCTTTTTCAGGCTGTGGAAAATCTGCACCCGCTTCCGATTCTGCCGGCAAAATGAAAGTCGTCGCCACCACGACGATGCTCACCGACCTCGCCCGGCAGATCGGCGGGGATAAAGTGGAAGTATCCGGCCTCATGAAAGCCGGTGTGGATCCTCATCTTTACCAGGCCGGTGCCGGTGATGTGGACGCCATGAACAAAGCGGATATCGTCGTGTACAACGGTGTCCATCTGGAAGGGAAAATGGGCGCGATTTTCGATAATCTCCACGCGCAGAAGAAACCCACGATCCGGGTAAGTGACGGCATTCCTTCCGAAACGCTCCTCGACTTTGAAGAGGACGGTGAAAAAACGAAAGATCCCCACATCTGGTTCTCCGTAAAGAACTGGAAAGCCGCCGCGAAAGAAGTGGCAAAAGGATTTTCAGAAAAAGATCCGAAGAATAAATCGTACTATGAAGATCATCTGAACGCTTACCTTGCCGAACTGGACAACCTGGACAAGTATATCAGAAAAGAAGTAGAATCCGTCCCTAAAGATTCCCGTATCCTTGTCACCGCCCATGACGCCTTTGCTTATTTTGCCAGAGATTACGGATTTGAAGTTAAAGGCATCCAGGGAATCAGCACCGCCAGCGAAGCGGGCACTTCCGACATCAGCACGCTGGCCGCTTTCATCGCGGAGCATAAAATCAAAGCGGTCTTCGTGGAATCTTCCGTCCCCCATAAAACCATCGAGTCTCTCCAGGCTGCTGTCAAAGCACGGGGCTTCGATGTTTCCATCGGCGGTGAACTGTACTCCGACTCTCTTGGCGGCGAGTCCACAAAAGAGGGCACTTATATCGGCATGTACGAGTACAACATAAAGACAATCACGGAAGCGCTCCGCTGAACATTTTGAATTTCCGGCGCATGGATCGGGGATCCCTTCGTTCCGTGCGCTTTCATTTCATGAAATATCTTTTGGAGGTGTCATCGTGGAACACGTTATCGAACTGGAAGACATCACCGCTGCTTATGACCGCCAGCCCGTCTTATGGGATTTGGATCTGAATATCCCGAAAGGTTCTCTCATGGGAATCGTCGGGCCGAACGGCGCGGGCAAGTCTACCCTTTTAAAAATTATACTGAACCTGCTTGTCCCCGTTTCAGGACGGATCCGTTTTTCCATAGACGGCGAAACCAATGCGAAAAAAGCACGGCGGAAAATCGCGTATGTCCCGCAAAACGGTTCGGTCAACTGGGATTTTCCCGCCACAGTGAAAGATATTGTCCTCATGGGACGGTACGGCCATATCGGCTGGTGCCGCCCTCCCTCGCAGGGCGACCGTCTGATTGCAGAGGAAATGATTGCCCGCGTCGGCATGGACGGTTACGAAGACAGACAGATCAATGAGCTTTCCGGGGGGCAGCAGCAGCGCGTCTTCCTGGCCCGGGCCCTTGCGCAGGAAGCGTCTGTCTATCTCTTGGACGAGCCTTTTAAAGGCGTAGATATGCAAACGGAAAAAATCATCGTCCGCATTTTAAAAGAAATGGAGAGCCGCGGAAAAACGATCCTTGTCGTCCATCACGCGCTCCGCACCGTCCCTCTTTATTTCGACCATGTTGCCATGATCAACCGCCGCCTTATAGCGGCAGGACCCGTACAGGACATTTTCACGGAAGAAAATATCGAAAAAACTTTCTCTCCCTCAAAAGGAGGATAATCATGGATCCGGCTGCTTTCTTTACTTTACCTTTATGGCGGGACTATACATTTCAAATCGTCCTGGCGGGAACAACTATTTTAGGCGTACTCTGCGGCGTGGTAGGGTCTTTTATCGTCCTCCGCCGGGAAGCGCTTCTGGGGGACGGCATTTCCCATTCGTCTTATCCCGGAATCATGCTGGCTTTTTTATTTCTCGGCGTGAAAACATTAGAAGGCCTTTTATTGGGCGCTTTTCTTTCCGCCCTTGCTGCACTGTCCCTTATCCTTCTCGCCCGCCACTATACAAAACTTCCTTTTGACGGCGTCCTCGCCTCCATTCTTTCCTCGTTTTTCGGCGCGGGCCTCGTGCTGTCTTCCATCATCCAGCATACAGGAAATGCCAACCAGTCCGGACTGAATCAATTTATTTTCGGACAGGCATCCACCATTCTTTACCGCGACGTTCTTCTCACAGGATCTATTTCTATTTTTACCCTTTTCCTGATTTTCTTTTTCAGAAAAGAACTGAAGCTTATGGCTTTTGATCCGGACTATGCCGCCGTTCTCGGATTCCCGCGGGGCAAGCTGAATGTATTTCTCTCCTTCCTCGCCACGATCACCGTCCTTCTTTCCATCCAGGCCGTAGGTATTATCCTCATGAGCGCCATGCTCATCGCGCCTGCCGTTGCCGCAAGGCAGTGGACGCGGCGTCTGGAACCAATGATCCTTCTGTCTGCCGTCATCGGCGCGCTGTCCTCCGCCATCGGTACGACGGCAAGCTCTCTCATCCCCAAAATGCCCACAGGCCCCGCCATTGTCGTGGCATTGTCCTTTTTCGTTATTCCCGGCCTTTTACTGGCGCCGAAACGGGGTATCCTTTCCCGGCTTTTCCATAAAAAGAAAATGACCGCCCTCATGGAAGGAGACCGCTTATGAATTCTTTTGCCGAAATACTTCTTATCGCCATCTTCATGTCAGCCGCCTGCGCCCTGCCGGGGAACTTCCTCGTCCTCCGGCGCATGTCCATGCTGACTGATGCCATCAGCCATACCGTCCTCCTCGGCATCGTTCTCGCTTTCCTTGCCGTCGGCAGCCTGGACTCGCCCTTCCTCATTATCGGCGCGTCCCTCATGGGTGTCCTTACAGTGTGGCTGATCGAACTCCTCTACCAGAGCAGGCTTGTCGCCTCCGATTCCGCTATCGGCCTCATATTTCCCCTGCTCTTCAGTATCGCCGTCATCCTCGTGACACGGTACGCGGGCAATGTCCATCTGGACACGGACTGCATTCTTTTGGGAGAACTTGCTTTTGCCCCCTTCGACCGCCTGATCATAAACGGGATGGATCTCGGCGCGAAAGGCCTGTATACGGGCGGTGCAGTTCTTGTTCTTTCCATCGCTGTCATTTCCCTTTTTTATAAAGAAATAAAATTAGCTACTTTTGATTCCGTCCTGGCAGGTGTACTGGGATTTTCTCCCGCCGTTATCCACTACGGCCTGATGAGCCTCGTCTCCCTCGTGGCGGTCACGTCCTTCCAGTCCATCGGCTCGATTCTCGTCATCGCATTTATGATCATTCCCGCCATGACTGCCGCTCTGTGGACAAGGACGCTTTCAAGACGCCTCGTGCTCAGCTGTCTTCTCGGTACGGCCGGCGCGGTACTCGGCATCATCGGCGCGATTGTTTCAGACTCATCTCTGGCAGGCATGATGGCCGCCGTTCTCGGCATATTTTTCATTGTTTCCCTGATTTTCGCTCCCGCCACAGGTATCCTGGCGGCTTTCCGTCAACGAAAAAAACAGCGGTTCGCTTTCGGACGGGAAACGCTTCTCCAGCATCTTCTTTTCCATGCGGGAACGAAAGAGGAATCACGGGAAAACGCTCTTTCCACCCTCTCCGTCCACATGAAATGGCCGGAAAACTTCACCCGGCAAGTCTGCCGTTCCCTCTTAAAAGACGGGTACATCACAAAAAGAAACGGCCTCCTTCTCCCCACGGAACAAGGAAAGGCCCATAACCTTTTTTACAGAGAAAATGTGCGGGCGTAAAACGCAAAAAAGACAGCAGTCCCATGGTAAGGCTTGCTGTCTTTTTTCATCCGGAAACAGGGTCGCTATTCTCCGTAAAGCACCCTGATCGCTCCGCTGGCGCCTATGCGGTCCGCACCTGCCGTGAGGAAAGCTTCCATATCTTCCCTTGTACGGATACCTCCCGCCGCTTTGATTTTTACATTTTTCCCGATGTGTTTTCTGAAAAGTGCGATATCCGCCAAAGAAGCGCCTGCCGTACCGAACCCTGTGGATGTCTTGATATAGTCCGCTCCGCCTTTCGTGACACATTCGCAAAGACGGATTTTTTCTTCCTCTGTCAGATAACAGGTTTCCACAATCACTTTCAGAATTTTGTCGCCCGCTATTTCTTTCAGGACAGCGATTTCTTCTGTGACCAAATCATAATTTTTATTTTTCACCGCGCCGATGTTAATAACCATGTCGATTTCATCAGCACCGTCATCAAGGGCATGAATCGTTTCTGCCGCTTTCGATTCGCTGTTCCCGTTGCCCAGGGGAAATCCGACTACCGTACAGATGGTAAGGCGGGGATAATTTTCACGGATTTTTTTCACATAGCACGACGGCACACAGACGGACGCGGTACGGTACTCCATTGCCTCATCGCATAATTTCCGTATTTCTTCCCAGCTTGCCGCGGCTTTCAAAAGTGTGTGATCCACATGACTCAAAATGTCTTCTGTTTTCATAATTGCTCCTTTATGAATTCTTTTCTGCTTTTACCTGCGCCGACACAAGAAGTGTGAAAACACCGGTGCCGCCTAAAATATTTCCTAAGCCTGTAGGAATGAGGAATTTAAAGAAATAATCCGCAACTGACGAGTTTCCCACAAGCACATCATACGCCGCTTCACAGGAACCGACAACAACATGGGAAAACCCACCGATAGAGATGAAGTAGGTAAAAGTGAGGACGGTGAAAAAACTGAACCCCCGCGACATGGGAATCATCCACACAATGGCGGCGATGAGGATGCCTGCCGGTATACCGCGGTAAATATTGTCGATGGCACCGACACTCATAATGTGGGCAGACAGTTCAGAGAGCGCTTCCGTTATCCCAGGCTGGGCAAAAGCCGGCAACCAGAGAAAGAGGGCGGCGATAAAGGTGCCCACAAAATTCGCCGAAAGGACAATCGCCCAAAGGCGGAACAGCTTCATCAAATTCTCCATATTCGGGTGTTTCATAAAAGGAAGCACCGTGGTGATGGTATTTTCCGTAAACAGCTGGAGCCGTCCCAGGATAACCATGAGGAAACCCGTGGTGTAACCGAAGCCGGAGATGGCTTCCGCCCAGAGCGTGTGCCCCACGTACATTGCAAGAATGGCTTTGAAGTAGAATGAAAAGGAAATAATAATTCCGGCTGCCAATCCTGACAGGATAAGAGGTTTTGTCTTTCGTTCCAGTTCTTCTTCACCGTCGTGGCGGATAATTTCAAAAATCAAGTCAGGCGACAGTTTTTCATACTCTTCCAGTATGACCCTTTCCCTGCAGTCGTGGTTGTCATGGTTGTATGTACTCATAGTACCTCCTATTTTATTGTAACAGATTGTTGCTCCATGAAATATTTTTACAGGAATGTTTTCATGACTTTTCTCATTTTTTCAAAAACCGGCGGGCCATAAAGACGTTCCATGGCATCTCTTGTGACAATCCAGCTCCGTCCGGATTTCCGCCGGTCACCGTCCGCCATCCGCGCCGCCCGATGGCCCGCGCCGGAGGCAGCCGAACGCACATCGCCGCTGTCGCGGTTCCACAACTCCGCCGCTTCCAACGTCGTAAATACGAGAAGAAGCGGATTCATGGGAGCAGCCGGTTCACTGCCGCCGCCATAACGAAAATCGGCCGCCTGTTTCGTAATGAGCCAGTTCTTTCCTGATTTTCTTGCTTCTGATTTTTTTAAGACGCCCCTCTCGCAATCGGACGCCACCGTCTTTCCGCTGATGCCGTAAAGCGTTCCCGCTTCTTCGGCAGTCACCGCGTACATCGTGAAATCGATTTCCCGTTTCCATTCCGCAAAGTCTTCCCGGGGAATCCAAAGTTCATCCGGAAAAATGTATATGCCTTTCTCCGACAGCGCCCCAGTGACACCGGAAGGCAAACGGCGGCCGCCCAAAAACTCGCGGCATGCGAAAAGAGTTTTGCTTTCCGAATCCAGCGTGGTCACCACCGTTCCGTAAGAAGTTTGCAAAACAGTGCCGTCCGTCTCAAATTTTTCTTTCCATATATAGAAAAAAGCGCCCTGCCGCAAAACGGTTCCCGCCTTTGCCGGCTGTCCCAGGAGATAGCTCTCATAGGCCTTAAAAGTTTCCGCGCTTTCCATATCCGTCAAAATTCCCGCCATGATATGCCTCCATTTCCTTATTATACCAATTCTCCGCTTGAAGAAATATTTCTCCCGTTTATAATGAAATAAGAAATAAAGGAGAGCCTTATGAAAATAACAATTATAGGAGCCGGCAATACGGCCGTCACCGCCGCCTGCTTTCTCAAAACGCTCGGTCTTTCGAGCCTCATCTATACCCGCCGTGAAGAACGGGCAAAACAGTGGAATCAATTTCCCGTAAAAGCAAGCGGCGCCTGTACCGGGTCATTTTCACTGGAAAGCACGACGGATCTGAAAACTGCCGTGCATTATGGCGACATTCTTCTCGTCTGCACGCTGGCGGCAGACCACGAAACGGTCATTTCTGAAATCGCGCCCCACCTGCAGGCGCATCAATCCATTCTTTTTTTCAACGGCTGCTGGGGCGCCCTCAAAGCATACCGTGCCCTTTCAAAAAGACAGGATATACCCCCTCTGACCATCGGGGAAACGGCCAATATGCCCTTTATCGCCGCGCTCTCGCAGGATGGATCTGAAATCCTCATCAAAGGAATCAAAGAAGAAATCGCTTACTCCGCTGCCGGTGATGATAAAGCCGTCAGCGCCTTCCTTCATCGCCTTGCGCCGCGGGTAGTGAAAACCGCTTCTTTCGCGTCCACTTCCCTTTCGGCAACAAACCCTGTCATCCATGTCACCGCCTCTCTCTTCAACGTGACCCGTATAGAGAACAAAGAAGATTTCTATTTCTTCGGTGACCCCATGACTGACCGCGTCATTTCCTTCATGGAACACTGCGACGAAGAACGCCTTGCCGTGGGAAAAGCACTGGGCATCCGCCTGTCCCCCCTGCTGGAAGTGCTTAACTCTTTCTGGCCCGAAAAGAAAAATACGCTGAAAGAGGCTTTGAAAGAAAATCCTTCCTACCGCGCCGTAAAAGGCCCGTCCTCTACGGAGTACCGCTACTTCACGGAAGACCTGCCCTGCGGCCTCGGCCCTGTCCTTGATCTGGCGGAGCTGATGCATATTCCCTGCCCCTACATCCGCACCCTCGTGCAGACGGCATCCCTCTACCTGGGAAAGCCCTACACGCCCTTCCTCACGAAAGAAGACCTGCGGATTCTGAAAAAACTGCATGCTGATTAACGGAAAGGATGTCCCATGAATAAAATTTCCCCTCTTGCTTTTACACTCTGCCTTGCCCTTGCGGGTATGCAGGTTTACGCGGAAAACTGGATAAAGAACGCCGACGGCTCGCCCTCATGGATCGACACCGACTCTATCCGTCAGGAGCAGGCCATCTCCTCCTTTGACATGCGTTTGGAATCCTCCGATTTCACCGTCGTATCCACCATGGAGTTCGACACCTCGAAAAACACTTGGCGCACCGCCGCGCTTGTCACCCGTGACAAAGACGGAAAAGTCCTCCACGCGGAAAAGAAAGAAAATCCTGACGACGGCTGGAACAAGCTCATGCCCGGCACCTATGGAAAGAATCTGTACAGGCATTATGTGGAAACGCCCCTGCCCCCGTCTGACGCGAAGTGGAAACAGCTTTACAAAGACAACAGAGGCACAGCTTTCTCCATTGATACAAACTCTCTCCGTTACAAAAACGGCTATGCCGACCTCTGGCTTGCCGTGACGCTTCCCGATCAGGAAAAGGATTTATCCCAAATCATTTATCGAGTAAGAATAAATATGGCCTACAAAAAAGTGATGACCCTTTCCGCGACGGAGTACAACGCTGCCGGGAAAATCCGTCTCCATGCTGCCGCAGAGGGTGCAAAGGAAAACATTCCCAACGATTCTCCTGTGGAAAAAGTTTTTGAATACCTGAAAGATGAAATCGACAACGGCCGTTTGTAACGAAAGAGGAAGACATATCAGCTCCCTCTGATATTTGCGCCTGCCGAAATTTTGTGTTATAGTGTTTCATATTCCTTAACTGCGCGATGACGGGAGAAAGTAGGGAAACAGAACCGTTTCAGAAAGCCCTGATGATGGAAATGGGTACGGTGATTTTTCCGAAGTGCCTCTCCGAGCGGTTTTCCGAAAAGAAAATTTCCCGAGTAAGAAAACCGGGCGCGCCCGATACAGCGCTTAAGTCATACGACTTTCCAAGGTTTCTCCGGCAACGTGGAAACGAAATTGGGTGGAACACGGAATTTACCGTCCCTTTGCACAGGGGCGGTTTTTTATTTTCGCGGTTTTACGGAAAGAAGGCTGCCATGTCCCGCATACTTACTGCAGAACATATCAAGAAATCATTTGGTAAAAACACAATATTAAAAGATATCAATCTCACCGTAGAAAAAGGCGATGTTATTTCCATTCTCGGCCCGTCAGGCACGGGAAAGACAACGCTTCTCCGGTGCTTCAATTATCTGGAAAAACCCGAAGCCGGCCGGCTTACTATTGACGACGTGTCCGTGGACTTTTCCCATATTTCCAAAGCGGAAGTGCAGAAACTCCGGCGGAAATCCACCATGGTCTTCCAGCAGTTCAATCTGTTCCGCAACAAGAATGTCCTTGAAAACATCACGGAAGGGCTGATTTACGGTTACGGCAAAACAAAAAAAGAAGCGGAAGAAATCGCGATGGAAGAACTCTCCCGCGTCCGCATGACAGACTATGCCCACATGTATCCGTCGGAACTTTCCGGCGGCATGCAGCAGCGCGTGGGAATCGCCAGAGCTCTTGCACCGAAACCTGATGTCATCCTCTTTGACGAACCCACTTCGGCGCTCGATCCCGAACTCGTAGGGGAAGTTCTGGATACCATCGCCTCCGTCGCGACCCTCGGCATCACCATGATCATCGTCACCCATGAAATGCATTTCGCTCAGGATATATCCACAAAAGCCGTATTCATGTCGGACGGCCTCATCGTAGAAGAAGGACATCCGAAAGAATTCTTCTCCCATCCGAAAGAGGAGCAGACCCGCGCCTTTCTCCGGCGCATGCTGAAAAGGGAAGAAGTGTAACGCTTCCCGTCCCGCTTGTTTTATAAAGGAATGATTCCATGCTTACTTTTGACCCCTCTTTTTTCATAGGCGTATTTCCCCGGCTGATTTCCGCCCTTCCTTTCACAGTGGAAGTCATCATCGCGTCCATCCTGCTCTGCCTCTTCTTCGGCACGATCATCGCCGTCATCAGGATTGCCCCTGTGCCCGTGCTGGCGCCTTTCTGCGATATATGGCTCTCTTATAACAGGAGCATGCCCTTTATCCTCGACCTTTACCTTGTCTATTTCTGCCTTCCCGCCATTATACGGGGACTTGGCATTAATCCCGACGGCTGGCCGCTCACCGTATATGTGCTGGTCTCCCTTACTTTCCACTACGCCCCCGTTATTTCAGAAATACTCCGCCCCGCTTACCTTTCTGTCGACCGGGGACAGCATGAAGCGGCCATCGTTTTCGGACTTTCTCCGGTTCGACGCGTTTTCAGCATCATCGCTCCCCAGGCGCTCCCTGTCGCCATTCCCGGTTTGGTGAGCGAATCTGTCAATATACTGAAAGACACGTCCATCATGTTCTTCATCGGCGTCATCGACCTCATGGGCCGTGCCAACCTCATCATCAATGCCGCCTTCGGCCAGCACCGTCTGGAAACATACACCGCCGTCGCCCTGATCTACTGGGCCATCGTCATTGCCATCGAAGCGGCATTCTGGCTCTTCCAGAAACAGGGCCATAAAGAAATAAGGGGGACTGTATGATCGATTTTAAAGTCCTTCCCGAAGCGCTCCTCTTCATAGCAGGCGCCGTACCGAATACCCTTTTCATGGCATTCGTCAGTATTTTCTTCGGCATCCTCTTCGGCTCTTTTATCGCTGTGTTCCGTTTGGGAAACAATATGTTTATCAACATTTTCTTTGCCGTATTTGTTTCCTTCTTCCGCGCCGTGCCGGGCATCGTCCAGCTTTTCATCGTATACTACTCCCTCCCCTACTTTCTTGCGCCCGTATTCAGTGCTTTTTCGGGAACGGAAGTAAAGCCTTTTGACGTAAGCCCCTACTGGAGCGTCTACCTCTGCTTCATTTTATATAACACCGCCTATCAGTCGGAAAATATCCGCGGCGCTCTCCGTTCCGTAGACCACGGCCAGTATGAAGCAGCCGTCGCCATGGGCATGACCTCTTTCCGCGCTTTCACAAGGATCGTCCTTCCCCAGGCGTTCGTCGTGGCGCTTCCCGCCTTCTTCACATACTATCTGAAAACCATCAAACTCCTCGCCCTTGTCTTCACAGTCAAAGTCGTAGACATGTTCGCCAAAGCGGATATCTTCTCCGCCCTCTACAATCGGCGCATGGAACCGTACATCGCGGACGCCATCGCCTACTGGGGACTGGCCATACTCCTCACCTTCCTCTTCGACCGGTGGGAAAAGAAACTTCGCGGCAAAGGCTTCAACAAATCTGCCTGACGAAAAGAACAGAACCGTTTCCCGGCGGATCTTTTCTGTTCTTTTTGCTATCCAATCTAAAACCGGCCGCTGCAAATACCTCAATTTTCTCATCAGAATAAATACTATTACTATTAATAACTGAGGAATGATTATGGATAATAAAAACTATTATGACTTATTAAATGTTCGTCCGAATGCCTCCTGCCGGGAAATACACGCTTCTTATATCCGCCTTTTGGAAGAATACAAAACCGATCTGAACAAAACGGAAGAAGAAGATTATTTTTTGAAGATGGCGGCAAAAATGAATATAGCCGAGTTGGAAAAAGCATACGCCATTTTATCCGATGCGGAAAAAAGGAAAGCCTACAATGACGAAATACACATCGACATAACAGCCTTGCCGACGGAACCTGCATCAGATACATCCCCGGAAACAGCGCAAGTTCCCACAGCAGCAAACGCTGTCCCCACAGAAAAGAAAACGCTTACCTTCATAGGCGCCAACAAACGATTTCTTTCCCACTGGTATTCTTTCCACGGACGAACCACACGGAAAGAATTCTGGTACGCCTTTCCTATCATTTTTCTCGGACTTTTTCTTTTCAATATAATCTTCAGTTCTATTTTATTCTTCTTTTTCGATCCCATCCCTTATGACGGCCTGATTGTATTGGTTGCTACATCCATAGTCAATTCCTATATTTTCTGTGCCGCATATACAAGACGATTCCACGACATCGGCCGTTCAGGAAAATGGCTGATTCCCTTTTACCTCATTTCCTGGATTCCTTATTTCCCCCTCTTTGTATTTTCTTTGGCATGCGGCTGTTTTCTTCTCTTTATCACTACCATTGCTTCTGACCGCGACAATAAATACGGCCCCCAGTGGGAAGAAACAAAAAAATAAAGTGATATTATAAAAATATCCTATGACAAGACTTTCCTCTATATAAGCAATATCCGATCCATAATAATTTAAAATCCATGAAAAGGAGAAATCATGACGAACTCAAATGAAAACACTTTCTTTGCGCAAAAAGAACAGGCACCAAAACATCTCACCTTCAGTGCAGGAGTAAAACGACTAAGATCCCACTGGCTCTCTCTCAAAGGACGCAGTACAAGAAAGGAATATTGGCTCATCGGTTTGTGCATTTACATCCTTGTCGGCCTTGCGCTCAACATCGCCTCTATTATCTTATTCTTCATATTGCCGGGAATACACTCTGACTTAATCACAATTCCCGTAACTTTGGCTCTGATCTACATGAACTTTGCGCTCTCCGTCCGCCGCCTCCACGATATAGGCTACTCCGGCTGGTATGCCCTTTTAGCTTATATACCGCTCATCAACCTTTTCTTCCTTTACCTTACAGTAAAACCATCTGTCCCGGACAATGAGTACGGTCCCCAGTGGGAAGAAACGAAATATTGACCTGCACATATTTCCAAAAGAAAGAACACCGTTGCATTCTCGTTTCAATGAAAAAGAATGGAAATCCCCAAAAAGGAATCTTCATTCTTTTTTTATTTTATTCTGTTGCAAGTTTTTTATCTTTCGCTATTTTCATAAATTCATGTTCCGATACCGTCCTAAAAACATTTCCCAGTTTCAGCGCAAAAAAAGCACCCCTTTCGAGATGCTTCACAGATCCCCGATCGGGCATGCCCCCGGTAAAAGAGAATTTCTCCTTGTATTTTTCTGCTAAGCCTCCTCGAAAAATCATGCAATCCATCGTGTCTTATATAAGTGCACCACCGGACATGATAGATAAAATCATATAAGCGTGACATAATATATAAAACGATGGATGGAAGAATGCTCTGGCAATTAGTCACAAAAACTTTTACACTGGATGATAGAAAAAGATTTGACCAATCAGGATGCAATAAGTAATACAAAAATTTCTGCCAATGTTTTTATCAAATTACGAAACGGCTAATATTGCTTTGGATAAACCAAAATGTACTTGTATCCCTTTGGACCGTACACCTAATGATGTTTTAGAATTCATACCGGAGGATGATGAATCATGGGTAATGACGTAAAGTTATTTGAAGGAAACCGGATCCGTTCTATCTGGAACAATGAAAAAGAAGCGTGGTATTTCAGCATCATAGATGTAGTGAACGTTTTGACTGATAGCAAAAATTCAAGAAGATATTGGAGTGATCTTAAAAGAAAAATGAAAGAGGAAGAGGGTGCAGACCAACTGTACGAGAATATCGTACAGTTAAAATTGAAAGCACCGGATGGAAAGATGCGCGAAACAGATGTCGCTGATATGCAAGGTCTATTCCGTATCATCCAGTCGATCCCCTCACCTAAAGCGGAGCCCTTCAAAATGTGGCTGGCGGAAGTAGGAAAAGAGAGAGTGGATGAAACCATCGATCCCGAACTTACAATAGACAGGGCTTTAGAAACCTACCTAAAAAAAGGGTACACAAGAGAATGGATCAATCAAAGACTGCAGGCGATCCAGGTCAGAAAAGAACTGACCGACTCCTGGCAAGACCACGGTGTGACAGATGGAAAAAGATTATGGAACTGCATTATTAGTCGAGGGAAAACGAAAGAAATATTTAATTCAGATAATAAAAGTATGTTTGATGAATTATTAGATAGTATTTCTAACGCTTTCGAGTATTGGCGTTATATATACGAAAAAGATGATGGTTTTATTAATATCAATTTTTAAGATTTTTTAGGCTGTTACTGAGGGAGATATGTTGCGAGCAATTATATGATAAAACTTGGAAAGAGTATATAGAATAGCTTTAATGGTAACCGTTAATTCCCAGTTTATTAGATTAAAGTTAATTAGAAATTATGGAGGTAGTAATGAATAAGATTACTTGTATTTGTTTGGGTGTTAGAGATATGGAAAGGTCAATAAAGTTTTACAGAGATGGTTTAGGATATAAGACTGACTGCAAAGAAAATAATCCGCCGGTATGTTTTTTCGATACTCCAGGAACAAAATTTGAACTATTTCCTTTGGAACAATTAGCAAAAGATATTGATGAAAATAATCCACCAAAGGGAAATGGATTTTCCGGAATTACATTAGCTTACAATGTTGAACACAAAGAAGATGTTGATAGTGTAATAGAATTAGTACGAAATGTCGGTGGAAAAATTGTAAAAGAACCACAAGACACCTTTTGGGGTGGATATCATGCCTATTTTTCAGATTTAGATGGATATTACTGGGAAGTTGCATGGGGTTCAAATTTTCAGTTTGATGAAAATGGACTATTGAAATTTTAGTAATTAAAGGAGATATAAAAATGGGCAAAAGCAAACAAAAAAAGAATGGAAGTATGTATTTATTCCGTCTAAAGAAGTACGAGCAAATTCAAGCTTTGGCAGCTTAACAGAAAGATTTATGAAGTAGCACAAAAAAAGCACCCCTTTCGAGATGCTTCACAGGCATGGCATATGGCCGCTGTTTTATTCTTCCTTCGGATATTCACCGCGGTAGGTCACCGTTTCGGAAAGCGGTTTCCGCGGGAGCGGTTGGATTTCTCTGTCTGTGTACCCCAGGGCGATGGCCGCCACCATTTCCCCTTCCACATTCAGCCATTTTTTCAGTTCGTCATAAGCAAAGAAAATATTGCAGGTCCACAGCGTCCCGATATTCCTCGCCGTCGCTTCCAGGCACATATTCTGGATCGCCGCGCTCACCGACTGGATGTCCGCCATTTCCATCAGATGCTCGTCTATGGGAAATTCGCCGTAGTAGTCCTTCCCCTTGCTGTTGATAAAGAAGACGATGACCGGTGCCTGTTCCAGCACGCGGGCCGTATAAATCGCGGCGGGGATATATTTCTCATACCCCTTTCCGAAAATGGCCGCTTTGTCTCTCCGGTTCCTTTTGATACCTTCTTTCAGCGCGCGGACCACTTCTTTCCGCGCGTCTCCGCGGACGACTACAAAGCGCCAGGGCTGCTCATTATGCTCCGACGGCGCCCAGGAGGCTGCTTCCAAAAGAGCATGCAAATCTTCCTCAGGGATGTTCTTTTTGATGAAACGCCGTGTGCTGCGGCGCGCTTTTATTTCATGTATCACGTTTCCGACTTCCTTTTTCTATTACATATTCTTCTCATATATGCGTTTTATTATAAACAAATGTGATTTATACTGCAAGTGACCCCCGGACGGTTTAGAAGAAACATGTTTTGCTGCCGATTCCCGGTCCCCCAGTGATAAGCGCCATATTCTCCGCGGTACTCCAATCCTCCTTGATTTCTTTTTATTATTATATGTTTTTACATCGCGTTCTGTCATATAATAAAAGAAACTTAGCATTGCAAAAAGGAGAACTGTCATGCTTGAACCGATCGTCCGCAAAAACGCTTTCGTAGGAAAAGGCGAAGTCATCCTCCGGCCGCTTCTGACCGATGAACAGAAAAAGGAGAAAGTTCAAATGTATGCGGAAGTCACCATCCCTAAAGGCGCATCGCTTGGTGTCCACCGGCATACGGGAAATGCAGAGTCCTACTACATTCTTTCAGGAACAGGTCTTTACACCGACGACGGAAAAACCTATGAAGTCCATGCGGGTGACACGACATACTGCGCCGATGGCCATTCCCACGGACTTGAAAATACGGGAGACGGCGACCTGAAATTCATGGCGCTCATCATTCCGTCATGAATTTGCTGTAAAAATATGGTTTAATAAAGGAGATTCATTATGGCTTTAAAAGAATACAAACTTCCTTTCGGCCGCGGTTTCCAGACGGTCATGCTCCCCGAAGAGCATGTATCCGATGTATTGGAAGGCGTACCGACAGCTGCCTGCGACATTAAAGAAGCGACTGTCGAATGTATGCGCCGCCCCATCGGCTCCGCGCCGCTTGCCGAAAAAGTACAAAAGGGCGACAAGGTCTGCCTCATCGTGGCGGATATCACCCGCGCGTGGAACCATGCCCACGATTTCACTGTCCATGTAGTCAATGAACTGAACCTCGCAGGAATTCCTGATGAAGATATTTTCATCGTTTTCGCCCAGGGTACCCACAGGGCGCACAGCGAAGCGGAAAATATCGAATGTGTGGGAGAAGAAGTGGCGCGACGCATTGCCATGTACCAGCATGACTGCCGGGATAAAAACATGCTCACCCGTATGGGCGTGACCACCCGCGGTACAGAAGTATGGCTGAATAAACGCGTCGCGGAAGCGGACAAAGTCATTCTCCTGAACGCTCTTTCCACCCATGACATGGCGGGCTTCGGCGGCGGACGCAAACTTGTCCTTCCCGGCGTAGCAGGGTGGGATACCATCCAGCAGAACCACTGCCACGCCCTGGGCGACGAAGTCGGCTCCGGACTGAATCCCGATTCCCATGTCCTTAAAACGGAAGGAAATCCGGTCAGTGAAGATATGCAGGAAGGCTGCGATATGCTCCGTCCCTGTTTCCTCGTCCACTCCCTTATCAACGCTGACGGCGAAGTGTCGGGCATGGTCGGCGGAGACCCCTATGAAGCATGGGCGGCAGGCGCGAAAGAAACATACCGTATGCAGAAAGTTCCCATGAAACAGAAAGCCGACGTGACCATCGTCAGCGCGGGAGGCTACCCGAAAGACACCAATCTTTACCAAGGAACGAAGTGCTACACGTCATCCGACATGGCAACAAAAAAGGGCGGCATCATCATCACTATGATTGAAGCGGATGACATCATGGAACCGCCGGCCTACCTGGACAGTTTCAAATACGATAATCTGGAAGACATGGAAAAAGCTCTCCGCAAATGCTTTACCATCCCCTTCTTTGTCGCTTTTGAAAACCTCATCACCGCTACGACCCATACTATCTACTTCGTAACAAAACCGGAAAATTTCGACATCATCCGGAAAAAAACGCCACAGATCCCCGTCGCCACCGTACAGGAAGCCTGGGAACTGGCAAAGAAACAATTAGAGAAAGAAGGTAAGACGGACTACACCATCAATATCATCCCCCACGGCAGCGCCGTCGTCCCTTTCCTGGAATGATCCCACGTAAAAGGAGCAGATTTTTGAAAATCTGCTCTTTTTTGATGCACGAATATGAGTCCTGACAAAATTTAAAAGACAAGGGCACTGCTATATTTCTTTCATTCCGGTAGAAAGACCGCCGGACTCTATGAATCCACAGTGATCTAAAGCATACTGATATTACTTCCAAAGAACTGATTCGCTGAGCGGACGACGGGTCTTATTCCGATGAACATCTTCTCCGCGGTATCCGAAAGCTGCCATCACGGCGATCCCGAAATGTTCCGTATCGAAAAGGCCGTGCTCTTCTCCCAAAAGCCTATCCATCTCCTTGGGTATAAATCCTTCCAAGGGGCACGAATCAATTCCCATGAGCGCTGCCACGGCCATCATATGTGCCATGACGATGTACGCCTGTTTCCCCGCCCAGTCAAAAGCGCTCCGTTCGCTTTCCAGCGTTTTGAAATCATTTTCTGAGAAATTACCGTAAGCGTTTCTGTAAAATTCATAGACTTCATCAGGTACCTGGTGGACGTCTTTCAGCATATGCCTGATGTAATCTGAGCCGAAAGTGATATCTGCTTTTTTCCGTGCCAGGAATACCACGAAATGACTGGCATCCAGTTTGTCCTTAATGCCCCATCCGAATTCCTTCATTTCTTCACGAAGCGTTTTGTCCTGAATGACAAGTATTTTCCACGTTTCCAGTCCGAAAGAAGTCGGAGCCAGACGGGCCGTTTCCAAAAGCACTTCAAAGTCTTCCGGCGGAATAGTTTTTTCACTGAATCTTTTTGTCGCATAGCGGTACTTCATAGCGTTCAGCAGTTCTTCTTTCTTAAAATTCGGTTTTGCCGCATTGACCGTTTCAATAACGGTTGATTCTCCATGATTCATAAGGTACTCCTTCATAACTGTTATAATACTGTTTGTGCCATAAGACTATCTTCTTTTTCGAATTTTGTCAATATAGATTTTATTTCTTCTCTTTTTTCATACCCATCCCGGTTAGCATCCCATAAGTATAAGGATATATTTTTTTACCGCTTCTTTAGTTTTTCTGGAGAAAAGTATTCTATCAATTGCAAATACTGAACAAAAGGAGTAAAATGTACATATATTAAATCGACAATTTTAAAAATATTTAATCATGAGGCATATATGATCCGGAGTTACGATAAAAAATATTTAAAGATCGCATTGCCTGCGGCGCTGGAAGGTCTCTTCATGATTCTCCTTGCTTCCGCGGATTTAATCATGGTCGGCACCTTGGGGGCTGTTTCCATTGCGGCGGTCAGTATTTTCCTCCAGCCGCGGCTCGTCATTCTCTGCTTTACCCGCTCTCTTGCTTCCTCCGTGACTCTTCTTGTTTCCCGGGACGCCGGGCGGAATGACAGGACAAACGCCTCCGATATCCTGAAGAAATCTATTTTCATCGGAGCCATCGTCCTTCTGTTCATCCACATTATCTTTTATCTGTTCCTCGAAGATATTTTCTACCTTATGGGCGCAAAGACAGAATATATGGCGGAAGCTCTCGCTTACGGAAATATTGCGCTGCTTTCCGTTTTTATTTCTTCATTCACCCTCTTTTTCCAGGCAGTCCAGCTTGGCTTCGGCCAGACGGCAATCATCATGAAGACAAATATTCTGGGAAATATAGTGAATGTCATCATGAATTTCATCCTGATCTTCGGCATGGGGCCGATTCCTGCCATGGGTGTCGCCGGCGCGGCAATCGGCACGGTCATAAGCACCATTTTCAGTCTGTGCTGGACGATTTATCTTATGAAAAAAGACCACCTTCTTGAAGGAGGTTCTTTCATTCCCGACCAAGCGTATTTCAAAAAAGTCACACCTATTTTCCTTTCTGTTTTCAGTGAACAGGGTTTTGAGCGTATAGGCATGGTTCTTTTCACCCGCATGGCTGCGAGCCTTGGCACGATTCCCTTTGCCGTCCACAGTATCTGTATGAATATTGCCGATATTTACTGGGACTACATCGTAGGATTCGGCAAAGCGAGCATGGTCACCGCAGGGCAGTCTATCGGCAAAAAATCGGAAACCGAATGGCACGCGTTTAAACGGGCAGGCATTAAATGGACTCTGATCTGTTCCACCGCCGCGTTCACCCTCACTGCCGTTTTCAGAGAAGAAATCTTTTCCTTCTATTCTTCCGATCCCGAAGCGCTTGCTATGAGCGGCATCGCTATGCTTATCTGCGCTGTCGTGAATTTTCCGGCAGGACATGCCCTCGTCTGTGCAGGTATCCTGCGCGGCAGCGGAAAGACCGCTTCTGTTGCGGCGTATGCTTTCGTAAGCATCACGATTCTCCGTCCTATCATGACAGCATTCTTCCTTTTTGTCATGGGATGGGGCCTTGTCGGCGCATGGTGCGCCCTTTTACTTGACCAATGCATCCGCGCCTCTTGCGCGACTGTCCTGCTTCACCGCCTCCAAAAAGCCGGATGGAATAAAATGATTGAAAAACTGGCATAAATATGCCCGCTGTCCATCGGATGGCAGTTTTCACCGGCAGATACATTTGAAATATTTCTTACTTCCGTCCACGAAATCACGAGAAAATATTCTTTTGCTTTTTCCTGTATTATAATTTAAATGGCAGCCGTTAAAATAAGTTTTTTTTATTTGCGGAGACAATGATGAATTTTTCTGGAGAACTTTCTTTCAATCAAAAAATAATTACCGAAGCACGCCTCTTTGAAGCGCCTGTCCTTCCCCGGCTTAAACTGAAGAGTGTAAAAATCTTAGGACTGGCTGCTGCATAATATATCCTTTCAAAAGTCATTAATTTTATAAAGGAGAAAATCATCAATATGACAGAAAAAACAGCCTTATTACTAAATGAATTGACACCTGCACAAAAAAATTATGTAACGAACAGACTTGCAGCGAAAGAGAAAGACCTCTCAGTCGCTTATCTTTGCTGGTTTTTCTGTATTCATTATTTTTATTTAAGGAAACCGGTAAGAAATATACTATACTGGATTACTTACGGAGGCGTTTTCATTTGGGCTATTATAGACTTGTTTCGAATGAAATCCCTTGTCGAAGAATGCAATGAAACGATCGTGCAAAAATTAATTCAGGAAGCCACTTTGCTTGAAAGTTAAAGGAGAAATCAATTTATAGCACTTATACGCTCTAAACGGCAAAATCGTCTGCGTGGAAATTAATAATAAAAAAGTCTGTTTGAAACGATTTTATAATCGGCAGGCGGTATAATGCTTGTATCGGAAAATCCAAGATGCATACCGATACAACTCAATCGGTTTAACTGCCAAAGTATTAGAATTTTAGGATTAGCCGTTCTATGCAATCTGATATTCAATAACTTTTATTGAGGAGAAACAAGTATGAAAGTAATAGGTGCCAATTTCGCTAAAAAAGTTGAAATTAATAATACCGGTAAAAATATAGTTTTAGGTTATACAGATAAAAGCGGGAAGTTCCGCGTTATCCGTGTCGACAAGGATCTGGAAGTCTGGGAACGAATCACTGAAGAAAATAAATTTAAATTTGGCCCATCGATGGGGTGGGGGTTCTTAGGTGCTGTTATCCTCGGCCCTATCGGAGCTATTGCCGGTATTCTTCTCAAAGGCCGAGCAAAACAGTGTACAGTGGCTTGCGTATTTACGGAAAGCCGCCGATGCGCTATTGAAATGTCTCCGGAAGAATTTACCACCTTCCAGTTTGCTGCCCCTGCCGGGTCGGATGTCGAAAGTATCCGGGCCGAGGCAGCAAAACTTGCAGAGATGACAGAAGCCGAAGAAGCTGCAGAAAAAGAAGCCGTAGCGAATGCGGCCACTGCGGCAGAGACTCTGCTGAAGCTAAAACAGCTTTACGATGCAGGGGTTCTAACTGAAGAGGAGTACGCGGGAAAACGAGAAAAGTTAATAGAGAAATTATAATTGCAATATAAAAAAATCCCGCTATCGTACCGTTAATACGACAGCGGGAATGTAATACTCCAACCGGGGCTTATTACGTTTATGGGAATAGCACACAGCCGACCTACTTTTTGAAGGAGGCTGTTTTTTAATACAGTAAAAGCCATTATCCATACCCGGCATTCATCCGATCAGCAGCATAAAAATCTATTGAAGACCGGACTTCATATAGGAAAACTTTTTAAAGCATCACCGTACAATTATAAAACCGAACTCCCCATCTTACAAAATTCTGTAAAATGGGGAGTTCGGATAAACATATTCTGGTGACCCAAGAGAAATCACATAGATTACCACTTATCTTACAGTTTAAAATTCCGCTTGTCCGAAAAGCAATATGAGCCACAAGATTAAAAAGAGCGATAATGATATCGCTCTTTTTATTTTATCTACCGTTTTCATTTCTTTCTCTCAATTTTTTCAAAAAGTCTTTCACCTTTTCACACTCTTTATCGGTCATCCTGATGGACCGTGTCCTGGCACCAGTCGGTAAAATCTTCTTTGCACCTGCCCCTTTTCTCTTTCCGCCCCAGTTCGCACTGAATTTTTTATTTTCCGCCATTAACCCCAGTCCTCCTCTCCGTGGCTACTTATTAATTCGTCTCGGCGTGCAGATTCTTTTTCTATCATGTCAATTATCTCCGCAGGTGTGTTTTCCGGAAGTCCTACCGCGGGTAAACGAGTTTCCCGGTCGTCCGGATTGAAAGATTGTACATTGAGAAACATATGCTCGCTGCTCGGTGAAGTGTCTTCTGCAGCTATAACTCCGAGTATAAGATATCGTTTCTCTCCTACATTTAATACGTAATCGCCAGGATTTCCGATGTACGTTTTTTCGTGCCAGTTTGATTTGAGTTCAACTCTTTCTTTTAGAGTTTCGAATGTCGTAACCGATCTGCGGTTAACCTCTTCTTTCACATCTTTCCATTTTTCATAAGCGCTTATGTATTCATTTATTCTTTTCCGGAAGCTGGTATAAAACTTATCTGTCAGCTCTACATACTCACAATTAAATTTTTCAGCAAGTTCTTTTACCGTTGAATATTCAATTCTGATGAATTTAACCGGTATATTTTCACGACCGCAAAGTTCCGGCACCGTATCTTCCTTTGCATAAGTATCGAGCCACCCCTTTGGAACGTTTACGTAGTCCCAGTTTTTCTCATCGAAAAACCTCATAGTTAATCCGCGAGTGTTGCACATTCCGTCTTCTTCTTTTTTTACAACCTGATCTAACTCCATCTGCCACCCGCTGTAACGTTCATACCTTTCCAGCGGTAATGGTTTGTATCCTTCCGGGAGCTCGACCAGTATACAGTCGAACGCCCCGCCAATCGGGCGGAAGAATGTGAATATCATTCTTCCGTTAAAGTTCCCGTGATGATCACTCTCGTATGGGAATTTATCATAGTTTCTATACATTCTTACTTTCATTTTTCTTTCTCCTCTCTTAATATAATTCATCTGTGGCCATTGCCCACAAATCTTCATTTTCTGTCTCTTCATCGGCATTTACTATGCCGCACCTATAGTACGTGTTTCTCTTTAACTCATACATCTCGTACCCCTGATCGTGTCTATCAAATCTTATTGTCCTTTTCCCGTCGGTCAGAAGTCTGCTTCCCAATTCAACCCCTTTTATTTTCCCGAGATCTTTAATCATTTTGTTTTCCTCCTTGTTTTGCTTAAATTTATATTTTTTCTGCATCGCTTACGAAGACATCAACATCCGGAAGAATTACATTTCCGGCATCATCAATCTCATAATCTATATCAGTATTACTCCCGTCTGCATAAGATTGTGCGTAATCAATTAGGTAATAGATGTCGTCGACAATATAAGCTTCAAGAGCTTCATTGTATTTCAGTCCTCCTACTTCGAAAAAATCATCTTCAAAATTGACACCGCTATTCCTATCTACCATTCTGATTTCAATAAGTTCTTTCCCGTCGTAAAATTTAGCCATTTCATTTTCCTCCTGTGGGTTTAAATAATTTGTAGGACCTCTCGTCCTTTCTTGATTATATATTATAATATCATGTTTGATTAGTCAATACATTTTCAAGATGTTTTGTTATAATTATTTTTTATATCATGCAACAGAAAAAGAGCAAGGATTTCTCCCTGCTCCTTTTCCTTTTTCAGATTATTTAAACCCACAGAGGTTTCCCTCTGACGTCTATATAATACCACTATAAATTAATTTGCGCAATAAAAAAGAAGGCGGTTTCCCGCCCCGTTAGTTACTTAATTTGTCTACCAACCAGCCTGTCGCTACAGCTCCTGCGATGTATGACCATAGGTTTCGTTGACGTTTCGCAAGCCTCACGTCATGCGTCAGCTCATCGATTTTCTTCGTCAACTTGTTTAAAGATGTCTGCAGCTTCATCAAGCTCTCTTCTGCTTTCTGCAATGAGATCTCTGCACTCCGCAATTGTTCTTGAGTTATCATCAATTCTTTTCTGCACTCTGTCAGCTGATTCTGCAGCTCGGTCAACTCTTGAGATGCTTCGGTCGAGTTGTTCTCCAGCAGATTTAATTTGCTCTCTAGCTGATCTAACCGCATCTGCTGATTGCTTGCTATACTCTTGAGCCTCTCGTACTGCGTCCTTTGCATCGTTACCGTTTCTGCCACCGGTGGTGCCTGTGCATATGAGATAGACAAGCACGGCGCAGACAGCAATGACAGCACAAGCAACAGCGATAATCTTTTTCTTCTCATACATTTTACACCCCGTTCTCTAAATACCACTGCGCTTTCCCGCGGAGAATATCTCCGCCGGTCCCTATTTTATCTTCGTCGCACAGCTGCTCTAAATCCCAGCGGCAGTCGGGCTCTCCGCTGTACAGCCCGTAACCGTCGTCATTAGCGGCCTCGCCGTGCGTCATAAAATGTTCTCTGTCAATCGGATTGTCAAAAACCTCGGCAATGACCGCAAACATCTTCGCAAGAGTCTCGATTTGCGCCGTAGTCGGCGGGTACTCACCTAAGTCATTCGGGCGTGCATTGTAGCAGCAGCATAGAGCGATGGCAATGCTACCTGTGTTCCTATGCCAGGTTGCTTTCGGTACTTCATCGAGTGGTCTTGTGTAGATGATTTCACCGTCTCCATCAACATTAAAATGATAATCGTTAAACGTTGTAAAATATCTCCCTGCCGTCCAGTGTCCGTAAGTTGTTGCTGGCCACGGGAATTGATAAAAATAATCCCGTTTATTAATGAGTTCCTGCCGAAATTCCTCTATCGTCATCTCTACGCACTTCCTTTCTTGTTTCTTTTTTTATTTCTTTTTCTGCGGCGTCCGGCCGTCCGTCGTGATTCTTGTCTACACAAAAAACACTCACAAAAGTAAAAGCACCGACTACTGCCGGTGCCGTAAACTCTTTGAAAAAATTGATGAGTAGCGTTGTATTTGCTATACCCGTTCGATAAAAATCGTGTATCCACGCCGCGATCACCATTAAAAATAAAATGATAAGCCCGGCACCGTATACGTAGACGATCTGCATCGATGTCCGTACTCGACCTTTTATCCTCGGCAAGTACTGTATAGCTGTGTTCCATATTTTTTTTAACATATCACAGCACCTTTCCGATTAATGCAATGACAACAGATACGATGGTAGATATAAGCCCCGCCACCTTGTAAATATTGTCTATTCGATGATGCGCGGATTTAGCGCTCTGTGCTGCTCTTTCGTGCGCCAATTGCAGCTCCTGCATTTTCGGAATCATTTCCACAAGCATATCCAGCTTTGTCTCAATTCTGACGATTCGTTCCAGCGCTTCCGGGCTCATATCCCCCATACTCATTATTTATATACCTCTTAATAAAATTAATACCGCAGGAGCCTGAACGGCTCCCACGGTAACGTAAATATTATTCGTATTTAATTGAGAAATTAAGCGGTTTCCCGATGTTCTCTTTTAACTTCACAAAATCCGCCTTCGCACTTCCGCCTGAAAGACTATTCGGACCGTTGCGTGTCATATCGAATAATACATCGCCGATTTTTACATTAATGATAGAAGTTGTGTAGATTCCCGGCTTACGATAAAATTCTTCGATTCCCGGTATATTGATTTCGACTATCGAGTAATCCTCAATACGATGTGCGTAAACATTATTAACACGATATCCGGCACTTGTAGTATTGATTTTATCGCTTGTTGCGATCAATGTATCTTCGCCATTTTCAGTAAATATCAGCGTGCCGTGGATATCAAGCGTTGGTGAATCCCCTATTTTTGTAGCTGCTGTTGCGGTAATCTGTTCTCCCCCAGCGATTACGTAATTATTAACCTCTTTACTCATAACATTTCCGTTGACGACGATGTTCCCGGCTTCATAGCCTACTGCGGGTACCACTTTAATATCGATTGAAGATACGGAAGCTGAATATACCTTTTTATCACCGATTTCCGCCGGTGTTGTTAAAGCACTCGGCGTAATAACAATACTCTGATGTTCAAGCTTTTTCGCTACATAGATTTTCGGGATTTCTTCCCCTGTTCCACCTGTCGGAATAGACAGAATGGCAGGTGCCATTTCAGCAGGTTTATATGTTGCGGTTGTACCTAATTTTTCTCTAATTGCATTCGCAATAGCGGCTACACTTTCGACAGATATTCTCCCTTTTGTCATGATTAAAAACTCCTTTCGTCTAAATCTACATACTCTTCTTTCCCGATTTCGGCGCTCCCGTTGATGAGTGCGTCAATGATTTCTTGCCTTGTGATTGTCATACCTCTGCTCCTTTTTTAAAATGATGTGTTATCCACATCGGAAATAGATTGTACGGCTTGCTTAATTGCCGTATATATAGCACCGGATGTAAGCATTTTTTCGCTATTTTCCGTTGGTGCGCTGTCAAAAAACAATTTATCTTGCTTGTCGTTTAGTTCTGATTTTTTTGTATATCCTGTAAGTGCTTGATTAAAGTTATTTGTCACCGATGTTATTGCGTTCGTTAAAACGCCAGTAGACACTTTATCATTTAGTGCAGCTTCATTTACTGGCGTATACCCTAAGGCTGTTTTTATTTTGTTTGTCGTTAGAGAGTAATTCTCAAGTCCCGCCAACTTGTTTTTCTCATCCGTTGTGTAGTCATTTGTCGACAGTCCTTTACCGTCTACCGACTGTACGTATTTCTGCTTATTGATGTACTCCTTGACGGTATTAAGAATGGCGTTTACATCGACAATGCCAGATAAATTACCTTGCACTGCTTGATATAGCACCTCAAAGTTATTGATGATATAGTCTAAAATCCCGCGGTTATCGGAAGAAGTGAACACGGTATGCTTGCCGTAAGTTCCTTCTTGAATGATTTTATCGTTCTCATCCCTGATTTCACCGTGTTGGAATATCGTTAGCTTCATTCGCCGTCTCCTCCATTTCCACAATTTCCCCGTTAATAAGTACAAGCCGTGAAATATCCGGATATACTACATCAGATTCTACAACTGTTATATCCGGCTCTCTTTGTACCGCGCCGTCAGAAGAGAACCGACACTCGCCTCCACTATCAAATCCGTACCACAATTTATGCCTCCTTTATTTAATACCTATAACCATGTAACCGCACAGCGGGTCGGGATAATCCCCCGATATTTCGCAGGAATGCACTCTTCTTCCATTCATTGAAAAAGAATAAGTACTCCGCGCATTACTCATTAGAAATGCCGTCCACACACAGTCCTTTTCTTCGTATCCTTCCGGGAGGGGAATTGTGAAATCTCCTCTCCCAGTACCTTTTAAGATCGAGACGGCTCTAACGTTGTAGCCGTTAATTCTTACAGAATTACCGTCTATAGTACCCGCTTTAAGCGTTGCTCCGACTATGTTCCCGTCCGGATCGACAGAAAAAGTATTCGACGCATTTCGTATTGTTGAACCGATTAATGTTGTCCCTGATATAGTTCCGCCGGTAAGATTACCAACGTTAGCCGATACCGCTTCAAGATTATTAACACTAATCTTATTCGCTGTCACTGCACCCGCCGCTATTTTGTCTGATGTTACGGCATTTGCAGCGAGCATACCGTTCACTATGACATTATTATCAATAGTCGTTTTGCTGGTGATGTGCAGATAACCGCCGTCAATCGTCGTTCCTTTCGGTGTTAAATTAATGCGATTGATGATCTCATTATCTTTTACCCGAAGTTCAATAGCGTTGTTCAACTGCGTTAAGGCGCTATACGTCTTATAGCCGTCTTTTTTGTTCAAATTGGACACTATCTGATTGACAGATTCATGGCTAACCTTTCCCGCCTCCAGTGCTTTTTTGATTGATTCGTCAACTTTTTTAATGCTAATTGCTCCATCTTTCAGCATTGATTCGTCAATAACAAGTTTCACTGTGACCGCGTTTGACGGCGACCGTGCCCCCTCACCAAACATGTCATAGTAAGCGACAGACACTTCATAGACGTTTTCAGGGCAAGAGTAAGAGTAGACACTATTCTGCGTTGTAACTCTTGTAATACTTGCACCGGCGGGATCGATGTACACCGCCATTCCCGCGCAATCGGCAGGTATCGGATTGGCCACTACCGAAAAACCGCCGATTGATGACATTAGATCAGGCTTTGGCGGGGCTGCCGGGGCTGGCTTGTTATAAGTGATAGCTGCGGGGGCGGAATATTTCCCCTCGGTGTTGCAAGCAAACAGGTATAATGTTCCTTGCCGGTTTGTTAGAGTAACATCAAAAGATAAACCGTCTGTTCTCGCCAACAAGGCGTCGGAATCGCCGCCTGCGTTGCTGTTTGTCCTAAGTTCATAGAACTGTACGTCAGCATTGGTTACAGGATTCCATGATAAGTGTGCCACACTACCGATAACCATCTTGAAGTTATCGGGGGTGTTGGGAATTGTGGATTTCAGCGCGACTAATTTGTCGATTTTTGGTGCATCGTCCGGGAGATTAAATACACCCCGACCATCAGCTGTGGTAATTGCTATTCTGTAGGTGTCGCCGGGTAGAGCCTGTGAAATAATCAGCTGTCCTTTTCCCTGCCCTGCGTACACCCATGCCCCGGCAAAACCAAGTTCATCGGCGCTTAGCCCATCTTCTATAATGATCGCCTCGCCTTGCACGTGGTTCGTTTTATACCAGACGCGACCGATTAAATCTTTAGATTCCCACGATACAAGAATATCGTATCTATGAGACCCGTTTGGTAATGTGCGGTACCGTGTATATGCCTTGATGTTTTTTGGCGTTTCCGCGGGATGCAACCACGCAGATAAATCAACTCTGGCCGTAGAGTAGCCGGATCGCTTGCCAAGCTCGTTTTCAGCATATACGCGGACAGTGTATTTCTTGGTTCCGTCCGCTCCAAAAGTATAGGAATTCTCGCTGTTTTCAAACCTTCCGCGGCGTACCCAGACATTAGCTCCGTCCTCTCTTGTCTCAAGATATACAGTATTGGCCGTTTTAGGATTAATCCAAGCGCAATGCACAGAGCAGTCTGTGCCGGCTCCGTAACCCGTTTTAACGGTACAAGTAATAGTAAGGTCTGTCGGGCCGTTAACGATATTATCGTATGCCGTTATTTCCGGCACTTTACTCGTATCCGGACTGTACAATTCCGGATAATATTCAATTCCAGTAATAGTCCGGGTAGCATCGTCCATCCCTTTTTCAATAGCTAAAACTTTAAACATCTTAGCTATTTTCCCAGTTTTACCTGCAGCATAAACCGCATCTGCAGAAAAACCGGTAGCGTCCGAAACTGTTACTTTACTTCCGTCTATTGACGCGATTGCAGTTTCATAGATTTTATCGGTATCCTGGTCACGGACAAAAATTGAGCTGTAATCAATATCAATAGGCTGATCCAGAGTTAATTCTTTTCCTTTAACGTTTAGGATCCTACCACCCGCCCCCCACGTCGTATTATCCGTCTGCACGAGGATAACATCACCAATTGTACAAGCGATGGCATCGACAAACGCGTCAAACGAAACTGTACGAATTTCATACTTATTCGACCGGAGTTTATATCGTCCGAACGCATAGGCTTGTTTCAATGAGGTACACCCCATAAGTTCAATTTGCACGGGCTGTACATTTTGTTCTGCAGTATCATAATCATCACCGTAAACGGTCAGCACGTCGCGTTCGTAGTTCTTGTCTTTATTCATGAAAGATATTTCAATTGCGTTTGCCCGCTGATCCCGAGCCTGAAATTCCTCTTTAAAAGAGTCCTTTTTCATGTTGGCGACAGTAAACAGCTGTACAGGTGTTCCTGCGTAGTCATAGACGCAAGAGAACTTAGTGCCCATCAGCAGAATAGCTCCGCGGCCAACGCGGCACGGGTAATCTTTTGCGTCCCACACGGACATGGCGCTGTCATATAAATAATTAAACGCCATCCCGGCATTAGCACATGCTGCCGCCCACGCTTTGAATGCATAATAGTCTATATTTTCTTTTCGGACGCCGTCGGCTTCATATTCAAATCCGCCCTCGGTATCGTCAATTTTTAGGCAGTGGTGCAAAATATCATAAGTAGCCCATGCTGGATTGTCTGCCGGCCGTTCTTCATAATGCTTTGTTGCCGGATTCCAGACATTGACGTTTTTACGCGTAACGAGGCACGTCATAGATGGGTCGTTCCCAGACAGCTGGTCGGTAGCCAATGCCTTTATTCCAATAAGTGCTTTGCCCGGGTATTCGAAGTCATCATAAATAACTTGAGTAACGCCTCGCCACTGTACTTTATTCGCGTACCGAATAGATGTGCCTGCTTTTTTTGTACATCTTGCGCGCACTTCATATCGCGCGGGCTCCAGATCGTGTACTGCATAAACAAGATAAAAAGCCTTATTTGTATTCTTCTTAATACGGCCGATATCTATATTCTTCCAATCGGTATCCCCTACTTTTCTGTATTGTGCTTCCAATTCGACCCAAGTTTCAGAAGTACCGCCGCTATCATTTGAATAATACAGACCTGCAGGGAATGAAATTGTTAATTCAAGCCCCTGTGCTGTATTTCCGTCTAATTTATGCGTGTGCCAATTGCTGTCATCGTTGAGCTCGTAAGCAAGCCCTGTATCAGCATAAGAGTCATTAAAATTCGGAATAATTTTTTGTGTATTCGCACCCAAACGGATATCCACCTGCACATCGGCATAGTTGCTTATCGGATTTCCATTGAGTTCGATGTTAGATATTTCATCAATCGGCCCTTCGGCTACACAATAGAGTATATTCAGATACTGCTTTTCACCTTCGGACACGACGTGCCGGGCAAGCATAATCCCCGAAGTCTTAACAGTGCCATAAACAATAGGCAAAGGATACCCTTGTCCTGTCAACGTCGTCGGAGCGCCCCATCCGTAAGTATTCGACTGCTCGGTATTACTCAAATCTGCTTTTGGCGTCGGTGTCAGCTTATTGACCAGTGCGTTCCCGACCATGCCAATTGCAAGAGACAATCCCATGCGCGCCCACATGCTCGTCATGCCGCCGATAATTCCTGCGCCGATTCCCGCGGACAAAACAGTAATTCCGATAGACAAAATCCATCCTAAAGCTTTTCCTTCAATTTTTGACATGACAACGAGCTCTTCCCCGTCTACCGGAATATAATCAGCACCGCAGGGGACGCCATTAATTGCGTATACTTTCTCCCCCTCTTCGGAATGATATTCTTTAACCGTTTTCCCACTGCACGACTCGTAATAATCTTTTCTTTGCCGCCTGTCAAACGGATTATTAACGATAATAACATGAATCATTTATACATTCCTTTCAATCGCGGTAAAAATTTAGAAAAACGCTCAATGCACACGCCGCCTTCTGTGGCGTGCAGAAGTTGATTGTCACCAAGATATACCCCGGCATGGTCAATACCACGGCCCTTAATTGAATATATGCAAATACAACCGATTTCTGGCTCTTCGAGTTCTTGATATTGATCGTGGCCGTCAGGAGTTCCGGCAGCAGTGAGCAGTTCACGGTAATCCGGTAAACTCTTGCCGTCCCGGCGGTAATACTCTTGCACCAAATCCCAACATTTCATTTCTGAAAACGGTTTTCCGATTAAATCAGTTATCTCTAACATAAAGGCCTCCCTGCGGCACTGTCGGACATCCGCCAAAACGCTTATTATTACCACATCTGCGGCAATCTGAAAGTGTTTTATCGCAGGTTGTCACGAGCCCTTTATATCCGCATCGCCGCCCCTTAAATTTAAAAGGGCAAAAATCTTTCAATATGCGAGTTGCGGGGAAGCGTTTCTGCAGCGAAAAACTGGTGCCAATATTCAGCGTTGCTGTCTTTTTATCTGCGGATGAGCCGATAACGTCGAATACTTCTTCATCTAAAATCTCATCTGGAATATTTGTATTAATCGCTTTAAGAGACACGGTAACGCCGTCCGCGCCATCGTATTTTTCAAGCAGCGCCTGCATAGATCCGGTGATGTTGCTAATATTCAATCTTGCCGACGGCATCTCTGTACTACTTACTTTGATTTTATCGACGCTGAATGCGTAAGCGTAGTAAGTGACGCCTTGAAATACGATATTTTCGTTATTAGCCACCAAGTGCAGACTTTCATCTCTGCACGTAATATCACAGAGTAGAAGATCAGCACCGTTAGAAGCCGTTTTATTCTTTTCAATTATTGCGGCTGTAGATAATTCCATTTATGCTTCCTCCAGTGTTACCTGCCCTGAAAATAACCCCGGATTAACAAGGTCAAATTCGAGATCCCCGGAAAATCGAACAGTAAACGTCTGCCCTGCAAATTTACACCCCGGCTCCGGCGGATACGTCCATTGAAATTTTAGAGCATTGCCATAGGTCTGGTCGTTAAAAAATGTGTCAAGCAGGGAATAATCGGCCGCAGGCAAAGCAGACCACTGCAGAGTAAAATGCAGCGGCTTTTTCGTAAATTTCGGCCGCGTATTAATTGTTTCATTGTCCTGCTCCATTTTGTACGTGTGGTCTACCCTCTTATGCTTTAGCGGGTAGATAGGGTTTTTGATGTTCGGGAATTTCAGCATATTAACCTCCGCGGACGCCTGCTATAACATCTCGCATGTGACCTTCGTTTGTGTAAACGGCATCTGCCACTGTCTGCAGAATAATCGTTTGCAGAACGCGTCCATCTGCCTGTTGCGTTGTCTGTTTTTTAGCCTGCATCGGCGTACCAGTATTATTCTGAACAACCACCTGTACCTCCGGCGCCTGCCGACCTACATTGACACTCGGGATAATCGTGCCGGATGTACGCGGAACGAACAGCTCCGGTCTGCGTTCTCCAACGATGTAGGCCTGCCCCGCAGATACCGGGCCGCCATTAGCGCGAAAACTAAGTTTAGGCGCTACGGACGCAATCATCCGGTCGCCCCAGCTCTGGCTAAAGCTGCCACCGAGAGAAATCCCTGTCCCGAGGCCTCCCCCGCCGCCACCTAAAAACCGGCTTAAAAAACTCGTCACGACCTGTTTTGCCATAAAACTTGCAATTGCTTTTAACATACTTTTCAGCATGTTACTAAAAGAGCTTCCGATGTTTTTAAAATCGAGAGTCAGCACATCGGTAAACATATCTGTAAAACCGTCTGCCATCGAGGATGCGACACTGCTCATGGCGTCCTGCATCTGCTTACCTTTAGACCCGAAGTTCTCGACCATCTGCTGCAGCGCCGTATTCCAAGCTTCACTCCAGGTTTTTGGTTCTTTAGCCAGCTCGTCGTCCCGCTGCTTCGTGATAAGTGCAAGCTGCGCATTATACCAGCGCTCTACCGCAAGTTTAGCTTCGGCGCTATCTTGAGTCAGTGCAACTTCTTTTAGCTTGTTCTCTTTTTCGCGTTTTAGCTTTTCCAGATCAATTTGGTACTGTGCTTCCGCCTGCGCCGAAATGCTTTTAGTCATTTTAGCTAGTGCAAGGTTCGTATCATTAACGAGATCTGTATTAGCTTCTTTCCACTTTTTTACAAGTTTATCTTTTATAACACGGCCATATTCTTCAAGTTTTGCCTGCAGTGCGTCCGTATTAACTCCTGCAGCCGCGGCTTCTTCAATTTCTTTTTTTACTTTGGCTATTTCTCTATTCAGTTTGCCGATTCCTTTTTCGTAAGCTGTTCCTGTTTCGTCAAGGATTTTATCGGATAAATCCGAAACGGCATCGGCGATCTTTTTTGTCAGCTCTTCAATTTTCTTTTGCGCTTTGTCTACAGCACCAGCGCCACCGCCTCCTGAACCCCCGACGCTTCCGCCACCACCAACAGAGCCACCACCTTGATTAACAAAATCAGTAGGCCCCTTCTCCACTTTTGAAGTAATATTTCCGTCAATTGTCACGAGATTGGTCAGTGCTTGAAACGTTTTAGAGTTTGTAACTGCGTCTTTTGCGGATTCAATTTCTGCGCCGACCATACTTGCGATTTTTCGGATGGCCGTACCGACGACCCCGAGTTTGTCCAAGCAGGCATTCACGAAATCGACAATAGCGTTATATGCTTGCGACAGCCAGTCACCCACAGTCGCTAAAAATCGATTAGCCAGCTGCACAATTCCGCTAAGCAATCCGTTATACAAGGTGTCAAATGCACCACTTATACCGTTCAGTACGCTTACGATATAGGATTCTACCGAACCAATAACGGCCGCAATGTCTGCGATAACGCCGCTTACCACGCGCCACACATTAACCGTCACTGTTGCGACAGTGTCTAGCATATCTAAAAATAGTTTGCTATCCCTCTCTAAAAGAGGTTTAAACAAGTCGCCAAGAGCTGATGACAGATTATCAATGACCGGCATAACCGCAGAAATTCCCTGTCCGATTGAGTTAAAAAGGTGGCTGATATTTTTTGCAAGCCCGTCGGGCACTAGGTCGTCAAAAATGTGTGACAGTCCCTTTGTATTTACGTTTTTAAGAGCTGTATTAAACACATCACGGACTTTGCCGATCGCATTTTTCATGCTGTTAAAAAGCGGTTCTCCGATTTTACCGAGTATCTGGCTTGCGTTGTCCTTAATGGTGCTCAGCATACCGGAGAAAGAATTGGACATCTTGGCCATCATGTTCGGAAACCGTTCATTCATGCCTTCCGTGAGCGCTTTTATGGCCGCGTCGGCACTGATGCCCTGGTTCCCGATATCCGACAATTGATCTGCGGCAAGTCCTAAGTTTTTAGCTAAAATATCTTTGACCTGAATCCCTAGCTGGGACAACTGCATGACATCCTGCCCCATCAGTTTTCCGGTTGTTTTAATCTGCCCCATGACGAAAGCCATCTGCTTCAATCCTTCGGCGCCTCTACCAAGACCTGCAGATGCATTTCCCACCGCGGTTAAAGTAGGGATAATATCACGCGCCTCGAAGCCGAACGCTTTTAACTGCTGCGCCGCGGGAGCGATATCCTCAAATTCGAATGGCGTATCCGCCGCAAATTTACGCAGCTGGTCCATCATAACCTTGGCGTCTTGCGCAGAGCCGAGCATAGAAGTAAATGCGATATTGGTCTGCTCCATCTTAGCGTTGTAGCCTATAAATTTATCACCTGCGGCACCGAGAGCTGCGCCTAACCCTGCAACTGCCGCAGTTACTCCCGCAATCGCCAATCCTGCGGGACCCGCTTTTGATAGAATCCCGGTAAGCCCCCCGGACGTTCCTTTTCCTATAGAATTGATTTTTTGCGCTATGCTCGAGATCTTAGATTCCGCGCCCGATGTATCCACATTTACATTGATATTTTTGTCCCTGAGCTTATTCAGTTCCGCCTTAACTTTGCTGATAGACCCCGAAGCATTATCCTTTGCTTCAATTCGCGCTTCAATCGTTTTAGTGCTGCTTGCCAATTTTCCTCACCTCTTCCCGCATGATCATTTCCATCGCATTTATCTTTTTCAAAATCCCCGGAGTTACTTCAATACCAAGTACAATTGCAACCTGAAATAATGCGTTATAATCAATTCCGATAATGTCGCCTAATCCGCTGGTACGAACTTGCCCCGCACAGTAGCTCCACAGCTCCCACGTTTCAGTGTTTTCTTCTGACAAAAAAGGCCTCCTATGCTCGCAGTCGGCACAAGGAGGCTTCTTATTCAGTTTTCTGTGCAGCTTTTGACAATTCTCACAGTATTCCCGGTGCGGTGACCATTCCCAGCGGTAGGCATCTGTTAGTTTTTTACTTCTGCATCCGTTCCGTATGTCTTTTCAAAAGTTTTTGTGGCAATCCGGATCATTTCGCGATAAGAGAGTTCTTCATCATCAGCAAGTTCTGGATAAACATGATCAAAAACCCATTCAAGAGCTTCAATTGTTTTTGTTTTATCCGTCTCGCCAAGCAAAACTAAATCAAGACCCGCTTTACGCAGGTCTTTGACTTGCTTTCTCGTCATTGTCTTTATTTCGACCATCAGTAAGACTCCTTATCATTTTTCAATACAACCTGCACAGTGCTTTTCTGCGCATTGCTTTCATAAAATGCATTCCACGCAAATTTCACAGAAACCCCCGCTGGGCCATCGATCGGTGCGTCATGCGGTTCAATCTGCACTTCCGGGAAGGTAAATGCCAAGCTGCAATTCTCCGTCATTTTAAAGCCGATTTCAAGTGATGTTTTCGCGCCGGTGTCTGCAAGTGACATCATAGAAGTATCCATAAACAATGCTTCGATATTTCCGCTTGCTTTAAACAGCCCCTCCGGAATATCTCCGCGAATGCCACCCTTGCCTACAACATACTGATCACCGTCAAGCCCTGCGTCCAGAGTAAAATCGCCTGTTTTAACAATTTCGCTTTCTGTGCCGCCAATCTTGACATATGTGTGATTTTGAGAAATGGGGAGCTTCGCTACTGATGTAGCCGACGCGTCATACGTAGCGGACGCAATTTCACGCAGAGCGCCCATGATGGCCAGTTCAACTGTCATTTCACTATCTTCGCCGAAGCCCCATTTCAGCGTATTTACCTTGCACCCGCGATATAGAAAATACTTGCCTGAATCAGGAAACGCTTTCTCGAGAATAAAAGACGGCTGCGTGTCTCCAACTTTATATGTGTGCGTATTGACGCCTGTGCCCTTTACGCTCGTAGGCGCGCCAAGTAACGCTTTTAACCAGTAGCCGATAGCACGGAAATCTGCCGGAATAGTCACGTTCCCGTCAACGCTTACGCGTCCCAGGCTGGAAATCGTGTTATTACGGCTCCCTGTAATCGTATCCGAAGAAATAAGCGTTTGCTTTTTCTCCATTTCGTTTTTGTTAATCGGCAGCAGTATTCCTTTTTTCGTTACCGGTGCCTTGTTATAAGCGCTTTCAAAATCTATCGTAGTAGAAGCTTTATAGCCTCTCGCTTGTACTGCCATATTCAATCCTCGCTTTCGTATACAGTAACTGTTATCTCATATTGCACGCCGTACAGCGGCCGCAAACCGCCCGGATCTCCCGTCTTCTGGCTAACCCGAATATCCATTAACTGAATATTGTTTGTCACTTTGCCCGACACGGCGCGGATTTTCTGCAGAACGGCATCCACTTCGCTTTCCAGCGCGGCCAGTTTTTCATAACCGACATATAGTTCCGTGCCGTCATAACGAATCCAACATTCAAGATACAGCGTTATAGTTTCATAATCGACCATATCCGAATCGGTGTCCGGCTGTTCATTTCCGCGCATAAGCAGAATAATTCCGTCAGTATTTTTAATCGTCCGTGGATCGTACGCACCCAGTTTTATTTCCTGCGCCGCTTTCTGTTTTTTCAGTTCAGCCTGCAGGTATTTCAAAATCTCAAGCCAAGCCATACTTACCCCCGGAAGATTTTAACCGCTCGGAAACCGGCAGACTGCGAAGCCCCTGTAAAAGCCTCCGCAGTCTGCAGCCGGTTCTCCAGCATTTTTACTTCATCGGAATATATCTGCACCTTTTTCGCGTAAGCATCGATGTCCTTGCCGTCGCTATACATGCTGCCGGGTAAGCCGAACGATTTATTAACCGCCGTCGCGTGGAAAGCATAAGCGGTAATAAACCGTTTGACTAATACTGTAGCCTGCACTTTTGATTTCTCAACGCCTACTTGCGACGCCAAATAATATAAATAGTCATGCGCATCGGCCAGTGTCTCTTCGGTTAGAACTGGCCCCAGCAGTTCATCTTTTGTTATTAAATCATCGACTGTTAAGAGCATTTTCTACCTCCGATTTAGCTAATTCCGCATAACGATCAAAAATAGAGTCAATCTCACTATCGCACGCGTCCAAAGCGTTAAAAACAAAAGGATCTCCGGCAAATCCGGGGTGGCGGACGCTTTTAGCGAAAGCAAATCTACCACCCGATGGCCACCGAAGAGCCTTTTTGTTTTTAGGGCGAATATTATGCGCAGGAAATCCGTGATGTACAAAATACCCGTAATTTGCACGATTTAAATCCAGCGTGATAACACCAGTCAATCCACCGGCCCTATAATCAGTCATTACAGACTGTTCTAATGCGCCAGTCCTCGATTTAAACCTGTGGTTATCCTGTGCGTGCTCTGCCACGGTTAAAGTGCTTTCTTTAACCGCCTGCCTTAGCCGCCTCTTGAAGATATCCGCGGTATTCATTCCTCATCAGCAGCTTTGGCTCTTGAAGAACGTGACCTTTTCGGCTTCTCCTGTGTTTCTTCAGGCTGTTCCTCGGCTTCAACGTCGGTTGCAGGATCCTCTTCAGGAGCTACCGGCGGTACTTCCGGCTGTACTTCTTCCGCTTCTTCAATTACGGTATACCCGTGCTCTTTGAACCATTCAATTAAATAGGCGTCAGAAGTTTCTCCGACGCCTTTAATGAATATCACAGAAGCACTTTCACCGTTATAATCTTTATTCGGTGCTATAATCTGTGCCATTTTGTACCTCCTTATTTAATTTTGATATTTCTAAGAACCGCAGCCGCTTTCGTTGCTTTCAGTGCAACAGCAGCCACCATTTCTACCTCACCCGACTTTACCGCCCCAGATGTTTCGAAATCAGGCAACCAAGACTGTACCGGTGCTACGCCCGCCATCGAAACAGCATGGAAACCATCAATACCGAAGCGCACAGCGTATAAAGAAGTCGTGCTTTTTGCGGTATCAATCGGCACAACGGGATCATTCGAACCGGATTTTGCACCAAGATTAACAAACGGAATACCGTTATACGTGAGAACAGGACGCCCGAAATCGTCCTTCGTTTCAGTGTAGGCTACCGCACGGCGGACAACGGCCTTAAATTTTGTGAAAAGTGCCGCATTCATAAGAAGCGCGGACGGCTCACCATCCATCAGTCCTAAGCACTCATCAAGCGCGTCAAGGAATGTCTTATAGTTGCTGTCAATAGCAGACCCGGAAGACAAGTCAATAGCCGCTGCGGGTTTGTATTCCGTAGAAGACCCGGTCAGCGCTTTTTCAAGCCCATCAAATGCTTTGTTGTTCGTCCCGGTATCGCCGTTGATGACAGTGTCATTCCAGAGTGCGGACGCAGCTTTGATTTTTTGCTGCATCTGGAAAGTTACCTCATTTGCAATGCCGCCCATATTCGCAATAACACGGTCAACTTTGAAAGAACCGCCGAAAATCGCCAGATTGACGGATTTCTGTTCTTTCTCTGCTTCCTGTGCGGTGTATTCTTCGTTAACGGCGCGGAAGTCGGCTTTCGGCTGTGTTTTCACTCGGTTATAAGCGTAAGTCAGTGTAGCTCCGCCGCCCACGGGGGATACTACATCGTCGAAAATAATATGTTCCCAGATAAAATTTGATTTTGCGTACTCGTCAATGACCGTTGCCTGAAGATCATCCTGTACATTGAGTTTAGCCTGTGCTAATGTTACCGGCATGTGTTTTTACCTCTCTTTTCTTAAAAAATTACTTACTTAATGCTGCCGCAACTGCTGCATGCAGCTCTGTTTGCGGCTGTGATTGTCTCCTGTTTCCGCCGTTACCCCCACCGCTTCCGGGATTCTGCGTGTCTTTTACCGCCCATGCATTATCTTTTAGCCAGTCTGCGGCACCGTCTTCGATTGAGACTGATTCATTTTTGGCATTTGTGAATTTGTAAGTACCGTCTTCATCCGCTTTGATAGAACCAACCAAGATTTTTGCAATTTCAGCAGGATTAGCCGCGTTGCCTTTCGTAAGAGCCGCTACAGTCTGCTGCATAATGTCAGCCTGTACTCGCTTAGCTTGCTCTTCTTTTCGTGCGTTTTCCGCAGCTTCGTACTTCTTGTTGAGTTCGTCCAACTGTTTCTGCATTTTCTCGGCGGCAGTCTGGTCTCCTGTACCTTTTGCCGTGAGTTCTTCCACCTTTGCGGTGAGTTCGGTAATTTTCGCGTCAGCTTCATTTTTAGAAGTACGGAACTTTGCAGATTCACCGTTCAGGCGTGATATTTCTGTTTTTACGGCCGATATCATCTCCGCCCCGTTTTCTAACTTACCTAACGCTTCATACAATTCTGCTAATGTCATAATAAGTACCTCCTGTGTACTGTGAAATAAAGGGCTCCTGTCCCAATAAAAAAGACCGTTCTTTAACGCCTACGGACGGGCCCCTGTCCCGCGAAAAGGCAATACAACCACCTGATTAAATGATTCCTTTCTTTTCCAGTAATTTAAATATCAACGCCAACATTACACAAAAACACCAAAGTGCTCCTATCCCTAAAACGGGGATAAATGCCATCCACCAAGTCATACCGGGAAATAAGCCTGATACTTTCATAACCAAAAGTACCCCTTGTGTCAACCAAAACATAGAACCCTCCTTTCCGAAATAAAAAAGCGCTCAACTTCGTGCGAATTTGACTTTTTTGTCATTATCTCTTATACTTTTAATAAAGAAACAAGCGGCTTGAACCTCCGCCCATATTGGCGGGGGATCATCAAGTCGCTTATTTCTTTTTGTATTGCAGCACTTGATAAACATCCTCTTTTTTCAGTAGTATTACATCGATGTCAAACTCTGCGCTTCGATATAGTCTTGATTGTATAATTTCTAAAAGTCTGTGCTTATCAATATCGTCATTTTTTAGATATAGAATAATCCCTCCCGGCATTTTTTCAATTTGTTTTAGTCCGTGTCGTATCGCACTATCCGCGGCCTTTTCTGAAGAAATAGTTTTCAAATCCCAGCTTTTACCGTCCCAGATATAATCAGGGCTTTTTTGTGGGTAATTTATGCGTTCATCTACAATTCGAATATTACCGCCTATGGTTCGCTTTAGAATCATTGCCACTTTAACTTCATCACTATGCAAGTTCACTCTACAACCATCATCAACGACGATAGTCCCTTTAGCGTCAACTCCGTCAGCAATATAATCCTTAGTTACCTCTGTAATTCCCCCTCTCTTTCCAATTCTGCTTTTCATCTTTTCGCCGTTGTATCCGCGTGCTTTTTCTGTCCAGCTCCGTCCGGCCTTGACATCTTTTTCACCATATACGCCGAGTATTCGCTGTCTGTTCGGCAGTGTCTGTTTATCCAGCCATTCTCTGCCGCCCTCTTCTATTCTTGCGTGCGGCGTTTCGCTTTTCAACAGCTTAGATCCTACCATTACAGGGCGAAGATGACACATACAATTCGGATGAACAGGAAGAGTCGGTACCTTATCTTTCGGAAATATGCCAGGCCCCATACCATATAAATCGGCTTCCGCGTACATGTCACAAATATCGCAAAACGGATGCGCGGTGGACATCTTCCACTTAAACGCTACACAGTCCTCGTCCGCCGTCCATTTTGCCATAAAACCATCGTTATATGCTCTTGCCATCTCGGTACGTGCGATACGTCGTGCAAAGTACCGCGTGCGTTCCTGCGTCGCTGTATAGACTGCTTTTTCAATGCGTTTTTCATTTCCTGATAGTACAGCATTCTTTACTTGTGTGTAGGCCGCTTTCAATCCCTGCGCATTCAGTTTCTTCAGATTGCGTTCTACTGCCCGGATCGTTTTATGAAACTCTGCGCCGCCATAGTCTTTTGCTTTGGCAATCTGCGTCAGCTGTTTTAAAAAATCAGGGATATCTTGTTCGGGCAGTGTATGTCCATAGCCATAGCCGTCAAAAAGTGCAAGCGCTGCTTTTTGTACAGTCTGTCCTTTCTTCACCGCTTCGGCAATAACCGCGGCGGCTTGTTTTGTAATTTCTTTTGCCCCCTGCGTTGTTCTTTTTGACAATGTCAGTCCGTCCGCAGCCCATACCGCAGTTGACGCTTTTTTTAACAGCGGTTTAGCGACGCCTATCGCACCGCCTCTCTTCATTTCACCGATTAGCTGCGGCTCTATTTCCCCATGCATGATTTTCATGACCGGATACAGCTTGTATGCTTCGTTTACAGCTTCTTTCGGCGTTTTCCCCGCTTTCAAAAGCCGTTTTATTGCAGCCTCGAAAGCTTTAATCGCTTTGTCCGTTTCGGTCAGGATCATCTACATCACCGTCTTCAAATACGCTGTTCTGCTTGCTCTCTTCGATAGCAGCCGCGACTTCGTCAATCATTTTGTCGTATGTTTCCGGCGGAAGATTCGGCATGTACGCTTCCAGCACTTTTTTCAAGACTTCCAGCTTATACGTCGGACTGTCAAATCCGAGCTCAAGTGCTGCAGCCGCATTTGACAACGAATCAACAACATCATTAATTTTAAAGTCACGAGGATATTCGCAGTTGTAATCAACTGCCTCACCTGACCACATCTCAAATAATTTAACGATGGCTTCGTCTGCGTCCTCGCAGCGTACCGCAAAATCCGCCAGCCGCTTATTTGTTTTTTCAAAATCCCACTGCTTGGCCACGCCGGACTTACTCTTGTCACTCTGCACGCCAATCACTGAATCTAAGCCGGACATGCGAAACATTTCCTTGATGATCCTGTCCATCTGTTCTGTCAGCATTTCGGCGGGTGCAGCTGGCGGTGCTATGAAATTGGGTGTGTGTGAAGCGTCCGCAGGATAGATAAGCGCGTTATTCGTACCGACCGTTACTTCCCCAGTGCCATCATCCGGCATTGTCAGAATGCCAAAAGCCTGATCTCTCAAAAGTTGAGTATGCCAGCTGCAAAGCTGATAAAGAAAGTAATTCGCCTGCGCTACCGATAAATACTCTGACGGCGGTTTAATAATTTTCCTGTCTGTGTTTCTTGCGAGCCACTGCACAACCGGAACACATCCGATGTTATGGTTACCTGTTGTTTTACCGTCGCCATTCCCGATTGCCCACGAATCCTGCGTCCACGTATAAGTTTCTGTGTTTTTCGCGTTCGCTCCGACCTGTGATGTCTCAGTGTACTGAAACATCGTTAAACGACCGTATCGGTCAATTGCCCAGTTTTTAATCTGCGACGGCGTGACGATTTTCAGAAACGGCAGCTTGCGTCCTGCGACAGCGTCACTTCTTCGTTCTGCCAGTTCGTCGCTATTATCAACAACGATGTATGCGACGCCGTATAATTTTGCTTGCAACGCCGCCGATTTACAAAAATCCTGATAATCCGTGCCGGTTCGGTCACAGTCATCAAGAAATGCTTGAAACAATGTAGAACCGTTATAATCACGCTTGATATCGTTTTTAAATATCGGATCTACCGCAGCATTGACAATCGGCCCGGTATAATTCAAGTAGTAAGCGAGCCCCTGTCGGTCTTTATAGTTTGCCGGGTCTTCTCGCGGATGCTGCCTCAGTCCGGCTCCATTCTCAAAAAGCCCGGTACCGAAATATGCGTCTGTCAAAAGACTGTATTTATCCATTTGTCACCTCAATATAAATTACTCCGCACAGCTTTAACCTTGAACCGCGCAGGCATTAAATCTTCGCAGCCGTACCGGACGGCGTCTATTGCATGATTGTTTTTATCCGGATATGCACTGATGTACTGCCCGTCGCGCGTTGTTTCGTATTCATATGTCACGAATTCTTTATACGTATTCGGACAGCGCTTTTTATCTATGACAATAGCCGAAAGCCCCTGCAGCCACCTCATGCCGAAGTCAACGCTGTCGGGACCTTTTTTAGCCGCTATAACTCTTAATCCCAATTCATTTAACTCTTTAATCGACTTTGGCTCTGCGCTATCCGCGCGGATTAACGCCGTTTCTGTAATTTTCTTTTTTATTTTTACCGCCGCCTGCCTATTTGTCAGCTTCGGCTGATAAATCTCGTCAAAAATGTATAAAATTTCCCGTTTCACATCGTAGTGCTTAGAAACAAAAACCAAAGGATCCACTGCGAAGCCAAAATCCAAACCGTAGCGCCTGCGGTCAAATTGCTGTATTTCTTCATCGGTAATCCGCCTCTCTATGACATTTTCAAAAACAGCTCCGCCGGTACCTGTGATTTCCCCGAGATATTCATGTCGGTATGCAGTTTCGTTTTTTGCTTTGAGCTTGTCGGCTTCGTAAATAAATTGCGGGCCTAACCAATCCGGATTAACGCTTAAGTAATCTGAACGATGGACAAGTCTATCCTGTTCATCAAGCAGCATTTCCTCATTCACCCAGTTATTCGCCGATTTCGGCGGATTATAAGATGAAAAACACCAAAATTTAGACCCGCCGCGCATAAGAGACTGGTTTAAATTGCGAATTTCTTCCATTCCGGCGAACTGATCCAGCTCTTCATACCAGACCACGCCGACATAACCAAACGGCAGCTTGATAGACTTGATTTTCGCCTTATCGTCGACACCGAAAAATAAAATCTTCTGCCCCGTCGCTTTCCTCACCATCTCCATCGGACTAACCGTCATTTTCCATTTATCCGATATGCGCAGTGCGTCAAGCGCCCATTCCACCTGCGTATAGACAGAGTTTCTAAGCGTATTTGCGACTTTTCGCAAAACGACAGCGTGGCATTCGGGATTTTGCATAAGAAGCAGCAGGATTTCAAGTGATACGTAAGAAGATTTTGTGCTGCCTCGGCCACCGGCTAACACGTAATGCGTGTGATCATGCCGTTTAACATCCTGATGAACAGAGAAAAACGAAGGCGCCATCTTTTCGCTAAGTTTAATTTGTATCATCGATAATCTGCACCTCTTCCGCCCCAGTCTTACTATCCTGATCTTCGAAGAGGTGGTGGCGTTTGCCCATTAATTCAAGTGCTTTTATACGATCTTTAGCCGATAAACGCTTTTTGATGATTTTTGATTCACTGAAACCATCACCGACACCTTCAACGACGACAACCTCTTCTTTGAGTTCGCCCCTGCCTGCTTTAGACAGCAGATACTCGACTTCTTTTGCCGACATGATCGTTTTATCATAGTATTCATCGCGCATTTTCTTAATACGGCTTTGAATCTCAAGTTTTCTCAAGTTTTGATTAGCAATTCTGTCAGCAGTTCTTTTGCTATATCCGGCTCGTATAGCCGCTTGTGTTGCGTTCAAATCAATCAAGTATTCAACACAAAATTTCTCCTGCCTCGGTGTCACGCCACCACCTCCTTTCTCCCGGACAAACGAAAAGCACACACCGGGGAGTGGCATGTGCTTTTCAAATTGAGGAGGAAAGTATCTCGCGATATTTTCACACTATCATAATACCACATTTAAATGTCAGATTTTGTCAGGTTTTGCTTTCTTTGAGATTTCCCGAAAAGCTTTATTTTTCAAATCATAACAATATGTTCTTGCATAATGATGTTCTTGCGCGATTTTTTCCCAAATTTTGTTTAAGAAATATCTGTCAATCATGATTGATTTCTGCTCCGGATCGGAAAGCAAAGCAAGCAGCCTGAACCCTCTTGTAATCATGTCACCGTATCTGTTGAGCTCTTTTATCCGCAGTTCTTCTGATTTTGCCATCTTCTCCTTGAAAGCAATCACGATGTCTGACAAATCGGATGGAGAGCCGCCATCCACAGGCTCCTTGTCGTATCTACAGCCTTTTAAAGAGAACAAATCCATCTCGCACTGCTGGCGGTATTGATTCAAAGAGTCAATATGCTTTCTACAGCGTCTAATTTCCTCGAAAAACGCTTCAACTTCACCGCGTACCCGTTTTGATTCAAAATGCAATTTAACTGCCGTTTTTTCATACGTCGGATCCGGATTATGAAAAATGCCCGGTCGCATTCCGTTATTCATCATCTTCTCCTTTCTTTAATACAGAATTTTTCACAAACACCGTCTATCATTTACGCCTCTCAACATTTTCATAATTCTCTCTCTATTTGCTTCTGCTTCTTTTTCTGTTCTGAAACAGTTTCCAGTACATCGGTTGAGACAATCAAACGTCAGATCTCTAAAAAATCTCGCCTTGCTTATCCTTCCATCACGATGGATATAAAAATACAATTCCCCATCTACTTCGCCAATTTTATTCATTTCAATTTATTCTCCTCTATTCGTCTATAACCTCATAAGAATAATTGCTTCGATATAAACTCTTAATTTCTTCATGCTTCATCTCCACCATCCTTTTCAAAGCCCATGATATGTTTCCCTATTTCATAAGTCACATTCACCGTTACTGCATTTCCAGCCTGTTTGTATAATTGGCTCTTACTGTTTACGGCGGCAGCTTTTTCGTATTGCTCATCCGTAAACCCTTGCAACCTCCAGCATTCTTTCGACGTTAATTTACGTATACGGCAAAGACTACCATCAGAAAGTGCAACTCCGTGTATATCTTGTGCCGTGAGTGTAAATGACGGTTCACCTGGCTCTTTGATCCTTCGACCATTTTGCCTCTTTTCTGTCCTATTTGGTGTTAATACCGCCATCACTCCGCTGGATTCTCCTGCACGATTTGATATACCTCTATCGTAACGTGCAGTCAGGCATCTTGAGTGTTCTGTTATCTGTGTATCTTTCTTTGAAAAGTCGATAAACCTATATAATCCTGTTTTTGCACCACCACCGCCACCTTGTGAAGATAATGTACAAGATAAACTCGAATCATACACTCTTTCTCCTTGCGCCCCGCCTATAACCTGCTTAATAGCTCTTTCACTTTTTCTGGCTTTAGGTAGTAATTCTCGTCCACCTGTTTTTCCAAGATATCCAGCAATATACACTCTTTCTCTGTTTTGAGGTACTCCGTAATCTTTTGAGTTGTACACTCTCCATTCAGCACTGTACCCTCTTTCTGCCATTTCAGACAGCACTGTGAAGAATCCCCACCCCCCCCTCAATAGAGAGCAGATTTTTAACGTTTTCAGCGATAATCCATCGGGGTTTATTTTCTTCCGCTTCATCAATGAGCCGCATAATCTCAAAAAATAATCCGCTCCGTGTTCCTCGCTTGATTCCTTTTTGTTTCCCCGCAACAGAGACATCTTGGCAGGGAAATCCGAATGTCCAAACAGTAGCCCTTGGCAACTCCCATCCTCGCACTTTTCGTACATCATCTTTAAACCACAATCCTTCCGTATCATAAATTGCTCTATAACTTTTTTGTGCGTATTTATCAAACTCGCACCAGCCGATACATTTCATTCCTGCTTTTTCAAATCCGCTATGAAACCCGCCAATGCCGGCAAAGAAGTCTATGAATGTCATTCTCATTTAGTCGGCTCTCTCCACTTCAATTTCAATCCTCGGATTATCCCGATCGGTAAATACTTCCTGCGTCAAGTGCACGTATTTCCTGCTGTCGTTTTGGATAAACCCTATATCCTGCATTGCGTCCAAGATAAACTTTGCGGCACTCATCACATTGTCTTCATCCCGGCGCATATCCTTTTCATAATATTCGATACGGATATTCACTTTTTCGGTAAACTTCCGCCCTTTTGCCTGCGGGCGCAGTATGAGAATAATCTGCCTCTGTGTTTTCTTCTTGACGCCTGCCCCAGCGTACTTGTTCAGCCGGTTAGCAGCGATTAGATCGTTCATACATGGAAGACGACCGGGAATCACCAGTTTCATCTCAAGCGCCCCTTTCAATGACCGGAACAATATCCTCTTTCTTTAGAATGTCGTACAAGAATAGACGGCCCTTTTGTGTCCATTTTGTATTCATCTTCACGGCTTCCCGCCCATCAGCATGCGTAATACTCACCGTCTCGCTGTGAGTATATCCTCTTGCCTGATGCCTGCTGTAGAGTAACCACTGTCCGGACTGATTGTAGATAATCCCAAGACTATGAAGAATTTTATTCATAGCCTGACCGCTCATGCCGTAGTCCTTAGCAATTTGCGTAATCGTGACAAGCGATCTATTCTTCAAGATAAGATCTGTATAGTCTGCCTTCGGCTTTAGCTCACCGATGAGCTGCTTCTGTCGAGCGTTCTGTACAGCAAGACTTTTATTTTCGTCTTGAACCTTTTTATACTCCGTGAGAATCTCGATAAAAGCCGTCGGATTATTCAGAATGTTTTGTACGGCTCCATCCGTCATATACATTCCTGTTTTGCGGATCGCCGGAATAACTTCGTCGGCAAGTTTCGCTTGAAACCTCTTTGCCGTTCCGTTGCTTGCCCGGAAGCCGAGCCTGTACACCATATTTTCCGGGATGTAATCATCCCTGCCGATTTCTTTTGAAAGACCAAACTCGGATAGGTAGCGGTTGACCCTCGCCCATCGAATTACCGCGTTGCCACTTTTGGCAACGGTCGTAAATCCGAAGCCTCTCGCTACATCCTCTGCGTTGAGATATGCCGTCCCGGTGACCGGGTCTAAATATCCTTTTACGTTTTCGATGGTGATCAAGTTGTTCATTTTTCGTGCCTCTCTCTGTAAATCCGCTCTTCATCATCGCGCAGCTTTCTTGCTGCTTCGTCAATCTTGATGGCTGCGTAGATCAAAACAATAAACAATACGACACTTGCTGCATCCATTACTGCATCCATTTTTATCACCCCTTAGAACGGTAAATCATCATTCTGCGGCGGCAGTTCACTCTGCGCCGTCCCGAACTGCTCAAAATTGCCCGATCCTGTTTCCTCTACTACCGCTTGCGGTTTCTTGATGTCGAGTGGCATTGCGACAAACTCCGCGACAATCTCCGTCATGTATTTTTTATCGCCGTCCTTGCCGTATGAGTAACTGCTGTACCGTCCCTCAACAAATACCGGCATTCCTTTCTGCAGCTGGCTTCCAATCGCTTCCGCCCACGGGCTCCATGCTTTTACTCGTACATAATCCGTAAACTCCTGCTTCTCTCCGTTTTGATTGACAAAATACCGGTTAACCGCCACCGTCATCGTTGCTACCGCTTTCCCGGATGATGTCGTTTTAATTTCCGGATCGCGGACAAGGTTTCCGCAAATCTGACAATTGTTCATGTTTGGCATTTTTCATTCTCCTTTTCAGATATAAACGTCTATTCTCCCTGATTCATAAGCGCTCGCTATTTTAAAAAAAGCATTTCTTGCATTTTCTTTCGTTTCGTATTCCAGCTCAAGCTGTTTGTACGTTCCGGGCATGTAGATGATAAGATTTTTCCCTTTCTGCTCAACGTAGGACGGATTCATTGCGATGATATCCTTTTCTTCTGACACAACCATAAATCGATTATTTCCCATTTATCAATCTCTCCTTTCTCAAACTTCATTTTTTCGCAGGCTTTCTCCTGCTTCTATAAGCAACCTGTTCGCATGCTTCAACCTGTCAAAAATCCGTGCCATGTACCTCTGATTCATTTCTTCCGGCGTCTTATTTGTCGTAATAATTACCGGCAGGAGTTCGTTGTATCTCTTCGATATAATCGCGTCGACCGCGTTCAGTACCCAGTCATTTTGATACTCCGCACCCATGTCATCAAGAATCAGTAGATCCGTTTCTTTTGTGCGCGTTCGAACTTCTTGTGAAAGATTATTCTGCAGAAGGCTGTCCATTAATTCCGGCATCGTAATAAAATACGCCCGGTTATAATCTTTCATAATCTCCTGCGCTATGGCCACCGCCATTGTTGTCTTCATGCGTCCTACCGGTCCGGCGAATATAAGCCCTTGCCCTTTTGCCTTATGTTTCTTGAAATTCTTAGCGTAATCTTTCGCGATGGCATAATGGCTTTTCAGCAGCTTGGAATCCGGTAATCCTTTTCTTTCAATGTTCTGAAACGTGCAGGCATGGTACCGCCTGCCTATCCCGGCTTTATACAGCCGATTCGTCCATTTTTTTCTTTCTTCTGCCGCCTCTTCCGCTTCCGTCTTTTCGTTTTGCTCATTTAAGCGGCCATTGTTTTTGATAAATGTCTCCATTTTTTTCTGAAGAGCATCCATATCCTGTCCGATTCGTTCCATTGTCACCACCCATCTTTAATACCTTTCCACTCTTCCGGAGAAGCAATATGTCCGTAGCTTCCTCCTGCTTTTTTCTGCTTCGGTCTTTTAAGCGGCCAGAACCCGAGCCATTGATTTTCAATTGACTGCTCTACAATGAGAATGGCGTCCTCTATATTCCCGTTTGATAATTTTTTGAGTTGTGTCAAATTCTTTTTAAGAGCCGTCGGTGATACAGAAGCTTTCCTCTGTTTCCTCATGTCCATCCACTTTTTGATTGATTTCTCCAGTCCGGGAGAAGAGGAAGAAAATGCTTTGATGATTTCAGTTTTCGGAGAAGACGCTTTGTCCTCTACCTCTTCCTCTACCTCTTCCTCTACCTCTTCCTCTACCTCTTCCTCTACCTCTTCCTCTACCTTGTCGGATTTATTCCAGAGGTTATTTGATTTATCACGGAGGAAATCGGTATTTATTCCAGGGGAAATATTTTTGCATAGAAAATCCCCTGTGACCTTCACCGACTTTCTTTTCAGACGGGCTACTGCATCAAAGTAGCGCTGCTGAATACCGTGTGAAGTGAGAATTCCGTACTTCTGAAACATGTGGCTATCAAAAAACTCAACTGAAACAGCCTTCCGAACCGTATCCTCTACTGCACCCTCGCTCACGCCGAATTGCTCAGCTATGAGGAATGCCAGATCGTTATCGTATTTCACGTAATACCCCTCTTCTCGAAAAATATTACAGAGCAACGCGATCAGTATCGGTATTGATTGATTGCCACAGTCCTTTTTTATCTTCCGGACCTTTACGCTTTCAAAGAAATCAACATCCAGTGTGAGATAGTCCAACCCTTGTTTAAGTTGGCGCCCCACGTTATCACCCCCTTTAAAGGTTTATAACGAAATTTACTCATTCCAGCGGGTACAGAGTTCCGTCTACATACTCATAGATCCGGATTCCTTTTGCTTTTGCATAACCGTATTCTGACATGCAGCCGCGGCTATGCCGCCAGTATCCGGACAAAATCAGAAGAGTGCAGTTGTTGAGAAGCCTGAAATCGTACCGGAGAATATCCGTCTCTTCCATTCCCTTCCCCTCAAAAAATGAGTATGTATGGAGCGGAGAAATGATAGTCAGGTTAGTGTATTTCTTCATGATTTCATACGCGATGTCTCCTGTTTCCGCTACATTAGCCTCCTTAATTTCTCCCGCAAATACTTTCGCAAATACTTTCGAGCTTTTAGCGACGGGAGCGTAGGGAGCGTAGGGGTGAGCCAAGTAGGCCATCCCGCACTCCATTGCCGGAAGAGGATTTCTTTTAATTTCTTCCATCGCTCAATACCTCCCCTGTTTCTTTATCTACCGCAGGCGGTATCGGATCGAACGGAATTTCTTCGTCCTGCGGTGTTTGTGCTTCCGCATCGATGGTTACCGTTTCGTCGGGGAGATCCGTCATGTTCTCCGAAATATTAGATTTAATTGTCTCATCTGCCGCCAGCGCCCGGACAAAGTCTGTTTTAATCGGCGCATATTTCAGCATCTTCTTGATGACCGTTTTCTTTGCCATTTCGTCAAAATATTTAGACCAAGGAGAATAGGGGCTGTTAAAAGACTGGCTTGTCTTTTTAGCGTGATTGATGACATCTTCGCGGCTCATGACCTCGAATCCGTAACCGCCATTTACCATGTGGAATACGGCATAATACATGATTACGTTTCCCCGGTCATGCGTAGCCGGGATATGTTTCAGCTTAGGTTCTAAACCGAACTCGTATTCAAATGTGTCATTCTCGTATACCTCATGCGCCTGAATGTCTTTGATTTCGCCGCTCCGGTATGCCAGATCAATTCCGCCCTTATAGCCTAATTGGAATTGGCATTCCAATTTCCCTTTATTGCGATACGGAATTAGGTATGCCTGCCCGATTGGTGTGTTCGGTTCCAGACCGAGCTGTGCCGCCTGCATCATAGCCCCCAAGAAACTCTGTGGAGTGCATTCCTTTAACTGCGGGTTGCTTGATAATGCTGTAAATACCATCCGGGTAAACCGTTCCGGTGTAATGACCGACGGTAATGCCTTTTTAATTTCAGGCTCCATCGCTCGAATTAGCCCTTGTAAAGATGGCTTTTTGTTTTCCTGCTTTGTTTTTACGATTCCTTTTGCCGCGTTCATTTCTTGTCCTCCTGTTTTAAACTTGAAAACCTTCCGGATATTTTGTACTCAACGGACGATAATTTGCTCCGTCCTGCTCTGTTTTTCCGCACTTTTTACATTTCATTTTCGGGATCACATTCTGATGAAAATTAGCGTCATCGTATCCCGGTTTTTCCTCTTCATGCCCGCAAAACGGACAGATAAATAATGCTCTGAAATCTCTTCTGTTCTGTGAAAGTATCTCCTTAATTCTCATCTAAACTCCTCCTGTTTTAATTTCATATAATGCGCCCATATCAGGATAGGTTTTCCTGCCGGCGTGTGACCTATTTTTATAAGAGCGGATTCGTTCACCTTATCCGCCAATGTCCCCTTAAGTGGCGGGGATTTTAGCCCCCTTTGTATACTGACTTTTGCGCCTATCTCGAGGGCTGTAAACTCTTCAATGCTCATTAGTAGACCTTCATCATGCGGCCTGCTTCGCCGACTTTGATAAATCCCATCGCTTTGAGTGCCTCATAGCTGCCGCTGTCTTCTTTTTTTACGCGGGATAAGCTAATAGATTCTCTCGGCTTGGTTGCTTTCCATGTGACTTTTCTGTCACCGAGGTGTCCGACTTCGTTTTCTCCAAGCAGTGCCATTAATTCATTTTTTGCCGCCTGTATAGCGTCTTTTGCTTCATTTTCTTTTGCTTTGGCCAAGTCATATTTTTCAAAAATCCGCAAGGCTTCTTCCGGCAGGTCTATCTCTTTACCGTTCGGCGTATTGTACAGCCCGACAAGCGTGTGAACTGTAGAATCACTGCCGTCTACCGCAGGCATTGTCTGTTCTGTGACATGGTTCCAAAATTCTTTTTCCTGCTCCCTGATGTACTTGATATCATCTTCGTTACGCATGATCTTCTTTACCCGGAAATCGTTGCCGCCGATAAGCGCTCCGATATACCAGTAATCTGCGCCCGTAACTGCCATGTAATGCATGCACTGGCAGTAGTAGCTGTCCGGTACCGTCATGTCCTGCGGATCGTCTTTATCGCCCCACTGCTTGCTCATGCGCCAGTCTGCCGTCTTGATTTCAAGACCGGCATTCTCCCCGACTATCCAGCGGTCAATATTGGCCAGCATATACGGATAATCGTTATCTCGAAGAGTTCCTCTCCGGCGCACCTTTTTATCTGTAATTTCCTCAAATCTCTGCGCGATCACCGGTTCCATATGGCTGCCCCACCAAACCCTCTCATTCTTCGAGAGATCTTCCGGCTGCATCATTCCTGTTTTTTCTGACCAAAGTGTCAATGCTGATTTATACGGATTGAGTCCGAGAATGCTTCCGCAGTCTGACCCACCTAATCCTGTATTTCTTACTTTGAGCCAATCCTCATGTGAAGCATCGGCATTCAATATGAGTTCTGCCATTTGTCTATTCCTCCATTTTCTGATAATATAGAGGCGGAAAGTCTTAGCGATTCTTTTCCGCCTGCCGATTGATAATTGCAGTTATCAGTCGGCTTTTTCATTTCTTGCCTCCTCAACTCTTACAATGACAAGCATTCCCGGCTGCAGATTGCCCACGTCCCGGATCCTGTTGTCTTTCTTCGCCTGATAAACCAGTTTCCGCAGGTCCTCTTTATCCGTGGCAATTTCGCCACAGATTGTCCACAGGGTATCTCCTGGTCTGACCTCTCTCCGGTATTCGACGATCTTTGTTTCCGGAAAGAACCGGTGATAAAGATTGTCTGCGTCCACCGCGGCACCGGCCAAGAAGACAACCGCTATAAATGTGATTAGAGATTTAGACATGATGTTTTCTCCGCGGCTGCGACAATCAGCATAATAGACATGAAAAACCATAAATAAATGATCATTTTGTCAATCATGTTGATTCCTCCTGTTCTTTCGATAAACTCATAATCCACTTCGCCAACTTGTATTCGTAGAAATCCGCTTCTTCTCCTGGCGGTTGATAACTGACTTCGATAACCGACGGAAGCTCGTCTGAAACTCTCAAATTTAATCACCTCGCTTTTTTCTGTTCTTCTCTCCGTTGAGCCGCCCAGGGTAATTGTTGTCGAGCATAACACAGTTCACGATGGATATAGCAATAACAACTTGTTATTTGCGGGCGGCTCAACGGAGAGAAGAAATTAATGTGATTTAAAATCACCCTATTGTGCAAAAAAAATTAGGTCTCTTTCAGCGGCGGACAGAGATAGAAGACTTTGAATCTTTTTAATTTCAGTCGCTTTAAATTCTGATTGATTTGTTATTTTCTTCCAGAGTCCCGCTTCAGATAATGCGAGTGCGGCTGCGATCTCTTTTTTTGATTTACCAGATTTCGCAATCGCGCCTTCCAACTCCGCAGTATTTGTCATCCAGGTTTCCTCCTTTCTGATATTTTGTGTGATTTTTAATCACCAAACACAGTATAACCCTTTGTTTCTGAAAAGTCAACATTTTTTTATGAAATTTAATTTTTGTTGATTTTTCGTAACTAAAGTAATATAATCTTTTTAGGAGGATTTAAACATGACATTAGGGGATAGGATACGATTGCGCAGGGAAGAACTGCGAATGTCACAAGAAGAACTGGCTACACGATTAGGTTATAAATCCCGATCGACAATCGCTAAAATAGAAAGCGGCGAGAATGATTTGACACAATCTAAGATAGTGGCATTTGCCAAAGCTTTAAGCACTACCGCTCGCTGGCTACTGGATTATGATGATTCAAACACGACACTCCCGCCCGGCACCCATAAACCGCAATTTAAAAAAGTCCCAATGCTCGGTTATGCTGCCGCCGGGCAGCCGTTAGAAGATCTGAACCAGGACACACCCTACTATGACGTAGATAATAAATATGACGTAGATTTTTGCATTACCATCCGCGGCGATAGCATGATAAACGCGGGGATAAACGACGGTGATATTGTTTTCATAAGGTCTATGCCGGAAGTCCCAAATGGTAAAGTGGCCTGTGTCGAAATAGATAATGAAAAGGTTTGTCTAAAACGTTTTTATAAATCGGCAGACGGTATAATGCTCGTGTCGGAAAACCCAAAGTATCCGCCGATACAGCTTAACCGATTTAACTGCCAGAGTGTTAAAATTTTAGGCTTAGCCGTGTTGCGGCAGTCGGAAATTCATTAGTAGGGGGTATCAAATGCGAAGTTATAAATTCTTTTTATCGTGTATCACCGCTGTTTTAATATCTTTTGTACATGTTTCGATAAGCTACGCACACGGAGATTTTACGGTTTTAACTTCTGAATCTTTTGATCAAACGTGGCAGAAAGGTAAAAATATAAAAAAGCACGGTTCACTCGAAGCGCCCAAACACTACGGCCTCGAAATGCGTCAAGGCTCTGGCGGGGCTAATCAAGTTGTTCTTGTAACACCATACACTGCCGCTCTCTATATATCATCAACGGAAGACATGCGATTACTGCGTATCCCTGATGAATTTAAGGCGTACCTATTAGATAATCAGGACATTTTATGGGTGGCGACCACATGGGATAATAACACGGTGCGGAATAGTAGCGGAACGGTAAAGCATTTTGCTCTAATAAAAAACGGAAAACGCGTATACCCTAAATATCAGATTCCGCAAATATTGTCCGATTTACTGCCCACGAGTAACTGTGCGTCGTATTTTGGTTTCGATCGAGGACAAATATTAAGCAGTCCATATGAAGTCAGATACATAAACACGCAAGGGGATCTGATAACTTTTGAAGTTACAACCGAACAAATTCAGAAGATGATTGAAGACGAAAAGAATTTTAACGCATAACATAAAAATCCCGCTATCGTATTAACGGTACGATAACGGGAAGATGTAATAACCCACCCAGGGCTGATTACTATTATATTATAACATGATCAGCCCATTTCTAAAAAGGAGCTGATTTTTTTATGCTTAGAGCCGCTTTATACGCACGTTTTTCTTCCGAAAACCAGCGTGAAGAATCTATTCTTGCGCAATTCAGAGACAGTACTGAATACTGCAAAAAGCACAATTACGCTATTGTTGCGAAGTATGCCGATGAAGCAAAATCAGGCACTACGACCATCGGCCGTGAACAGTATAAACTTATGCTAAAAGATGCGCAGAAAGGAAAATTTGATATCGTCGTATTTCACAAAATAGACCGCAATGCCCGAAACGAACTTGACTATTACATAACAAAGCACAAGCTGGAAGAAGCCGGTGTAAAGTATGCTTACAGTCGACAGGACATAGACAGCACATCTCCGGAGGGTCAAATGATGGAGTCTATGCTGGTTGGCATGGCCGCTTACTATTCGCGGAATCTTTCAAACGAAATCAAAAAGGGCCTGCGTGAAAACGCAATTCAAGGTAAATGCACAGGTGGTCGTCCACCGTATGGTTTTTCTATTGATGCTAATAAAAAGCTAATCATCAACGAAAACGAGGCACCCGCCGTCCGTGTGATTTTTGACTGGTACTCCGCCGGTGTCCATTACGGCGTTATACGCAAGCGGCTTTTTAATGCTGGTTACCGAAACCGCGCAGGAAAAGAATTTACCATTGCTTCTATTTATGAAATCCTGCGGAATAGAAAATACGTCGGGGACCTCTATCTCGGCAAAACGCTATTCCGTAAAGGAAAGCGAAATACTCATCAAACAAGCGCTAATGTACAGTATTTTGAAAACGTTATTCCAGCCATTGTTTCAAGAGAAATTTTTGAGGAGGTGCAGGTTAAATTGGATCGGAATAAACGGAGATCAGGAGCAGGAAAAGCAAAAGCTATCTATGCTTTATCAGGTCTTATATATTGTGGGAAATGCGGGTCTGCTATGGTCGCACACTCGACGAAAAACAGCCGTGGTATAAAAAACTATTACTACAGATGTCCGAAAGGGCGTCTTGTCGGAGATGAGAAATGCCCGCAGAAATTTATCAATCGTGATGATATAGAAGAAACAGTATATCAATTAATACGCAAATTATTTACGGCTCCGGATGCACACGACCAGATAAAAAGAATTATTGCTAAAAACAACATGGGCGTCAAAGTTCCGGACTATACAGACCTGGTAAAAAGGCTAAAAAAGCAGGAGAGCGATGCTTCTAAGCGGCTTGATAAATTATACGATTTGTATATGACCGACCGGGAAGATGAATTTACATCCGCAAAAATGGCGCAAATCAAGGAAGAAATACTGCGGCTCAGGACGCAAATTAAAGAAGCCGAAGACAGACAGGCTATCGCACAGTCTACAACCTTTGATATTGATAAAATCATTGATACTTTTCAAAAACAACTCAAACAAAAACAGAGCCCCGAATTTATCAAGACCCTGTTTGAGCTTGCCGTTAAAAACGTGACCGTTTATCCCGACAAAATAAAAGTGGTTTTGTTGGTGACCCAAGAGAGATTCGAACTCCCGACACCTTGATTCGTAGTCAAGTGCTCTATCCAGCTGAGCTATTGGGCCGTATATGGCAGGGGCAGAGGGACTCAAACCCCCAACCTACGGTTTTGGAGACCGTTGCTCTATCAATTGCGCTATGCCCCTGTATTTTCACATAGATACTGTCTATGTGACTGCAATATAATAACAAATATCTTCGGAAAAAGCAAGCAATTTTCTAAAATGATCCCTCTTCTTCCTTTCTTCAACAGGCTCTTTTCCTTATAGATAAGTGCCCGTTGAATAGTATAAAGTGATCCCGAGGAGGGTACATCTTGTAAATGACAGCGATAAGACAACATGATACAATAAAATTATTCACAGGAATATTAATTTTTTTCCTTTTCTTACTTTATCCGATAAAATCTGATGAGTATGTACATATTTATAAAGTTGTGCACAGTTATTCACAGTTATTCACAGATTTATTCCTCTTTTAAACAGCCCGGGTATGAAAGGATGTACAAATGGAAATTTTTGAACTCTGGACACATGTCTTAGAGGAAATAAAAATAAAAAATCCCGAATATTATAATAATTTTTATAGTTTTGTTTTTCCCATTTCTTTTTCCGACGGTATTTTCACAGCCATGACTACCGTCCCTTATATGATTCCCTGGATCAACGCTGTCTACAAGACAAAATTGGAGAAAATCCTTTCTGAAAAAAGCGGAATGCCTGTAAAGCTGATTCTTCAATCTCAGGAAAACAGCGAAGTTCCCGCTGCTGATCCGGTACCGGAAACATCTGCTGTTTCTGAAACTTCCGGAAATTTTGGAATTCCTCCTGTTTCTTCTCTACCCGATAAGGAGAAAAAGGAAAATCCCGATATATCTTTCTCTCCTTATAAGACAGAAGAAAACCCAGAAATCTATGAGGAACCTGTAATACCTGATTTCATGAATATCAAACCGCAAAATCCGGAAGAAGTTAAACTTCCCAGTATTTTAGATAATCCATCTTCCATCAGGCCTTCTGCCGTTCCTCTTCCGGTCAAATCTCCGGAAAAGAAATTTCCTTATAAATTCGACGATTATACTTTCGATAATTTTGTCCATGGCAACTGTAATGAAATTGCTTTCCAATCAGCCCATGCCATCGCTCTTTCCTGTGAAGAATATACGGATTCTCCCGATACTAATTATTCTAAAAAAAAGCCGGAAGCCAGTAATTATAATCCACTGTTCATTTACGGCCCTTCAGGTTTGGGCAAGACCCATCTTCTTCTTGCTATTTCCAATTATGTAAAAACTCACCGTCCTGATCTTTCCGTTCTCTTTGTAACGAGCGAGAACTTTACGAATGAACTCATTGAATCAATTCGCAGCGGAAAGATGCAGGAATTTCGTGAAAAATACCGCACTGTGGATTACTTGCTTATTGATGATATTCAATTTTTTAACGGTACGAAAGAATCATCCCGTATGGAAATTTTCAACACTTTTAACGCGATTGCTGACAATGATAACTACATCATTACGACAAGTGACCGTACACCGAGCGATCTGAAAGATTTTCATGAACGCTTGATAACACGATTCTCCAGCGGTATGATCGCCCATATTTCTCCTCCTGATTTTGAAATTTGTTCCATCATTCTGCAGAAGAAGGCGGAACGCTCCCATATCGATATGCCTGAAGAAGTAATTTCTTTTATTGCGGGAAATGTCAATTCCAGTGTCCGCGAACTGGAAGGTGCTTTCAAACAGGTTGTCGGTTATTGCCAGATCAAGAATGTTCCCCTTACTTTGGAAAACGCCCGAGACGCCCTTGCCGATATCATCAAGGTGGATCTTTACAGTCATTTATCTGCCGAAACAATCATTGATACTGTCTGCAAGTATTATAATGTAAAGAAAGAACAGGTTTTAGGCAAATCCCGTCCCAAAAATGTGGTCATTCCAAGGCAGATGGCAATGTATATTGCCCGCGAAGAACTGAATGATTCTTTTCCCTCTTTGGAAAAATATTTCAATAAAGACCACAGTACGATTGTCCATGCTTACGAACGAGTACAAAAAGAACTCAAAAATAATGACAGGACGAGAAAAGAACTGAAAGATATATTAACTCTTCTCAAAAGGAAAAGGTAAAATACTTGTTTAAAAAACAATTTTTTGGGTAAATAAATTGTTTATAACTTGTGAATAAATCATTTTTTATAAAAAACTGTTTATTCAGTGAATAAAAATTTTCATTATTCACAAAGTTATTCCCTTCGAAAAAGAAAGAAAATATATCCTTTGCACAGACTTATTCACTTATTCACACAAACTACTTCTACTGCTTTTATTTTTTGTAATTTATATTAGTAAAGGAGCTACCATGAAAGTTACATTCCAAACACAGGACTTATGCCGTGCTTTAGAAAGAGTACAACGCGCAGCACAGACAAAAGTCACATCAAACACAAATAATGGTTTCTTTATTTCCGCTGAAGACGGAAAAGTCGAATTTCAAGCTAATGATTATTCCATCGGCATCCGTACTTTTTGCGAAGCTGATGTTGAAGAGCGGGGATCCGTCCTTATTTCGGCACCCCATCTTTTGTCTACCATAAAAATGATGCCTTCCGGTCCGGTTGTTATGGAACAGAAAAAAGGCGAAAGTACTGTTTTCTTTAAGGCGGGCCAGTATAATTCCCATTTTCCCACAAGAGATACGGCAGAATTTCCGCTGGTTACGGAAATTGATCATACGTTCCATGTAAATATGAAATGCAAAGATTTTGCAGAAATGGTGAATCTCGTTTCCTTTGCTGCCTCTACGGACGCGAAAAATCCTATTTTTACCGGTATTCTCTGTGATATTAATGAAAACGTATTTACTATGGCCGCTACGAATTCCCATCGTTTGGCGGCAAGAGAGATATCTCTTGAAGAAATACCGACAGGAAAAGGGAATTTTATTGTTTCCGCTTCTGTACTTCAGGATGTGATCCGTCTTCTTCCTGTCGGGGAAGATGATATGATGGAAATATCCTGGGCGAGCCGGCATGTTGCTTTTTCTTTCGGGGAGACATATTTCCTTTCCAATCTTATTAATGGCGTTTATCCCGATTATAAGAGAGTATTCCCGTCAAGTTTCGATTTAAATGCGACTTTGGATCTGAAGGATTTTGAAGAGGCTGTCCGTTTTGTCAGTCCGATTTCCAGGGATATGAGTTATAAGACAATTAATTTTAAATTTGAAAACGGAACGCTGGAAGCTTTTGAGGAAGATCCCGATATCGGCCGTTCTGAAACATCCATTCCGGCAGAGTTGGACGGTGCTGATGTGAAGATTACTTTTAACTGCACTTATGTGGAAGATATTCTGAGACATTCGAAAGGGGAAAAGATCATTCTTCATGTAAAGAAAAATGGACCTATGGTGGTAGAACAGGAAGAAGATAAGGCGTATCGCTATGTTGTAACGCCCATGAGAGGCCGCTGATGAAAGAAATAGAAATATATGGAGATTATATTCAGCTGGATCAATTTTTAAAAAAAGAAAATATGATTTCTTCCGGTGGTGAGACAGGAAATTTTATTGAAAAGCATGAAATTTTTGTAAATGGAGTTATTATTAAGGAAAAAAGAAAAAAAATCCGTATCGGAGATGAATTATCTCTTGATGGAGAAGTATACAGGATAATCGGGGCGAAGAAATGAGATGCGGAAAAACCCATCTCATTGAGATACGGAATTTTGAAGATTTTTCTATTGAGCCTGCCGGAAACATGACTTTCCTTACAGGAAAAAACGGTGCAGGAAAAACGAATATCATTGAGGCGATTTATTTCGCCTCTGTGGGAAAGTCTTTCCGTACAAGCAATGATGAGGAATTAATTCGCCTCGATAAAGAAGAAGGAACAATTCTTCTGGATTTTACTGTTCGCGGTGTAACGCATGAAATCAAAATCAAATTATCCCGGAATAAAGGAAAAAAGATTTTAATTAATGAGACGGCTACGAAAAAAAAAGATCTTATGGGCATGTTTCGTACCGTGCTTTTTACGCCGGATGAGCTCCAGCTTATTAAGGGGGCGCCGCAGAATCGCCGTCGTTTTATTGATTTGGAGATTTCCCAGGTCAGTCCGCGGTACTATGAAGAAATACTCCGTTATGGCAGGGCGGTACAGCAGCGGAATGCAGCATTTAAAGAAGCTCGTTTTCATGGATTTATGGCGGATGTGGATATATGGGATATGCAGATTGCCAAAAGAGCATCGTATATCGTAAAAAAAAGAATGGAAACCATAGAAAAAATGAATGAAATTGTTTCTTCTATGGAATCGTTTTTGACTGATAAGAAAGAAAGTATTTTAATGAAGTACAGGAAAAGCGGAAATCAGGAAGAGCGGTTTGATGAAGAATGGTACTTGGAAAAATTGGCTCTTGCCAGAGAAGAAGACAGCCGTTTCTGTCATACTTCCGTCGGTCCGCATCGGGATGATCTGATTTTTCTTATGAATGGAAATGACATTTCTTCTTATGGCTCCCAAGGGCAGCAGCGGACAGCTATCCTGTCTATGAAGCTGGCGGAACTGGAATTTGTGAAGAAAGAAACAGGCGAATATCCTCTTCTTTTATTGGATGATGTAGGGAGTGAACTTGATAAAGAACGAAGAAATACTCTTTTCTCTTATCTTACTAAGAAAGAAATTCAGACTATCATCACAACGACTGATGAATCTCTTGGTGCTTATGGAAAAGAAATAAAAATAGAAGGATAATGTGTTTCACGTGAAACTGAGAAAAAAGATAAGCTCCCATAAAGGGCTTATCTTTTTTCTCAGTTTTGTTTTGTTTGAAACAGGGATTATGGAATGAAAATGGTATGAAAGAAAAGCTGTTTCAAATAATTATTTTTTATTGATAATGTCAAATTTTGTTTCCGGTATGTTGCGGAGGGCGGTTTCCGCTTCCCTTAATGAAATATCTTTCAGCGGTTTGTGAAGAATCATGGAAAGAAGGATCCGTTTGTTAAGAGGACTGTCAATTTTCCTGTAAATGTTTTCCCGTATTCTCTGTATGAGTGTTTCTCTGGCTTCTTCGTAGGCTGTATATTTACAGGGAATCTTTTTGTAAATTTCGTTGTAGGAAAGATGGGGGCGTTCTTTTAAAAGAAGCATGATTTTCCAGATCTGTGACTGTTCTTTTTTATTTTCGCAGATGGTGCAGATATTTATGCCGGGAGGGATAAGGTCACCGCAGATGGTACAGGGATGCCAGCCGGCCCGTATTTCTCCTTTCCTTTTGGCCGCAGCGGCTTTCATCATTTTTGTAAAAAGGCTGCGGGTATTATTATCGGAGATGTAAACGCCGGTCCATTTATCGATAGAATTCCGTTCTTCGTCCGAAAGGGGAACGGAATATATCTTTTCTTCTTTTTCCCGCCGGTCGTTTACAGGGGCAAGAGAGGATTCCGGGGGGCGTTCGATTTTCGCCCGGCCCGCAACGAAGCGTATATCTGTGTACTTTTTTCCGTAGTCGTCTTCTCTGATCCGTTTGAGAAGATCCGCTTTCATCATATAGAGGTGGTTCATCCAGACGGAATTGGTGACGGTAATATAAAGTGTCTGTTTCCTTTCAAAAGAAATGTAAGATTCCCGTGCGATTATGGAACCGGCGATATATTTCCATTTATTTTGCAGCTGCCAGAAACGAAATGACGGATTGGAAAAGAGAGTTTTTCCTTCCTTTGAAAGTTGGAATACTTCCGACAGGTTTGACAGACGGCCTGTTCTTTTTTCATTATTCTTTCTTTCCATCAATCCAATCCTCCTTTTCTGTTTTTTCTATTATACTAGATAATTCAATTTTATTTCATATAAACGCTTCAAAAGGAATATAATAAAGATGTAGATATCTTTCGTAAAGGAGGACGCCATGGAAAACATAAAAAAAGGAAAAATTGATATTGATCGGTATCGCGTAAAGGAAAATGAAAAAGTGAATTTAAAAAAGTTTCCTACGAAGCGGGATGTGGATATCGATAAAGGAGAAGTGAAGAACGCCTTTTTTCCTGAAGTGATTGAACAATTGAAATTATATCAGGAAAAACTGTATGCTCAAAATACATACGGGCTTATTATCGTACTGCAGGCGATGGACGCGGCAGGGAAAGACGGTACGGTCAATCATGTTTTTGCGAATCTGGATCCCGGCGGCGTTTCCGTGGCGTCTTTTAAGCAGCCGACAACGGAAGAAAAAGATCACGATTATATGTGGCGCATCAATAAAGCACTTCCGCCGAGGGGAAATATCGGTATTTTCAATCGTTCCCATTATGAAGATGTCATTGTAACGCGTGTTCATAATTTAATCAGCACCGGCCAGCTTCCAAGAGATTTGATTGACAGGAATATCTGGATGGAGCGGTATGAGCAGATTAATAACTGGGAAAAGTATCTTCACCAGAACGGTTTTTACATGGTTAAAATTTTCCTTCATGTATCCAAGGAAGAACAGCAGAAAAGGCTTATCGATCGTATTTTTAACCAGGAGAAGAATTGGAAATTTTCTATGGGTGATATTCATGAAAGAGAACATTGGGATGAATATCGGGAGCTTTATGAAGAACTTTTGGAAAATACGTCCAAGGATAAATCTCCCTGGTATATTGTACCGGCGGATAATAAATGGTTCACCCGTTATGTGGTGGCGCTCATTACTCTTGGTGTACTGAAAAAGATAGATCCGAAGTTTCCGAAATTATCTCCTGAGGAACAGAAGCAGCTGGAACGGTTCAGGGATATGATAAAAAAGGAAACAGATAAGCCGTTAGAAGAAATAAGAAAAGAAATGGAAAAAGAAGAAAAATAAGAAGAGACCGTATTTTTTAAGGGGGAAAAAATGGAAGAAGAACGGATAACTGCGGAGAAAGTTGAAAAAACAGAAAAGAAAGTGAAAATTGATATCGACCGGTATCGTGCAAAAGAAGGAGAAAAAATCAGTCTGAAAAAGTTTTCTACGAACTGTGATATGGATGTGGACAAGGAGTATGTGAAGACAGTTTCCATGACAGCAGCGCTGGAAGAATTGTCCCTGTACCAGGCGAAGCTGTATGCCCAGAATACATACGGGCTTATTATCGTACTGCAGGCGATGGACGCGGCAGGGAAAGACGGCACGATTAAGCATGTCTTCTCTCATCTTGACCCAAACGGTGTCCATGTCGTTTCTTTTAAGCAGCCGACGACAGAAGAAAAGGATCACGATTACATGTGGCGTATCAATAAGGCACTGCCCCGCCGGGGAAATATCGGTATTTTCAATCGTTCCCATTATGAAGATGTGGTGGTTACCCGTGTCCATGATCTGATTGAAAATGATAAGATTCCCAAGGATCTGGTAAATAAAAATATTTGGAAAACCCGGTATCGCCAGATCCGTGACTGGGAAAGATACCTGGCGGAAAACGGATTCCATATAATCAAGATCTTCCTTCATGTTTCCAAAGATGAACAGCGTGACCGTTTGGCGGAACGTATTTTAAACAAGAAGAAAAATTGGAAATTTTCTATTGCCGATATCAATGAACGCCGTTTCTGGGACAGGTACCAGGATCTGTACAGTGAAATGATTGAAGAAACATCAACAGAAAAAGAGCCGTGGTACATCGTACCGGCAGATAATAAATGGTTCACCCGGTATGTGGTGTCTCAGATCGTTTTGAAAGCAATGAAAGATATCGCGCCGAAGTTCCCTGAAATGTCGAAAGAAATTAAGGAACAGCTGGAGGAATTTAAAAAGCTGATTGAAAGCGGGAATATAGGAATGATTGAGGAAATGCAGGATGTAATGAAAGGAGGAAATAAGTAACGGTTCAGAAAAGCGAGGAGAAAGCTGTTTAATGATTATTCAAGTCAGGAAGGTTTTTCCTTATCATTGTCCTGGCTTTCTTTACATACTCCTTTTTCATGGGATAGTACTTCTGGATATGAATAAAGAGGATATTTCCGTTTTAATTAAGAAAAGAATGTTTATGCTATAATGAAATAAATTAAGTTGATTAGTATGAAGGAGGAAAATATATGAAAAAGACAGCGGCGGTTCTGGCAGCCGCAATGGCGCTTACTATAAGTGTCTATGCGTCTCCCCAGACAGAATTTGCAAAAGGGCAGTGGGAAATTAATGCAGGGATGTGGAATACAAAAGCGAAGACCCGTACGTATAAAGATAACGGCGCATGGAATTTCAACGGCGGCGTGACATACGGACTGAATGACAAGGCAGCGGCGCAGTTTCAGTACTATGGTCTTAACAGCGATGATACGGACGGCCGCAGCCATGAATTAAATCTGCTTTACAGTGTTCATCCCCAGGTGGCTTTATATACCGGGTATAACCATATCACTATGTCCGATTTTCCTACCGGTGTTTTCGGGGCGGAAAAACGGGAAAATGACATTGCCCAGATCGGTATCATCGCCCGCCAGCCGATCAATGAAGTTCTTGATTTATATGCAAAAGGCGCGCTCGGCTCAAAGAATACATCCATCTGGGAAGCCGGTGTGAATTTCACTCTTGATGAAAACATCGACCTTAATGCGGGATACCGTTACCTGAATACAGAAAGGAGCAGAGATAAAAATGTTTCCTATCAGGGGTGGCTGGCAGGTGTTTCCTACCGCTTCGGCGGAGGTAGCGATAGAAAAGCCGCCTATTCTGAAGATGATATCGATTATTCCGCATTGGACAATAAAGGAAATAAAAAAGAGGCGGACACGGTGACCATCACTCCGGCAGAAGAAGAGACGGCGGTACCGGAAAATGATTATTACTTCAATAGTATTCATTTCGGAAATGATTCCGATACCCCCCGCACTGATCAGACGGCGAATCTGGATGCTTTTGTCAAGGCAGCAAAAGAAACAGGTCATACTTTCAAGCTTGTAGGACGGACAGATTCCAACGGGTCTAAAGAGTACAATGATGATCTTGCTATCCGCCGTGTAAAGAAGGTGGCGGACTATGCGGTGGCTCACGGCGTAGATCTGAGTCATCTGGTGGGTATGTACAAAGGGGAAGAAGCACCGGTAGATACGAATGATACGGAAGCCGGCCGTGCGAACAACAGACGCGTGGATATATTTGAACATAAATAAGGGATAAGCCGACAGCTTTGCTCTTCTTTGGGCAAGGCTGTTTTTTCCGGGTGGAGTCTTTTTGCCCCGGAGTGTCTATGACGGACTGTCAGCAGTATCCCCTCCCCTTTCCCTGTGGCACGAAAAAAGACAGCTTTATCTTTTATAGGATAAGGCTGTTTTTGTCTGTGCTGGATCATTTATAAGAACTCTGATCAGATCCCGGCGGCATAGAGCGGAATGACGTTAATGACCGGTTCTTCATAAGGATGGATCTCTTTGACGACGGTCATCGTTTTTTCCAAATTTTCTTTTTTTATGGTGACTTCCACTTTATACTCTTCTTCTTCACTGATTTCATTTTTTTTGCCGATGTAAGGAGTCGTTCCTTCCAAAGGACGCCATGTTCCCTTGACGGGACTGTAAGAAAGGCAGCTGTCATAGTTTCCTATATGCCCGGCATCCACCGATTGGAGTGCTTTTTGTAGGATGCGGAAATGGGTAGCGGGAATAAATATTTCCAGTTTCAGATATTGTATAGTCATTATTACCTCCCTTTTTGGCTTATAAAGAAAGAATCATTTCTATAAGTTCATCAGGTGAAAAAGCAATCCGTTCCGCTCCGTGGTTTTTAAGAAATTCTCCGGTGCGGAATCCCCAGGCAACAGAAATGCTGGGGAATCCCCCCTTCTTTCCTGTCATGATATCCACTTCCGAATCACCGATATAAACGATTTCTTTTGCTTTTATTCCTAAACGGCGGGCTATTGACAAAATCATTTCCGGATCCGGCTTAATGGCCATTTCCGGGTTTCTTCCGATGGAAATATCAAAAAGACCGGGGAAAAGTTTTTCTGAAAGGATCTGCACGTGGTCATCGTCTTTATTAGACGCTACGGCACAGCGGATACCCTTTTTCCGGAGGGTGCGAATAACTTCAGGTATACCGCTGTAAGGTTTCGTTTTGATTTGGTTATGGCTTCCATAGTAAGAAGTAAATACGCGCATGAGTTCATTTATTTCTTCTTCAGTGGTTGGAATGTCTTCCACCGGAATTTTGTTCCCCGCCAGTTCCAGATCTTTTGCTGAAAATCCTTTTGCCATAGCGAGGGCTTTAATCATATCAAGGTTCAAGGCCCAGCCGAAGCAGAGTTTTACCATTTCTTCCGGATGTCCCCCTTTATGTCCCGTTTCCACAAGAGCATAGTTCAAAGAATCAGTAAGGTCGCCGATGGTATTTAAAATGGTACCGTCCATATCAAAAACAGCAGCTTTGATCATTTTATCTCCTTATAAATGTTTCACGTGAAATATGAGTTCAGAAAGTTTTTTTCAAACGGAGTCCGGGAAGGATGAGAAGGAAGCTTACGGCAAGTCCTATGAAGAGCGGATCAAAAGGAAATTTTGCCAACGCGGCGATGATAGCAGCAATGGTACTTCCCGCCATGGAGAACACCGCCCAGTCCGCATTGAGATGGCCCGGCCAGAAAACAGCAAGCGTGAAAGGCAGGAAGATGCCTCCTCCCCGGAGTCCCATGGAAAGATAATTCCAGAAAAGTATCTCCGTCCCCCTGTTCATGATGGCGATAAGGGATGCCAGAATCATGACGGCAAGGACAGTCAGCTTTGTCAGGCGGAGAAGCTTTCTGTCATCAGTAATTTTCAGCAGAGGCGAAAGAATATCATGGGAAATCATAGTACCGATACCCAGCGATAGTCCCCCGATACTTCCCAGTAGGGAAAGAATGATGCCGCTCATGGCAAGGCCGCCGATGAGGACCGGCACATGATTGACCAGAAAAGTGGGCAGGACCAAGATCGGTAAGGTTCCGGGCTCTGCGGCGTGCATGTACATGCCGACAGCTACTGACGGCAGCCCGATGGGGATGACGATAAGTGCTGCGATGAAGCAGCCGGAAGCCGCTTTCAAAGGGGTGCCTGCGGAGAAGATGCATTGGATATAAGTCTGTGTGCAGAGTACGCCAATGATGACGGAAAATAAATGAGCCATGGCGGAATCCGTGCCCTGCCCCATCAGATCAAAATGAGAAGCGGGAAACGAAGAGAGGATATTATTTTCCTGTAACAGCAGAAAAGCAATGACACCGGATATGAATAGAGAAATCCAGATAATCACCATTTTCAGGATACCGCTGACGGCGGCGCTTTTCATGCCTCCGAAAAAAGTATAGGCAATGACGAGAGCCATGAGGAGAAGGGCGGACAGAAAAGGTGTCAGCCCGAAAAGGGCGGAAATGATCTCTATGCCCGGCAGTGAACTGGCAACAGCGGACAGGAGAATACCGATGGAAGAAATAATGGAAGAAAGAGCCTCGGCCTTCTTCCCGTAATAAAGTTCCAGATATTGAGGAATTGTTTCCAGTGCTGTATTGCGAAGCCGTTTGGCATAAAAAATACCCATAAGGATAAAAGCGATGCCGCTTCCCAGAGTAAACCACCACGCGGAAAGGCCAAAAGAGTAAGCCAGCTGTGCCGTACCTACCGTAGCGCCTCCCCCGACGACCGTTCCCGCGATGCTTCCGGCGACAAGAGAGGCCCCGGCGCTTCGTCCTGCCACACTGTACCCTGCAGAGGATCTTACGGAACGGGAAACATAAAATCCGCTTCCAATGACGGCAAAGACCGTGGCGGAGATGATCAGTATATGTAAAAAGGTCAGAGACATAAGAATCGGCCCTTTCGTAAGTGTTTTTGTAATCCTATTTCAAAAGTATAGATAGATTATAACAGAATACAGAATAAGATTGGAAAAATGCTTTATATGTTTCACGTGAAACATAAGGAGATAAAATAAATCGTCTCCTTATGGTATAATAATATGAACTATCTGTGAAAGGATGTAAGCTATGGGGAAGATCATCAGTATCATTAACCAGAAGGGCGGCGTGGGAAAAACCACAACAGCGGTAAATCTGGCTGCGTTCCTGGCGGACAAAGGATATAAGACGATGCTTGTGGACGCGGATTCCCAAGGAAACGCCACCAGCGGACTCAGCAAAGATGTGGAGTTTGAGGAAACGCTGTATGATGTGCTTTTAGATGATGTCTCCATCGAAGAAGCCGTCGTCAAGACAGACATAAAGAAATTATCCATTCTCCCCGCTTCCATTGATTTGGCAGGGGCTGAAATTGAAATGGTTTCCATGGAAAAACGGGAATTTCTTATGAAAAGAAAACTGGATCAGGTATGCGATAAATATGATTTCATTTTGATTGACTGTCCTCCTTCTTTAGGTCTTATGACGCTGAACGCTCTTGTAGCATCACAGGAAATACTTATCCCCATTCAGGCAGAATTTTATGCGCTTGAAGGACTTTCCCAGCTGGTGAAGACACTACAGGTCGTGACACGTAAGCTGAATCCGGGCTTGTCCATACTGGGGATATTGCTGACGATGTTTGACGGCAGGACGAATTTATCCCTTCAGGTAGCTGATGAAGTGAAGAAATATTTTGGAAATAAAGTTTTCCGTACAGTAATTCCCCGATCAGTGAAGTTATCGGAAGCGCCGAGTTTTGGTGAACCTATACTTACATACGCACCGAAATCCAAGGGGGCGGAAGCATATAAAAAGTTGTGCCGTGAGGTGATTAAACGTGTCTAAGACCAAAAGACTGGGAAAAGGATTGGGAGAGCTGCTCGGAAGAGAAGTGATGGAAGAAAAGAATACCGAAAGTATTTCCATTTCCCTTGTTGTTCCCAATGAATGGCAGCCGCGGCGTGAATTTGAGCCGGAATCTTTAAATGCTCTGGCGGAATCCATCAAGGAACACGGTGTCGTCCAGCCGGTTATTGTAAGAAAAAAAGACAGCGGATATGAACTCATTGCCGGCGAGCGTCGTTTAAGAGCGGCCCAGCTGGCGGGGCTTGTGGAAATACCTGCTCTTGTCCGCGATTACAGCGATCAGGAAACAGCGGAAATTGCCCTCATTGAAAATCTGCAGCGTGAAGATCTGAATCCTCTTGAGGAAGGACTTGCCTATCAGCGGATGATTAGTGAATATCATTTTACACAGGAAAAGATGGCAAACCTTATCGGTAAGAGCCGTTCCTATGTGACGAATATGATGCGGCTTCTGGAGCTTTCTGAAGAGGTAAAAAGCCTTCTTTTGGAGCGGAAATTGACGGCGGGACAGGCGCGTCCCCTTTTAGGATTGGAAACACCTGCCGAGCAGATCGCGCTTGCGCGCCGAATTGTGGAAGAAGATCTTTCTGCACGGCGTATCGAGGAAATCCTCCGCCGTGAAAAAGACGGACAAAAGCGAAAGCCTGCGGATAAAGCGGATGCGTATCTCCGTGCGCTGGAAGAAGATCTGGTGAATGCCGTAGGATCCCGTGTAAAAATTAAAGTGGGAAAAGGGAAAAACAGTCACAGAGGCACCATTTCCATTTCTTTTAAAAGTGACAAAGAATTTGAACGTATTACAAAACTTCTCAAACAGGGAGAATAAATGAATCCATGGATATCTTAGAATTCAATATCAATTATCAGCTCATACTCTCCGTAATCGGCACGATTCTTGCGGTTTTACTGGTATTTCTTATTCTCCAGTTTTTTTGGCTCCGGGCTAAGGTGAATCGTCTGTATAGGAAATATAAATATTTTATGATGGGTGAAGACGGCGGTTCCATCGAAATGAAGTTGTCCACAGAAGTACGGGAACTTCGGGATATGGTGGAATCTTCCCAGGGTATGCTTCATCAGCAGGAGCTTCTGGCTACGATGCAGCTGAAATCTTTTCAGAAAATTGGTTTGGTGCGATATGATGCTTTTGATGAAACAGGAGATAAACTTTCCTTTTCTCTTACCCTTCTGGACGGCAAAAATAATGGCGTCGTCCTTTCTTCTCTGGCTGGTCATGATGCGTCCCGCATTTATGCAAAAGCTGTGACCGGTGGTGAATGCAGGGAAGCACTTTCCGCAGAAGAAGCGGAAAGTATCGGTATAGCGCTGAATACGCTCATGCCTGATGTGGCGAAAAAGGCAGAAGATGCAGTCCGTGCCGACAAAGAGAAAAATGATGAAAATCCATCTGCCCGGCGTATCGACCGGACAGAAAAGAAATAATGGAAAGTAACAGGAGTATTTCCTTGAAATAGATTGGCAGGTGAGTGGATGATTAAAGAAAAAAACGAAGAAACCGGTGAAGTGAAAGTCATATTTTCATCTGAAGAATTTAAAAAACTGAAAATTTTTGGTGGTGCGGCAGCGGTACTTCTCATTCTTTCTGCCGGCTTGGCGGGATGGGCTGCATACAGTACGACCGCTCTCCATGCGGAAAATGAGCTTTACCGGAGCCAGCTTAAAATGGCGGATGAGAAAATGCAGGCCCTTGAAAATAAAGCCAAAACCGTAGAAAAAATCAGCGGACAACTGCAGGAGCTTGTTCGTACGAATGGCGGAACCGTGCCTGAAAATACAGGGACTGGCGGTATTGGCGGCGCTTCCACTGTTCCTGACATAGCAAAAACGACGGGCAATAAGAAAAAAGATGATGAGAAAATTGCTGTGTCAGAAACACCGGGGGAACTTTTGAAAGAAATGCGCCGCCTTGATGAACGTTTAGATAAGCAGATACGTCTTGTCGTCGCGCTCCGTTCTGAATTTATGAACCAAGCCTATGGAACTGTCAGCTCTGTTTTGAATCCCACGGCGGAAACGCCGAACATATGGCCAGTTGCGGGTCCCATTTCCAGCTACTACGGATACAGAACCAGCCCTGGCGGTATTGGATCTACCTTCCATGAAGGAGTAGATATTGCCGGCGATTATGGCACACCTATTTCTGCGACTGCTGCGGGGACTGTCACACAGGCAGGCTGGGTCGGCGGCTACGGATACCTTGTGGAAGTAAGACATGCCGATGGTATTGTTACGCGGTATGGGCATAATTCCGCTGTTCTGGTTTATGAAGGACAGCATGTGGACCAGGGCAGCATGATTGCCCTTATGGGGAGCACGGGAAACAGTACCGGTCCTCACTGCCACTATGAGGTCCGTATTAATGGAGAAGCAGTGGATCCCATGTATTTCCTGCCACAAAGCTATTGAAATAAATCGGTTAAGAAAATGAATACTTATTTTTGATAATAGATAATAATTTTGATAATAATAAAATTTATTTCATAATATAAATAGTTATTTACGAAATTGAAAGCCTGTAAACTTATTACAGGTTATTTTCCTGTATGATAAAAATAGGGATAGATCTTATTTTATTATAGATTCCAATGACCGCATCTTGTGACTTTGCCAAAATATCTTGCTAAAATATCTCATTGTGGCAGTGTCTGATAATTTATTTTACGTCTTTGACAAGGCAGACGGTGCATTTCTTGGAAAAGTAAAAAATGAGGAAATGCTTGGTAATGATATGCATATCGAAGGGATGATCAAGATAGATAATAATGCGTTTGCAATCCAGTACCGTACGGACATGATACTAAATTGCAATATCAAATCGGACAGTCACACAGAAAAATTATGTAGCGGATGAAAATCGAGCAATCTGCTCCTTGAAAAGGACTTTTCCTTCCTTAAATAATTTGCTTAAACCACTGAACTCACTTCCGTTGTCGCTGGTAATACTCCGGAATACTTTGGGGAATAAGCTGCCGTATTGGTGTCGCAATATTTCAAGTCCTTTCCTAACACCTTCTTTTGTCTTTCCCGATATTTTGATGACATGGCGGCAGCGTGTCATCCGTTCGTCTAGGGAAAGAAGGACTTCCCCTGCTTTACGTTTTCCCACAATGGTATCGATTTCCCAATGGCCGAACTCCTGCCGATCATTAACGACTTGTGGGCGTTGCTCAATACTGTCTCCCAGGATACGCCGGTTCTTACGGCAATGGTGTTTCTTTGGTCTCCGCCTTATACGAAGAGGGAGATCGATATTTTTGATAGAAATAAGGCCAAGGTCGATATAGTTGTAAATCGTCTTTGTGCAGAGTATAATCGGGAACATGCTTTGAAGTTTGGCCCTGCCACAGATGGAGTCAGGAGAAAATTTGTTTTGCAACACTTCTTTTTCAAGATATTTGAGAAAAGGTGCGGCTGTCGATAATTTGAAAGGTTTGCGGGAAGCCTCTCGACGTCTCATGTAGACGAGTTGTCCCGTATCAGCAAAGTATCTCTTGTAGTACGTCAGGTCACTGCGCATCTGGTCTACAGTACCGCGTTTCAACTCTTCGTATAGGGTAGAACGAGCAATCCCAACTTGCTTTGCAATATGGATTTTGGGAATTCTTTGTTCTATAAGAGCCTGGATTTGCCCGCGCTGATAAGGCGTCAAGTGTTGGAAAGAACGTTTCTTTGTGTTAGAATGCTGTTGAGACATGCAGGATACCCCTTTCAGTAGATATATTGGTCAAATTCATCTTACTACAGGTTTTCCTGCTTGTCTTTTTATGTGTCCGATTTCATTTTACAACTAACCCATTAAGAATTTAATCTTTATATCCTGTATGCAGGAATTACACAAAATTATATAGGGAAAGCAATCGTGGGGAATCTGGTGAGAATCCGGAACTGTCCCGCAACTGTAGAGGGAGTTTTGCGGTTGCAAGCCTTTCACAAAGGAGCCGCAGGATGAGGAACTGAGTCAGAGTGCCACCTGCTTTCGGTATTTCTAAAATACAAACTTGCGAGGCATGAGTTTAGATGCATAGAAAGATATCAACGTGGAGGTTGGTATTTCCTTATTTATAGGTTTCATATGCGTTTATTTTGTGTTTCGTTTTTTTATGATTACCGTAAACTGGTTATTGTCTGAGGGGTGTTTTCATGAGAGGATCAGCGAGAAGTTACAGGGAGAGATTAAAGCTGGCGGTAACAGGCACATTGTTTTTAGGTATTATGGGAACCGGATATGTGGGGGGGGCAGTCGAAACACAGAGCAGTAATCCGCCGATGTCTTTTAAGATGGAGGGGGTTACGGTCGAGGCCAGGCGTCCCGATTGGGAACAAAAATTATCTCCCGGTACGGTTACTGTTATACGTCCGGAACAGTATAAGGGGGAGCAGAAAAGTTTACCGGATCTGCTTAAAAATGTTCCAGGGGTACATGTACGGGAGGTAAATGGCAAAGGACAGTATACTACTGTTACTGTTCGAGGATCAACTGCTGCCCAGGTTGGTGTTTTTGTAGATGGAGTCTTATCAAACTTAGGGGGAGACGCGGCTGTCGATATTTCTACTATTCCGGTAAAAAATGTAGAACGTATAGAGGTATATCGTGGATATATTCCCGCACGTTTCGGTGGGACATTTATTGGTGGTGTAATCAATGTAGTAACTAAAAAACCAAAAAAAGCAAATATATCAGCTGAATTGGGAAAGAGTTCATATGGCGGAAAAACAGGCTCTCTGGAGGTAACTGCGCCTTTAGGAGGCGGGAGCTTGCTGGTGGGATTGAATCATGAAAGCAGTAAAGGTGATTTTCCTTATAATAACTATGCTGCTATTCGAGAAGAAAGTATCAGCAGCAATCAGATTGCAAGTCTTGAAATCCAACTTAAAGGGATTCAGGCAAAAATCACAGATTTTAATAAGGATAATATAGATGGATTTATGAAGAGCGGTCTTACCGATTTATCGGAAGCGCAAGGGGAATATTATCGGAATAATGAAAATGCCTGGTTGGATTTTGTTCGGAACGGGGGAATGGCACAGGCGATAACTGATCATAGTTATAAAAAGGCGGAGGATTTGGCAGCTAATAATCATGCCGGTTTGTTTTCCACACAAATGGAAAAATTAGGGTATTGGCAGGGGTTCAAACAGGCTGTGGCTGATTTTAATGGGGTAGATGTTTCAGATATTCCTGCTTCACAGTATTGGGATGCGCTGTCTGCTGATTGGATTGATGATTCTATGACAGGCGGCTACCTGACAGAAGACATGAAGAAAGAAATACTACAGGCATATGCAAAGGCGGATTCAGCTTATAACACTTCTGTGTGGCGAGATGATGCTGATCCAGATCGAAGTATTTATATGAAAGAACTGCAGTCTAATAAAGTTGAAAAGACAGAGGCACTTGGGAAAGAAAAAGATCGTTATAGAGCGATAAAGGATAATAGCCGCCATCGTCGGTATAACGACCGGAAAAGTACGGAAGGGATTATCAAATGGCAGAATGAAAATTGGATGGTTAAAGGAACATGGAACAGATTGAGCCGTCATTTGCCGGACAGCCTTTGGGGGGATTCTTATCTGGATGCTGCTACGAATCTGCTTGTTGATGTAAGGGATATTTATTATGCTTCCAGTCGAAAGCAGATTCTTGATAATAAGGAACTTCTTGTTCAAAACAGGAATGAAAATGGAAACATAGAATGGGGCTGGCGTATTGATTACCTTCATCAGGATAAGAAATATCGTACAGAGCATAAATTATTCTGGCCGGACAACTTCCGCTGGCAAAATATACCGCTTCGGGAATGGAGTCAGTATAAGTCGAACAAATATAATATCCAGATAGATGGCAGCTATAAGCTGAGTGCTCGACAGATGCTTGATTTCCAGACGAACTATTCTCGTGAGAGGCTGAATGTGGACGGGTCTCTCATGGATAAGGTCATGACCGGTACGATTGGAAGCCTGCTAGGGCAAATGCGTAATAAATATGAGCAGGAAATTTTTAATATACAATTGCAAGATAGTATTACATTGGACAAGAAAGGTTCCCTGATTTTAACCCCTGCCCTTCGTTATAACCGGTCGAAAATTATAGGACACAGCAATAGCAAGCGGTTTGGTGAAGATCATGATAAACATTTTTTCTGGATTCATGAAAAAGACAGCCAGGCGGATGGGAAATTAACGTGGCAGCTGGCATTAAAAAAAGAGTTTAGTGATAGTTTCACTTTAAGAGCCACCGGCGGTACATATTTCCGTTTGCTGAATATGTATGAAATTGCTGGGGATGGTGCGGGCATACTTCCTGCTCCATCTGACGGAAAAGGACCGGTTTTCCCAAAGCCGGAATACGGGAAACAGTTTGACTTCAGTGCTTTGTGGCATGGAAAGATATTGGGGGCAGATAACAGTACGACACTAACTTATTTCTGGAGAGACTCCGATCGGATGCTCCAGCTGTATCGGGTAGGCTTGGACTATTGGTCTTATTTCAATGACAATAAAGGAAAGGCTCATGGGATTGAATTTCAAAGCAATTGGAAATGGAATAAATTTAGTATAGATGCGGAGCTGACTTATACAAAAATGCATCTGCAGCGGAGAAACAGTACTGTTGGATATGGGTACAGTGATGTATGGGCGACCTACCAACCGGAATGGGAAGGAAGTGTTCGACTGACATGGTCGCCTAATGAAAAAATAGCTGTGTTTAATGAGGTCCACTATACTGGAGAATATTTTACTTATTACGGAAAGAGCACAAATGGGCCGCGTGAGTCCTATCTGATGGGGCGTCCGGTTCCTTCTCTGGTAACAATAAATGCAGGAGTTAAGTGGAAGCCGCAGAAACATCTGCAGATTGCGTTTGGATGTAATGATATTTTTAATAAGGGGCCGAAGCTGAAGATATGGAGCGATATTTATAATTATCAGGATGGGTATATTAATCCTGATTATGTTATACAGGGAAGAACGTTTTATGGAACAGTCCGTTATGAATTCTAATTTATGGGAGGCACGTCATGAAACCTTGGAAATTTTTAAATCGTCGTAACAAGATAGCTTTACTGACCATTGCTTTAAGCGGTTCGTTTTTTGGAACATATTCGGCTGATGCTGCTGTTTTAGTTGCTACTATACCATCCGATTACATTAATAGTGAAATGGGAGCTATAACCGGATCCCGTGTAACTACACATGTGGATAAAGATCCACATAAAGGAGTTGTCAAAGGGTTAAATAGAGACCCCGGACTGTATGGCGGTACAACTATTAATGGGAAAAGCATGCTCCTTCTCAGGCAGTATACATACAGTACTACAGATCTGAAGCCGATACAGATCTTGGATATGGAAGGGGATCCGAATAAACCTGTTGTATCAGGGGTTATCAAATCGGCTGCAAATCCTCATAGCGGTGTTTCTAATGGGAAATATGTGTTTATGGCGGACTATGATCTGGGAACTGTAGGAGCTGCCCGTATTGATGGTGATAAACTTGTAGAAGAAACGGAGATGGTAATTACTGCAGATCGGTTTCTGTCTGATTTGCGTAAAGGTTGGGAGAGCGGGACCGCGCCTTATGCCTACGGAGACGATGTAACTGTTCACGGAGAAGGGCTTTATATAGATCATAATCATCTTTTTGTCGCCTATAATATAAATCCTAAGGATAAGGGATGGATGGAGTATAAAGATGGCGTATTGGCAGAGTATGAGATTCTTGGCAATGGGAAACTTAAATTTAAAGGGGCCGCCAGGATAGGGAAAAATGTGGATTCTGTCCGCATTAATAAATATAATGACCACTATATCATGAATGGGATTGGTGGTATGCAGCATTATGGGGGGGAAAGAAATCCAGAATCCGGTATCTTTATGGTATCCGCTCATGCAGGAGAAGGATTGACGAAACCGGCAGAAAATAGTAGACAAGCTGTTGTGCCTCAAAATGTAATTCAAGAACTCGATAATCACTTTTCAGATTTTTACAACTGTAAAATAACACCTGACGGACAGGCTTATATATTGGCATATGGGCTGAACGCCGGGAAAGTTAACCAATTCCAGGTATATAAGACAACGGTGTCGAATTTATACAGCAGCAATCCAGTCTCCTGGGAAAAAATAATTGACACATCTCCTGATAATGGCTGGTTTGGAAGAATTGATTATGATTTCTACACCAAACGCCTTTGGGCAGAAATCGGAAGTGAGTTAAAAGTATATACTGATGGTGATAAGAATCCTACCCATACATGGGAGGCAAGAAGCTTTTCCACAAATGAACATCATTACACTTTTAATTCAGTAGCGGTTATTTCAGGGGATAAAGTAACCGGAGAACTGGCGGGAGTACGGTGGGCGGCACCGTCAGGGATTGCGGTCTATAATAATCCGGAAATCAAAACCTCTTTGTCTAAAAAAATATATAAAACAGCAGTTACAGGGACAGCGAAAGATACTGCTTATAAAAAACTGACCGCTGATAATAAGAACTATAAATTTAATGAAGATGTGGATATCAATAGAGATATAGGATTTGGTGATTTGAGAACTAATGCTTATGCAGGAGTATTTGCCCGTGAAGGGAATGATATTGTCATTGATACAGTCGGGCATGTTCTTGAAATGCATTTGTCCAATGATATAGGAAGCCCTGTCGGTATCTTTGCAGGAAATGGGAAGAATGTGACCATCCGGACTGATGGACTGAATATTTCTACTTCGGTTAATGCAGAATATGGAAATTCAATCAGCCACGGCATCTGGAACGATGCGGGGAAAGATCAGGGAAGTACCATTGACATTACAGGCCCCGTGCAGATTTATATGGGTGGTGGGTATGGCGGATATGGAGTTGCCGTGCAGAAACTTGATCGCTGGGGAGAAAAAAGCAATGAGGCCAATACCAAATCCCAAATTAATATCCATGGAGATCTTTCTATCAGGTCAGGCACAGCCGGTGCATGGGGGATAGGGGTCAACAGAGACAATGTGTACTCCAGATTTAATAGTGCCGGTATATTGACTACTGTAGACAATAGTGAGGTAAATATCGACGGGGATGTGGATTTCCGTATTTATGGAAATGGTATTACAGCAAATGCAGCAGGGAGCAGAGTATCTATTGGCGGAGGCCGTATAGAAGTTCCTTCCGGAAAAAAATATGGGTACTATGCCATTGGAGCTTATCAGGGGACCGTTAATGTAAATACAGGTAAAAATGGTGATGCACCGGGAAATAATACGGTACAGCTGGCCGGTGATATATTTGCACTTCCTACCGGTACGGTTAATTTAGGACTGACCAATTCTGATTCTTATATAGAAGGGATTATAGATAATGGAGGTACGGCCAATCTGTTATTGCGGAACAGAGCTGTATGGCATAATTTACAGCAAAATAAGAGGTACGAAAAGGATAATGAGGATATAGGTGCCGGAGAAAAGAGCCGTGTGACTAAATTAACAGGCGGCAGTGACGCAGCTCATGGCGGTATTATTTTCCAAAAGGGAAATACGCCGATTCTCGTGGATAATTACGGTGGGCACACGACTGTTATATATGAGCATGATACGTCTGTTCCGGGTGATCCCAATACAGGGCTGGCTATAAAAGGCGGCGATTTCAGAATTAAAAAGGCTGCCGCCGGTTCCGGTATTACCCTCAGGACAGATAACGCAGGCTTGAACACCGTTTCCACAAAGGCCGCAGATAAAAATCTGGTCAGTGGAACCTTAAACAAGCTGGCGAATAAACTCTACTACGAAGCCTATAAAAATGGCGAGAAGAACTTGGCAGGGAAAGTGGAAATTGCGGAAGGGCTGACCGCCCGGTCTGCCAGCCAGCGAATTGAAGACATTACCTATAAAGACACTGACGGTCAGGGCCAGTACCTGTATACGCCCGCAAAAGATGAGAAAAAAACAGGACCGATTACCACATCTGAAGATATAAATGTAACGAGAAAAGCGGAAGCGGATGGAAGTATCCGGATAGTGTGGACAGAGCCAAATGCGGTAAATGGGAAGTATGTAAGCACGCTGTACAGTGAAAATAGTACTTCTAAACAAAATCCTATGGTTGTGGATTTGAACGGGCACAACCTGAATTTGAAGGCGAACAGCGCGGGAAAAATTGCCGCGGCCGTTTATGTTGGAAACAACCAATATATCAATATCAACGGCGGAGTGAATGACAAGTTGTTGATTGAGGCGACAAATACGGATACGCGCGGATCCAATGGTATCTTCCTTGAGGGGAATTCCCACTTGAATATTAAAGGAAATGTGGAAATATCTAATGTGGTGACGAAAGGAGATGCTGCAGCGGGTATTGCATTCCAGGGGAAAGACAGTGAAGCGGTAATTGATGGAACTTTGAAGATTACTGATGTATACGGGAAAAGAGGAAAAGGTGTCGGAATCAATGCAACGGGGATAGCTGTTACCGGTGAAAACTCTAAAATGACAGTAACCGGTCCGGTGTTTATCAGCGGTGTAAAAGGAAGCGGTTTGAAAACAGTAGGAGCCGATACGATGATTTCTGTCGGCGGCGGTACGATTGAGGCGGCAGAAGATGCAGACAAGTCCCATAATTATTATGCGGCTCGCGTAGAAAAAGGAACCATCAATATTAATATGGATGGTAATCAAGCGGGGAAGAAAAAGACCAATATCACAGGCGATATGTTCGTAACAGGACAGTATGGCAAGAAAGTCATTGAGTACAGCGGCGGACAGCTGGTGGATTGGAAAAATGCGGGAAAACTAAATGTGGCGCTGACAGATGATAAATCTTCATGGAAAGGTGCCGTGGTCTACGATCAATATACATCTGATTATGGTACCGGTGGGAAAACGGTCCATGATGTAGGCGAATTCAATTTGTGGCTGCAAAATGGAGCGGTATGGACAAATGAAAGGCAGTCTCATGGTACGACGACTACCACGGGGAGTGCCGCGTTTATAGGAAGCCAGATCGCACATTTTCATGGGGACAATGGAGATGCAAAGAAATCTGTCGTTTATCAGAAAGATGAAAACCCGATTTTTGTAAATACATACAGCGGGAAATCGACAATTATTTATGAGCATGATACTACTGTACCGGCAGATCCGAATGAAGGATTTGCTATAAAGGGCGGAGATTTCAAAATCACCAATGCGGCTGCCGGTTCTGATATTGTACTTAGAACGGACAATGCAGGTCTATATACCGCCTCCGATAAGGCGGCAGACAAGAACCTTGTAAGCGGTACTTTAAATAAACTGGCAAACAAACTGTACTATGCTGCTTACACAAAGGGTGAAAAAAATCTGTCAGGCAAAGTGGAAATTGCAGAAGGGCTGACTGCGCAGTCGGTAAGCATGAAAGTGGGAGACATCACCTATAAAGATGCGGACGGGCAGGGGCAGTATCTGTATACCCCGGTAATAGATATTCCCAATCATCAGACGGTTACGGAATTCAGTACCACCCTGGACGGCATTGAAGCGACTGATATGGAGTACACGGAAGGCGGTGTAAGAAAGATTGTTGACGGCAAGGTGCTGTATGACTTTACGGAGAACAGTACCATTACTGTTGATGACGGAGATTATGCCGGTAATGATGCATTCAGCAACCCTGCCATACTGGGCAGCAAGAATACGACGATCAATATCAATGTCGCGGGGGGGAAGGTTTTAAAACTCGTGGCGGAAACTGCCGGCAGCCATTGGGCAGACGGCATTACCGCGCTGGATGGCAGCAAGACGACAATTAACGGGGATGTTGAAATCCATGCAGCGGAATCCGGAAATGGCAGCGGTACAGGGATCCGTATGACGCCGGCAGGAACTTCACAAGGGGCGAAAACAGATGTCATCATTAATGGAAATCTGAAAATCCGTAAAGATGATCCGAACGCGCCATGGGCCATCGGGAATGGAGTATATGCTTCTTATGGCGCCCGTTATCAGGCGACCGGTTTATTTAACAACCAATCAAGGGACAGTCTTCTGAAAGTGTCCGGAAATGTCGATCTGGCAGTTAAAGGAACTGCTGTGGCTGTGGATGATTACTATGACGGAGATGCTGTGATTGATTTGGCAGGCGGAAGAATTGAAACACCCGATGATAGAGAAAAGAAAGAAAATACCTATTTATCACTGGCATCATACAGTGGAACCATCAATTTAAATTATGATGCGGAAAAGCAGTCTTCCCGCGGAAGAAAGGTAGAACTGATTGGAAATACTCTGGTGATTGATTCTAAAAATCATCAGCAGTATAACTGGCTGGACGGTAAGATGAATCTGGCTTTGGATACGTCAGATTCTTACTGGAACGGTGCTGCAACCAATGCGGGCGCTGATAAATTAGGCGTGTTCAATTTAGTGCTGAAAAATGGCGCTGTATGGGATAACCAGCTTTGGGCAAAGGCCTGGGACGTAAAAGATCCGTATACCGGCGGCAAGTTTGACGGGATCAGCCATGTGACCAAGTTCTCCGGCGGAGACAGCGGTGAAACGGCGGGCGTGATTAAAATGCGTCCTAGTGTAGGACTGTCTGTCGAAGAGTATGCAGGAAATACGATCGTAATTTATGAACATGATACGGCAGAGCCGGCTGACCCGAATGAAGGACTTGCAGTTAAAGGCGGCGATTTCAAGATTGCCAAAGCAGCAGCCGATTCCGGCATTGTTCTCAGGACAGATAACACTGGACTCAATACTTCATCCACAAAAGCGGCAGACAGGAACCTTGTGAGCGGAACACTAAACAAACTGGCGAACAAACTCTACTACACCGCCTATAAAGATGGAGAAAAGAACCTGACAGGGAAAGTGGAAATCGCCGAAGGCCTCACTGCTTCCACGGCCGGCTTGAGAATTGAAGACATTACCTACAAAGAGACGGATGGACAGGGCTTCTATTCCTATACACCGGCATCGGATACACTGACGGAATTCGGAAGAGCGATTACCGGAGGCACCGACCAGCTCTATGTGGATGCCGGCGTTAAACAGGCTGACGGGATATATAAATTCACCAAAGACAGCACAATTACTATTGATGATACAGTATTGGGGGAAACTTATCCTATCAATACAGATGGTGGAGATAAAGTCATCGTCAATGCGGAAGGGAAAAAACTGACTCTTATATCGAAAGGAAATGCTCTTCGCGCAGGAATACAAACCGTATTGAAGAATAATAAAAAGATCGATATCACTGCGGACAAATTAATTATTAATGCAGAAAATACGAAAGGAATGAGCCGTGCTTATGGAATCTGGTTTGCGGGAAATTCTTCAACGCTGGATATTCATGGAGATACAGAAATAACTTCCAAGGCGAATGACTGGAGTTATGGTGTTCTCTTGGGGCAGGCTTCTAAAGCCAATTTTGATGGATTAAAAGTTTCCGTATCAAAAGAGGCGAAAGAAAGCGCAGCGCTTAAAGGAACGGGGAAAAGTGTGATTTCTGTAAATGTGCAGGGTGATACGGCAGGAAGCAGATCCGTACAACTTGATGGGGAAGTTGTTACTAAATATCTTTATGAAGAAGATGAAGATGGAATTGTTACAACTAATGGGCCAAGCACAATCAATTTGGCGCTAACCACGGCAGATTCTTATTGGAATGGGCTTAGTGCATATTCTTACAAAGATGAGAATGGTGGAGACACAATTGCTAAAGAAGATCATGGAAATCTGAATCTGTGGCTGCAAAATGGGGCTGTCTGGACGAATGAAAAATATGGAAAAACAGAGTATGCTGGGTTTAAGGGCAGTTATGTGACACGTCTGACCGGCGGAAGCGACATGTCCCATGCCGGCGTAATCATTCAGAAAGATGAAAAACCGATCAGCGTAGAAAACTACAGCGGGCATACCACAGTGATTTATGAACATGATACGGCAGCGCCGGCAGATCCGAACGAAGGATTTGCGATGAAAGGCGGCGATTTTAAGATTGCCAAAGCGGCTGCTAATTCCGGTATTACTCTCAGGACAGATAACGAAGGCCTCAATACTGCTTCCAACAAGGCGGCAGATAAAAATCTGGTCAGCGGGACACTGAACAAATTGGCAAATAAGCTGCATTATGAAGCCTACACAAAAGGCGAGAAGAATTTGACAGGAAAAGTGGAAATTGCCGAAGGACTGACCGCGCAGTCTGCAAGTATGCGGATGGAGGACATCACATATAGAGACGCAGATGGACGGGGGCAGTACCTCTATACACCGGCAGTTGATATTCCGGAAGAACAGGATGTGACGGAGTTCAGTACGGCCATTACAGGTGATGAGACAGCGGATACGTTCTATGTGAATCATGGCGTATTAAAAAATGGATTATACAGCTTTACCAAATCGGAGTCGACGATTACTACGGCTGGGGCGTCTATTCCCGGCGGCCCGTGGATGGGAAGTATTATGGCGGCCATATCCGGCAGCAGTAAAGAAAAGTCGGCAACGCTGGATTTGAATGGCAACAAGCTGACGGTTGACACTGGTTATAATGCAACAGTCGGTATTGCTGGAATCGGAAGCGGCAAGGTTGAAATCAATAATGCCGGAGCTATGAGTGTAAATGGAGAGAGAGCCGCGCTGTATGCCAATGGCGGTGGTATGATTACTATTCATAACGGTCATGATAGTGCAGGAACGTTGACGCTCCGCGCAGGCAGCAGTAACCCGCGCAATGTGGCCGTTGTGAAGACTATGAACGGTGCTGACGGTGTTACTTCCAGTATCACGATTGACGGTCTTGTGGATATTTTGGCGGATGCGAAAGCGGAAGACGGGCATGGTGCCAATGAAGCGGTCAGCGCGGTGGCTTCGGATATTAATATCGGCGGTGGTACGATTAAGGCCATCAATGGAGCTTGGGCGGCTATCCGCGCATATGGTGAGTTCGTTTCCCAGAATTACGGTACGGTCAATGTGAATGTGACTAAGGGCGAAGATGGTCTGGCCAACGGTGCGGGCAGCTTGAAAACTGTTATTGAAGGGGATATCGTGACTAACGGCGGTATGGGGACTAAAGGTCGTGTCAGCGTGGGTCTTTCTACCGCAGACTCCCATTGGATCGGGAATTATGGCGATACTCGCGGCTATGGCGTGACACAAGGGCAGCTCGGCGCAGTCAATCTGTTTATGAAGAACGGCTCTTACTGGAAAGGATTCAGTAACGGATCCATAAAAGTGGAGATGGATGGAAAAGATACGAACTGGGTAGGGTTTAACGTCGGTGACGGTATGCAGCTGTCTATGAAAAACGGAGCCACTTGGTATAATGCGATTACGAAAGACCAGAAAGATCAATCCGGAAAATCAGTTGACAGCAAGGTAACCTATTTTACCTCAAATAAAGGGATTGTGGATATGACCGGAGCCAAAGCGTTTATCGCTTCTGCCAACAGTCTTTCCGGTCCGACTTCCGGTCAGTCTACCTTTGTTACTGAAAGGCCGGATTCTGAAACGGGAAATCTTGTAATTGGCAATTACAGCGGCAATGCTACCGTAATTTATAAACATGAAATCAAAGATGACAGCACGCGTGAAAATGCAGCCCTCTATGGAAACAAAGCGGCTAATATCATCGGAGGGACCTTAACTGTTGCCAAAGCGGCGGAAAACTCCTCCATTACCCTGCGTACAGACAATGAAGGACTCTATACCGGATCGGACATCCACATAGACAAAAACTTGGTAAATGACACATTGAACAAGCTGGCAAACAAACTCTACTATACTGCCTATAAAGGTGGAGAACGAAACCTTACGGGCAAAGTGGAAATTGCAGAGGGATTAACCGCCCAGTCTGCCAGTCGGAGGATGGAAGATATCACATATAAAGATGCGGACGGACAGGGGCAGTATCTGTATACGCCGGCAGAAGATGAGCCGGCAGACGGACCGATAAAAATGCCGGAAGTGTTCAGACAGGATCGTGTAGCAAAAGCGACGATAGCGGATGCGGTAGGATCTTATGCGAAAAAGTTTGTGGCAGCTGCCTATAATGGTACGTCGGAGAAGGACATGCTTGTGGATATGAAAGGGCATGCATTGACTTTGTCTGCCGATGCGGGAAGTGAAAAGGTAAAGACGGTTGGCGTCATGGCCGATGCAAAGAACCTGAAATTCATTAACGGCAAAGCGGACTCCCCTGTTCATATCACGGCTACGACCGGCGGTGAAGCGGCAGGTATCATGACAAGAAACAGGGGAACTGTTTCCATGACTCATGATATTGTGATTGACAAGGTGGAAGGTGCACAAATGGCCGCCGGGGTAAAAACAACGAACCCGGGAGATAAAATTTCCATAAAGAGCCTGAAAGTCGATCAGTCTGTGAAAGCTACAAAGGATACGATGCAGCAGGGGGCAGTGGGTATTCATGCCGGCGGCAACGGAGCTGTAGTGGAAGTATCCGATAAAGTAGATATTGCGCTGAAAGGCATCGGTGTTAAAGCCGTGGGCGGTACAGCACGGATAGCAGGCGGAAGGATTGTCACAGACACGGATACGACCAAGTATCATAAAGCGTTAGTCTCTGAAAATTCTGTAACCGGCGACAGCAGTATTTCCATGAATATGAATGAGGATGATACTGCCGCAGGTAATCAAAAAGTGGAGATTTTCGGAGATATAAAAACGCAGAAATCCAAGAAAACCGGCGGGAAAACCGGTCGTGTATTCCTTGGATTGAATTCAGCAGAGTCTTCATGGAAAGGAATCACCGATTATGTAGACGACAAGGATTATGGCAGCGGCGAAGTAAATTTGTGGCTTGGAAACAGTGCGATATGGACACATGAAAAGACAGCAGCCACAGGGAAACATCTGTCGAGCTCTGTCTGGAGCGGCAGCCGTATTACTGCATTTCATGGCAGCAGTGACGCGTCTCATGCCGGCGTGGTCATCCAGAAAGAAAAAAATCCGATCAGTGTGGAAAACTACAGCGGCCATACGACCGTAATTTATGGTCATGACACAGCAGATCCAACAAAAATAACTGGCGGGAATTTTATCATTCGTAGAGCGGCCGCCAATTCCGGCATCACCTTAAGAACAGACAACGAAGGCCTGAACACCGCTTCCGACAAAGCCGCCGACAAGAACCTGGTGAGTGCCACACTGAATAAACTGGCGAACAAACTCTTCTACGCTGCCTACAAAGACGGAGAAAGAAATCTTACCGGCAAAGTAGAAATTGCCGAAGGACTTACCGCGCAATCAGCAAGCATGAGAGTAGAGGGCATCACCTATAAAAAAGAGACAGGACAGGGACAGTACCTCTATACCCCGGCAACAGACATTCCTGACGAACAAATCATCAATCCGATGAAACAAACCATGGATGGAAGTGTCCCGTCAGAAAAAGCCTATACAGACGCGGGCATCTATAAAGAAGCCGAAAATACTTACCGCTTCACAAAAGACCCGGCAGAAATACAGGCAGATACCGCCATATCGGCAGGAACCAAAGACCTGAAAGTAA
>PPYF01129223.1_pt1 | contig 113941 bp, 127 predicted proteins | sample 1559871 | NCBI WGS metagenome assembly PPYF01 (sample SAMN08240021, study PRJNA423297) | Human gut metagenome, whole genome shotgun sequencing project.
CCTTCTTATTATATCAAAATAAGCATAGCCTGTCACCACTGTAGTCAGCAGTTTGGACTATGCTAATATCATACCAAAGAGGGTGTGACCAATGGCTGAACAGCAGGTCTTTGCCACAAAGGGAAATCTGATACTCTATAAAAAGGCTCTGAAACTTGCCGCATTGGGCTATGAGCTTCTGGACAGAAAAAGAAATATCCTTATAAGAGAGCTTATGAGCCTTGTTGACAAAGCAGGGGAGCTTAGAGGAAGCATTGAGGACACCTACAAGGAAGCCTACAGCGCACTCCAGCTTGCAAATATCTCCATGGGTCTTGTTACACCTTATGCAAATTGTATCCCTGTTGAAACAGGCGTCGAGATAAGCACAAGAAGCGTCATGGGCGTTGAGCTGCCAAAGGTCACGCTTAAAGAACGCCCTCTGAAAGTCACATACGGCTTTTCTCAGACCGATTCTCAGCTTGACAGAGCCTATCTTGCCTTTGAAAAGGTAAAACAGACCACAGCGGTCCTTGCAGAAGTGGAAAACAGTATCTACAGACTGTCCGTAGCCATAAAAAAGACACAGCGCAGAGCAAACGCCCTGCAAAACATAATCATTCCGAGAAACGAACGCATAGTGAAATTCATTACTGACTCTCTTGAAGAAAAGGACAGAGAGGAGTTCTCACGAATGAAAGTAATAAAGGCGGCAAAGCTAAAGTCGGCAAAATGATATTTGTAATGGCGCGGCGTAATTTCTGTAATGTTATTGTGGGGGCGACCTGAGGTCGCACGTCTAGTCGCCAGCTTGCAGCATTATAAAAACATGAAAGGAAAGATAAAAAATGGAATATATCAAAAAAGTATTCAGAAGCTATTGGATATTGTCCATATTCTGCGTAGTGCTGGGCATTGCGCTCATAATCGACCCTAATTTCTTCACCGCCGCCATAGGCTATGTTATTGGTGGACTTTTCACCGCATTCGGTGCAGTGGAGCTTATAAGATACTTCGCCATGGGCAGAGACGACCAGAGCTATTCTTCAAGCCTTGTGAGAGGGATCATCCTCGCTGCCATAGGCATTTTCATTATCATAAGACCTGATTTTATCCCGAAAGTCATTGCCGTTGTCTGCGGACTTTATATGCTCATAAGCGGCATCGTGAACATTCAGGACTCCCTTAACCTTAGACGTGCAGGTGTAGAAAGCTGGAACGTAAGCTGTATCTCAGCCGCTGTTACAACTCTCGTTGGTATACTTCTCCTCTTTGACCCTCTTATTTTAGGCGAAACCGCAATGATAGTCCTTGGTATCGCTCTGCTCGTTTCAGGTGTGACGAATATCTTCGGCTGTTTTACCGCAGGCTCAAAGCTCAAAAAGGTAAATAAGCTTATGAAAAAAGAGCTCAAAGACAGACCTGATAAAGATCATTATATAGATATTTAGGATATTATCGTAGGGGCGACCTAGGGTCGCCCACTTTTTTTTCTCACTATTTTAGCAGTTTGATGTATTTCTTTAAAAAAATATGTGCATTTTATTGACATGAGATGTGATTTCACAAGTTTCAACAAATATTTTTGCGTCGATTTGTAAAAGTCTATAAAAATTAAAAAAAGCCTTGACAAATGAGGTCAAAAGGTATATACTCATAACTGTAAACAGCAAAGGCGCTGTGAACCACTTAGGTTCGCAGTGCCTTTTTTTATTTCTTTAGACTATAATTTATAATAGGAGGAATTCAATATGGCAAACGTTCCTGAATATTTCGGCTCAGACGTATTCAATGAATCAGTGATGAAAGAAAGACTTCCAAAGGCTACATACAAGGCTTTGAAGAAGACTATCGACAACGGCGATCCACTTGATATCGAGGTTGCAAACATCGTTGCTAACGCAATGAAGGACTGGGCAGTTGAAAAGGGCTGCACACATTACACTCACTGGTTCCAGCCAATGACAGGTCTTACAGCTGAAAAGCTCGACAGCTTTATCTCACCAACTGAGGACGGTCACGTTATCATGGAGTTCTCAGGCAAGGAGCTTGTTAAGGGTGAACCTGACGCTTCTTCTTTCCCTTCAGGCGGATTGAGAGCAACATTCGAGGCAAGAGGCTATACAGCTTGGGACCCAACTTCATACGCATTCATTAAGGAAAAAGCACTTTGTATTCCTACTGCTTTCTGTTCATACAATGGCGAAGCACTTGATAAGAAAACTCCGCTTCTCCGTTCAATGGAAGCTATCAATAAGTCAGCTCTCAGAATTCTGAAGTTGTTCGGCTCAGACGCAACAAGAGTTACAGCAAACGTTGGTCCTGAGCAGGAATACTTCCTTGTAGACAGAGAGATGTATGCAAAGAGAGAGGATCTTATCCTTGCAGGCAGATCGCTTTACGGCGCACCTGCTCCAAAGGGTCAGGAACTTGAAGATCACTATTTCGGTACTATCAAGACAAGAGTTCAGGCTTACATGAAAGATCTTGACGAGCAGCTCTGGAGACTTGGTATCTACGCTAAAACAAAGCATAACGAGGTTGCACCTGCTCAGCACGAGCTTGCTCCTATCTATGGCACAACAAATATCGCCACCGACCACAACCAGCTCACAATGGAGATCATGAAGAGAACAGCCAGAAAGCACGGCTTCAAGTGCCTGCTTCATGAGAAGCCATTCGCTGGCATCAACGGTTCCGGTAAGCATAACAACTGGTCTATCTCAACAAACACAGGTGTAAACCTCCTCGATCCTGGTAAAACACCTGCTGAGAACGCTCAGTTCCTCCTGTTCCTTACAGCTGTTATCAAGGCTGTAAATGATTATCAGGATATCCTGAGAGCTTCAGTTGCTTCTGCTGGTAACGACCATAGACTTGGCGCTAACGAAGCTCCTCCGGCTATTATTTCTATCTTCCTTGGCGACGAGCTTACAGGCGTTCTCGATGCTATCGTAAACGGCGTTAAGTATGAGGACAAGAGAGTTGAGATGGAGATCGGTGTTGACGTTCTGCCACACTTCCCTAAGGATACAACAGATCGTAACAGAACTTCACCATTTGCATTCACAGGCAATAAGTTTGAGTTCAGAATGCCTGGTTCAAAGCTTTCAGTAGCAGGTCCTAACACAGTTCTTAACACTATCGTTGCTGACGTTCTCGATCAGTTTGCTGACGAGCTTGAAAAGGCTGACAACTTCCAGGACGCTCTTGACGATCTTATCAAGAGAACTATCAAGGAAAATCAGAACATCATCTTCAACGGCAATGGTTATTCAGACGAGTGGCCTGTTGAAGCTGAAAAGAGAGGACTTCTTAACCTTAAGTCTACTCCTGAAGCTGTTCCTGCATTCCTTGCACAAAAGAATGTTGACGTATTCTCTAAGTACGGTGTTTATACAGAAGCTGAGCTTCAGTCAAGAGTTGAGATCCTCCTCGACGAGTATTGCAAGACGCTCAATATCGAGGCTCTTACAATGATCGACATGGCTAAGAAGGAGATCCTTCCTGCTGCAGCTAAGTATATCAAGGATATCGCAAAGACTGCTGAGCTTGCAAAGAGCTGCGGTGCTGAAACTGTATTTGAGGAAGAAACCGTTAAGGAAATTTCAGCTCTCGTAACTGAGATGTACAAGGCACTTGGCACACTGGAAGCTGATGTACAGAAAGTACACTCTATTGAGGACACACAGGAAATGGCAAACTTCTTCCACGATACTATCTTTGCAGATATGGGCGCTCTCAGAGTTCCGGCTGATAAGATCGAAACACTGGTAGGCAAGGAGTACTGGCCTTATCCAACATACAGCGACCTGCTGTTCTACGTTAAGTAAGGGACAATTCAAATTTTCAATATAACACGGACTTTATAACAAACTAACCACAGATCTACTACTTTGTTCCCCTACAGCCACAATAATATACAGAATGCACAATGAAGTGTATGACAGACCGAGCCGAATGGCTTTGGTCGTCATACACTTTTTTGTATTTTAGGAGGAAAAAGATATGACAAACACTGTAACAGTATTGGCTGAAAGCACAGGCTTCAGTGCCGTCAATACTATATGGGTACTGTTGGGAGCTGCACTTGTATTCTTTATGCAGGCAGGCTTCGCAATGGTTGAAACGGGCTTCACCCGTGCGAAAAACGCAGGTAACATAATCATGAAAAACCTGATGGACTTCTGTATCGGAACTCCGCTGTTTTGGCTCTTTGGTTTCGGTTTAATGTTTGGCGACGGAAAGTTCATCGGAGCTTACAAGGGAATAGCTGATTCTACATATGCCTCAGCTGCTCCAGACGGAGTGCCTTTCTTTGCATTCCTTATCTTCCAGACAGTTTTCTGTGCAACAGCAGCAACTATCGTTTCTGGAGCTATGGCAGAAAGAACAAAGTTTATTTCCTATTGTATCTATTCAGCAATTATAAGCCTTCTGGTCTATCCTATCGAGGCTCACTGGATCTGGGGCGGCGGCTGGCTCGCAGACCTCGGCTTCCATGATTTCGCAGGTTCAACTTGCGTTCATATGGCAGGCGGTGTTGCAGCATTCGTTGGCGCAGCTATCCTTGGTCCTCGTATCGGTAAGTATGACAAGAACGGCAAGGCAAAGGCTATCCCAGGTCACTCGCTTACACTGGGCGCACTTGGCTGCTTTATCCTTTGGTTCTGCTGGTTCGGATTCAATGGTGCGTCAACAACTTCAATGGAAGGCGACGCTATCCCGCTTGCAGGTAAGGTTTTCGTAACAACAAACCTTGCAGCAGCAGTTGCAACTATCACAACAATGATTTTTACTTGGATCAAGTACAAGAAGCCTGATGTTTCAATGACACTTAACGCTTCGCTTGCAGGTCTTGTAGCTATCACAGCTCCATGCGACACAGTTTCACCAGTATCAGCAGCTATAATCGGTATCGTTGCAGGTATCCTCGTAGTTGTAGGTGTAGAGTTTATAGATCAGGTACTCAAGATAGATGACCCAGTTGGTGCTTGCGGAGTTCATATGCTCAACGGTATGTGGGGTACTATCGCAGTGGGTCTTTTCTCAGACGGTACTTGCGGTGAAAAGGGACTCTTCACAGGCGGTGGAGCACATCTCCTTGGTATCCAGCTTCTCGGTATGGTATCAGTTATCGCTTGGGTAGCTATCACAATGACTATCGTATTCCAGATCATCAAGCACACGATCGGTCTTAGAGCTTCTGAGCAGGAAGAGATCCTTGGTCTTGACGTTACAGAGCATGGTCTTGTATCATCATACGCAGACTTCGCACCAGCAATGTCACAGGCAATGCTCAGTTATACAAAGGACGACGCAAAGAGCGTTGTAAAGGTAGACAAGTCAACAGAGCCTGTAGTTCCTGTTGAGAAGGCCATCAAGGTAGAATCTTATGCAACAGACGCACCGTCTGCTGACGGCACACCTAAGATGACAAAGGTCGCTATCATCTGCAAGCAGCAGAAGCTCAACGATCTTATCACAGCTTTGGAGGACATCGACGTAACAGGTGTTACAGTAACGAACGTTCTTGGCTGCGGAATGCAGAAAGGACAGCCTGAGTATTACCGTGGTGCAGTTGTTGAAACAAATCTGCTGCCAAAGGTAAAGGTCGAGGTCGTTATTTGCAAGGTACCAACAAGAGCAGTTATTGATGCTGCAAAGGCAGCCCTTTATACAGGTCATATCGGAGATGGAAAGATCTTTATATACAACATTGAGAACGTAGTAAAGATCAGAACGAATGAAGAGGGTTATGACGCACTTCAGGACGATTAAGCCTTAAAGATGACGGGTGACTACCCAATAAAATTGCCCCCATCCCACTTATAAATTATAGCTTGGAACCCGTGGTCGGAGAAATTCGGCTGCGGGTTTCAAGTTTTTATTAGGGGGAGTATAAGTGAGGAATGAGGAATGAGGAGTGAGGAATGGGCAAAGCCGACCAGAGTAAAGAACAAGCACAAAGTAAAAGTCAGCATCGAGCGGAGCGAGAGATAAAACGCAGGCGGGCGACCTCAGGTCGCCCCTACATATACATTGTGCGGTTCATTAGAATTTGTGCAATAAAACAAAAACAGGACAGCCCTCATGAGCTGTCCTGTTTGCGTTAATGCGAATTATTCTTCTGTTTCTGTGGTCTTGATGTGAAGCTCTTCAAGCTGCTTTGCATCTACTGTGGACGGACAAGCACTCATAAGCTCGCTGGCGTTCTGTACCTTTGGGAACGCTATTACATCTCTAAGGCTGTCGGCGTTGCAGATTATCATGGAAAGTCTGTCAAGTCCTATGCCCATGCCGCCATGCGGTGGTGCGGCATAACGATAGGCGTCTACGAGGAAGCCGAACTTTGCTTCTATCTCTTCGTCTGTCATGCCCAGTGCTTCAAACATTTTCTGCTGAAGCTCAAAGTCTGTTATTCTCATTGAGCCTGATGAAAGCTCTGTGCCGTTGAGGACAAGATCCCACGCCTTTGCACGGACGTTTGCAGGGTCGGTGTCAAGATAGTCAAGACACTCCTCCATTGGCATTGTGAATGGGTGGTGCGCTGCTACCCATGTGTCGTTCTCGTCATCATACTCAAAGAATGGCATTTCTGTTATCCATACAAAATTGAACTTGCCCTCTGGGATAACGCCAAGACGCTTTCCGCAGATAAGTCTGAGTGCGCCGAGAGTTGGAAGAACTACCTTGTTCTTGTCTGCACAGATGAGGATAAGGTCGCCCTTTTCTGCTCCAACGGCTGCGTTTATCTTCTCAAGATCGCCTTCGCCAAGGAACTTTTTGAACGAGCAGTTTGGCTCGTCTGCCCAGCGGATATATGCAAGACCCTTTGCACCTATGCCCTTTGCGTGCTCAACAAGCTTGTCGATTTCTTTTCTTGTGTATGTTGCCGCACCGCCCTTGACGTTTATTGCACGAACTGAGCCGCCTGCCTCGATAGCTGACTTGAATACCACAAAGTCTATATCCTTAACGGTGTCTGTGATATCCTGTATCTCCATGCCGAAACGTGTATCAGGCTTGTCAGAGCCATAACGGCTCATTGCGTCTGCAAATGTAAGTCTTGGTAGTGGGAGCGTTACCTCTACACCGAGTATCTCTTTGAAAAGCTTTTCGATATAGCCCTCAATACAAGCCTGGATATCCTCCTGATCGACAAAGGACATTTCAAGGTCTATCTGTGTGAACTCAGGCTGTCTGTCAGCTCTCAGATCCTCGTCACGGAAACATCTTGCAAGCTGGATATACCTGTCATAGCCTGATATCATAAGGAGCTGCTTGTATATCTGCGGTGACTGCGGAAGTGCATAGAACTTGCCTGCGTGAACTCTTGAAGGAACGAGGTAATCTCTTGCACCCTCTGGGGTGGACTTCATCATCATAGGAGTTTCTATCTCAAGGAAACCGTTGTCATAGAAATACTCTCTTGTTATCTGAGCAATCTTATGACGGGTGATGATATTCTTCTGAAGCTTTGGATTTCTAAGGTCAAGGTAGCGGTATTTGAGCTTCAGCTCATCGTTTACCTTATCTGAGTTTGTTACCTCAAACGGTGTTGTTTCAGCCTTTGAGAGAATTCTTAGGTCTGTTACGGCAACTTCTATCTTGCCTGTTTTTAGCTTTTCGTTCACGCTCTCACGAGGACGTACCATACCCTTTGCCATGAGGACATACTCGCTTTTTACAAGCTGAGCCTTTTCAAAAACGGCTCTGTCAGTTTCGTCATTGAATGCAAGCTGTACAAGTCCAGTTCTGTCACGGAGGTTGATGAAGATAAGGTTGCCCATATCTCTTACTCTGTCGGCAAAGCCGCATACAACGACTTCCTGCTCTGTTTCAGGCACTTCGCCGCAGTAATGGGTCCTGCGTAAGCCCTTCATTGTATCAAGTTTCATTTTACATTACTTCCTTTTCTTTGGGTTTATATTGATAAAAATTATTCGTCGCTTTCGTCTGTTTTGCTGACGGCAGGCGGGAAGCTGTCAAGATAGGCTCTGACGAACTTCTTCTTGTTGTCCCAGAACATGAGGAACAATCCCACGAGCCATATTGCGGCAAAGCATACTGCGCCTGTTCTCTCTTCCAGTGCCACAAGCATAAGGGTGAGGAAAAGCACAAGCACCGTCCATATGACGCCCACAACATAGGCATAGATAGGCTTTCTGAACTTGCCGTATATCCTGGAGCCGTTGGGGGTCTTTTCTACCTTGCCATAAAAGCCTGTTGAGCCTCCGTCACGCTTTTTAGCGGTATGGTGGAATATCTGAAAGCTTTCGGAGTCTGTGCGGTAGCCATAAAAAATGGTATCGTCACGGTGGTTCTTCATGAACTTGCTTTGGGAGAGAATGTTTATGGTGGGTCTATGCTCGATAAGGTCACCGTCAAGCTTTCTGAGAACTCTTTTGGGCGAAAGTGAGGTCTCTACCTCATAGGTCACGGGTCTTATTGCAAGCATTATTTATCTTCCTTTTTATCGGGATAATCAGCAGGGTCAAAGACCTTGTCGTTTATCTTTATCTGTCCGCCTGTGTGGGTGTTGCAGAGCATACCATAGATAGTGCCGCATTTTGTACACCTGAACTGGTGGAAAAGCTTTTCGGCATACCACTTGTTGTCGTTATCCATTATCTTATCAAGTGGGCAGGTCTGATAGGTCATTTCAACTTCCCCTGCCAGCAGCATTCTTGCAAGAGAACCTATGCAGAGCATATATTCCTGCGGAGTGTGTATTTCTGCCAGAGGTATTTTCTCGCACTGTTCACATCTCATTGCTTAGTTCTCCTTTCCGATAAATTTCTCTATATCAGCGTCGATATCCTTGAACATATCCGCCATGAGGGCGTTTGAAAAGTTCTCGGCAATGGTGTTGTCAAGCTTAATATCTGTCTGCTCGCCTGTTGCCATGTTTTTGAGCTTTGCAACGCCTGATTCTATCTCGTTGTCGCCAAGCACCATAACGAACTTTGCGCCTGTTTTGTTTGCATACTTCATCTGAGCATTAAGTCCTTTGCCTATAAGGTCATATTCTACGAAACAGCCCTCTTCTCTAAGCTCGGAGGCTATGCCCATTGCCTTTTTAAGGGCGTCCTCGCCCATTGGTACGATATAAAGGTCGCAGGTCTTTGGCTCCATATAGTCGCAGCCCTGAGCGTCCATTACCATGAGAAGTCTTTCAAGTCCCAGACCGAAGCCGAGGGCAGGGGTAGGCTTGCCGCCAAGCTGCTGGATAAGTCCGTCATAACGTCCGCCACCGCAGACTGTGCCCTGTGCGCCTATCTCATCGGTGATGAACTCGAAAACTGTTCTTGTATAGTAGTCAAGACCTCTTACTATCTTAGGGTTGATGTCAAAGTCGATGCCCATTACGGAGAGGTACTCCTGAAGCTTCTCAAAGTGTTCTTTGCAATCATCACAGAGATAATCGAGGATAACAGGGGCGTCCTTGCCAAGCTCCTGACAGTGTTTGATTTTACAATCAAGTATTCTCATTGGATTTTTGTCAAGTCTGTCCCGACAGGTCTCGCAAAGCTGGTCTTTTCTTGCGGCAAAATACTCTTTCAGAGCCTTGCGATACTCTGCACGGCAGGTTGGACAGCCTATAGAGTTGATGTTGAGCTTGATGTTTCTGAGTCCTGCTCTGTCAAGAACGCTTTTTGCAAGAGATATTACCTCTGCGTCTGCTCTTGGGCTTTCAGATCCGACCATTTCACAGCCAAACTGGTGGAACTCTCTGAGTCTGCCTTTCTGTGTATTCTCGTGTCTGAAAAATGAGAGGATATAATAGACCTTCTGCGGCAGACCCTCGTTCATAATGCCGTTTTCAAGGACAGCTCTCATTGTGCCTGATGTTCCCTCCGGGCGGAGTGTGAACTTTGAGTCGCCTGCTGCGGAAACTGAATACATCTCTTTCTGAACAACGTCTGTTGTTTCGCCAACAGAACGCACGAACAGACCTGTTTCCTCAAAAGTTGGTACTCTTATTTCTTTGAAGCCGTATATTTCGGCAGCTTCGGAAACTATCTTCTCTACAGTGTGCCACTTATAGACCTTTGAAGGAACGATGTCCTCTGTGCCTTTTGGCTTTTTAACTATCAATGCCATATAATAACGATCCTTTCTGTATTTTGTCTTGAACTTTTGAATACCGATATCGTTTAAATAGCTGTGATATCGGGACGTTGTTAATAAACGGGCGAACACTGTTCACCACTACATTAAAGAGCCTTGGTGCTGTAATTACAACGTTTCAAATTTCAAAATCGTCAATAAAACCTTTTTTTATATAATAACCGAATTTAAGACATTCGTCAAGTGCTGTTGTGCTGCCTTTTTCGGTCATTGACCAATTATTTCGCTGTGTACTGCCACGGCTGGCAGGGCAGGGGATAATTTTCTGTGTGAAAAAGTGCTGTGCAAGCTTTTTTGCGCGGCGCATATGATATGCGGTAGTGACTATTATAATGCTTTTGCAGTTTGGAAAATTCTCTTTAACAAGCTTGGCTGCGTTTTGCAGATTTTCCACGGTATCAAGAGAGTGTGTTTCCACAGTTATGGCGGAGGTCGGTATGCCGCATTTTTCGGCGGCGATGAGCATGGCTTTATATTCTGCCATATCACCAAGGGAAGTCTTTTGCACCTTTCCTCCGCAGAATATGAGATGTGGGGCTTTTCCCTCGTGAAAAAGCTTTGCCGCAAGGGGAACACGATAGTCGCAGGCTTTGCGGCTGCCAAGGACTATGATAACGTCGGCAGTTTCGCCTTTATAGTCAAGACCCTCGAAAAGAAGCTTGTCTACTATTTCGGGGGTGATGTTTTCTTTTGTTAGCTGGCTGGCTTTCATTGTTATACCGCCTTTGCTTTTTGGTGTGCTGAGATAAGGCATTCGAGAGTAAGTGAGGAGCGAAAAAGCGGGACGTCACATTTCTGTGAAGCAGAAATTGAGCCGCTCCCCTACGGGTGGTGGACAAAAAAATAAAGCCGTCCCCTAGTAAGGGACGACTTTTACCGTGATACCACCCTAATTATCCGAACACTTTCGTGTCGGATCACTCTAACGCTTTAACGCAGCTATACGTCCGTTCTTGAACAAACGGAAGCTCCAAGGTGTCCTTCTTCCTGCCCTTTGTGTGAACCCTCTCACCAACGGCTCTCGCTGAAACATAAGAACGGAATACTCTCCCTTTCATCGCTTTTGTATATGAAATTTCAATTATATCTTTGTAGGATTAACGATATCTCTCCAGTCAAGATCGCCTCGCTCAAGTGCGTGGATAAGTGCTTCGGCGGTGGCAATGTTTGTGGCTACCGGAATGTTGTGTACATCGCAAAGTCTGAGGAGATTCATATCATTAGGTTCGTGTGGCTTCACTGAGATAGGATCTCTGAAAAACAGAAGCAGGTCTATCTCGTTGCAGGATATTCTCGCTGCGATCTGCTGGTCGCCGCCCTGTGAGCCACTGAGATAACGCTGAACGTTAAGGCCTGTTGCTTCGGCTACCATTTTTCCCGTAGTACCTGTGGCACAAAGATTGTGCTTGCTGAGTACACCGCAATAGGCGATACAGAACTGTACCATGAGTTCCTTTTTTGTGTCATGAGCAATAAGTGCAATATTCAATGGAAACCCCCCGTTTATATATTAGTATATTAATGAACAAATAAGTTTCGTTATATAAAACAGCCGCACTACGCGCAGATACCCTCACGCACACGGCTTATAATATACTCAGACCTTGATGGAGAGGGGTATATGCTCGCCCTTTATTCTTCTTGAAATAGCAGAGAATGCAAGGAAGCCCATAGAGCTTGATGAAAGCGGCGCACCCTTTCCTGTTGCAAGAGGGATAGCACTGTCCTCAGGGATAACACCCAGAAGCTGAACGCCGACTGTGTCGATGATAGCGTCAAGGTCGTCCATTTCGTCAAACTCGAATATTCTCTTGTTTGCCTTGTTGATAACAAGTCTTTGCTTCTGATTTCCTCTCTTATAGAACTCATCTGACATCATTCTCGCATCTCTTACGCATACAGGATCAGGAGTTGTAACTATAAGTATAAGGTCGGAATTAGTAACTATATCAAATACAGAACCGTTGATACCTGCAGAGGTGTCAATGATTATGTATTCAAAATACTTTCTCATTTCCTGTGTGATCTTTTCGATATCCTCAGCCTTGAGCTGAACGAACGGGTCGGACGGAGCACAGAGAACGCTCAGGTTTGAAGCAAGCTTAACAGTTGTTGTTGCCTTGTATACGTCGCAAGTACCCTCAAGAACGTCACCCAGATCGTATGTAATATTACCCTGCATACCAAGCATGATATCCATACATCTCAGACCAAAGTCAAGCTCAATTATAAGTGTACGGTTTCCCTGCTTAGCAAGGGCATAACCGAGACAGGCGCTTATAGAAGATTTGCCTGTTCCGCCTTTACCGGAAGTAACTGCAATAATTTTTGACATAAAACTCATTGCTCCTTTCATATATCAATCCTGCGGCTGACCGCAGAACGCATCAGCAATAATAACTTGCCCCTTCACAGCCGTGAAAAGGCAGATTTAAGAAAACGTTTCAGTACCCTCCGCAGGCAATGCGGAGAAGCATAGCGTTACCTAATAATATTGTACCACATATTTTGAAATTGTCAAAGACATTTGTACAAAAAAATACAAAATCGTTAATTCACATTAATTTTCACTTTTATTTTTGTCAATTTTGCACAATGTCATATGAGTGCTACAGAGTTTGTAATAATAAATCATAGCAAACCGATAAATTTATTATACAATAATATTATTAATGCTATAAAAATTATTTTTGAAAATTATATAACAAAATAAAAAATCGGACAGGTAGTTATAATTTTTGGGACAACACATATAAATGTACAAACTTTGAAAACAGAAAGCGAGGAAAAGGGTATGTTTATCAAGACAATAAAAGTAAAAAAGCCAACATTTGCGGTGATCGGGGCGGTTCTGACGGCGTTGGCACTGTTGGCGGTGATAATAGTGACAGTGGTGAGAATATCGTCGCCTGCGGTGTACGAGATGAAAAGCGAAGCACAAAGACAGGCGTTTTTGAAAGAAATGGGCTGGGAGGTGTCTGACGAATACGATGAATGCAAGGCGGTGACCATACCGAAAGAATTCAATGAGGTGTATGAAAAGTATAATAAGCTTCAGAAGCAGCAGGGCTTTGACTTGGAGGACTATAAAGGGAAAACCGCTGAGGTGTATACATATGCTGTGAAGAATTATGGAAATAAGAAGCAGGAGGTCAGGGCTAATCTTATCGTCTGTGAGGGACAGCTTGTGGGAGGAGATGTATGCTCAGCGGAGCTGGACGGATTTATGCAGGGGCTGAGGAAAAAGTAGGCGTCTGAGCGTGGAACGTCGGCACTATGAATAAGGGTAAACTAATGCTTCATAGGTCGAAAAAAACGATACAAATAGTAATAAAACGCCTGTGGAGCATATCTGCAGGCGTTTGCTTTTGGTCAAGTTTTTTCGCATATTTGACTTTTGGCGGTATCGTATGCTATAATCTTTATAAGAAAATTGTCAGAAAGGCTTTTGCTATGAGACTTGATAAATTTGTTTCTTCACAGCGTAATGATATTTCCCGAAGCATGGTGAGAGAGCTTTGCAGAAAAGGTCAGGTGACTGTAAACGGAAAGGTTACCAAGGCGGCTGATGCTAAGGTCAGCGAAAACGATATTGTTGCTGTAAAGGGCGTGGAGATATGCTATAAAAAGTTTGTCTACATAATGATGAACAAGCCGCAGGGTGTGGTTTGCTCCACTCGTGACGGAGAGTCGAAAACTGTCCTTGAGCTAGTACCTCCTGAGATGTTCAGGGAGGGACTTTTCCCTGCGGGCAGGCTCGATAAGGATACTGAGGGCTTTGTGCTTCTCACTGATGACGGAGCTCTCGCCCACAGAATGTTGTCCCCTAAGACCCATGTTCCGAAAACCTATTTCGTCAGACTTCGTGACCCTTGGCAGGAAAATTATGCTCAGGCATTCGCTGAGGGCATGACTATCGACGGCGGAGAGAAATGTCTGCCTGCGGAATTTTCCGCAAGTGTGAACTGTCCCGATGAATGTACCGTTGTGCTTCATGAGGGTAAGTATCATCAGGTCAAGAGAATGTTTGAAAAGCTGGGAAATAAAGTTGTTTTTCTTAAGCGGATAAAGATCGGAGAACTGCCTTTAGATCCGGATCTGCCTCTTGGAAGCTGTTTAGAAATAATGCACAAAGATGTTGAAAGATTATTGACAGCGAAATCGTTTAAATGTAAGTAATTACCTATTCTATGTGAATTTTCGTCAATATTCATAATGAGATATAATAAAGTTTAGTAAAAAAAACTCTTGCGGGTATGTTAAAAATTTGTTATGATTAAAGCATAGCTAATTAGGATATTAGTAAAATTCAAATAGGGAGGTCCTTTTTTAATGGCAAGTGTATCATTAAGGGAAATTTATAAGAAGTATGCAGGCGGCGTTATCGCTGTTTCAGACTTCAACATTGAGATCAAGGATAAGGAGTTTATCATCCTCGTAGGTCCTTCTGGTTGTGGTAAGTCTACAACACTTAGAATGATCGCAGGTCTTGAAGAGATCAGTGAAGGTGAGCTTTACATCGGCGACAGACTTGTAAACGACATCGCTCCTAAGGATAGAGATATCGCAATGGTATTCCAGAACTACGCTCTGTATCCTCACATGACAGTATTTGAGAACATGGCATTCGGTCTGAAGCTCAGAAAGGTACCAAAGGATGAGATCGCAAGAAAGGTAGAGGAAGCAGCAAGAATACTTGACATCGCTCACCTTCTTGACAGAAAGCCAAAGGCTCTCTCCGGTGGTCAGAGACAGCGTGTAGCCCTCGGTAGAGCTATCGTTCGTGAGCCACAGGTATTCCTTCTTGACGAGCCTCTTTCAAACCTCGATGCTAAACTGAGAGCACAGATGAGAACTGAGATCTCTAAGCTCCATAAGAAGCTCGGTACTACATTCATCTATGTAACTCATGACCAGACAGAGGCTATGACAATGGGTGACCGTATCGTAGTTATGAAGGACGGTTACATTCAGCAGATCGACACACCAACAAATCTTTACAACGATCCAGTAAACCAGTTCGTTGCAGGATTCATTGGTTCACCACAGATGAACTTCATCGACGCTAAGCTTCTCAAGGTAGACGGCAAGTATGTTGTTGAGTTCGGTTCTGAGGATACAAAGACAACAAGAGGCGTTAAGTATCAGGTAACAGTTCCAGAGTCTAAGGTAGATCCTGAAGTTCTTGAGCCACTGGTTGATCAGGAAGTTGTTCTTGGTGTTCGTCCAGAGTGTATCCACGATGAGCCTGCATTCCTCGCTCAGGCTACAACAGGCGTTATCAACACAACTGTTGAAGTAACTGAAATGATGGGTGCTGAAACATATCTGTACCTCAACTGCGAGGGTATCCAGCTTACAGCTAGAGTTTCACCTCGTTCTGACGTTCGTCCACAGGATGAGCTTAAGGTCGCTATCGATCCTAACAGAATCCATATCTTCGATAAGGAAACTGAGAAGGCAGTTCTTAACTAATAAGAATTTTTATCATATTGATATAACCAAAAAGTACGGCTTTGTCCGTACTTTTTGTGTTATATACGGTGTGAAACCGATTTCGTTATCATAGATTAGAAAGGTACAAATAATGAATACAAAAAAAATGTTGGCAGTGCTTGTGAGTGTTGCTATGTGCGGAGCGGCTTTTGCAGGCTGCGGAAATAATGCGGACAGCTCAAAGGCTGAAAGCAAAGCGGAGTCTTCAAGCTCGCAGGTCGAAAAAATGCCTGAAACTGACGAGGAGTGGACGCAGGCTATGTATGACAAGGCTATGGTGTCATACGGCAACACTTCTATGATGCAGAATGTTATAAAGAAAGCACAGTCAGGCGAAAAGGTCACTGTGGCGTATCTTGGCGGCTCTATCACTGAGGGTATTTCTGCCGGTGCAGACGGCTGTTATGCTAAGCTCACTTATGATTATTTTGCACAGAAATTCGGTACGGGGGATAACGTCCAGTATGTGAACGCAGGTCTTAGCGGTACGCCGTCTAAGCTTGGAATACTCAGGCTCGACAGAGATGTGCTGGCTTATGAGCCTGACATATGCTTTATCGAATTTGCAGTAAATGACGGCACAGAGACTGACTATCAGAACGCTTACGAGTCCATAGTCAGAACGCTTTTGCAGAAGAATATCACTCCTGTTCTGCTGTTCTCGGTGACAGAAAACGACCATTCTGCTCAGGATTATATGAAGCAGATAGGCGAGTTTTATCACCTGCCGATGATATCATACTGTGACGCACTAAGATATCTTTTCGCAAACAACAGAATGACTTGGAAAGATTTCTCTGACGATCAGTCACACCCTAACAAAGAGGGTCACAAGCTTGTGGCTTCAATGGTGGACTACTATTTTGACACTGTTATGGACGTTGCGCCAGAGGGCGATTATGTTATGCCCACAGACACTGTTTTCTCTCCACGAGAAGTGGACGCTCATATGTATGAGGGCGACAGCCTTACGCCAACAAGCCTTGGAAGTTGGAAGGAAGGCTCTACTATTGCAAGCTTCACAAATGGCTGGACTTACGACAACACCGGAGATAACAGCCCTATCGTATTCGAGTTCAAGGACAAAAAATTCTTGTACATGATATACAAAGAGGTGAAGCAGGGCGAGTTCGGCAAGCTTCATGTTAAGGTAACAGCAGACGGAGAGGTGTATGACGAAAGCGATTACGATACCATAAGTCCGTCAGGCTGGGGAAATGCTCAGATACAGAATATCGCCATGATGCCTGAAGCAACTAACTATACCGTTGAAATATCAATGGCGGCAGGCGATGAGGATAAGCATGGAGAAGTGCTTGCCTTTGGCTATACTGAATAGCTGTTTGAAATTTTAGCAAAAATAATAAGGCAGATGGTTTTTTTAAGCGGCTGTGGGAACGGCTTGCTCTGGAAAGCCGTCTGCCTGTTTTTTTGTGTATTTATGTGGCGTTATGTTTAGAATTGTAGGGGACGGCGCCCTCGACGTCCCGTTCGGAGCGGTGTGGTTTCAATTTGTCACTAAATATAAGAAGCAGACAATGTTTTGAAACAATGTGCCAAATGTTGTACGGATATCGTAGGATTGAGCAGGCGAACACAAGCGGGACGTCGCATTTCTACAAAGCAGAAATGCGCTGCTCCCCTGCATTGTTCGTGCGTTGTTTCGCAAATTGTTGTCAACAATAAGATAACAAAAGTTGTGTCATTGTCACAGAAATTCGTGAAATCAGGGCGGATTAACTGCATTTTTGCGTATTGCAAAAATCAAAAATAAATGTTATAATCAGTTGTGTATCACTATTTTCAGAAAGGCAGGCGGATAATGTGGCGGAAAAGATAAGCGAAAAAATACAAAAGAAAAAACCGAAAAAACTTATAAATATGATATTCTCACAGAAAACCACTATTATTCTGCTTCTTGCATTGCAGCTTATTTTCATTTTTATCATCTTCCAAAGCTTCGCTGTGCATTATGCCTATCTGCATATCGTTTTTTCTACTGTGGCTATCGTGCTTGCTATCTATATCCTTAACAGCAGCGAGAACCCTGCCTATAAATTGGCGTGGATAGTACCCCTTGTTATCGTGCCTATCTTTACGGTGGTGCTTTATATATTATTCAAAAATCAGTTTTCAACAAGAAAGGTCAGAAACCTTTATGCTAAGAAATCCGCCAATACAAGACCTTTTCTTAAAACAAATAAACAGATAATGAGCTATCTCCATGAAAGTGAGCCTGATTTTTATAAGCTTGCAAACTATGTGGATAAGTCGGGGGGCTACCCTGTCTGCGGTAATACGGAGGTCACTTATTTTCCCCTTGGCGAAGATAAGTATAAGGCTATGCTTGAGGAGCTTCAGAAAGCTCAGGAGTTTATCTTTATGGAGTATTTTATTATCGACGACGGTGAAATGTGGCGTGAGATAGTTAAGATACTTCTTGAAAAAGCTAAGGCAGGCGTGGAGGTAAGACTTCTTTATGACGGAATGGGTTCTCAGTTCACTTTGCCTTTCAGATATAAGAAAAAGCTTACCGACCAAGGGGTAAAATGCCTTGTTTTCAACCCTTTCCGCCCTATGCTTTCTACTATACAGAATAATCGTGACCATAGAAAAATTCTCGTTGTAGACGGCAACGTGGCTTTCAACGGGGGCGTTAATATCGCCGACGAGTATATAAACCGCAAGGAGCGTTTCGGTCATTGGAAAGATACCGCCGTTATGCTAAAGGGCGACGGCGTTTGGAATTTTACCATGATGTTTCTGCAAATGTGGGAGGTCATCTCAGGTGATAAAACTGAGTATAATATGTACCGCCCAACTGTAAAAAACGTTGTGAACAACGGCTATGTTATCCCCTACGGTGACTCCCCTCTCGATGACGAGAATGTGGGCGAGCTTGTCTATATGGATATGATAAACAATGCCAAGGATTATATCTATATCTCTACCCCGTATCTTATTCCTGACAACGAAATGCTCACCGTCCTGGGCTATGCGGCAAAAAGCGGTGTTGATGTTAGGATAATCACTCCTGAGATACCTGATAAATGGTATGTGAGCGTTATAACAAGGTCTTTCTACAGAGATCTTGAAACGCTGGGTGTGAAAGTCTATGAGTATAAAGGCGGCTTTAACCACGCCAAAATGTTCCTCTCGGACGATAAGTCAGCCGTGGTGGGCACGATAAATCTCGACTACAGAAGTTTGTATCTCCATTTTGAGTGCGCAACTTATATGTACAAAACAAGTTGTATAAAGGATATAAAAGCGGACTTTGACGATATGTTTGAAAACCGCTGTCATAGGATAACTCATGACGATATAAATAACCGCAGCTTCTGGTCAAGGTTCATGTCGGTCATTCTCAGGACCATTGCGCCTCTTTTGTAAAAATGTATTTTACGAGGTATCAGGGGAAAAATAAGCCTATCTTTGCTTTTGCATAGCTTGGAGGGCTTTTATGATACTTCTGAATAAATTGTTTTCGGCAGAAAGATCTGCAAAGGCCAGAGTGGACTATCCTCTCTTGCTTCTCGGTGCGGTCATATATGGCGTGAGCGTGGGACTGGTTTTAAGCCCTAACGAAATTGCCCCCGGAGGTGCTTCGGGGCTTGCTGTCATGTTGTCAAGATTTCTGCCTCTTGGCGTCGGCTCGCTTACAATGGCGATAAATCTTCCTTTGTTGGCGGTTAGCCTTTATGTGTTCGGCTGGCGTTTCCTTGTGGGAACTGTCGTAGCTATTGCAGTTTCGGGTCTGACAGCGGATATATGCTCTTTTTTTACACCACTCACAAATGATATTTTTCTCAGCGCAATAGCAGGCGGTATTCTGTTGGGCGCAGGCTGTGGGATAGTTTTTCGTTCAGGTGGAACAACAGGCGGAACTGATATCGCCGCTAAGCTTATAAAAAGGAAAAAGCCCTACATGGCGGCAGGACAGATCTTTATGCTTGCAGACGGTGTGATATGTGTGCTAAGCGGTTTTGTTTTCGGCAGTATCGACAACGCACTGTATTCGTTCTTTACGCTGTGGGTTTTCTCAAAAACACTGGATATGATACTCTACGGCGGCGACAGAGGAAAGCTTGCGCTGATAATAAGCCCTGCCGCAGATAAGATACTCCATAGGCTTCTTAATGAGGGCAACTTGGGGTGTACGGTCATAAAAGCCCGAACGGGATACACGGGAGAGGACAGAGATCTTATACTTTGCGCAGTGAGAAAACGCAGGATAACGGACGTTCGCAGAATAACAGCGGAAACTGACGAAAAGGCTTTCGTGCTTGTGGGTGATGTGAGCGAGATAATAGGCGAGGGCTTCAGGCTTTCTGATGAATACTTCTGAAAGGACATTACAATGGACATAAAAGATTTTAAGGGACACATTTTCGACTTGGACGGCACTCTGACAAGATCAAATCACGTTTGGTCAAAGATAGACGAGGAATTTCTCGGCAAGCGTGGGATAAAAGTGCCTGAGGACTATTTCAAGCAGGTGTCTGCAATGAATTTCGAGCAGGCGGCTGTTTATACAAACGATAGATTTTCTCTGGGTGAGAACATTCAGGACATAATGAAGGAATGGTTCGATATGGCGGTGTATGAGTATACGAACGTTATCGAGCTTTGCGGAAACGCGGGGGAGTATGTGCGAAAGCTTAAGGAACAGGGCAGGAAGATAGCATTGGCGACCGCTTCAACGGAGGAGCTTTATAAGCCTGTGCTAAAGAGAAACGGCATTTTGGATCAATTTGATTGCTTCGTGTCTACAGAACAGGTGGAGAGGGGAAAAGGCTTTCCTGATGTTTATGAGCTGGCGGCTGAAAAACTGGGGCTTGAAGTAAAGGCTTGCGTGGTTTATGAGGATATCGTTGAGGGCATAAAGGGAGCGAAAGCAGGCGGCTTTTTTGCGGTCGCTTGCTTGAATGACCATTACTCTCATGATTGGGACGAGATGAGAGAGATCGCTGATGCGACCGTGGAGAATGGGGAGTTTCCGGTTTAATGAGAAATGAGGAATTAGGAATGAGGAATGGGCATAGCTGACCAGAGCTGTGCCCCAGCACCGAGCAGAGCGATTTTGCGGTGGCAGGACTTGCTCGAATATTTGTAGGGGCTGGCGCCCTCGACAGCCCGTTTGGAGAGCGACGAGGTTTTGAGGTATTACAAGGTTGTGTAGACGTGCCATATGGTAAACGATGTGCCATGGTGCGTTGAAACAATGTGCCAGACGTTGCGCGGATAACGCAGGATTGAGCGGGCAAACGGGTGCGGGACGTCGAGGGCGCCGTCCCCTACATGATTTGTGAAATGCAGAGGGCGTTGTGCGGATAACGTATGTGTGGACAGATAAACAAAAGCGGGCGAACGCTGTTCGTCACTAAAAAAAATCATCGCCGCAAGGCGATACCATAATTCCTCACTCCTCACTCGACAAACGATAAAATTTACAAAAAATTAATAAAATTCTTTGACAAATGATTGACAAAGAAGAACACAGATGTTATAATTGTAGTACCTCTTTATGAGGTCTATTTTTTTGCGCTCTTTTTTTGAGCGTGAAAAAGCATAAGTTACCTCAGGGCTGTGTGACAGCTTGCGTGAAAACGTATGAGGGAGGCAGACGTACCCTGAATGTTCTTGCGGGGTATAAATTTCGTCAGGAGGTGCCGAAATGAGAGTAAAAATTACACTTGCTTGTACTGAGTGTAAGCAGAGAAACTACAACACTAAGAAGAACAAGAAGAATGACCCTGACAGACTTGAAATGAACAAGTATTGCAAGTTCTGTAAGAAACACACTCTTCACAAAGAGACTAAGTAATATTGAAAGGAGCTATTTCTAATGGCTAAAAAAACAGATGTTACTAAGTCTTCAAAAAAGGATACCGGCAAGGATCAGAAGAAAAAGGGCGGAATAAGAAAATATTTCAGAGAGCTTAAAGCTGAAATGAAAAAGGTCGTTTGGCCTACAAGACAGCAGGTGACTAAGAATACGGGAGTTGTTCTCTCGGTAATGGTCGTTATGGCTCTGTTCCTTTTCGGAGTTGATTCAGGTCTGGGTGCAGCTATCAAGGCTATCCTTAAAATCGGCGGCTAAGCCGTCACAGCGGTTTTGACAACATCAATATGGAGGTAAGAAACATGTCAGAAGAAGCAAAGTGGTATGTTGTTCACACTTATTCAGGTTATGAGAATAAGGTAAAAAGCAATATTGAAAAGGTTGTTGAAAACCGAAACCTTCAGGATCTCATCCCTGAGGTAATGATCCCAATGGAGGAAGTTACCGAAGTAAAGGGCAATAAGATCGACAAGGGCGACAGAAAGCTTTTTCCAAGCTATGTGCTTGTAAAAATGGTGCTTACAGACGATTCATGGTATATCGTTAGAAATACCAGAGGCGTTACGGGCTTCGTTGGTCCTGCGTCAAAGCCTGTTCCGCTGACCGATAAAGAGGTCGCAGCGCTGGGTGTTGACACACAGAGAAGCGCTAACGTTCAGGTCGGCTTCAAGGAAGGCGACAACGTCGTTGTAACAGCAGGCTCATTCGAGGGCTTCACAGGAGTTGTGGAGAAATTCGATATGGAAGCACAGACAGCAGACGTCAGAGTATCTATGCTGGGCAGAGAAACAACTGTTACTATGCCGCTGACACAGATAAAGTCTGAGGAATAAGGAAAAAGGCGGTAAAACTCCGCAAACATTCGTGAAAATGGAAGCAAAGCCGTCAATGACGGTTCGGATATACGGCTTCCGGAAACGTGGGAGAGCGTATGGCGCTCGCCTTACCACTTAATTATGGAGGTGCGAACAAATGGCACAGAAGGTAGTAGGCTATATTAAGCTTCAGATTCCAGCAGGAAAGGCAACTCCTGCACCACCGGTTGGTCCAGCTCTTGGTCAGCACGGTGTAAACATCATGGCGTTCACAAAGGATTTTAACGAGAGAACTAAGAACGATATCGGTCTTATCATCCCAGTTGTTATCACAGTTTACGCAGACAGATCATTCACATTCATCACCAAGACTCCTCCGGCAGCAGTTCTCATCAAGAAGGCTTGCAAGATCGAGTCAGGTTCCGGTGTTCCTAACAAGACTAAGGTCGCAACTATCACAAAAGAGCAGCTTCAGAAGATCGCTGAGCAGAAGATGCCTGACCTGAACGCAGCAAACATCGAGAGTGCTATGAGCATGATCGCTGGTACATGCCGTTCAATGGGCGTTGTAGTTGAGGACTAATCAATCGTACTGTGCATTCATGCACGGCAATGGTGGGAGGAATTTTCCGCTAACCGACTAGATATCCACTGTCGGTATTACCACTTAATGAGGAGGAAATATTAATGAAACATGGCAAGAAGTATGTTGACAGCTTCAAGGCTATCGACAAGGCTAAGCAATATGACGCTCCTGAGGCTCTGGAACTTGCAGCTAAGGGTGCTAAGGCAAAGTTCGATGAAACTATCGAGCTTCACATTCGTCTGGGCGTTGACTCAAGACACGCTGATCAGCAGGTAAGAGGTGCTGTTGTACTTCCAAACGGAACTGGTAAGACTGTAAGAGTTTGCGTATTCTGTAAGGAAGACAAGTACGAGGCTGCTAAGGCAGCAGGCGCTGACTATGTTGGCGGCATGGATCTCGTTGAGAAGATCACAAAGGAAAACTGGATGGATTTCGACGTTGTAGTTGCTTCACCTGACATGATGGGTGTTGTAGGACGTCTTGGTAAGATCCTCGGACCTAGAGGACTTATGCCAAACCCAAAGGCAGGAACTGTTACTCCTGACGTAGCTAAGGCTGTTACAGAGGCTAAGGCTGGTAAGATCGAGTATCGTCTTGATAAGACAAACATCATTCACTGCCCTATCGGTAAGGCTTCATTCGGTGTTGAGAAGCTCGAGCAGAACTTCAACACACTTATCAACGCTGTTGTAAAGGCTAAGCCAGCCGCTGCTAAGGGTCAGTACCTTAAGAGCGTAGTTGTAGCTTCTACAATGGGCCCTGGTATCAAGATCAGCACTGCTAAGTACGGCAACTAATCTGATAACAGATAAATATTGAATTTTTAAGGGACTTGTGCTAAATGCATAAGTCCCTTTTTTATATATTCCCACAATTTGAACCACCCATGTTCAAATATTTGCATTATCAAGAAAAATTAACAAAATAATTTTTAAAGTAATCGTTTTACCCTGTTGCATTATTTTTTCTATGTGTTATAATATCAATTGAGCCGTAAGGTTCAGATTTTTGCAAGGAGTGATAATTATTAATATCTTTTATAACGAAAAAGATAAGGCTTTCAAGCTGAGAGCCAATAATACAGACTATATGATGAAGGTCTGCGAGGAGGGCTACCTCGCTCACGTTTACTATGGAAATAAAGTCCCTGACGAGGATCTGACTTATCTTCTCCGTCTTGACGAAAGCCCTTTTACCCCTGCCACTAACGACCGTGACAGAGCAAGCTTTATGGATACTCTGCCTTTTGAATATCCATGCTTCGGTCTTGGTGATTACAGAGAGTCTGCTTTCAAAATAATGGACGCTGACGGTATGTCGACTAGCGATCTGAGATATGTTTCTCATAAAATGTATGAGGGCAAACCAAAGCTTGAGGGTCTGCCTGCTACTTTCGCTACTGAGGAAAGCGGTTGTTCAACTCTCGAGATAACAATGTATGATAAGTATGCCGATATCGAAGTCGTTCTTATCTACACAGCTTTCGATAAGCTTGACGTTATCACACGTTCCGCCGTTATCACAAACAAGAGCGAAAAGCCGTTCAAGATAACAAGAGCCCTTTCAGCTTGCGTTGATTTTGATACAGACAAAATGGATATGATTACACTCAACGGCTCATGGGCTAGAGAAAGAGCTGTTGAAAGATGCAGACTTCACCATGGTAAACAGCTTGTTGATTCCTGCAGGGGCGAATCATCACATCAGAACAATCCGTTCGTTGCTCTTTGCGACAATAACGCTGACGAGGATAAGGGCGAGGTGTTCGGTTTCAACTTCGTTTATTCAGGCAACTTCTATGCTCAGGCAGAAGTTACTCAGCATAAGAAAACTCGTTTCCTTATGGGTATAAATCCTCTTGACTTCGAGTGGCTTCTGGAAAAGGGCGAAAGCTTCACTTGCCCTGAGGTAGTAATGGTGCACTCTGACGAGGGTATAGGCAAAATGTCAAGAACTTTCCATGACCTCTATAGAAACAATCTTATCAGAGGCGAGTATAAGGATAAAAGACGTCCGATACTCATTAACAACTGGGAGGCTACTTACTTTAATTTCGATACTGACAAGCTTATAGATATCGCTAAGGAAGCTTCAAAGCTTGGTATAGAAATGCTTGTTATGGACGACGGCTGGTTCGGTCATAGAGATTCTGATAACTCATCACTGGGCGATTGGTTCGTTTATGAGAAGAAGCTCAAGGGCGGTCTTAAATATCTTGTTGACGAGGTAAATAAGCTTGGCATGAAGTTCGGCATTTGGTTCGAGCCTGAAATGATATCCCCTGACTCTGAGCTTTATAAGGCTCACCCGGACTGGGCTATACAGATAAAGGGCAGACCTCTGACACTTTGCAGAGAGCAGTATGTTCTTGACTATTCAAGAAAGGAAGTCAGAGATCATGTTTACGGCATGATGAAGAAGATACTCGACAGTGCGAATATCGAGTACATCAAGTGGGATATGAACAGACAGCTCACAGAGGTCGGCTCGGCTACCCTGCCTGCTGAAAGACAGAGAGAGCTTTGGCACAGATATGTTCTCGGTGTTTATGACCTTATGGACAGACTTACAACAGATTATCCTCATATCCTGCTGGAGAACTGCTCAGGCGGCGGAGCAAGGTTTGATCCCGGTATGCTTTACTACAGCCCACAGATATGGTGCTCTGACGATACAGACGCTATCGAAAGACTGAAGATACAGCACGGCACTTCAATGTGCTATCCATGTTCAGCAATGGGTGCGCACGTTTCCGATTGCCCTAACCATACTGTTGGCAGAAACACTCCTTTCAAGACAAGAGGTCACGTTGCTATGGTGGGTACGTTCGGCTATGAGCTTGACGTTACAAGGATACCTCAGGAGGACAGGGACGCTATCCCTGCACAGATAGAGGAGTTCAACAAGTTCAACAAGCTTGTAAGAACAGGCGACCACTACAGAATAGGCAATATGTTTGAGGACAACACCTGGGACGCTTGGGAGTTCGTTGCAAAGGACAAGAGCGAAGCTCTCTTTGAATTCGTTCAGGTGCTTGGCAGACCAAACGAAAGATCAAGACGTATCAAGCTCAAAGGTCTTGAAGCTGACGCTTACTATTATGAGGAGAACGAGCCTGACAAAAAGATATCAGGTGCGGCACTTATGAATGCAGGTATCAACATCGCAAAGATGTGGAACGGCGACGGACTTTATGGCGACTTCTGCTCAAAGATTCTTCATTTTATAAAGGTGTAAGAGCAAAGCGTTTATCAAAGTTGTGGTAAGTTTAGATAAATACACAAAAGACTATTGACAATTTGAAGATATTGTAGTACAATAATTGTGAAATAAGTTCAAATTTTAAAGGCGGAGCTCTTCCGCCTTTAAATGACACAGAGATGTAAACGAATACAACTTATAAGGAGAATTTTTATGAGGTTAAAAAAACTAATGGCAGTGGCTTGTGCCGCCGCCCTTACAGTGACAGCTTTCGCAGGCTGCTCAAAAAAGAACGATTCCTCCAGCGGCTCTGACAGCAAGGGCGACGCTAAGAAGGAGTATTACAACGCTCAGCCTGTTGACACTGGCTGGGAGTGGGGAAATGTCGAGATAGTTGACGGTGGTTTTATCCCTGACGTCATCTATAACCCTACTGAGGAGGGGCTTATCTACGCCAGAACAGATATGGGCGGCGCTTATAAGTATAATAAGGATACTCAGCGCTGGGAGTGTATAACAGATTGCTTTGGCGGCGACGATTGGAACTATAACGGAACAGAGAGCCTTGCAACTGACCCTGTTGAGCCAAACAGAGTTTATCTTGCGGCTGGTACATACTCCACAAACAACGGTGCAATATTTGCTTCTGACGATTACGGCAAGAACTGGACTATCTGCGAAATGCCTTTCGGCATGGGCGGTAACGAGGTCGGAAGAGGCTGCGGTGAAAGACTTCAGGTAGACCCTAACGATAACTCTATACTTTATTTCGGCTCAAGAGCTGACGGACTTTGGAAGTCCACAGACTATGGCGCAACATGGAACGAGGTCACTTCATTCCCTACAAAGGGTGGATATACTGAAGACGGATATTCTATCGGACTTACATTCGTGGCATTCGATAAATCAAGCTCTGAAAAGGGTCAGGCAACAAAGACAATAATCGTTGGCTCAGCAGGAACACAGGGGGATTATCTCTATCGTTCTGATGACGCAGGCGAAACCTGGACAGCTATCCCTAATCCAAAGTCTGAGGCTACAGGCGACAAGACCGAGAAGCTCAAGCCTTGTCAGGGCGAGATATCTTCTGACGGATATCTCTATTCAACATGGTCTTATAAGGTAGGACCAAACGGTGCTTCTGACGGAGCAGTTCAGAAGTATAACCTTAAAACAGGTGAGTGGACAGAGATAACTCCTGAGAGATCTTATACTTGCGGTTACAATGGTATCTCAGTAAACCCTAACGACCCTAACATGATAGTATGCACAACTCTTGACCTTTGGGCATATTACGACAACCTTTTCGTTTCCTATGACGGAGGCGAAACTTGGAACGGCATTTGGGGCAGTGACGAGAATGGCAAAGAGGTAAACAACTTTAATCTCGATATAAGCAATGCTCCTTGGCTGGATTGGCAGGGACAGCTCAAGCCGGGCTGGTGGATGACAGGCGTTGCTATCAACCCGTTCAACCCAGATGAGGTTCTTTACACAACAGGTGCAACTATCTTTGGCACATCAAATCTTTCAAAGATAAAGGACGAGCCTGTTGACATAAGCGTAAAGGCAATGGGCATTGAAATGACAGCTATCTTTGACTTCGTTTCACCTCTCGATAATGGCGAGGGTACTCCTGAGCTTTATTCAACAATGTGTGACCTTTACGGCTTCCGTCATGATGATGTAACAAAAGCTCCGCAGGAGCATTATGGCGACTTCAAGGCGACATCTATAGATTGTGCGGCACAGGATTATAAGATAGTAGTAAGAGCGACAGACGATGGCGACGGCTCGGTTTACTATTCAACAGACGCTGCTGAAACATGGCAGGCTGTTGAAACTCTCCCAGAGGGAGTTGGCAAAAAAGCAGGCGGCACAGCTAAGCTTTCCGCAGACGGCAAGACCATTTTCTATCAGAGCGGCACAACAGGCGTTGCTGCGGCAGTAACAAGCGATTTTGGCAAAACATGGACTACCTGCGAGGGACTTCCTGCCGGTGCAGTTATTGAAACAGATAAGGTAAATCCTGATAAGTTCTACGGCTCATATGACGGAACGTTCTATATGAGTACAGACGGCGGAAAAACTTTCAGCCCTATCGCAAATATGCTCGTTTCAGCAACATCAATAAAAGCTTGTCCTGATAAAGAGGGCGACCTTTGGATACCTGTAGGTGCGGGCGGAGTTTACTATCTTGACTCATCAACAGGCACTCTCGCTCCTACATCTAAGGACGTTACACTGTGCGATGCTATCGGTCTTGGTAAGGCAGAAAAGGACGGCGACTACATGGCACTCTACATGATGGGCGAGGCAAACGGCGACGGCTACGGAATCTACCAGTCCACCGACAAGGGAGTAACATGGAAGCGTATCAATGATGATACACAGAAGTGGGGTAACGTTAGAAAGATAATCAGCGGCGACCCTAAGGTATACGGCAGAGTTTATGTAGGCACTGACGGACGTGGTATCATTATGGGAAACGTTAAGCAGTAATACATTATAATATAGCGAACAGAGCGGTGCAGATAGTGCCGCTCTGTTTTTGTCTTTGCCCGAATGTCAGGCGTTTCCGCATCTTGCATAAGTGAATAAAATCGGAGGTGCAAATTTGTGCATTGTTATGATAAATCTTAAAATCATCTTAGCAAAATTACAAATGCTTGCATTTGGTGCAGATTTTTGTTATTATGTTACTGTAAGAACAGATCAGAAGATACAGACAACAGAAAGGGGTGCTTAATATGAACGATGCAAATAAAGAAACAAACACAGCTTATGAAGAGCCGAAAAATAAGGTGTATGTAAAGCTTATAATATTTCTTGCGTTGATAACGGCGATGTTCATAGTTTTAGGGGCAAAGTTCGTGTCGTTTTATTACAAAACTCACGGCATTGGAGGACGCTATTTTTATAAGGGCTGTGATGCGGAGGTAGTCCACCAACTGCCCGAAGGCCTTACCGACGAGGATATCTCTAATGCGGTGATAATGGATAAATATGATAACGGCTTTGATCACGAATATACGACCGCCGGCGAAAGCGACTTCTTTGTTGAAACACACTATTTATTAGGTGTGCAGAATATCGACAATAAAAATTGCAAGGTCTATCTGCTGAGCGATTGTGGGCATTATAAGGACAGCGTGTTGCAAAGCGGCAGTCTTGTGGTGAAAATGATAGATTTTGAAAAGCAGAAAGGTCAATGGGTGGGTGATTATCTGTGGGAGCCGAGAGGCGGAGCAATGTATGAAGGCTCGATCAGGGAAACTATCCCCTCTGAGCTTGCTGATCTTATATTCAGCGATGAGGAAACAGAGATCAAAAAGACGATCACCGATGAAACGGAAGAAAAGGTCAAGGCGTACTATAATACTGACAAAGTGGCGTAATATAAACTTTGTGTAACATGATACAGCAAAATGGGACGTCGAGGACGCCGTCCCCTACACCATACCTCTTGTAAGGGCGACCTGTGGTCGCCCGTTCTTTTTGCGATAGCAAAATTATTGCGATAAATAGTAGCATTTTACCCTGCTAAAGCCCCGAAAAACAGACTTTTATAACGAATATGAATAAAATGTAGCGGTAAATGATACTCGTAGTGAAATTTGTGCAATGTGCATATAAACACGTTGAGAAGTCAGTGAAAATTCTATATTGTAATTTGTCTGTAACCGCTTGCAAATGGCTTGAAAGTAGTGTATAATAATACTTGCGTGACTGCACAGTGTATTTAATGTACACGATGATGATATGCGATGAAGCGGAAGGTTGCTGACAGTTGGTCAGGTAATTTCCGTGGAGTATGTCCGATTTTAAACCGGGCGACTGTTAATACCGAACACAGTATGTGCTTATGCTTCTTGCGATAGCGGACAAGGTCTGCTTTAGCGTGAGTATGTGTGATGCTGTGTGCGCTGTTTTCTGAGTCCGAAAGCCTTGTGGGTTTCGGAATTTTTTATGAGAACGGCAGGGAACACACGGCAGAGTGTAAACGGGTATCAACAGAAAGCTTTTAAAGCTCGAACCTGTCAATTGCGTAAGCGATCGGCACGCCTCGATCATTTACGCAATTGACTGAGGCTTGAGTGAAAGAAAGCTGCCCCCTAAACTTTTTTAATTTGCACAAGGAGGCGATTTAAGTGGCAGTCAATGAAAAGATCAGAATCAAGATCAAGGGTTACGAGCATGCGGTTGTAGACGCAGCTGCAGCAAAGATCGTTGAGGCTGTTAAGCGTTCAGGCGCACAGGTTTCAGGTCCTATCCCACTTCCTACAGACAAAGAGGTAATCACTATCCTCAGAGCTGTACACAAGTACAAGGATAGCCGTGAGCAGTTCGAGATGAGAACTCACAAGAGACTTATCGACGTTCTGAGACCTACAAAGGAAACAACAGCAGCTCTTGAAAATCTTGAACTTCCTGCAGGCGTTAACATTGTTATGGAGATCAAGTAATCTCCAAATGAGATCGCGTGCGATCTCAAAAAAACATTTAACACGCAGGTCACGTCGGACAAGTCCGACCAATAACCACATAGGAGGAAAACATAATGCAAAAGGGAATCATCGGTAAGAAAATCGGTATGACACAGATTTTCGATGAAGCAGGAAAAGTAATTCCTGTAACAGTTGTTGAAGCTGGTCCTTGCGTTGTCGTTCAGAAGAAGACAGTTGAGAATGACGGCTATGAGGCTGTTCAGCTGGGCTATGGCGACATCAGAGCGAAGAGAGTAAACAAGCCTCTTCAGGGTCACTTCAAGAAGGCTGACGTTGCAATGAAGAGAACTCTTAAGGAGTTCAGATTTGCTGACACATCAGCTCTTAATGTTGGAGATATCGTAAAGGCTGACACATTTGCTGCAGGCGACATCGTTGATGTCAGCGGTACAAGCAAGGGTCACGGATTCTCCGGTACGATCAAGCGTCACAACAACTCAAGACTTAAGGAAACTCACGGTACAGGTCCTGTACACAGACATGCAGGTTCTATGGGTGCTTGTTCATCACCTTCAAGAATCTTCAAGGGCAAGGGTATGCCTGGTCAGTACGGTAACGTAAAGGTAACTGTACAGAATCTTGAGATCGTCAAGGTAGACGCAGAAAACAATCTTATCGCAATCAAGGGCGCAATTCCTGGACCAAAGAACGGTACAGTTACAATTTGCGACTGCGTTAAGAAGGCTTAGTGGAAGGAGGAATCATAATGTCACAGATTTCAGTATTTGATATGACAGGCAAAAAGGTTGCCGACACTGAGCTTAACGATGCTATTTTCGGTATCGAGCCAAACAAGGCTATCATGCACGCTATGGTTGTAAATTATCTTGCAAACCAGAGACAGGGCACACAGTCAACTCTTACAAGAACAGAAGTAAGAGGCGGTGGTAGAAAGCCATGGAGACAGAAGGGAACAGGTCACGCAAGACAGGGTTCTATCAGAGCTCCACAGTGGGTACACGGTGGTGTTGCTCTCGGTCCTAAGCCAAGAGATTACAGCTATTCACTTAATAAAAAGGAAAGAAGACTCGGTATGAAGTCTGCACTTTCAACAAAGGTCGTTGACGAGAATCTCGTAGTTGTTGATTCAATCAAGCTCGAGAGCTACAAGACAAAGGCAGTTGTTGAGATGCTCAAGGCACTTGGTGCTGAGGGTAAGGCTCTCATCGTTACAGCAGAGTCTGACAAGACTGTTGTCAAGAGTGCAGCCAACATTCCTGGCGTTAAGACAGCTACTGTAAATACTCTCAGTGTTTACGACATTCTGAACTATGATAAGTTTATCGTTTCTTCAGAGGCTGTAAAGAAGATTGAGGAGGTTTACGCATAATGAGAACTGCTCAAGATATTATTTTAAAGCCAGTTATCACTGAAGACTCTATGGACAGACTTCAGGCTAACAGATACACTTTCAAGGTCGCTAAGGACGCTAACAAGATCGAGATCGCTAAGGCAGTTGAAGAGCTTTTCAACGTAAAGGTAGCTAAGGTAAACACGATCAGCGTTAAGGGTAAGCAGAAGAGAATGGGAAGAAGCGTAGGCTACAGACCAGACTGGAAAAAAGCGATCGTTACTCTTGAGGGTGACAAGACAATCGAATTCTTCGAGGGCTTGTTCTAAATCCTCTAAAAGAGGTGCAGCGTAAGGCTGCATTGCTCCGAAGAACTTCATGAATACCGAGAAGCCTTCGGAAAGGTCTTGCGAGGCGGCGAGGACCGCTCATCATTTCACCGCAGGACGTAAGTATGGAAGGGCGCTTGGCGTGAAAACGCTTTGACCTTTTCGCAAAACTCAGATAAGGAGTGAATTTCAAATGGCAATAAAGAGCTACAAGCCTACAACAGCCGGCAGAAGAGGTATGACAGTTACCGATTATTCCGAGCTTTCAAAGGTTGCTCCATGTAAGTCTCTGCTTGAGCCACTCAAGAAGAACTCAGGTAGAAACAGCTACGGTAGAATCACTGTTCGTCACAGAGGCGGCGGAGTAAGAAGAAAATACCGTGTAATTGATTTTAAGAGAAACAAACTCGATATGAACGCAACAGTTCTTACTATCGAGTACGATCCAAACCGTTCAGCATTCATTGCTCTTGTAGAGTATGAGGACGGCGAGAAGAGATACATCATCGCACCTTATGGTCTTAAGGTTGGTGACGTAATCAGAGCAGGCGCAGACGCAGACATCAAGCCTGGTAATGCACTTGCAATGATAAACATTCCTGTTGGTACTTTCATCCACAACATCGAGCTTTATCCTGGTAAGGGCGCACAGCTCGTTCGTTCAGCAGGAAACATGGCTCAGCTCATGGGTAAGGAAGACAACTACGCACTTGTAAGACTTCCTTCAGGCGAGATGAGAAAGGTCCCTGTAAACTGCATGGCTACAATCGGTCAGGTAGGAAACATCGACCATGAGAACGTAAATATCGGTAAGGCAGGTAGAAAGCGCCATATGGGCTGGAGACCTACCGTTAGAGGTTCTGTAATGAACCCATGCGATCACCCACACGGTGGTGGTGAGGGTCGTGCTCCAGTTGGTAGACCAACTCCAGTTACACCTTGGGGTAAGCCTACAATGGGATACAAGACCCGTGCTAAGCATCATCGCTCCGATAAGTTTATCGTAAAACGCAGAAACGGTAAGTAATGCTGAAAGGAGGCAGATGATCAATGGGTAGAAGTGTCAAGAAGGGACCATACGTACAGGAGGTCCTTTACAAGAGAGTTAAGGCAATGAACGATGCAGGCGAGAAGAAGGTGCTCAAGACATGGAGCAGAGCTTCTACAATATTCCCTGAATTCGTTGGTCACACATTCGCAGTTCACGACGGACGTAAGCACGTTCCTGTATATGTAACAGAGGACATGGTTGGTCACAAGCTGGGAGAGTTCGCTCCAACAAGAACATTCAAGGGTCATGCAGGTTCAAAGACCTCAAACAACGGTAAGTAGTGCGGAAGGAGGAATACAAATGGAAGCAAAAGCAATTCTGAGAAATGCTCGTATTGCTCCTCGTAAGGTACAGATCGTTCTCGATCTGATCAGAGGAAAAGACTATGATGTTGCAATGGCAACAGTAAAGCATACACCAAAGGCTGCAAGTGAATATCTTGAGAAGCTTCTGAAGTCCGCCGCTCACAACGCTGAGAACAACCATAACATGGATAAGAACAACCTTTACGTTGCAGAGTGCTATGTTTGTCCAGGACCGATAATGAAGAGAATCATGCCAAGAGCACAAGGCAGAGCATATAGAATCCTTAAGAGAACATCACACGTTACGATCGTTCTTAAGGAAAAGGAATAAGCTGAAAGAGGAGGTAAACTATGGGACAGAAAGTAAATCCACACGGACTTCGTGTCGGTGTGATTAAGAATTGGGACTCCCGCTGGTTTGCAGAAAAGGGTACTTTTGGCGATACACTGGTTGAGGATTACAACGTTCGTAACTTCATTCTTAAAGAGCTGAATACAAGATCAAAGAATCCAGCAGATAAGTGCGTATACGCCGGCGTTCCAAAAGTAGAGATCGAAAGATTTGCCGATAAGGACGGCGGTCAGAAGGTAAGAATCCACATCCACTGTGCAAAGCCTGGTATCGTAATAGGCAGAGGCGGCGCAGAGATCGAAAAGCTCCGTGCAAACGTTGAAAAGATGATCGGCAAGAGCGTTGCTATCAACATCGTTGAGGTAAAGCAGCCTGACATCAATGCACAGCTCGTTGCAGAAAAGATCGCACACGATCTTGAAGATAGAATCTCATTCAGAAGAGCAATGAAGCAGTCTATCGGCAGAGCAATGAAGCTCGGCGCTAAGGGTATCAAGGTTAGATGCGGCGGCCGTCTTGGCGGTGCAGAGATCGCTAGAGCAGAAACATACCACGAGGGTACAATTCCACTTCAGACGATCAGAGCTGACATCGACTATGGTACAGCTGAGGCACACACAACTTACGGTAGAATCGGCGTTAAGGTATGGATATACAGAGGCGAGGTTCTTAAGGGCGAAGTTGCTGCTTCAGACAAGAGAGAGTCAAACGACAGAAGACGCCAGAACAGAAATGGTAAGCGTGACTTCAATAAGGCTAAAAAAGAGGGAGGTAACAAGTAATGCTGCTTCCAAAGAGAGTTAAGTTCAGAAAACAGCACCGCGGCCGTATGACAGGCAAGGCTATGAGAGGTAACACAGTTTCTCACGGTGAGTATGGTCTTCAGGCTCTTCAGCCTGCTTGGATCACATCAAATCAGATCGAAGCTGCCCGTATCGCAATGACAAGATACATCAAGCGTGGCGGTCAGGTTTGGATCAAGATCTTCCCAGATAAGCCTGCAACAAGAAAGCCTCTTGGAACTCGAATGGGTAAAGGTAAGGGCGCACCTGAGTATTGGGTAGCCGTTGTTAAGCCAGGCAGAGTAATGTTCGAGATCGCAGGAGTACCTGAAGAGACAGCTAGAGAAGCAATGCGTCTTGCAATGCACAAGCTGCCTATCAAGTGTAAGTTCGTTAAAAGAGATACTCAAGAAACGGGTGGTGAGCAATAATGAAGGCTAATGAAATCAAGGATATGACAGTCGACGAGCTCAACAGCAAACTCGCTGAGCTCAAGCAGGAGCTTTTTAACCTTCGTTTCCAGCACGCTGTAAATCAGTTGGAGAATCCTAAGAGACTTCAGGCTGTGAAGAAGGATATTGCTCGTGTAAAGACATTCATTCGTAAGCAAGAGTCCAATGTTCAGTAATTTTCGAAGGGAGGATTAACTGTGAGCGAAGAGAGAAATTTGAGAAAAACCAGAGTTGGCGTTGTAGTTTCCAACAAGATGGATAAGACTATCGTAGTTGCTATCAAGGATAACGTACAGCACCCACTTTACAAGAAGATCATCAAGAGAACAGTTAAGCTTAAGGCACATGACGAAAACAATGTCTGCAATATAGGCGACAAGGTTGAAGTTATGGAAACAAGACCTCTGTCAAAGGACAAGAGATGGCGTCTTGTTAACGTTCTTGAGAAGGCTAAGTAATTAAAACGCAATAGTGCAGGTGGCAGATAACTTCTGCCGACCGCACGTTAAATTCTGAAAGGAGGAACGCACTGTGATACAAATGCAGACTTACCTGAAGGTAGCAGATAACTCCGGAGCAAAGGAGCTTATGTGCATCAGGGTACTCGGCGGAACACGCAGAAAGTATGCAAACATCGGTGACGTTGTAGTTTGTTCTGTTAAAAAGGCAACACCAGGCGGAGTTGTTAAAAAGGGCGACGTTGTTAAAGCAGTAATCGTTCGTTCAGCTAAGGGTCTTCGTCGTGCAGACGGCACATATATCCGTTTTGACGAAAACGCAGCTGTTATTATCAAAGAAGACAAGAACCCAAGAGGTACTCGTATATTTGGACCAGTAGCTAAGGAGCTCAGAGAGAAGGATTATATGAAGATCCTTTCACTTGCTCCAGAAGTTCTTTAATTGGAGGTGTCGTAACAATGAATAAGGTACACGTAAAAACAGGCGACACCGTCGTTATCCTCTCCGGTAAGGACAAGGGTAAGAAGGGCAAGGTCCTGGAAGTTTCCCCTAAGGAGGGAAAGGTAATCGTTGAGGGTCTTAACATTGCTACAAAGCACGTTAAGCCAAGACGTCAGGGCGAGCAGGGCGGCATAGTTGAGGCTGAGGCTGCAATGTACGCTTCAAAGGTACAGGCAGTTTGCCCTAAGTGCGGCAAGCCAACAAGAGTCGCTCATAAGTTCCTTGAGGACGGTACTAAAGTTAGAGTCTGCAAGAACGCAGACTGCGGCGAAGAATTTTAATTAGGAGGATATTACGATGGCTAGACTTAAAGAATATTATGTTAGCGACGTAGCTCCTGCTATGATGAAGAAATTCGAATACGCTAACGTTATGCAGATCCCAAAGCTTGATAAGGTAGTTATCAACGTGGGCTGCGGCGCAGATAAGGATAACAAGAAGGTTATCGATGCTATCATGACTGATCTGGCTGCTATCACAGGACAGAAGCCGATCGTTTGTAAGGCAAAGAAGTCCGTTGCTAACTTCAAGGTCAGAGACGGACAGATCATCGGTGTTAAGGTAACACTGAGAGCTGAGAAAATGTATGAATTCGTTGACAGACTTTTCAACGTAGCATTTCCTCGTGTAAGAGATTTCAGAGGTATCAACCCTAACTCTTTCGACGGCAGAGGCAACTACTCTACTGGTCTTAAGGAGCAGCTGATCTTCCCTGAGATCGAATACGATAAGATAGATAAGGTTCGTGGTATGGATATCAACTTTATCACAACTGCAAAAACTGATGAAGAGGCAAAGGAGCTGCTTTCACTTATGGGTGCTCCATTTGCTGATAAGTAAGAGGAGGATAAAAAATGGCTAAGAAGGCTATGATCAACAAACAGCAGGCTACGCCTAAATATTCCACTCGTGCTTACAACAGATGTAAGATCTGCGGAAGACCTCACGCTTATCTGAGAAAGTTCGGCGTTTGCCGTATTTGTTTCAGAGAGTTGGCTCACGAGGGTAAGATTCCGGGAGTTAAGAAGGCTAGTTGGTAAAAGGAGGTTAACACGCATGCAAATTACTGATACAATAGCGGATCTTCTTACAAGAATCCGTAACGCAAGTACTGCGAAGCACGCAACAGTTGACGTTCCTGCATCTAATATGAAGAAGTCGATCACACAGATCCTCGTAGACGAAGGATACGTTAAGGACTTCAAGATCATTGAAGACGGTAAGCAGGGTATCATTAGAATTACTCTTAAATATGACGAGAACAGAAATCCAGTCATCACAGGACTCAGAAGAGTATCAAAGCCTGGTCTGAGAATTTACGCAAGCTGCGAGGATATGCCAAAGGTTATAAAGGGTCTTGGCATTGCTATCGTATCTACTTCAAAGGGCGTTATCACAGACAAGAAGGCTAGAGAGCTGAATGTCGGCGGAGAAGTTCTCGCATTCATCTGGTAAGGAGGACTAAGTTATGTCAAGAATAGGTATTAAGCCAATTAGTGTTCCTGCAGGTGTAGAGGTTACTGTTGCAGACGGAAACGTAGTTACAGTAAAGGGTCCTAAGGGTTCACTCACAAAAGAGTTCCACAAGGATATGATCATAAAGTGTGCAGACGGCGTGATCACAGTAGAGCGTCCTTCAGAGGATAAGCTCCACAAGTCACTGCACGGTCTGACAAGAACACTCGTACACAACATGGTAGAGGGTGTTACAGAGGGTTTCGCAAAGAAGCTTGAGATCGTTGGTGTAGGTTACAGAGCACAGAAGCAGGGTAAGAACCTTGTTATGAACCTTGGTTTTTCTCATCAGGTAATCGTACCTGAGACAGATACTATCAAGATCGATGTACCTGACGCAAACCACATCGTAATTTCAGGTTGCGACAAGCAGGAAGTAGGTCAGTTTGCTTGTGAGATCCGTGAGAAGCGTCCACCAGAGCCTTATAAGGGTAAGGGTATTCGTTACGAAGGCGAGTATGTTATCCGTAAGGAAGGTAAGGCTGGTAAGGGCAGCAAGAAGTAATAAAAGGAGAGAATTACTATGGTTAAAAAGCTTGACAAGGCTAAGGCAAGAGCAAAAAGACATCAGAGAGTCCGCAACAAGATCAACGGAACAGCTGATTGTCCTCGCCTCAACGTATTCCGCTCCTCTAAGCATATTTATGCACAGGTTATCGACGACGTAAACGGCGTAACACTTTGCAGCGCTTCCTCAATGTCCAAGGACTTTGAAGGCAACGGCGGCAACAAGGAAGGCGCTCGTAAGGTCGGCGAAATGATCGCTCAGGCGGCTAAGGCAAAGGGCATCGAGAATGTCGTATTCGACAGAGGCGGCTACCTTTACCACGGACGTGTTCAGGAGTTGGCAGACGGAGCCCGTGAAGGCGGACTTAAGTTCTAAAGAGGAGGGTAAACATTGGCTTTAATAGATGCTTCAAACATGGAACTTACTGAAAAGGTCGTTGCAATTAACAGAGTATCAAAGACTGTTAAGGGCGGCCGTATAATGAAGTTCTCAGTCCTCGTAGTAGTAGGCGACGGAAACGGAGTAGTAGGTTTCGGAATCGGTAAATCAGGAGAAGTTCCTGACGCAATCAGAAAGGCAATCCAGGACGCCAAGAAGAACCTTATCAGAATTTCACTTAAGGGAACAACGATCCCACACGAAATTATCGGTAAGTTCGGTGCAGGCGAGGTTCTTCTCAAGCCTGCAGCACCAGGTACTGGAGTTATCGCAGGCGGCACAGTAAGAGCCGTTGTAGAAGCTGCTGGAATTAAGGATATCAGAGCTAAGCAGCTCCGTTCAAACAATCCTTACAACGCAGTAAGAGCTACAATAAGCGGTCTTGCTAACATCAGAAGCGCTGAAACAGTAGCAGCTCTCAGAGGCAAGACAGTTAAAGAAATTACAGGCTAAGGAGGATAACAGTTATGGCAATAAACATCGAACTGATAAAGAGCCTTAACGGAAGAAGCGATAAGCAGGTCGCTACCGCTAATTCACTGGGTCTCAGAAAAATCGGGGATAAGACTTGTCAGCCTGACAATCCTCAGACAAAGGGAAAGGTAAAGGTTATCTCCCATCTTATTAAAGTAACTGAAGCATAAGGAGGTGCAATCTGAATGAAACTGCACGAATTATCACCTGTTGCAGGCTCCGTAAAGGAGAGCAAGCGCAAGGGCAGAGGTCACGGTTCTGGTAACGGAAAGACCGCAGGCAAGGGACACAAGGGTCAGAAGGCTCGTTCCGGCGGCGGAATAAGACCGGGCTTTGAAGGCGGACAGACAATGCTCGCAAGAAGAATCCCTAAGCGTGGATTCAACAATATTTTCGCAACAAAGTATGCTATCGTAAATGTATCTGATCTTGATAGATTTGTTGACGGCACAGTTGTTGATACTGAGCTTCTTAAAGCTTCAGGCATCATCAAGAAGGAACTTGACGGCGTCAAGATCCTCGGAAACGGCGAATTAACTAAAAACCTTACCGTTAAGGCTGCTAAGTTCTCAGCAGCTGCTAAGGAAAAGATTGAAAAGGCAGGCGGGAAGGTTGAGGTGATGTAATTGTGATAGAGACATTTCGTAATGCCTGGAGAGTTCCGGAATTAAGAAAAAAACTTCTATTTACTTTTTTCATCATCATCATCTACAGAGTCGGCGGTACAGTTCCTGTGCCTTACCTTGACTCAGTCGCATTGTCAGCATGGTTTGAACAGAGTGCTTCGTCAGGTGACTTTTTCAGCTATCTGAACGTTCTGTCAGGAGGTAACTTTTCAAAAGCTACTCTCTTGGCGCTCTCCGTTTCACCTTATATCAATGCACAAATTATCATTCAGCTTCTGACCTACGCTCTCCCACCGCTGGAAAGACTCCAGAAGGAAGGTCCTGAGGGTAGAAAGAAACTTAACAAGATAACAAAATATGCGTCACTTGCTATTGCTATCTTCCAGGCGTGGGCTTATTACCTCACCATGAAGAAAGCGGGTGCTTGTGTTTACACAGAGGGCTTTAGCAAGATATTCGCAGAGATAGTTATTATCGCTTGCTTTACAGCAGGTGCGTCACTGACGATCTGGCTTGGTGACGAGATAAACGAGAAGGGTATCGGAAACGGTATCTCAATGCTCCTGTTCGCAGGTATCATTGCAAGAGGTCCTTCAGCAGTTATCGGTCTGTTCGATTACATGAAGACAGGCGAGGCTAAGAACATCATTCTCGTAATTGCTATCCTTGTTGTGTTCGTTCTGATGATAGGCTTTATCATCTTCATGAACGAGGCTGAAAGAAGAATACCGATACAGTACGCAAAGAGAGTAGTCGGCAGAAAACAGTACGGCGGTCAGAATACTTTTATTCCGATCAAGATCGCAATGAGCGGCGTTATGCCTATCATCTTTGCAATGGCTTTCATGTCACTGCCTTCAACACTCAAAATGTTCATTGAACCAAAGAGCGGAAGCTTCTACGATCACTTCCTTCACTGGTTCGAGTACACTCATCCGTTCTACGCTTGTCTGTACTTTGTGCTGATAATCGGCTTCAACTATTTCTATGTTTCAATGCAGTATAATCCACTTGAGATCGCAAACAACCTCAGACAGAACAACGGTGGTATCCCTGGTATCAGACCTGGTAGACCAACTTCCGATTATCTTAAGAAGGTTCTGTCAAAGATAACATTGGTAGGAGCTGTGTTCCTCGGAATAATCGCTATCTTCCCTATTATCTTCACTTCGATCACAAAGATGAATATTGCAATGGGCGGTACTTCGATCCTTATCGTTGTATCAGTTGCTCTTGAAACTGCAAGAACTATGGAATCTCAAATGATGATGCGTCATCATAAGGGCTTCCTTGAATAAACCATAGGCTTTACGTTTGAGATAAAAAGGAGTTAAAAATGAATATTATTCTTTTAGGCGCTCCCGGTGCGGGAAAAGGAACTCAGGCTGAGGTTATCTGCAAGGCTCTGAACATTCCTACTATTTCTACAGGCAATATGCTCAGAGCGGCTGTTAAGGCTGGCACTGAGTACGGTCTCAAGGCTAAGGCTGCTATGGACGCAGGCGACCTTGTATCAGACGATATCGTAATTGGTATCCTTAAGGACAGGATCGCTGAGCCTGACGCTCAGAACGGTTTCATTCTGGACGGTTTCCCAAGAACAGTTCCTCAGGCTGAGGCTCTTGACGCTATGGGCGTTAAGATAGACAAGGTCATAGAGATATATGTTCCTGACGAGACTATCCAGCAGAGACTTTCAGGCAGAAGAGTTTGCCTCGACTGTGGCGCTACTTACCACACAGCTTTCAAGCCTTCAAAGGTAGAGGGCGTGTGCGATGTTTGCGGAAAGCCGATCGTTATCCGTAAGGACGACGAGCCTGCAACAGTTATCAGCAGACTTCAGACATATCACAAATCAACCGCTCCTCTTAAAGATTACTACGGTAAGCAGGGTAAGCTCGTTACTGTTGAGGGACAGGATAAGGTAGAGGACACTTCAAAGCTTGTTCTCGAAGCTGTTAAGGCATAGATCCGAGGCGTTTTTAATGATTTGCGTTAAATCCAATAAAGAGATCGAGAAAATGCAGAAGGCGGGCGCAATAACCGCCGGAGCATTGATCGCTGCGGGCGAGGCTATCAGACCGGGTATGACTACCTACGAGCTTGATAAAGTCGTTCACAGATATATCACTTCTCATGGTGCAAAGCCAAGCTTCCTTGGCTACGGCGGATTTCCAGGCTCTGCCTGCATTTCCGTCAACGATGAGATAATCCATGGTATCCCCGGTCCACGCAAGCTTTGCGAGGGCGACATAGTTTCAGTAGACGTTGGTGCTTACATTGACGGCTATCACGGAGATTCCTGCAAGACCTTTGCTGTAGGCAAGATTTCCCCTGAGGCAGAGGCTCTGATGAAGTCCACCGAAGAAAGTCTGTATCTTGCAATAGATATGGTAAAGCCGGGCGTTAGACTTGGCGATTTGGGTGCGGCGATTCAGAAATACAATGAGGACAACGGCTACTCCGTTGTAAGACAGTTCGTAGGTCACGGTGTGGGAAAAAACCTGCACGAAGATCCGGAAGTTCCAAACTATGGCAAGGCTGGTCACGGAATCAGACTTGTGGCAGGTATGGTAATAGCCATAGAGCCTATGATAAACATGGGTACAGCTGATATCAAGACAATGCCTGACGGTTGGACTGTTAAGACAAAAGACGGAAAGTGGGCGGCTCATTTTGAGCATACAATCGCAGTTACTCCTGACGGGGCAGTTATCCTGACCAAAGTATGACGGAGAAAAGCGTTGTAGATATACCGATCGGTTCAGTGGTGCTTGCGAACGCAGGCCGTGATAAGGGCAGATATTTTGTTGCGGTAGCTGCCAGCGGCGGTTTTGTGTATATCGCAGACGGCAAGGAGCGTAAGCTTGAAAAGCCAAAGCGTAAAAACATAAAACACATTTCACCTGCGGGCGTCAACATCAGCACTGATGAGCTGACAAACAGGAAATTAAGACGGCTGATACAAGGTTTTGACCCAAACCGTGTTACAGCAGACCAAAACCTTTTAGATGGGGAGGTTTTTTAATGTCAAAGGAAGACGTTATCGAACTTGAGGGAACGGTAATTGAGGCTAAGCCAAATGCAACGTTTCTGGTAGAACTTTCAAACGGTCATAAAATCCTTGCTCATATTTCGGGTAAGCTGCGTATGAATTATATTCGTATCGTGCCCGGAGATAAGGTAACGGTCGAAATGTCACCGTATGACTTGACAAAGGGAAGAATCACATGGAGAGCTAAGTAAGCTTTCCCGTAAGTTTAAGAATTTTTAATTCTTGTCGCTAAATTCAAAGGAGGTATTTCAATGAAAGTAAGACCTTCAGTTAAGCCTATCTGCGAGAAGTGCAAGGTAATCAAGAGAAAAGGCAAGGTTATGGTAATCTGCCAGAATCCTAAGCACAAACAACGTCAGGGCTAACAAACCAATAATGGAGGTGCAGCTAAATAATGGCTCGTATTGCTGGTATCGACCTGCCAAAGGATAAGAGAATTGAAATTGCTCTTACTTATATCTATGGTATAGGTCAGAAAACTGCTACTAAGATTCTTAATGAAACAGGCGTAAATCCTGACACAAGAGTTAAGGATATGTCTGAGGACGATGTAGCTAAATTGCGTGAATATATTGACCATAACATCACTGTTGAGGGTGACCTCAGAAGAAATGTTGCGCTCAATATCAAGAGATTGACAGAAATCGGTTGTTATCGTGGTCTTCGTCACAGAAGAGGTCTCCCAGTTAGAGGTCAGAGAACAAAGACCAACGCAAGAACTCGTAAGGGTCCTGTAAAGACAATCGCTAATAAGAAGAAGTAAGGAGGGTGTGAACAATGGCTCAGGCTAAGAAGAAGACTACTATTCGTCGTCGTCGTGAAAGAAAGAACATTGAACAGGGACAGGTTCATATCCAGTCTACTTTTAACAACACTATCGTAACTATTACAGATATGCAGGGCAATGCTATTTCTTGGGCATCTGCCGGCGGACTCGGCTTCAGAGGTTCTAAGAAGTCTACTCCATTCGCTGCTCAGACAGCTGCTGAAACTGCTGCAAGAGCTGCTAAGGAGCATGGCCTTAAGACAGTTGAAGTTTTTGTAAAGGGACCTGGTGCTGGCCGTGAGGCTGCAATCAGAGCTTTGCAGTCTGAGGATCTTGAAGTTAGACTTATCAAGGATGTAACTCCGATCCCTCACAATGGATGCCGTCCTCCAAAGAGAAGACGTGTATAGTTTATAAGACAATTTGAGTTTGTAGTTTACTCAAAGTCGGGTAAGCAATTCGGCTAAGACCCGATAACATTTAGAAAACGGAGGTATTTACCATGGCAGTAAATAGAGAACCAATACTCAAGAGATGTAAATCTCTCGGAATCAGCCCAGCAGTTATGGGTATCGCTAAGGAAACAAAGCGTGATCCTAACGCTAACAAGAGAAAGAAAGTTTCAGAATACGGTATGCAGCTTAAGGAAAAGCAGAAGCTCAAGTTCATCTACGGCGTTCTTGAGAAGCAGTTCCGTCACCTGTTCGAGCTTGCTGAGAAAATGGAGGGTCAGGCCGGTGCTAACCTCATTACTCTTCTCGAGTCAAGACTTGACAATGTTGTATACAGAATGGGTCTTTCAATGACAAGAAGAGAGGCTCGTCAGCTCGTTGTTCACGGTCATTATCTTGTTAACGGCAAGAGAGTTGACATTCCTTCTTACAGAATCAAGGAAGGCGATGTTATTTCACTTAAGGAAAACAGCAAGAAGAGCGAGAAGTTCAAGCAGATCATTGAGGCTAACGCTTCAAAGGCAGCTCCTACATGGCTTGATGTAAACAAGGACAACCAGACAGCTAAGGTTCTTCGTATGCCTGTTAAGGAAGACCTTGACTATGACATCGAGGAGCACCTCATCGTCGAGTTGTATTCTAAATAATGTATTGATAGTGGTTCTTACGGTATGCACTCTTCAAGAGTGCGTATCGGAGAAATACTTGATATGTTTTTGGAAGTGTATGTGTTATTGATCATATAAAACAATCGAGTTTGAAAACAGGAGGGTCTTAAATGCTTGAAAAAATAGAAAAGCCTGAAATCGAAACAGCCGAGCTAAAGAGCAACGGAACATACGGCAAGTTTATTCTCGAGCCTCTGGAGCGTGGCTATGGTATTACGCTCGGAAATAGTCTGAGACGTGTACTGCTCTCCTCTTTGCCAGGCGTCGCCGTTACATCGGTAAAGATCGACGGTGTACACCACGAACTATCAACAATTCCCGGAGTTAAGGAAGATGTTACTGAGATCATTCTTAACCTCAAGGGTTTAACTGCAAAGCTTTACGGCGAGGGTCCTAAGACTATCTACATTGAGGCCGAGGGCGAGTGCGTTGTCACTGCCGGCGACATCAAGACAGATTCTGAGGTGGACATTCTTGTTCCTGATATGCACATTGCAACTTTGGGACCGGGCGCAAAGCTTTATATGGAAATTGTCATCGACAGAGGTCGTGGATATGTTTCTGCGGAAAAGAACAAGGCGCTTATGCCTAACGCCCCTATTGGTGTTATTGCAGTAGACAGTATTTATACGCCTGTATTAAAGGTGAACTTCACGGTTGACAACACCCGTGTTGGACAGATCACCGATTTTGATAAGCTGACATTGGAGGTTTGGACCGACGGTACTATCTCCGCTAAGGAAGCTGTATCAATGGCAGCCAAACTCCTCAACGAGCATCTGAATCTCTTTGTTGATCTCTCAGAAGAGACTAACGTTGTAGAGATGATGGTTGAAAAGGATGAAAAGGGCAAGGAAAAGATCCTTGAGATGACCATTGAGGAACTTGACTTATCTGTGCGTTCATTTAACTGTCTGAAGCGTGCAGGAATTAACACGGTTAACGATTTGATTGAAAAGTCTGCTGAAGAAATGATGAAGGTAAGAAACCTTGGTAAGAAGTCATTCGACGAGGTCAAGGAAAAGCTTCATTCATTGGGTTACGACCTTAATTCAGAGGACGATAATTAAAGTAAGGAGTGAAAATCTATGCCAGGCACAAGAAAGCTGGGAAGAACTAGCGACCAGAGAAAAGCAATGCTCAGAGCTATGGTTACTTATCTTCTCGAAAACGGTAAGATTGAAACCACTGTAACAAGAGCTAAGGAAGTTGCTGCTATGACTGAGAAAATGATTACTCTCGGCAAGGCAGGCGACCTTCACTCAAAGCGTCAGGTACTTTCTTATGTAACTAAGGAAGACGTAGCTAAGAAGCTGTTTGACAACATTGCACCTTCATATGAGGGCAGAAACGGCGGCTATACAAAGATCATCAAGATCGGACCACGTCGTGGCGACGCTGCTGAAATGGCTATCATTCAGTTGGTTTAATAAATTTTGCATAGCATTCAAGGCTGTATCCGTAAGGGTACAGCCTTTTTATGTGCTTATATTTGGGCATTGGTATCAAGGTATGCGTGCGAACGTTGTTCGCCCCTACAAGTGTGGCTATGGTTTGTGGTTATTTTAGAAGTTCATTGCCAATGAGGTCAATGAATTTCTTGCCTGCTATGCCGTTTTGTGAATAGCTGTGGTTTTTGAGTATATTGTTCACGGCTTTCTGAGTACCTGCACCGAAAACATCGTTTTTATCAAGGTCGATATTGTGCATACCCTTTTTCTTTGCAAGCATAAGAAGATATTTCAGTGCAAGGACACCATTGCTTTTATCGCCTTTTTTGTAGCCTGTGGTATCGAGATTTTTTGCTTTGGAAGGGTAAAGGTTAAGGCACTTTTTCTTCATTATGGCAGGGTAGTCTTTGTAGGCGTAGTTGCAATCGCAGCGTTCGGAAACACCGTTTACAGTTCCTTTGCTTGTATACTGCCACATTCCATAGTTTGATATGGCAGGCTTTGCAACGTCAAAGTGTGCCACCCAAATGTCGTAGCGGCTTTTTACAGAGTCTGATACCTTGCGCTTGAAAAAGTTTGCGTAGCTGTAGACAGCCGCATAGTAGCCGTTGCTTTCGAGATAGTCGCAGAAGGCTTCAATAATTTTGTTTATGGCAACGTTTGGAAGTTCACTTTGGGAAGCGTCCTCGATATCAAAGGCGAGGGGATATTCAAACTTCTTGCCTTTGACCGCTTCAAGAAAAGTTTTCGCTTCCGCAAGTGCATCGGCTTCTGTAAGAGCGTAGGAATACCAGTATGTGCCGATATTAAGACCAGCCTTTCTGGCGGCGGCATAGTTCTTCTCGAAATTTTCGTCTTTTTGACTGATGTACTTGCCGTAGCCTGCGTTTATCATCACAAAGCTGTAACCCTGTGACTTCACCTTGTCAAAATCTATTCTCCCCTGCCAATGGGAAACGTCTATGCCCTTAGCTTTTTCCATTGCCGTCACCTCCAGATCTTTTTGCCGTCTGTACGCCAAAGTAAAATGATATCACCACGGTGAAAACTGTGATGAACTGCTCTCCGCTGACTATCCCTTTCAGCGTGAGGATACAGAACACGCTTGTCATAAGCAGTGTGACAAGCGATTTTACGTCAATGAGCTTTGCAATTTTTTCTTTCATGAATATCTCTCCCTTTCCATGTCTGTTATCTTTTGTTCCGCTGCCGCCATTCTTGAAATGAGTGCGTTATGCTCGGAAACTGTTTGTTCCAGCCTATCTATTCTATATATAATAAGCCGTTCGGTGGCTTCCTGTGATTTTTTGTTTTCTTTAGCTCCCGAACGAGCTATTATAAGCTGGCAGGCTATGCTGGCGGCCGCCGCTATGAACGCCGCTATTACTGCTTCCATGTTTATCACCTCCTACTTATCCCGAAAAAGAGGTGTTTTGTTGCATAAAAAATGCAACAATTGCAGAATTGTTGCCAAATTAAAATATAAATCATTTGTTTGCACAGTTATGGTGCGGCACTTTTGTGCATTGGTCACATACTTTCATGAACAGAAAAGATATTTGTTAAGACGTAAAAAAACCACGGCTGAGTTTACATTCAGCCGTGGTTTTTGTTTTTAGTATGGTCTTATCTCTCAGGCAGAAGCATTGCAGCCGCAATATATGCGATTACTCCTGCACCGCCTGCACAGCCTATAAGCACTGCACAGATACGGACTATGTTCACGTCGATGTTGAAATACTCCGCTAGTCCTGCGCAAACGCCTGAAATTATCCTGCCTTCTCTTAATTTGTAAAGTGGCTTTGCCATTTCTATCACTCCTTATCTGAAATTAAGCGAAATTTCGCCGATACCGTTGTCAATGTCAAGTTTTATTTTGTAGAGAAGCTCGTTCTCTTCTGTTGTGCTATTTATTTTCACTTTGCTGTTTGATTTTATTTTATAGTCGTTTTTGCAGCCGTCGATATCAAAATTTATACTTCCTATGCCGCCGTCTATCTCAGCGTCGCCGAGAAGCTTTCCTGAAAAGTCTGTTTCGCCTACTCCGCAGTCAAAGTCGGAATCGTTAAAAGTGCAGTCTTTGAAAACTGTTTTTCCTACTCCAAGGTCAAAGTCGGCTTCATTTGTGCAGGTGACGTTAATGACCTCTGAGCTTCCTGCACCGAAATCTATGTCGAGGTTTTCACAGGTCAGATCTGAAAGCTTCATTTGTCCTGCGCCTGCGTCTATTTTTACAGTGTCAAACGCTTTTTCAGGAAGCTCTATAGTCAGCGTAGGCTGACTTCCGTCAAAGGAGATATATCCGCCTTTAAGGTGCAAAAGGCTGTCGGCGGTCTTGACCTGAAGCTTGCTGTTTGATGACGAAAAATTTATTTTCTCTGGAAGATTTTCTCCCGTGACGTGGATATTTTCGTCACTGCTCTTTTTGATGTTGAGATCCCCTGCGGAGAAGTCGATCTCCATATTATCTATAGTGGCAACGTCAAAAGTTTCGTTGTAGGAATAACGCTTGCCAAGGCTTTTGGTGTTTGTGACCTTGATAAGCACCACGCTCACAATGAAAAGCACTATGCCGATAATAAATATCGTCAAAAAAAATGGGAAACGTCTGCGTTTTACGTTACCTGTATTATCATATTTTGCCATTATGCCACCGCCTTTGAGCTTACAAACCTATGGACAAAGTTTGTGAATTTGTTGAAAAGGCTTACACAGCCACGCCATATGCACCTTATAATAGGCATTACAATCATGCCTCCAAGTCCGATACAAATAAGTCCTGCACCGATAAGGGCAATGCCTGCGGGATAGACCGTGAAAAGCGTTACTATACCGCCTATTGTAAGGGAGAAGCCTGTTGCGAAAACTGCAATTATTATGCTTAAAAGTGCGCAAAGTATCGCCAAGGCTATTGCGGCAAAGACACACATAAGGCTGAACCATATTGGGCTTGTGATGATGATAACAAGAAGCTTTGAAAGAGAATTGCCGTTCTGTGGCACATTATTGTCAGTATCACGAGCCTGTGAGGGGTCAGCGGCGGCTTCCATTTGAAATACCGAGTCGCCCTGTGGGTGTATGCCACTATCCTGCAAAATTTTGTTGGCAAGCTCTTCGGGCGAGCCGAGGTTTGCGGCAGTTTCAGCTTCATGGGCTGCACCTGCATCAAGGAATATCTCCTCATAAAACCCCATTGCGTCATTTATTTCATCTTCGGCAAGTCCGCCGTCTTCAAGCAATCTGCGCAGTTGGGTAAGATACTCAAGTCTGTTCATGTGTTTTCTCCACCTTTTTCTAATAATATACTGTCTACCATATTCTTATGCTTCTTCCACTCTCTGCGGTATTCTTCAAGAGCTTTTTCTCCCTTTGGGGTAACATGATAATAACGTCTGTTCCTGCCCATATATTCCTTATCGTAGGTTTCAAGCAGCTCGTTTTTTTGAAGCCGTTTCAGTACAGGATACAAGGTGGATTCTGAAACGTCCACCGCACTGCGTATGAACTGCGTTATCTCATATCCATAGGTATCCTCTCTGTCTACCACCGACAGTACCATGGAATCAAGCAGTCCTGCACTTATTGGAAAGCCCATTTACTCTCTCCTCTCTTTAGTCAGCTCAGTTATTATATAGATCTATAATACTATATCGTTGAATATATTATACGCCATATAATATTATTTGTCAAGGGGTAAAATCGAATTTTTTTTTGTTATCATCACTTTATGCGAGTTAGTTTAGAATAATTGTTTGTTGAAAATTCCTATTGATTTTCTATGCTTTTGTGATATAATATCTATTAGGAACAGCTAACTAGCTATAGCATGTCATGACGTTTTACAAAGCCTGACAAGGCGATAGAGGAAAGGACACAGAATATGAAAAGTAATAATTTATTGAAGATAACTGGACTTCATGTGAGCGTTGGGGATAAGGAAATTTTGCACGGTGTTGACCTGACGGTGAACAGTGATGAAACTCACGTTCTTATGGGTCCTAACGGCACAGGTAAATCTACGCTGGGTTATGCTATAACAGGCAACCCTGCTTACACTGTAACAGAGGGTGACATTGTTTTTGGCGGTGAAAGCATTGTGGATATGCCTGTGAACGAGCGTGCGAAAAAGGGCATTTTTCTGTCATTCCAAAATCCGCTGGAAGTGCCTGGTGTTACACTGAGTTCGTTTATAAGAAGTGCCTTGGAGCAGAAAACAAAGACACGTCTTAGACTTTGGGATTTCAAGAAAAAGCTTGCGGAAACAATGAAGCTTCTCGATATGGACGAGTCTTACTCTGACAGAGATCTCAACGTGGGCTTTTCAGGCGGTGAGAAGAAAAAGGCAGAGATATTGCAAATGCTTATGCTTGAGCCAAAGCTTGCTATACTTGATGAAACAGACTCAGGCCTTGACGTTGACGCAGTAAGGACAGTTTCACAGGGCGTAAAGCTCTACAGAGAGCGTGTTCACGGCTCACTGCTTATTATAACTCACAGCACAAGGATACTGGAGGCTCTTACGGTTGATGCCGCTCATGTTATGGAAAATGGCGTTATCGTTAAAAACGGCGGTGCAGAGCTTGTGGACAAGATAAACGAAAAGGGCTTTTCGGCTATCTGATAAAAGTGTGTAAGGGGCGTTTTGCCATTACACGCAGCAAGAGGACGAGGTGAAAATGATGAAAGAAAAAAGTCAGGTCATGGATATTGACCGCAGTATTTATGATATAAAAGATGTTGAAAATGACGCTTACCGCATAAAAAGCGGTCTGACGCCTGAAATAATAGAGAAGATATCAAAAGAAAAGAACGACCCTATATGGATGCAGCAGTTCAGATTGCAGTCTTTGCAGATCTATAACGAGATACCAACGCCGAACTGGGGTCCGTCACTGGAGGGGCTTGATATGGACAATATTGCCACATATGTAAGACCAAACACGAAAATGCAGAACAACTGGAAGAACGTTCCACAGGATATAAAGGACACCTTTGAAAGACTGGGCATACCGCAGGCGGAAAGGAAATCTCTTGCAGGCGTGGGTGCACAGTATGACTCTGAGCTTGTTTATCATAACGTGCGTTCCGAGGTGGCACAAGAGGGCGTTGTTTACATGGATATCGAAAGCGCCATGAAAGGCGAATATGCCGATATGGTGAGAAAATATTTCATGAAGCTTGTTACACCGAGGGATCACAAATTTGCGGCTTTGCATGGTGCAGTATGGTCGGGAGGCTCGTTTGTGTATGTGCCTAAGGGCGTGCAGCTGTCTATACCGCTTCAATCTTATTTCAGACTTAATGCAAAGGGTGCAGGTCAGTTTGAGCACACGCTTATCATAGTTGACGAGGGTGCGAGTCTGCATTTTATCGAGGGCTGTTCTGCTCCAAAATACAATGTTGCAAATCTTCATGCAGGCTGTGTTGAGCTTTATGTTAAGAAGAACGCAAAGCTAAGATATTCCACTATCGAGAACTGGTCGAAGAATATGTATAACCTTAATACAAAGCGTGCTATTGTGGAAGAGGGCGGAACCATCGAATGGGTATCAGGTTCATTCGGCTCGCACATCGGCTGTCTTTACCCTATGAGCATTTTAAAGGGCGACAATTCCAAAATGGAGTTCACGGGAGTTACTTTCGCAGGAAGCGGACAAAATCTCGATACAGGCGCAAAGGTCGTTCATGTGGGCAAGAACACAAGCTCCTTCATGAACACACGTTCAATAAGCAAGAGTGGCGGAATAAGCACATTCAGGAGCAGCGTTGTGGTGGAAAAGAGTGCGAAAAAGGCTAAGTCATCGGTATCATGCCAGTCGCTTATGCTTGACTCTGAGTCAAGGTCCGACACTATCCCTGCAATGGATATCCGCACAAAGGACGCCGCTATCGGTCACGAGGCGAAGATAGGCAGCATAAGCGGCGACGCAGTTTTCTATCTTATGAGCCGTGGCATGACTGAAGAGGACGCAAGGGCTCTTATCGTAAGCGGCTTTGCGGACAACGTTTCAAAGGAACTGCCTGTGGAATATGCGGTGGAAATGAACAATCTCATAAGACTTGAAATGAAAGGCAGCATAGGCTGACGGGAAAGGAGTGCTTAAAATGACTAAAAATATCCTGATAGACAAGCTGCCGACAAAAACGTGGAATTTCCTCAAGGTAAACAGTGCTGAGATACAGTGGGACAGCGAAAGTGCAGCGAAAACTGAGGAAAACATCATCTTAAAAAAAGATGAAAAGAACGAGCCTGTAAGGCTTGACAACAGCGGCGCAGAGGGATATACTGAAAAGGTCGTGAACGTAACGGCTGAAAAGGCCGCAAGGGGCGTTATTTTTGAAGTTTGCAGAGGAAACGCTCCTATGCTGTCAAGGGTGAATATCGACCTTGAGGAGGGAGCTGAGGTGAAGCTCGTTATGCTTCTTGAGCCGTCGGAAAACGGACTTGTGCGACATGAGGTCATGGCGGAATGCGGGGTAAATTCCCATATCCACATTATGACTATTATGATAGGCGGAGGAGATATCTACAGCGACGATCATGTTACCCTAAGCGGTGACGGAGCGAGGTTTGACGCTGACACCGCTTATCTGGGGAAAAATTCACAGACTATAGACTATAACATAGTGGCTGACCATTTCGGCAAAAAGACGGAGAGCCTTATCACTGTGAACGGCGCTTTGACGGACAGTGCAAAAAAGGTTTTCAGAGGGACGATAGATTTTAAGAAAGGCTCTGCGGACTCTGTTGGCAGCGAGAACGAAACTGTGCTCATGCTTGGGGACGATGTTGTGAACAAAACTGTTCCGCTGATACTTTGTGCAGAAGAAAACGTTGAGGGCACTCACGGAGCGACTATAGGCGAGCTTGACGCTGACACTATGTTCTATTTTGAGAGCAGGGGCATTGACAGAGAAACTGCCGAGAAGATAATGGCTTACGCCGCTGTTGAAAGGCTTATCCATATGGCTGAGGACAGCGAATTTGCGGCGGAAGCTGAAAAAGCCATGGGAATAAAAACTGATACAGAGGAATGAGATAGATGCAGGGATACAAGACGGATTTTCCACTTCTTATGCAGGATAAAACGGTTTATATCGACAACGCTGCAACTGCACAGCGACCGAAATGCGTTATTGATGCTGAAAAAGATTTTTACACCTGCCACAATGCAAACCCTCTCCGTGGAATTTATGAGCTGAGCGTTCAGGCAACGGAGGATTATGAGAATGCACGAAAGGCAGTGCGTGACTTTATCGGTGCGAAGTCTGTGCAGGAGATAATTTTTACACGCAACACCACAGAGAGCATAAATCTTGTGGCATACAGCTATGGGCTTTCCAATTTGAAAAAGGGCGACGAGGTGGTGGTTTCCATAATGGAACACCACAGCGACCTTTTGCCGTGGCAAATGGTTTGCAGGCAGACGGGTGCGGAGCTTAAATTCCTTGAATGTGAAAAGGACGGCAGTCTTGACCTTAACAAGGCTGAGGAACTTATAACAGACCGCACCAAGATAGTGGCTGTTACGCAGCTTTCAAATGTGCTTGGCAGAGAATATCCTATAGAAAAGCTTGCAGAAATTGCACACCGCAAGAACGCTGTTATGGTGGCAGACGGTGCACAGAGCACGCCGCATATTGCGGTGGACGTGAAAAAGCTTGGGGTGGATTTCTTTGCATTTTCAGGTCACAAGCTTTATGGACCTATGGGCATAGGCGTGCTTTACGGCAGGCGTGAGTTGCTCGAAAAAATGCCGCCGTTTCTCACAGGCGGCGAGATGATAGAGTCGGTGTCAAGGACTTCGGCGGTGTATGCTGAACTGCCCCATAAGTTTGAGGCTGGCACTGTCAATGCGGCAGGTGCAGTGGGACTGAAATCGGCTATAGACTATGTGAAAAGCGTGGGCTTTGAGGAAATACATGGGAGAGAGCTTGAAGTTTCGGCGTATGCCTTTGAGAAAATGAAAGAGATCGCTCACATAAATATACTTGGTTCGGAGAAAGCTGAGGAACATAATGGTATTTTGACTTTTACTGTGGACAATGTTCACCCACATGACGTGAGCGAGATACTTGCGGCAGACGGCATTGCGGTCAGGGCAGGTCATCACTGCGCACAGCCGCTGCTTGAATACCTTGGCTATCGTTCAACAGTGAGGGCAAGCTTTGCTTTTTACAATACCAAAGAGGACGCAGACAGATTTTTAGACAGTCTTTCAACTGTTAGGGAGCGAATGGGTTATGGAAAATAGAAATTTTTACAATGAGATACTAACGGAGCACAATATGCACCCTGATTTCAAGCATGATATAGAGGACGCAGACATTGTGCTGGACGGGATAAATCCAAGCTGCGGCGACGAGATACAGTTAAAGCTGAAAACTGACGGGGATATCATTACGGACGGGGCTTTTGTTGGTGACGGCTGTGCAATATCTCAGGCTTCAACGGATATAATGCTTGGGATGATAATAGGTCAGAGCAAGGAAAAGGCTTTGGAATATGCGGATATTTTCATGAGAATGATAAGGGGCGAGGCGTCTGACGAAGAGATAGACAGCCTTGAAGAAGCGTCAGCCCTCAGGGATATTTCCCACATGCCTGCGAGAGTAAAATGCGCAATGCTTGGCTGGCGGACGCTTTCTGAGGCGCTGAAAGATAAATAGGGTATAAAAATGCCGCTGAGAGAGTCCTCAGCGGTCTTTTTCTATTCTGCTTTAGAAGTATTTTCTTTTTTCGCCTTGCTGTCAGCCTTTGAACTATCATTCTTTTTGCTCTCAGCGGATTTTTCTTCCGTGTCTTTTATGGAACTTGCAAGGTGGGTGAAGTCGGGGAGCTTATCCCTTGTTAGAGTGAGATTGTTGTTATACATTTTGATAAGCTCGGCGGCGGTGTTGTTTTCTTCAGCAAGCTTGCCGTCATCGGTCATAAGATAATTTCCACCCCATTGACCTATGAACGCCCACATGGCTTTTTCGTCTGCAATGCTCTGTATGTCAGGAAAGCTTCCACATTCGCTCATTGCAATAGGCTTGTTCTTTGATATGCTTTGCAGGAAAAGCATTATGTTCACCTGTGCGTCCTTATTGCCGTCGTCATAAACATCGCAGGAAAGCACGTCACAGTATTTGTCGCCCACATACCAATCGGCATTCTGTGCTGACCATACCCATATGAGATTGTTCAGCTTGTGGTATTTCGTCTGACGCTCGTACATAAGCTTCCAAAGCCATTTGTAGGCTTCCTTGTCATTGCCCCACCAGAAATCGCCGTTGCTGGCCTCGTGGAGCGGTCGCCAAAGCACTGCTATTCCCTCATCACGGAGGGTGGAGAGTTTCTCAGATACGGTGTCGATATCCTGAACGACAGCAACACATTCTTTACTTACCTTGCCGTCCTTTTGAAGCTTTTTGATATCCTCAAGGCTGAGTTCTGCGATGTTTTCCTTTGTAACTGCCTTTTTGATGTCAAAATCCGTCTGGTCGGCATAATATTCACGCTTGTCGTCAGGGGCAGCCCAGTGCCACATATAGCCCACTATGCCGTCCTTTGAAGCCCAATCCATGGCGATGTTCATCTCGGTGTCGGTGGTAATGCTGTCCTTTTCAGTGGCAAGCATAAGGTCGCCAAAACGTATTGCAGGGTATTTTCCTGTGGTTTTGTATATCATGTCTGTTTCAGCAGATGTGCCGATGGTGTCATGCTGACCCAAAAGCACCTGCTTGCCGTAGCTTTCGCAAAGATACTGATAAAGCGCTTTTGCGTTGTAGTCGGAGTCTTTGTTTGAAAGAGCAGGCTTTGATATAGTAAGGTCAAGCTTTGATATATCTTCGCTTGCGGTGAGGGTCAGGCTGTCAACGTCAAGTCCGCCGTCCACTGGGATAACGGATATTGCCGTCTTGCCTTTTTCTATGTAGATGTTCTTGAAAGTCACCTTTTCAAACTTGCCCGAGCCGCTGGCTGAGAAATCCTGAAGCTTTTTGCCATTCACAGCTATGCCGTTCACACACGGCACATCGGAAGCCACTGTTATGGTAAGGTCATAATACTGTGAGTCGGTAAGCTCGATCTCTCTTGACCAATCCTCCTCAGCGGAAATGTTCGTCACATAACCCTTGCCCTTGTAGCCCTTGCGGTCGCTTTTTACTTTCGCCTTGCCTGAAACTGAGCCTGTTTCGGCTTCAACGCTTTTTGAAAACTTCACATAAGGTATGGCATTTGCCACTATCTTTGTTTCTTCGTAGCTTTTTAAAGCCTGCTCGTCAGCCTTGCTGTCATCGTTTGTCTGTTCCTTTGTTGTGGTTACAACAGATGTTTTTTCGGGGGCGGTCATGCTCTCGTTTCTGCCTATCTGCACTCCGCAGCCTGACAGCGTGCAAATTGCTGCAACAGCCGCTGCCATTATCCGATAATGTCTCATTTCAATATCCTCTCAAATTTTGTCTTTTGCTCAGAATGTGAGCGTGTATGTTTTACCTGTTTCCGTGTCAAACTCTGCTGCGCCGTCTGTGTACAAGGTCTGTACCTCGCTGCTTGCAGTGTGTACCTTTACACTGTCACACACTATCCTGCACTTCTTTCCGCACCTTGAGTGAATGTGGCAGGCTGTTATCTTTGAGTCTTTCCACTCAAGGTCGATAACAAAGCCGCCTCTTGCACAAAGTCCTTTGAAGCTGCCCTCCGACCATTCTTTCGGCAGTGCAGGCAGGAGAATTATCTCGCCGTTCTCGCTTTGCAAAAGTGCCTCCGTGATACCGGCTGTGCCACCGAAGTTTCCGTCTATCTGGAAAGGAGGGTGCATATCGAACATATTCTCGCTTGTGGAGTTTGAAAGAAGTGCTATAACATTTTCGTACACTTTTTCGCCGTCAAAAAGTCTTGCCCAGTGGTTTATTATCCATGCCCTTGACCAACCTGTGTGTCCGCCACCGTGTGAAAGACGTCTTTCAAGGGTAGCCCTTGCGGCTTTGGCAAGCTCAGGGGTCTTTCGCATTGTTATGATGTCAGCAGGATAGAGTGCGAAAAGCTGTGAGATGTGCCTGTGACCAGGCTCTACCTCGTCATAGTCCTCTGCCCATTCCATTATCTGACCGTATTTGCCTATCTCGGGTGCAGGAAGTCTGTCTCTGGCTTCAAGGACTTTCTTTCTGAAACCTCCGTCAGTTTCAAGTATTTTTGAAGCTTCCACAACGGCAGTGAAAAGCTCATAGATTATCTGGCTGTCCATAGACGGACCTATGCAGATAGAGCCTTTTGAGCCTGAAGCTGTGAGATAGGTATTTTCAGGGGAAACTGACGGGCAGGTAACAAGTCTGCCCTTTTTGTCTTCGATAAGGAAGTCAAGGAAAAATTCTGCCGCTTCTTTCAGGGTGTCATATTTCTCGCTGAGAAACTCTCTGTCCTGAACATAGAGATAATGCTCCCATATGTGCAGGCAGAGCCATGCCGCACCCATTGGCCATTGTGTTCCGGGTATCCACAAGTCCTGCGGTGCGGTGTCGCCCCATATGTCGGTGTTATGGTGACAGACAAAGCCACGGCAGCCATACATATTCCTTGCGGTCTTTCTGCCGTTTGGACGGAGCTTCTCGATATGGTCGATAAGAGGCATATGAAGCTCTGAGAGATTACAGTTCTCTGCACACCAGTAGTTCATTTCGGTGTTGATATTGATAGTGAATTTACAGCCCCAAGCAGGCCACATATCTTTGTTCCAAATTCCTTGGAGATTTGTAGGCAGGGTCTTTTCCCGGCTGCCTGCAATAAGAAGATATCTGCCGAAATTGTGATACATTTCAATAAGCTTGTTGTCGGGATTGCCCTCTTTCACAAGTGCAAGTCTTTCGTCTGTAGGCAGGGTGGAATTACCTGAGCTGTTGTCGCAAAGGGAGATATTCGCGCGGTCATAGTATGACTTGTAGTCTGCGATATGGTCAGCTTTAAGCTGTGCATAGGTTTTTTCCTCGGCTCTTTCAACGTCAAAGACAGCCTGTCCCTTGTAATCCTCACAGCGGTAGCTTGTCTGTGCGCCAAGGAGAATAGTCACCTCGTCGCAGTCCTCGCAGGTTATGAAGCTTCCATATGGGTAGACCTTTCCGCCCTTGTGGAGTACCTTTATATAAGCGGCAAAGTTTATGCCGTCCTCTGAGCCACATCCACCGTAAAAGAGGATATCGTTGTCATGAACGGGCGAGTTATCATCAAAATAATCATCTCTGCCGTCAATGCGTACACGGACGCTTATCGCTTTTTTCTCGGAAGCCGTTATGTGCATAACAAGCACCTGATCGGGCTGTGAGATAAACACTTCTCTTGTGTAGTCAACGCCGTTTATGGCATATTCTGTGGTGCAGACAGCGGTGTTAAGGTCAAGGCTTCTGCTCTTGAAGTCACATTCGCTCTCTTTATAATGTATAACGTTCATGTCGCCCAGTGGCATATAGTGCCTTTGATTTACAGGCGTGCCGCAGAAAGCGTCATAGATTATTTTTTCAGCCTCGTTTATTTTCTCCTCAAAAAGCAGTTTTCTCACTTTTTCGAGATTAGGCAGTGCGGACTTATTATTTCTTTCACGGAAGCCGCCCGACCAGACGGAGTCCTCATTGAGCTGAATCCTCTCTTCAAGTGGCTGAGAGAACACCATTGCGCCTATCCTGCCGTTTCCAAGGGGCAGTGCTTTGTTCCAATCGTCTGCCGGGGTCTTATACCAAAGAAGTGCGGAAGTATCCATAGCTAATCCTTTCGTTATCTGTATATATCTGTATTTTGATATGGTTGTAGGTTACAATCCCTTATATTATAGCATATTTTGTTTTGGTTGACAAGGGGGAGATCGTGGCTCTTGTGAGATGTGAGAAATAACAAAACCAGTGTAAGCCTACAGCAGGCTTTCACTGGTTTTGTTTATCATTTATGAAAAGTTTAACAATATTTTATACGCTGTTTTTATGTGCGAATTTTTTCTGCAATGTTCTGAAAAGCGTCAAAGATCTCTTCTCCCGAACGTCCCAAGGCTCTTATGGCTATGCCACGTTCCGTGTGGGTGGCGCAAAGCTGTGCGCTGTCAGGGTCGCCTGTGTAGTCGGCTTGGTAAATGCTTTCCAGCATTGTCTTGTCAGGGGTGTAGATATACATAAATCCCGTGTGGGTGAAGCTCTCGAAAAAGCCTTTTTGCCGTATGGGCAGTGCGGCGGGGTCGATAAGAGTGTTGTCGATAAAATCCGCTCTGCCGTCAATTGCTATCTCGGTGCGTGAGCGAAAGCGCTTCAAGCCGAACTCCTCCCCCATTGCAGTTCTGCCACAGCAGTATATCTCAGAGAAAATAAGCTCAGAGCTTTCTGTGATGTTCACCTTGCCCATAGAGATATGCTCACAGCCTGTGAAAGTCATAATAGGGTGGGGCATATAGCAAAGCCTTGCGTTTTTGCGCACAACAAGCTTTATGCTCTGTTTTGATACGCCGCCGTTTGTGTTGAAAAGCTTTTGATAGCCCTGATCTGTGAAAATGACCTTGCAGTTTTCCCCAACAAAAAGCTTTATCTCGTTTTCGTCACCTGCCAATACTCCTGCTGAGCCGCACATTGAGATATATTTCGCCCAGCCTTTATGGTCATAAAATGGTGAATACACCTTGAAAGGGGGAGCGAAATATAAGTCCTCAGTAATGGTTTTTTGTCCGTCAAAGGCTGTTGACAGGCTTAGTCTGCCGTTCATTTCAGATCCTCAAAAAGCACTGATTTTTTTATCCAGTCTATGACCTGAGAAACGCCCTCACGGCTCATGAGATTTGTGAAAAGAAACGGTCTGTCGCCCCTCATGCGTTTTGAGTCGGAAGCCATTACTTCAAGGGAAGCTCCAACAAGTGGCGCAAGGTCTGTCTTGTTGATAACAAGCAGGTCGGAACGTGTCACGCCAGGACCACCTTTTCTTGGTATCTTTTCACCCTGTGCAACGTCGATAACATAGATAGAAGCGTCTGCAAGGTCAGGGGAGAATGTGGCGGATAGATTGTCGCCGCCGCTTTCAATGAAAACGATCTGCGTGTCAGGGTGCTTTTTCACCATTTCGTCAACGGCTTCCAGGTTCATTGAGCAGTCTTCTCTTATGGCAGTGTGAGGACAGCCGCCTGTTTCAACGCCAACTATCCTGTCAGCAGGCAGGCATGAGTTTTTTGTAAGAAATTCTGCGTCCTCTTTGGTGTAGATGTCGTTTGTTACAACGCATATGGAATATTCTTTTGACATTTCTCTTGTAAGGCGTTCGATAAGTGCGGTTTTTCCCGATCCCACAGGTCCGCCTACGCCTATTTTTACATAGCTCATTTTTGGTACTCCTTATTATATTATATAAATCATAGCTTATGACATATACTGTCTTGAATACAGCCGTTCGTGCTGCATTGCACGCAGGTCAAAGCCTGCACCGCTTATGCCGATATCGTTTATATCAGTGAAAAGGGCTTTTTCTGAAGCGGAGGATATAAGCTCAAAGCTCTCTCCGAGAATTTTCTGCCCTGCAAGCTGGCTAAGAGGTACAAGCTTCACGCAGTTTGTGACTATGGCAGAGCATATGGAATAGCCGTATACCGCAAGCCCCTCTGAAAGCTCGATGCCATTGTCACGCATATAAAGCCCATAGGCGATGCACTGATGACCCTTGCATATGCCTTGCTCCGTCAGGCTTTTATAAAGCCCTGTGAAGCTTTCCTGACCATTGTTGCATATTTTGAAAAAACGCCTTGTGACCTTTTCTGAGCCGCTTCGTATCTCAAATGGTGTTTTCGCCGCAGAGTATATCTCATCAAGACGGCAAAGCTCCTTTTCGTCTGCATTGTATGCCGCTGCCGCCGCACCAAGCTCATTGTAGGGCAGCACTGAGATGTAAGAATGGAGATATTCTTCAAGCCCTTTTGGGGAAGTGATGATATCATGCTGAACGTAGGTTTCAAGCCCGTTTGAAAGCGTGAACGCACCCACTGGGAAAAGGCTGTCGCATATTTGCAGAATGTGCATAAGTCCTGCGGTATCGGTCATTTTTTATCAGCTCCGTTTAGTGTGAATGTTCGTGGTGATGATGTTCCCCATGCTCGTGGGAGTGGCTGTGTGAGTGTCCGTGAGCTTTGCAGACGATAAAATCGTCAAATCTGCCTATGATGTTCTCGCACTCAAAGCCGAGGTTTTTCAGGTGCTTTTCTGTAGGCTCGTCATGTGGGATAAGCACGTTGTCGTCAGATATTTTAAGTGACAAATGCCTGTTGCCTATCTCAAAGCAAAGCCTGCCCATTTCCTGCATGGTGTGAACGTTTATCTTGATAAGGGGACAGCTTGTGAGCTTCACTGCTACGCAAAGCTTATCGTCAAGATAGATGATATCCCCGTCCTTTAGGTTTTCGTCAATGGCAATGCCTATGTCACGTCCTCCTGCGGTGGTTTTTCTTATGCGCTTTTTCTCGGCTTCAAACCAATCAAGCTCAACTGTGTCTACTTCTACAGAGGGGGTACTTTCAGAGAGATTGCCTAATATTTTTTCTGCTATCATTTTTGTTTCCTCGCTTTAGAACATAAAGTAACGCTGTGCCAATGCAAGCTCGTCAAAAGGCTCGCAGGTAATAACTTCGTCGTCAACTGTGACAGTGTAGGTCTCAGGGTCTACTCTTATGTCACCGCAGACGTTGTTGTATACCATATCAGCCTTTGAGATGTTTCGGCAGTTCTTCACAGGAAGCACCTGCCTTTTAAGACCAAGCTTCTCTTTTATGCCGTCCTCGTAGGCGTATTTTGATACGAACGTGATACAGGTGCTTGAAAGGGCAAGCCCGTGACCACCGAACATCTCTGTGTAACACACAGGCTGAGGGGTAGGGATAGAAGCGTTTGCGTCGCCCATTTTTGATGCGAAAATAAATCCGCCCTTTATTATCATGTCAGGCTTTGCACCGAAAAATGCAGGATTCCAAAGAACAAGGTCTGCCACCTTACCAACTTCCACTGAGCCTACATATTCTGATACACCGTGGGTTATAGCAGGGTTTATAGTGTATTTTGAAATGTAGCGTTTTATTCTGAAATTGTCGTTTCGCTGGCTGTCCTCAGGGAGTGCGCCACGCTGTTTCTTCATTTTGTCAGCGGTCTGCCATGTTCGTGTGATAACTTCGCCTACACGTCCCATTGCCTGAGAGTCGGAACTCATCATTGAGAATATTCCCATATCGTGCAAAACGTCCTCTGCGGCAATAGTTTCAGGACGTATCCTTGAATCCGCAAAAGCAATGTCCTCCGGTACGTTTTTGTCAAGGTGATGACACACCATGAGCATATCAAGATGTTCGTCAAGAGTGTTTGCGGTGTAAGGCATTGTAGGGTTCGTTGAGGAAGGGAGAACATTCGGGAACGCCGCCGCTCTGATAATGTCAGGAGCGTGTCCGCCGCCTGCACCCTCTGTGTGATAAGTGTGGATAGTCCTGCCCTTGAAAGCATTGACGGTATCTTCAACAAATCCGCCCTCGTTAAGAGTGTCGGTGTGGATAGCCGCCTGAACGTCATACATATCCGCAACAGTAAGTGCGTGGTCGATAACGTCAGGGGTAGAGCCCCAGTCCTCGTGTATCTTCAAGCCTATACAGCCTGCCTTTATCTGCTCCTCGAGAGTTGTGATGTCGCTTGAATTTCCCTTGCAAAGATAGCCGAAATTCATTGGCAGGTCTTCGGAGGCTTCCAACATTCTGTGGATATTGAACTCGCCGGGTGTACAGGTGGTGGCATTGGTGCCGTCGGCAGGACCTGTACCACCGCCTATCATGGTGGTGATTCCGCTGTAAAGGGCTGTTCTCACCTGAGTTGGAGAGATAAAATGAATGTGCGTGTCAAGTCCGCCTGCGGTGAGGATAAGTCCCTCGCCTGCGATAGCTTCAGTGGAAGCGCCTATTATCATGTTTTTGTCAACGCCATTCATGATGTCGGGGTTGCCTGCTTTGCCTATTCCTGCTATCCTGCCGTCCTTTATGCCAACGTCAGCCTTTATGATGCCTGTGCTGTCGATGATAAGAGCGTTTGTGATAACAGTATCAAGGCACTCCTTGTCAGTGGCTTTGCAGGATTGCCCCATGCCGTCACGGAGAGATTTTCCTCCACCGAACTTTGCTTCATCACCATGAACTGTCAAATCTTTTTCCACTTCTGCAATAAGAGAAGTGTCGCCCAAGCGCACTCTGTCGCCAACTGTCGGACCATACATATCGCAGTAAGCTTTTCTCGATATTTCAATCATTTCCTACACCCCCTTGAAGCCAAGCTTTTTAGCCTTTTCAAAGGCTGCCTGCTTGATGTTTTCATCGTCCATTTTTCCGTTTACAAGACCATTCAGACCATAGCCTATGCGGTCGCCGCCGATAGGTATAAGACGGACGGCCTTTTTCTCTCCCGGCTCAAATCTTACCGCTGTGCCTGCAGGGATATCAAGTCGCATACCATAAGCCGCCTTGCGGTCAAACTCCAAAGCCTTGTTTACCTCAAAAAAGTGGAAGTGGGAGCCTGTCTGGATAGGTCTGTCCCCTGTGTTTGAAACTGTAAGCTCAATGCTTTCTGTTCCCTCGTTGAGCTTGACAGTGCCTTCCTCAACGATAAATTCCCCTGGGTGAAGCTTGCTTGCACCCTTTATAGGGTTGTGTACTGTCACAAGCTTTGTGCCGTCGGGCATTGTGGATTCTATTTGTATTTCGTGTATCATTTCAGGAACGCCGTCCATGACGTCATCAGCGGTAAGAAGCTTTGTGCCGTATTGCATAAGCTCAGCGGCTGACGCTCCTGCTCTTGCTTTTTCCATTACTTCCATGCTTATGTATGCCACAGCTTCAGGGTAGTTGAGCTTTAATCCCTGTGCCTTTCGGTCACGGGCAAGCATGCCCGCATAATGGAGCATAAGCTTATCCTGCTCTCTTGGAACAAGTCGCATTATTATTCCTCCTATTTATATAGTATAGTGTATCTACAGCTTTTTTTCTGTAAGGGCTTTTTTTACTACTCCCTCAGGGTCGCTTATGAGCATAGTGCCGAGCCATACGACGGTGCCGAGTGCAATAACGCAGATTCCTAAAAAGCTGTCGTTTATCATGTCTGCGGTGGCAGGGGTGAAATATCCTGCGCCCTGCTCTTTGTATTCAAAAAGTGCGTCCACGAGCCACATTATAGATGCGCCCCAGTACATATAGCACATCAGCCCCACTTTAAGCTTTCTGGCTTTTGGTGATGTGTACCATACTATGGTAATGATAACGGCTGCTATGAGTGTGATAAGAAGTGTCATACGGCGTCACCACCCAGCTTTGCAGTCTTTTTTGGCTTACGTTTCAGTATCTTGTCAGATACCACAGTCAGCACAGCCCATACCGCTGTCACAAGAACAGCCATTGATGTTCCGACAGTCGCCATTTCGTGGAATGCTACTGCCATTTCCGAAGGGTCGTTAGCCGCTGTCAGGAATGGGAAGAACGGAGATATCTCGCCATGCCACAGATGCTCAAATGCCAAAAGACCTGAGCCGCCCCACAGAAAGCCTGAGAGTCTTGTTATCTTTTTAGAAAGAGGAAGCTTGTCCTCCGAAAGAGCTTTGACCTTTGTCTGCTCCTCTGCCTTTGCCTCGTGAGACTTTACTGCCTTTGCCACAATAGTTGTAACGATCGCTTCTGTTGCTGGTACTAAAAAACAAGCCATAATAAAACTTCCTTTCAAAATTGTTTTCTGAGTTTGACCTAGTAATAATAAAAAACAACGCCCTTATAAACCGACAGGCATTGCCGTATCGGTTATAAGAGCGTCATTGCTTTGATTATCAGTATAGCACAGAGCTTTTTATTTGGCAATAGTGTTAATGAAAAAATCTTATTTTATTCAGCTTTGAATAAAAAATAGATGTGAACAAAATGAAAGTCTGACATTTGAATATTGCATTATTGCCCTTTGTAAATTTGCACAAAGAAACTATTCAAAAATGAATAGTTTCGACTTTGATATGTATGAAATGGCGTAAATACGCTGTATAAGTGATAACAAAGCTTATTCCAAAGTGAATAATTTTCAGAAAAATTGAAAAATAGCTCTTGACAACTTGCAGGAATGGTGATATAATTCTGCACATAGAGCAATTCAGAAATGACTTGAACGGTCATGCGGATATGTTTCTCAGTGATTTTGAAAGGAAAGTGACCTCAAATGATCAACAACAATTGTCAGCCACCGAGCGCCTCAGGCTCTCCTCGTTTTTGTAATATGGGTAATTTCATGAGGCTTCCTCACGCGACCTCAGCAGAGGGATTGGATTTCGCTATCGTTGGTATACCGTTCGATACCGCCGCTTCTTTCAGAGCAGGCGCAAGATTTGGTCCTAACGGTGTAAGAAACATCTCGGCAATGATAAAGCCTAACAATGTTGCAATGGGCGTCAACATTATGGATTCACTCAAGGGCGCAGACCTTGGCGACGTTCCTGTAATTCCTGATTATATCCACGAAACATATGCGGCTATCGAGCAGACCTTGGACGGTGTTCTTGAATGCGGTGCAGTTCCGATAAGCATTGGCGGCGACCACGCTATCACCCTTGGCGAGCTTAGAGCTATCGCAAAGAAGCATGGAAAGGTAAGCCTTGTGCATTTCGATTCACACCTTGACCTGTGCGATACGGTTTTCGGTCAGAAATACAATCACGGCACACCATTCAGAAGAGCAATGGAGGAGGGTCTTATTGATCCTGAGAAGTCGGTTCAGATAGGCATGAGAGGTTCTCTTTACGATCCTGACGATTTCAAGATCGCCGCAGACCTTGGCTTCACGGTTATCCCAGGGGACAAGCTCCACACATATTCTCCTGAAGATCTTCTCAAGGTCATAAAGGAAAAGGTTGGCGACAACAAGGTGTTCCTTACATTCGATATCGACTTTGTTGACCCGGCTTATGCACCAGGTACAGGTACGCCTGAGGTGGGCGGATTTACTTCATTTGAAACGCTTCAATATATAAGAGCGCTGAAAGATCTGAACTTCACAGGCTTTGATGTAGTAGAAGTTGCTCCTCCATATGACCACTCAGAGATAACAGCTTATATGGGCGCAAATATCATTTTTGAGTTCATGTCTATTCTTGCTTATCAGAAGAAGATCGGCAAGAGAAAATAAAGATAGAAAAATAATTCACTCTCCAATAAATATAATATCAAACGCAACGGAGCGTTGACGGCGGCACTAGGGTGTCCGGCTTGTCAGCGCTCCGAATTATTTAGAAAAGTAAGTGAAAGGTTGGAATCAGTTATGAAAAGCGGAAGAAGATTTGGGATGTTAAGAAAAGTTTGTGCAGCGGCAGTGGCTTCGGTACTTGCGGCAGGATGTCTTACAGCCTGCGGAAGCAGCAAGAACACAGGTCCGCTCACACTGGATCAGATCAAGGAAAACGGTAAGCTCACAGTTGCGACAGAAGCCGCTTATGAGCCTTTTGAATACATGGACGGCGATAAGATCATAGGCTACAACGCAGATCTGTTCGCTAAGATTTGCGACGATCTGGGGGTGGAGCTTGATTATATCGACCTGCCGTTCCAAGGAATACTTGCAGGACTTGAAGCAAAGAAATATGACGTTGTTGGAGCAACACTCGGCGTAACTGCTGAACGTGCAGGCAAGTACACGATGACTTATCCTATCCAGAACGGAACTACAGTTTTCGTAAAGAGAAAGGGCGATGACAGCATCAAGTCTATCGAAGATATGTCGGGCAAAAAGGTCGGCACACAGACTTCTTGCTACAATGAGGACGATACAAAGAAATTCAACGAGAAGCTAAAGTCAGAGGGCAAGGACGGCTATGCTGAACTGCTCAAATACGACTCATTCCCTGAGGCTTTTGCAGAGCTTAAGAACGGCAAGATAGACCTTGTTGCTCAGAACTATGCAAGCTGCGCCGCAGTTGTAATGAAGAATCCTGACGATTATGAGATAGTGGCTGACGATTCAGGCAAGGCTGAAATGGTCGGTACAGACACTTGGGTATCATGGGCTGTTCGTAAGGAAGACACAGAGCTTTCTGACTATATCAACTCTGAGATACACAAGTTCAAAGAGGACGGAACTCTTGCAGAGCTCCAGAAGAAATGGTTTGGTGAAGCCGTTGACCTGCCTGAGAGCGATTATATCCCTGCCGAGTAAAAAGCACCTTTGAAAGGAGGAAATGCTCCGTCGCAAACGGCGGAGCATTATATATCAATGGAGAATTTCAACATAGTATGGCATTATAAAGACCTGCTGCTGAAAGGTCTTGGCTATACAGTATTCGTATCCGTTGCAGCGATACTTATAGCGCTTTGCGTTGGTATGCTGCTTTCGGTGATGAGAATGGGCGGCGATTCGCTTCCTTCAAGGATACTGAAAAAGATAGTCGCAGTTTATATAAGCTTTGTCCGTGGCACGCCTGTGCTGGTGCAGATATACATTATATATCAGGCGCTTGCAGTAATGGGTCTAAACCTTTCAAACCTGGCGTCAGGCATAATCGCTCTTAGCCTTAACAGCGGCGGATTTATCGCAGAAATAATCCGTGGCGGACTTACGGCTGTGCCAAAGGGTCAGACGGAGGCGGCCAGAGCCTTGGGCATGAGCGAGCCAAAGATACTAATGAGGATAGTTTTTCCGCAGGTATTCAAGGTAGCTTTGCCGCAGCTGACAAGCGAGTTCATAAACGTTATAAAGGTGTCGCCGATGCTTTCTGTATTGGCAATCGTAGAGCTTACAAGAACGGCTCAGCGTCTTGTTACGCAGACATACATAAACCTGCCTTTCTATATTGCTATCGCAGTTATGTATTTTGTTATCTGCGCAGGACTTGAAGAACTTGTAAAGCTTCAGAAGAAAAGACTTGAAAGAAGATAAGGAGGCGCAGATATATGAACGAATTTATGCACGTTGCGGAAATAGCGCTTCCGCTGCTTTTGCAGGGTCTTGGAACAACGGCGGCAATATCGGTGCTGTCTATCCTTATTGCAATGGTGTTAGGCTCGGCGGTAGGCTATATGTGCCTTTCAAAAAACAAGGCTGTTGAGCTTATCGCAAGGGCGTTTATAAAGATATTCAGATGCACCCCTTTTATGGTGCAGGTATATCTTGCATATTACGGACTCCCTGCTCTTGGTCTGAACGTTTCAGCGTTTTCAACAGGCGTTATAATTCTTGGAATGTACACAGCGGCTTATACCGCAGTTATCCTTGAAAGCGGCGTCAGCGCTATCCCAAAGGGACAGTTTGAAGCTTCATATGCAATGGGAATGTCAAGATTTAAAACAATGGTGAGAATAATTTTTCCGCAGACTTTGAAAATAATCGTTCCGTCACTGACAGGACAGTTTGTTCAGACTGTTAAGGACTCATCTATCCTTTCTATCATCACAGTTGCAGAAATGACAATGATGACAAAAGAGGCTATCGGTATAACTTTTAGCCCTCTGATAGTTTATATCTGTGCAGGTGTTCTTTACTGGGCGCTGAACCTTGTTATCGAGTTCGCATCAAGATGTATAGAAAAGCACAACGACCGTGTTGCTATCTGACGAAAAAGGAGTGTAAAATACAATGGCTGAAAGCAGAAAGCCTGTTATATCGGTTCACGATCTGGCAAAGAATTACGGGGAGCTTAAGGTCCTCAGAAAAATAGATATGGATATTTACAAGGGCGAGGTGGTAAGCGTTATCGGCCCCAGCGGCTCTGGCAAAAGCACTTTTCTCAGATGCCTGAACTATCTCGAGGAGCTGACATCAGGCGAGATAGATATAGGCGGAGTTTCCCTAAAGGGTATCGACGAGGACAAGCACAACAAAAAGCTTAACGAAAAGGCTGCAAAGGTCATAAGAAAGAACGTTGGAATGGTGTTCCAGCAGTTCAACCTTTGGCCGCACAAAACAGTGCTTGAAAACGTCATGGAGTGTCCTGTTCAGGTTAAAAAGGCTAACAAGGAAGAAACAAAGAAGAAAGCCATGGAGCTTCTTGCGAGAGTTGGAATGGACGGCAAGGCAGACGCTTATCCTACTCAGCTTTCAGGCGGTCAGCAGCAGCGTGTGGCTATTGCGAGGACCCTTGCAATGGAGCCTGAGGTCATACTCTTTGACGAGCCGACTTCCGCCCTTGACCCTGAGTTCGTTGGCGAAGTTCTGAACGTTATGAAAGACCTGGCTCAGGCAGGAATGACAATGATAGTTGTTACACACGAAATGGGCTTTGCGGCAGAGGTGGCAAACAGAGTCTGCTTTATGGACGGCGGCTATGTTATCGAGGACGGCACCCCTGAGGAAGTGTTCAAGCACCCTAAGAGCGACCGTGCAAAGCAGTTCTTCTCAAAGATACTTAATGTGTAAACTATAAAGCCGCAGAAATGAGTGCAGACAAATGGATTATGAACAGCTAGGGCACATTCTCGAGAGTATTCACCCAGGAGTGACTATTGCCGACAGCAGCGGAGTGTTCAGATTTGTTTCAAACTCCTATCTCAGCGGCAGAAGCGTAAAAGGCTCTGACATAATAGGTAAATTCGCAGGCTCAGAGGAAATGATGAAGATGTTTTCCCCTTGCGTGACGCAAATGGTTTTTGAAAGCCACAAGCGTGTCACAACAGTGCAAAAAGGCGTTGACAATGACGAAACTTTCGTCACGGGAATACCGGTATTCAAGGACGGAGAGCTTGAGATGATAATAAGCTATTCCTCTTGGGAGATAACAGGCTTTGACGACCTGCGGGAGCGTTACAATGTTTTGCAGTATCAGAACAAAAAGCTTCTTGATGAAATAGAGCTTATGACAGGACGTGACGGCGGACAGCGTTATATCGCCCAAAGCAGCCGTTCAAGAGACGCAAGGCGGCTTGCAGGAGTTTTCTGTGACGCAGGCTGTCCGTGTTACATCTATGGTCCCACAGGAAGCGGCAAAAGCTATCTTGTTTCCACTATATACGGCAAAAAAGGAACGCTTTACACCTATGACTGTGCACCTGTCGGGGAAGAAGTCATAGAAAAGGAGCTTCTTGGAGAGAGGTCGATGATATCGCCGCTTTCGGGTATTTACGCTGTGATAATAAAGCATATAGACAGGCTGTCGCCTAGGCTTCAAAGGGCAGTCCTTGAAAAATGCGCAAAAGCAGGCATTGTGCCTGTGGGGCTTTCTGAACATTCGGTGGAGGAGCTTAAAGGTGCTGACAAGCTGTCGGAGGAGTTTATAAGCGAGTTCGAGCCTTATCAGGTACAGATGTATTCTCTTGGCGAGCGTGCGGAGGATCTTAAAAGCTTTATCGACTATTATCTCGGCTCGGCAAACAAGAAATACTCACGGAGCGTTGAGTTCACGCCTCGTGCCATGGGCTGTTTGTTGGGATATGATTGGAAAGAAAATATCGACGAGGTGCATAGGACTATCGAGCGTATCGTTCTTACTACCGAGAAGAAAAAGGTGGACGTTTTCGACTTGCCTGACAGGATAACAGGCGGTTCGTCTGAGGTATTTGCACAGAATGCTTCCCTAAAGGATATGCTTGAATTTTACGAAAGCGGACTTGTGATGAGAGCCTATGAAAAATACAGAACATCTGTGGCTGTGGCACAGAAACTTGGCATAAGTCAGGCGACGGCGGTGCGGAAGATACACAAATATGCAGGCAGGGACGTTGAATGAATGAGCGTTTTGATGTTATCGTTACGATACTTGAACTTATCGGCACTGCAGCGTTTGCGGCAAGCGGTGCGCTGACAGCGATAAAAAGGCGTTTTGACCTTTTCGGCGTTATAATAATAGGAGTGACAACGGCTGTGGGCGGTGGGATAATGCGTGATATCGTCATCGGAAGTCACCCTGTGGCGGCGTTTCGTGACCCCCTTGCAATGAGTGCGGCGGCTTTGATATCGGTGCTTGTGTTTGCTGCCTTGGCTGTAAAAGGCGACCTGGGGGGCAAGGCGTTGAAGCTTTATGATACTGCAATGCTCATGCTCGATACTATAGGGCTTGGCATTTTCACTGTTACAGGTATAACAGCGGCAATGAGGAGCGGCGTGTCAGACAACACTTTTTTGCTTGTGTTTTCGGGAGTTATAACGGGCGTTGGGGGCGGAGTTCTCAGGGATATTTTCGTGAACAAGAAGCCTGAGATATTTGTGGGCAACATTTATGCCTGCGCTTCTGCCACAGGTGCAGCGGCTTTTCTGCTTTGCTATGGCATGATGTCGTTCATGCCTGCCTGCATGGTGAGCCTTGTGGTGACGTTTTCCCTAAGGCTCATGTCGGTGAAATTCGGTTGGAATTTGCCGAAGATCCAGATAAAAGCCAGACAGGAGCGGAGGATAGCCGCCACGAAAGAAAATCTCATAAATAAAAAAGGAGCATAGACTATGAAAAAGTTTATTATTACCATAAGCCGTGAGTTCGGCTGCAACGCAAGAGAGGTCGCAAGAAAGGCGGCGGCTGAGCTTGGCGTGGAGTTTTATGACAAGGACCTTGTAGATATGGCGGCGGAGCGTGCAGGCATAAGCCGTGACTCGTTTCTTGACAGTGAGGAAATGCTTGACAAGAACGCTGACCGCCTGCTGAAGTCATTCGGTTACGGCTCATCAACTCAGTTTTATTCCGACAAGGCTGTAAAAGCGCAGGTGGATATCATCAGAGATCTTGCAAACAAGCGTGTATCCGCCATATTCTTTGGCAGATGTGCAGACTATGTTCTCAGAGAATATCCAAACCACATGAACGTTTTTCTTTATGCGCCTTTGGAAGCAAGGATAAAGCATATGTGTGAAACTTATGACCTTTCATGGCCGGAGGCTGACAAGCTCATAAAACGTGTTGACCGCCAGCGCCACAACTATTATAAATACGTCACAGGCAAAAATCGTGGTGACCGTGACAACAAACATCTTATGATCGACGTAAGCGAATACGGCACTGATCTCACTGCCGAGATGATATGCTTCGCTGCAAGAAAGATGTTTGAGGACTAAGCTTTCTACTGATTACCAAATCTTCATTTGTGGGGTGCTTCTGCTTTGGAGCGCCCCTCTTTTCTTGTATTTGTGAATATGAACAAAATGCAGGATATAAAGTTTCTTTATTCATGCAACATTTTCTGTAAGTTGAAAAAGCAGCTTGCATTAATAAAAAGTTTATATATAAAATATAAAATGACTGATTTTTAGTATTGCAGTTGTAGTTGCTACAGGATATATCATAGGTATATCGAAAGAAAAGTTTCGCGGAGTAAATTATTTTCAAAAAGCAAAATGAAAGTTAAACAAGAAAATCCTGCAAAGCGCAGCTGTAAATATAGGAGGAATGTAAAGTGAAAAGGTTCAGATTTATAATCAAACGGCTGCTTTCAATGATAGTCATAATGTTTTTGGTATCATTTCTGGTGTTCGTTGTTCTGAGAATGTCAGACGCAGACCCTCTCACAGTAATGATAGGAAACAATCAATCCACTCCTGAACTCAGGCAGGCTCTAACAGAAAAATATCACCTTGACGACCCTGTGCATATACAGTATCTCAGGTGGATAAAGGGAGTTCTTTCAGGCGACTTCGGCACAGACTATGTTGACGGTCAGGACGTAAAAGGTCTTATAATGTCAAGGCTTCCAATAACATTCGGACTTGTGATAATGAGTTCCGTCATAGGCTCAGTGATAGCTGTTATAATGGGTGTTGCAGCGGCGCTGAGAAAAGGCAGACCCTCAGACGCAGCAATTTCAGGACTTATGCTTGTGCTTTCAGGTGCGCCGTCATTTTTGGTAAGCATACTGATACTTATTTTCATGACAAAGTACGTTCCTGGATATTCGTTTATCGGAACATATACAAATTTCGGAGAGTTCTTACAGCGTATAACGATACCGAGCCTGATAATGGCGCTGACGTTCGTTGCGATGCTTGGACGTATCACACGAAGCAACATGATAAATCAGCTTCAATCCCCTTATATCGCAACGGCGGCTGCAAAGGGATTAAAGCAAAGCAACATAACCTACAAGCACGCTTTTCACAACGCCGTTATTCCTGTTATAACAGTTGCAGGATATATGATAGCAGGCTCTATAGGCTCGACAGTAATAGTTGAGCAGGTCTTTTCTCTTCCCGGTATAGGCGGTCTGCTCATATCGGCGATAGAGGAAAACAATTTTCCAATAGTTCAGATACTTGTGCTTTTCATGCTTGGAGCTTATCTTGTAATGAGTTTTGTTATCGACATACTTTATACCGTTCTTGATCCGAGAGTTGATCTTAAATAAGGTGGGATTTTTAATGAAGAAGAAAAATAAAGCAGGAACGTTTTTCACACCTGTTGTGGCGGTGACGGGAATATTCCTTGCGGTCATAGTTTTCGTATCGCTCTTTGCAAGCGTTATCGCACCATATGACCCTCTTGCCACAGATGTGAATGCCATATATGCTCCAGCCTTTTCTGAGGGACACATTTTCGGAACTGACGGACTTGGCAGAGATCTTTTTTCAAGGCTCATATGCAGTGCAAGAACTTCCATTCTGAATGCCTTTCTTATAGTTGCCATAGAGGTAGTCATTGGTGTTCCTCTTGGGCTTATCTGCGGATACTACAGAGGTCCTCTTGACAGTATCGTAATGAGGGTGTGGGACGTTATAAGCGCAATACCGCCACTTCTTCTTTCCTTTATCCTTATTGCAGTAATGGGAAAGGGCATGATGACAGGTATCATCGCCATAGGCATTTCTTATATCCCTCTTACAACAAAGACCGCAAGATCAATGATAATGACAGAGAAAAAGGCGGTGTATGTTGAAGCCTGCAAATCAATGGGCTTTTCAGACGCAAGGATAATTTTCGTGCATATCCTGCCGAACATCATCACACCTATGATATCGCAGTTCACACTTGATATCGGTACAGCTATCACATCAATGGCGACTCTGAGTTTTCTGGGACTTGGTGTTCAGGCTCCGAATGCCGACTGGGGAACGCTTCTCCGTGACGGCATGGGCAACCTTTATAATAGCTCGGCACTGCTTTTTATACCTGCAATATGCGTAATACTTGTAACAGTATCCATAAACCTTTTCAGCGACGGTGTTCAGAACTATCTCGACCCGTCATCAAGAAAGCTTCCGTCATTCAAGAAATACGAAAAGAAACACGGCATAAAGAAGCTTTCAGCAGTTAAGGCAAACGGGGAGGCGTAAAAGATGAAAAAAGGAAACGTTCTTGAAATAAAAGACCTTTCTGTAGACTTTATGACAGTTAGAGGTATCGTATACGCCGTTCAGGGCGTTGACCTTGAAGTGAAGCAAGGGGAGATACATGGTATCGTAGGCGAGAGCGGCTGTGGAAAAAGCGTAACATCAAAGTCGGTCATAAGGCTTCATAACGAGGAGACCACCAGATATGCTGGGGATATTTATATAAGAGATGACAGCGGCGAGAAAGACGTTCTTGCAATGAGCAAAAAGCAGCTCCGTGATTTCAGGGGCAGCACAGCCGCAATGATATTCCAAGACCCTATGACTTCCCTTGACCCTATCATGAAAGCAGGCGAGCAGATAGCAGAAATGCTAAGGGCGAAGAAAAACTTAAATCGCCGTGAAGCAAGAGAAAAGGTCATCGAGATGTTTGAAAAGATAGGCATAACACCTGCGGAGAAAAGATACGAGCAGTATCCGTTTGAAATGAGCGGAGGAATGTTACAGAGAATAATGATAGCAATGGCGCTTATATGCGAGCCGAAGCTTCTTATTGCAGACGAACCTACCACGGCGCTTGATGTTACTATCCAGGCGCAGATACTAAAGCTTATAAAAAAGCTCCAGCAGGAAAGCGGAACGTCGGTAATATTCATCACTCACAACCTTGGTGTTGTGGCTGAGATTTGCGACAGCGTAACTGTAATGTATGCAGGAAAGGCTGTTGAGACCGCAAGCGTTGTGGATATTTTCGACCACCCTGCTCACCCATACACAAAGGCGCTCCTTGAAAGCAATCCAAAAGAGAGCGACACAGAAAAAAGAATGAAAAGCATACCTGGCAGTCCTCCGCTTCTGTATGAAAAGTTCAAGGGCTGTGCCTTTGCACCAAGATGTAAGTATGCTGACGATAAATGCAGAAGCTGCGTGCCTGTTACAGAAAATGTGTCTGAGGGACACAGCACAGCTTGCTTCAAGTGGCGGGAGGTGACATCACAATGAGCGAAGAAAAAGACAGACAGCCTTTTATAAGCGTCAGAGATCTGAAAAAGTATTTCTGTCTTGACAATTACAAGCTTGCAAAGGCAAAGACGAGATATATCCACGCCGTTGATGATGTTAGCTTTGATATCTACAAAGGCGAGATATTCGGCATAATAGGCGAGAGCGGCTCGGGCAAATCAACCATAGGAAGATGCGTTCTGAAGCTTATCGACGTTGATTCAGGCGAGATATATTTTGACGGCAAAAACATAACTCATGTGAGCCGCAAGGAACAGCAGGAACTGCATTCAAGAATGCAAATGGTCTTTCAAAACCCTCTTGCTTCCTTTGACCCGAAAAAGACTATACGCTTTAGCCTTGAAGAATCTGCAAAGGTGCATAAGATAAAGCCTGAAGTCTACAAGGCGAGGATAAAACAGCTTATGGAGTATATAGCGCTTCCGGAGGACTTGCTCACAAGATATCCTAAAGACCTTTCGGGCGGTCAGCTCCAAAGGCTTGCAATAGCAAGGGCGCTTATGCTGGAGCCTGATTTCATTCTTGCAGACGAGCCTGTTTCGGCACTTGACGTTTCTGTGCAGGCGCAGATATTGAATCTTATGCTCGACCTGAAAGAGGATAAAGGGCAGACGATACTTTTTATCTCCCATGATCTGAACGTTGTCCGTCACGTTTGCGACAGGATAGCGGTGGTATATCTGGGAGCGGTAATGGAAATGGGTACGGTGGAGCAGGTATATAACAGCGTTTCTCACCCTTACACTCAGGCACTTATTTCAGCAAAGCCAAAGGAACACCCTCTTGAAAATAAGAAGCATATCCTGCTGGAGGGAGATATACCGAACGCAGTGGATATCCCCGAGGGCTGTCGCTTTGCAGGCAGGTGCAGATATTTCAAAGAGGGCTTGTGCGACAACCGCACGCCAAAGCTCAAAGACATTGGAAACGGGCATTACGTTGCCTGTCATTTCCCACTAGGCATTGACCGCAGCAAGACTGCTTCGGATATGTAATAAATCTTTTGAAGAAAGGAAAGTTATCATGAAAAAATTCTCACGCAAGATCGCGGCCGCTGCTGCATTGGCAATAACAGTTTCAAGCTGTATGACAGGCTGCTTCAACAACACAGGTTCCGGTTCAGGCTCAGGTTCTTCAGGAGGAAATTCAGAGACAGTTCTCAGAGTAGGCTATACTCAGGAGCCGTCATCATTTGACCCTGCCGACTTCACTATCGTGGCAGCAACTCTCACAGGTTATGACTGCTATGACACGCTTCTTAACTTCTCACATGACGGCACAACAGTTGAACCTGCCCTTGCAGAATCCTGGGAGCAGGTTGACGATACTACATACACATACAAGATAAGACAGGGAGTAAAGTTCTCAGACGGCAATGAAATGACAATGGACGATGTGCTTTATTCTCTTAACAGAGTAACAGAAGACAACTATTATATGAGCTATCTTTTTGCAAACGTTGACAGCTTTGAAGCCGACAACGATACTTGGACGCTGACAGTTCATCTTAAGCAGCCTGACTCATCATGGCAGTATGTTCCTGCGACATCAGCCTGCACTATAGTCGAGAAGTCTGTAACAGAGGAGCAAGGCGACAAGTACGGCACTGCTGACGGAAAGACTGTCGGCACAGGTCCTTACAAGCTTTCTTCATGGTCATCAGGAAGCGAGATAGTTCTTGAAAAGAACGAAAACTGGTGGGGCGACCCTGATACTCTCGATATCGACAAGGTAGAATATTACGTTATCGAGGACGAAAGCGCATTAGCACTTGCGGCAAAGGGCGGACAGATAGACTTTGTCGAGGGTATGTCAAACAGCGTTATGTCTGTATATCAGAGCTGTCAGAACTTCAATATTCTCTCATGCGAGGGAACGACTTCAAACTATATCGCATTCAACACAGCTTCAAAGCCGTTTGATGACGAGTGGGCAAGAAAGGCTGTTGCATATTGTATCGACCGTTCTCAGATAACAACAACTATCGGCGGCGATTATGCAAAGCAGTCGGCTGTTGTTCCAATGAGCGAATCCATGATGTATATGGATAAGGATAAGTGGGATTCAACTATCGCCGAAAGCGATGTTTATACTCAGGATTATGACAAGGTAAAGGAATGTCTTGCAAAGTCAAAGTATCCTGACGGCTTTGAGTTTGATTTCTATACGACTTCACAGACGCAGAAGCAGGCTGAGCTTCTCAAGTCAATGGTAGACGCAAGCGGCTCTATCACAATGAATCTTGTGGAAGTGCCTGACAGCGATATCTTCAGCTATATGTTCGGCTACAAGACAAAGGATAACGGCGAGAGATATTACAACGCAGTCGGCACATACATGATGTCAGACTTCCTTGATCCTATGGGAATGTTAAAGACCTTATATGCAGGCTCTAACGCTTGCGAGGGCGGAACGAATGAAACACTTTGGACAAGCACAGAAGCAGACGGACTTCTTGATAAAGCGGCTCAGACAACAGACGACGCTGAGAAAATGGGTTACTATACTGACGCATATAAGATATTTGCTGATGAGTGCCCTTACCTTGGACTTTACACATCATCTGATGTTTACGCAGTAAGCGACAAGTTCACATATGACCCAAGCCCGATGTTCTGGTATAACTTCAGTTACGCAGACGTTCATGTGGCAAAATAAGAAATAATATGAAAAAGGAAGTGCGATAATGTATTCATCTCTGGATACCGTGTGGGTTCTTCTCTGCACAGCTTTGATATTCTTTATGCAGGCAGGCTTTGCAATGCTGGAAACAGGCTTCACCAGAGCAAAAAATGCAGGCAACATAATAATGAAAAACCTTATGGATTACTGCATAGGCTCTGTTCTTTTCTGGGTTATCGGCTTCAGCTTTTTGTATGGCGACTCCATAGGAGGATTTGTCGGAACGCCAAGCCTGTTCGCAGCAGGAAAGTTTGCAGCCGCAGGAGATCTGCCTAAGAGAGTGTTCCTTATGTTCGCAACTGTCTTTTGTTCAACTGCCACGACTATAGTTTCAGGAGCAATGGCAGGCAGAACAAAGTTCAAGGCTTATCTTACATATTCGGCTGTTATGAGCGGAATAGTTTATCCTATAACAGGTCACTGGATATGGAACAGTGCAGGCTGGCTCAAAAGTATAGGCTTCCACGATTTCGCAGGCGGAACTGCCGTTCACGTTGTTGGCGGAACTACCGCACTTATAGGTGCGCTGCTTGTGGGAGCAAGGATAGGCAAGTTTGATAAAAACGGCAAGGCGAGAGCCATACCGGGACATAATCTCACTATCGGAGCTTTGGGTATATTCATTTTGTGGATAGGCTGGTTCGGATTTAACGGTGGCTCTCTTCTCACCGCTCAGGGCGGCAATGCGGCGGCAAAGCTTGGGGATATCTTCTTTAACACCAATATATCTGCGGCGGCTTGTGCAATAGCTGCAATGTTCATCACATGGGTGCGCTACGGCAAACCTGACGTGACAATGACCCTTAACGGAGCACTTGCAGGACTTGTGGCTTCAACCGCAGGCTGTGACACAGTTTCGGCAGGAGGAGCATTCTTTATCGGCATAACAGCAGGCTTTGTAATGGTGTTTGGTGTTGAGCTTATAACAAAGCTAAAGGCTGACGACCCTGTGGGTGCGATAAGTGTTCACGGTCTGTGTGGAGCATGGGGAACGCTTATGACGGGCGTTTTTGCAAAGAAAAGCGGCCTTATATATTCAGGCAGCCCGAAGGATCTTCTTATACAGCTTGCAGGCGTGCTTTCAGTGGCGGCATGGACAGCGCTTATTATGGTGATAGTGTTCACAGTGATAAAGAAAACAATGGGTCTGAGAGTTAGCGAGAACACAGAGATAGTTGGTCTTGACAAGTGCGAGCATGGACTTTCAAGCAGCTATGCGGATCTTCTCAACACTGCTCAGTTCATCACCGCTGCTGCTGACGAGCCTTCAAAGGTGAGGGCTATAGACGAAGCCTCAGAGCTTAACGCTTCTGACTACAAGGCGGACGGAAAGATGCACAAGGTGGTCGTTCTTATGAACGTCGCAAAGTTCGAGATGCTGAAAAATGCTTTGGATAAGCTTGATATAACAGGTATGACAGTTACGCAGGTGAGCGGCTGTGGAATACAAAAAGGAAGCACTGAGCTTTACAGAGGCTCTGAGCTTGAATCAAGGCTTCTGCCTAAGATAAAGGTGGAGATAGTTATAAGCACTGTTCCTCTTGGACTTCTTATCGACACTATCAGAAAGGTGCTTTATACGGGCAAGATAGGCGACGGAAAGATATTTGTTTATGACGTTGCAAACGTTGTGAAGATAAGAACAGGGGCAGAGGACGAGCAGGCTCTTGAATAAGCTGCCATAATAATTGGAATGGGGGACAAGATATGATTGATGATATGAAATACACTGTGTTTTATACAGACGAAAACGGACAGCTTGTCCCGAATGGGGAAAAGCTTCTGAGCATAACCGAGATAGCAAAGTATCGAAACATACCTACCGAACGGCTTAGATATTACGATAAGATAGGGCTTTTAAGACCTGACTATGTTGACAAGCTTACAGGGCGGAGGTTTTATTCGGCACAGCAGTGTGAAAAGCTTGGCACTATAAAAGAGCTTCGCAGGCTGAACTTATCACTGAAAGAAATAGAGGACTATTTCAGCGACAGAAACCTTGAAAAGTCCGAGCGTGTTCTCAGACAGCGTTATGAGCTTTTACAGCAGGAGATAGCGGATAAGCTTGAAATAAGCCGTGTGCTGAAAGAAAAGCTTAAATTTATCAGAGAGCTTAACAACACAGATTTCAAGCTTGATGACCCTGTTATAAAGGAGCTTCCTGAACGATATGCCCTCAAAGGGGAGAGCAATAAGTTCAGAACAAATCTCACTGGCATAGAGTTTATGAAGCTTGAGGAGGCTATAGGCGGAACTTCGCCTGTGCTTGCCACTGATAAGGTGGCAATGACCATAAAAAACTCAGTTGACCCTGACGATATGGATTCCGAGGTCTGCCCTATGGTGTTCTGCTCGGCAGATCAGGCTGACAAGGAAAGCTTCACAACAGTGGCAGGAGGAAAATACGTTTGCGCTTTTCACAGGAATTGCTACAGCTATTTCGGTGAGCTTATAATGAAAATGCGCTGTCTTGCACAGGAGCATGGCTACACCCTTGGAAACGTCGGGGTGATGATATACCGTATAGACATAACCCTTACGGACAACAGTGATGAAACTATTGCGGAGCTTCAGTTTCCGCTTATAAAAGAAAGCAGGGAGAAATGATCATGATAGACAGAAATGAACTGCACGCCATGAAAACGGCGGCAAGATTTGATGAATTTGGCAACACAAGATTTCCTACAATGGCAAAGAGAGCCGTTGAGTTTGGATTAGAGCCTGCGGACAGCATTAAAAGCGAGGGCATGAGCTGTTTTGCAAGAACAAATCTCGGCCCTACATACACAAGCCACGAAACTTTTCTCAGAAGCCCTTTCTGCGAGGATATCCATAAGGTGTCAGAATATGACGTTGCAGTGGTGGGTATCCCATATGACAGCGGAGCGTCAAACCGTTCAGGCACAAGACTTGGCCCTGCCGGCATAAGACACGCTTCTTCGCAGATATCCCCTTTCAACCCTGACTATGGCGTTGACCTATACGAAAACATAAAGCTTTGCGACGCAGGAGATATTTACACACTTCCTGCAAATGCCGAAAAGACTTTCGACCAGATAACAAAGGGCATAGGCTATATATTCTCTCAGGGGGTAACGCCTATCGTTCTTGGGGGCGACCACTCTACCACTTTCCCTACGCTCAGGGGCATTTCAAAGTATATCGACGGCAATATCGGCGTTATCCATATCGACCGCCACAGCGATTGCGACGCTATCCAAATGGACGAAAAAATGCACGGCACAGAATGGTATCATTCCACTCACCTGCCTAACCTCAGCGCAAAAAATCTTGTGCAGATAGGCATAGGCGGAAACTGCTGCAAGTCATGGTCAAAATTCACCCGTGACAGCGGCTGTACTGCGATCTCAATGGAGGATATAGACAAGTATGGTATCGACAAGGTGGCAGAGCTTGCTCTCGATATCGCATGGAAGGGCTGTAAGGCAGTGTATGTGAGCCTTGATATAGACGTTCTGGAAGCTGCTTTCTGCCCGGGTACTGGCACACCTGATTTTGGCGGTATGCTCCCAAGAGAGCTTTTAAGGCTTCTCAAGCTCGTGACAGCTCCCGGTATCTGTGGAATGGACGTTGTGGAGGTATCTCCTCCGTTTGATGTGAGCGAGATAACTTCACTTGCGGCGTCAAGATGTATAATCAATGTGCTTTGCAATCTTGCGCTGAACAAGTCGCTATATAAACACTGATAATATTTGTATCTGAAAGAGGCAGCTTATGAATGATCGGCAGCTAAAGGAACTTATACTGGCGGCTAAGGGTAAGCTGCCTTTTGATATTTATTTTTACAACGCAATGATAGTTGACGTTTACAGAGAACGGATAATAGACAGCGGCTCGGTGGGGATAAAAAACGGCATTATCGCCGCAGTTTGCCCTGACTTTGAGCCTAGAGCAACAGAGTTTATTGATTGCAGAGAAATGTATCTTGCGCCTTCTTTTATCGACGCTCATATGCACATAGAGTCCTCAAAGCTCACGCCTTTTGCATACTGCGAGGGCGCAGTGCCACACGGAACGGGCTGTGTATTCTTTGACCCTATGCAGATGTCGAATACTCTTGATCTTAAGGGCATAAAAGCTATATGTGAAATGCTTGGGGAAATGCCCATAGAGAGCTTTTTGCAGCTTTCTTCGCAGTATCTTTCTACTCTGAAAACGCAAGACGATATCACCAATGTTATCAAAGAGTGCAGGGCGAAAACTGTGGGTGAGATAAGCGGTGCTGTGGTGGGGAATGAGGAGATAATAAAGCTTCTCGGTGCGGCAAAAAGGGCAGGTGTAAAGGTGAACGGTCACTGTCTGTCAATGGGATTTCGTGACGTTCAGCAGGCGGCTTGCGCCGGGCTTTGTGACGACCATGAGTGCGAAAACATAAGCGACCTTGAGCAGCGGCTGGCCTGCGGAATGGCGGTATTGGTAAGAGAGGGAACTATAGAGCCGAACTGCAGAACTCTTTGCGAGGGGATAGTAAAAAATCATATCCCTACGGACGATATAATGTTCTGCACTGATGACAAGTCTGCGGAGGATATAAAGGAAAACGGCTGTATAGATAATGCTCTGCGCATTGCAGTGAAATGCGGTATTTCCCCTGTGTCGGCAATAAAAATGGCAACTCTCAACGTCGCAAGGCACTATGGTGTTGACGATATCATAGGCTCGGTCGCTCCCTCAAGAAAGGCGAATTTTCTGCTTATGGATAGCCTTGAAAATATGACAGTGAAAAAGGTCTATCACCAGGGTAGGCTTGTGGCTGAAAACGGCGAGTTTCTTTGCAGGCATGAGATTGACATAACTCGCTATCCTGAGCTTAAAAACACTGTGATATTGCCCAGAGGGCTTGACAGCCATTCTTTTGAGATAAAAGCAGGCTTTGAGAGGGGCTATGTTACTGCAAATGCAATTGAAATGCCCGAGGGTGGCATAGTCACAAGGCTTGTAAAAGGCAGGCTTGAGGTCAGCAACGGCATTGTATGCGGTGATACAAAAGCCGATATTCTGCCCATATTCGTTGTTGAGCGTTTCGGCAGGAGTGGTGAGATAGGCAGTGGCTTTATAAAAGGTCTTGGCATTAAAAGGGGAGCTGTTGCCGCAAGCTTTGCTCAGGAGAGCAATAATGTCGTTGTATCGGGCGTTGACCCTGCGGATATGCTTTGCGCTGTGAAAGCTGTTGAAGCCAACGGCGGCGGTGCGGCTATGGCTATTGACGGCAAGGTGGCAGGGCTTTACTCCCTTCCTGTGGCAGGCATACTAAGCGGTGAAAACATCACAGGCGAGATAAAGGCACAGAAAGCTTTCAGAGAAGCCCTTGCCCTCACAGGCGGAAACATACAGCGTATGACGGTGGTGCTTACAGTGTCGCTGTGTCAGACTATCCCAGAGGTGGGGCTGACGGAAAAAGGGCTTTTTGACGTAAACCAGCAAAGATACATACCCACATTCACAGGCGGTGAAGAATTTGAAAAATAAGCCAGAAAATGTAATAATGACAGAGGGCGACCCTAAGAAAATAATATTCCGATTTGCACAGCCTCTTATATTTGCAAACCTTTTTCAGCAGCTTTACAACACCATGGACACCATAATAGTGGGCAAGATAAATGGTGACGAAGCTCTTGCGGCGGTGGGAGTTTCCTTTGCAGTGACAATGGTCATGATAGCCGTTGCAACTGGTACGGGCATAGGAACATCGGTGCTTATAGCGAAATACTGCGGTGCCGGGAACAAGTCAAAGGTCAAGACGGGCATTTCCACTGTGCTGATATTTTCACTTATGGTCGCAGCGTTGATAGCGGTTCTTGGGGTGGTGCTTAGTATGCCGCTTTTAAGACTTCTGAAAACGCCGCAGAATATCATAAATGACGCTGCAAACTATCTGCGGATATATTCCTTAGGTATGCCGTTTATGTTTCTTTACAACGTGCAAGCGTCGGTATTTAGTGCTCTTGGCAACTCAAAGACGCCTTTTCATCTGCTTGTGATGTCCTCTTTGCTGAACATAGGGCTTGACCTTTTGTTTGTAGGGGGATTTTCCATGGGCGTATCAGGTGCGGCATGGGCGACTTTCATTGCTCAGGGAGTATCGGCAGTGATATCGTTTCTGCTTCTTACTGACAAGGTATACATAAAAGACCATGAAAGAGCAGAGTTCAGCTTCTTTTCGGGGGCAGTGTTAAAAGAGATGTCGTCCTATGCGGCAGTATCGGTGATACAGCAGTCAGTGGTGTCGGTGGGAATGTTAATAGTGCAGTCTGCGGTCAATCCCTTTGGCTCGGACGTGCTTGCAGGGTACACGGCGGCTTCAAAGATAGACTCCTTTGCGATAATGCCGTTCATAGCTTGCGGAAATGCGGTATCCACCTACACGGCACAAAATCTTGGGGCAGGCAAAAAAGAGCGTATCAGAGAGGGCTACAAGGCGAGCGTGCTGTTATGCGCAGGCATAGCGGTGATAGAATTTGCAGTGATAATGCTTCTCAGGCGGCGATTCTTGGGCTTTTTTATGGACTTGTCAAGCTCCTCAGCTTCCGCCATAGAAACAGGCATGGGCTACATGACAGACCTTGCGTTTTGTTATATAATAATGGGAATAAATTCAAGCTTCAACGGAATGTTAAGGGGGCTTGGGTGTTTGAAGCTGTTTTTATCCGGAAGCGTAATAAATCTCACGTTCCGAATTATTTTCACCTACGCTCTGGTATCGGTCATAGGCGTATCGGCAGTATGGCTGTCAATGCCGGCAGGCTGGGTTCTGAGTTTTATTTACGGGAGAGTGGGGTATAGGATCATGTGCAAGAAGAAAGATAGTGCAGGGATAAGCGATATATGATAGGTAAAGCATTAGCTTCCGGGCAGTTGTCAGCGGCTGTTCGGAAGCTGTTTTTATTGTAAAACAAAAAACTCGCAAACCCTCGTAAATAAAGGATTTGCAAGCTTTCTAACTTGTCTTGCTGATACCAAATGGATGCATATCTAAAACGAGATAAATTATGACCATTCCGATTAAAAATTATTTCTACCGGTCAATGTTCATTGAACTCATCGATCATTCTGCGATATTCTTTTTCCTCACAATCCACATAATCCTTAGCAAACTGCTCCGCTTCTTCAAGACTGTCTTTCAACAGTTCAAAATCCACCGCCGCCGAAAAAACATCAATCTCAAGCTTTTCGGACTCATCCGCAAAAACTTCTATAGTAAAGCCTTTACAGCAAATATCATTACCGTCCTTATCCTCCCGATGCAGATCAGTATCGGGAGATATTTTCACATAAAAACCATTGTATTTCATTCAACCACTCTCCTTAAAATCTCATCTGCATATCATCGTCAAGGTCGTAATCATCATCAAAATCCTCATCGAATTCATCATTCACGTAATACTCAAGCTGCTGAGAATTTTCAAGAGCTGTTTGAAGATATTTCTCGTCCAAACCGTTTTCTCTGTATCCCTGCAAAATCGTGTTGTAATACTGCTGACTCGGTGGAGAAATTGTCCCACGATTCATCAGATATGCCATACCTTCGTAGGTTTTTCCGTCCATTTCAAAGGTCATTTTTTCCTGCCTGTAGAAACTGGGGTAGCCTTCGTATTTGTTAAGAGTAGGCAAATCCCTTTCGTCAAGCTCCCATATCAGAACGGGAACTCTTGCACCCTTATTCGGAACGATTGTTGCAACGCCCCTGAACTCTAATTCATAATCCTTGATTTCTGATGTTCCTACAACCTTTGAATGTGGACATCTGTATGCCATTTGCTCCAAATTTATATTGCTTCCATATGCAATATATAACTGTTTATTTTTCATTCTCTACCTCCGATCACATTGACATTTCCATGCCCATTTCTTCATCTTCTTCAAAGTTCTCACATTCGCTCTCTGTCGGCTCTGAATTTTCATCGGATACATTTTCGTTTAACTCCTGAACCTCGCTTACAGGCTCGACACGCTGCCCACGGGCGGCTTGCCGTTCAGCTTCACGTTTTTCTTTCAGCTTTGCTCTTGCGGCTATTCCGTCCTCCGGGTGCCGCCATGCAATATCGCCATCCAAATGTTTTAGCAAATGCGTTCTGCAATTCTTGAACTCATCTCCGATAAGTCCAAGATTCAAAAGCCATACACGAAAGCTGTACCGCATATTATCGCTTTGCGAAACGTGCGGAGAACAGTATTTCTTAGTCATTGCCGCATTGCTTATGGCAAGCGCAAGAACTATCTGACTTCTTACCTCACCGGCATGAAGACTTCCGTTGTATGCCCTTATCTCGTAATGACCATGCTGAAAGAATGAGTGCAGATTGCAGATAACATATCGGCTATTTGAGTAATGCTGAAACTGTTCGCTCATTCTGCCGTGATACCAAAGCCCCTTTATTTCTTCCATATCTTTAGGCTTTTTTCGGTTAATTTCCTCGATGAACTGCTTATCCATCTTGTGATAGTAGGATTCACGAGCAGAAGAAACCTGCAAAGCGTCCCACAGAAAGTCCTCCTTACTTGCAAAAATATTTACAAGATTGCGTATCTGCTGCGGAGTGTAATCGTCTGCCGAAATGTGTATATGCGTGCCTGCACAATATCTCGGACCTGTTACTCCGCCCGCTTTTCTAAGAGCTCGTACAACCTCCTGCAAAAGCGGAATATCCCCATATTCAAGAACAGGAGAATTCATTTCCACACTGTAGGATTTGGAAGCTCGGTCGCCGTTTGCATTGTAACAGTTGATACTTCCGTCGTACACAATAGACCAATCCCTGCTTTTAATATCTTTAACCGTATATTTATCATAAGTGCCACCCTCATGGACAACCTCTCCTCCCAGAACACCTGAAAGCGCTTTTGCCGCCTGACAGCGAGTTAAGCCTGTCATTTCTATCTCAATGCCAAAATTTCTTGTCTTTATCCCATCAAAATTGCCTGCCAAATAACCGCCTCCCAACAAAAACAGCCTGCAGATTTCTCCGCAAGCCGTAATTCAATTTCCGTTCTAACTTCGTATCCGCCCTTGAAAATCACCAATATTTCGGTTTTACTCAGTACTTTTATGCACTCGATTAATTTGCGTATCAGCACATTATCAAAGGTTTCCAACTCAAACTTTTCATGCTCTATCATATCCATAATTTCATCAAGTTTCGCCTGTGTTCCTTCTGAAGTTTTGTTCTGCAATTTCAGATTTTCAAGACGTTCGCTCAACTGCTGTTCTTCCGCATAAAGCTTTTCAAATTCACTGTCAAGCTTGTCCTCGTCGCAGCCGCCGGAGGCTATCAAATTGACTAAATCATTTCTTGCTTGGTCGATTTCCCTAAGTCTTTTTCCTGCAGCTAAAATTTCCTCCTGACCTTGACATTCAAGCACCGAACCAATATTCGCTTTTAAAATCCTTGCAATATCATTTCGGCAGGAATAGTAATTGTTTATCGCCCGAATTATCGCCTTATGGAGCTGTTCTTCCTTGATCGTAGGTGAATCGGGGCAGTACTTTTTACCGTGTTCCAGACGGCTTATGCACCGCCAGACCACCTGCTTTTTGCCGTTTCTTGACCACACCCTGCGTCTGTATGGAGTTCCGCAGTGACCGCATATCAGCAGCTCGGATAAAGCATATTTTCCGCTGTATTTGCCTTGCTCAGTTTTGGTTTTATCGCTGATTTTACGCTTGGAAGTTCGCCTTGCAAGCTCCTGCTGTACTCGGTTGAACGTGTCACGGTCAACTATCGGCGTATGATGGTCTGTCACAAGATACATAGGACGTTCACCGTTATTTTTCACCACTTTGTGAGTTATGCAGTCCACCGTAAAACTTTTTTGCAGAAGTGCGTCGCCGACATATTTTTCATTTTTCAGAATACGCTGAACCTCGCCTTTACTCCAAATATTTTTGCCTGTAGCCGTCCTTCTGCCCTGAGCCATAAGCGTATCTGCGATATTTAAAAGCGTGTATCCGTCAAGGTACATATTAAAAATCAGCTTAACTGTTTCCGCTTCTTCAGGAACTATTTCAGGCTTGCCGTCTGCACCTTTTTTGTAACCGAGAAGATATTTATACTGAAACTGTACCTTGCCCTCACGGTAAGCTTTTTCTTTTCCCCAGCTTACATTTTTGCTTATTGACTCCGATTCTGCCTGAGCAAAACTTCCGTACAGAGCTATCATAAATTCAGAAGTCATTGTCATCGTATTGATGTTCTCTTTCTCGAAAATCACTCCGATCCCGAGGTCTTTCAACTGTCGCACATATTCCAAACAATCCACAGTATTTCTGGCAAATCTTGATATCGACTTGGTAATTACAAGGTCGATTTTCTTGTTTCTGCACATACGGATCATGCGATTAAATTCGGTACGCTTTTTTGTCTGTGTATCGCTGATACCTTCGTCGGCAAAAATTCCGGCAAGAGTCCATTCTTTTTTGCGATTTATCAAGTCTGTGTAATATGCGATCTGAACCTGATAGCTGTTTTGCTGTTCCTCTTGCTCTGTACTTACACGGCAGTATGCCGCTACTCTCAATTGGTGATATTTATCACGGTTTATTTCCGTCTGAACTTTCGCAGGAATTATCGTTACATTCGATGCGGTTGACACAATTCTCATTCCTTTCTGATATGTTTTGGATGCGTGTGCCGTTGATTAATTCAACCTCTATGGTACAAAAATGGCTTATCAAAATCCTGTTTACGCAGGACTTAAATAAGCCAATATCGAGCGTATTTAATTGTTCGTGATTTTCAAGCAGAGCCTTGATTTCCGCTGTTTTCTGCGGACTGTCATTGTAAGTACAGCAATCGTATTTCAGCTCGGCAAGCCTGAAAATCTCAGCTTTCACTCTGTCAAAATCTATTTGAGCAGAATCTGTCATCCGGTTTATCTCATTCTGCTGACGGATAACATCGACAGTAGGGGAATACACGCTTATTTCGCCGCCGTACTCTAATAGGCTGGGATTTGCAATAGCAGTGTTTAAAACGGTCAGCACTGCACCTATTATCATTTGATCTGTCAGTCGATATTCATATTTAAAGCAATCGGGATTTCCGCAGTTCCAATATTCACGTCCTTTGCCGTTGGTTTTTCTGAAAAGCTTTTCTCCGCATTCAAGGCAGTATGTAACCTTTCTGATTCCCTGTAAATCATCGCATACCAGATTAAGCGTAGTAGCTTTCTGTACCCGCTTTTCATTTGCTCGCTTGAAAATATCCTCATCAATTATCTGCGGATATTTGTCAGTTCCGAGATATTTCTCATTTTCGATTATCCGCTTGACCATATTTTTGTTCCAACGGTCGGAATCCTCGGTATATCGAATGTTCTCGGACTCCATAAGCTTTGCAATTTGAAGTAAACTGCTGCCATTCAGATATTCTCTGAAAATCTCTGCAACTGCATAAACTTCTTTTGGTTCGGTCGTTATTTCGCCGTTTTTCATGCAGTAGCCGAAGGGGATTACTCTGTTTCTTGCCATTGATCTCACTCCTTTCAACCAACAAGGATACCATAAAATTCTGCGGGAATCCAGTATCAAAGGCGATAAAAAAACGCTCTGTGTTTTGGTCACAAAGCGCAATTTTTATTTGTTTAGTTAAAAAATCTCATATAATCACTTCTGCCGTAAAAAATTCGAAGTAGATTTATATTCTTCTTTTCATCATCAACTTCATATATCAGTATGTAGTTTTTAACAACAATTTTTCGGTAACCGAGTGATTTCAGAGGTTCATTACATTCGGGATACATATACGGCATATTTTTAAGATTCATAATGGAATCATCAATTTCCTTCATTAGCTCCTTTGCAGCTTTATCTGCACATAAAACATGGGATATATATTCAAAAGTGCTATCAAGATCCCTGGCAAATTCCGGAGCAAATACAAGCTTATACATATCCGTATTTGTCCCTCATTTTTTTCAGCACATCTTCTCCGTCCAAGCCTTCTCCATTGTCTATTTGCCTTTGAGCTACAAGCAGCTTGCGAAAAACCTCTGCTGCTGCCAATTCCCTTTCATAGGTCTCATTACTCATTAATACCATATCACCGTAGCCATTTTTAGTAATAAAGATTGGCTCTCCGGAACTATGGCAAAGCTCAGAAATTTCTATCGTATTCCTTAAATCCGTAATCGGTCTTATCTGTGGCATAACAACACCTCCAACTTTATTATGACATTATTATATCATAATTATGTCTGTTTGTCAATGCTTTTAGATAGACTCTTTTAACTTCAATCCGCCAATCAAGTGAAACTCCAGTTCATGTTGATTTATAACCACGATCTTCTCAACGATACTCTCAAATGCCAATTCTTCAAACTCGGTTATCGGATTATCTCGCTTTTCAAAAAAATCAATCAGCATTTCTATCTGTTCAAGCGTTTCATCCTCATCATCAGATTGTGTAAGCTTTTTCAACTCGGATTGCAGCTTATTAATTTTAGCTGTAAGCTCCGTAGTCTGCTCAATAAACTTAGCCTCGTCCAGAAATCCTTTTGTTTTCAGCCTTGCGAGTACATGGGTCTGCTCCTTAAGTTTTGCGATTTCTTTGTGAATATCCATAACATTGGTGTTTCCGCTAAATTTTTTCAGCTTTAAATCCTGTAACGACGTTTGGAGAGGTACAAGAATTTGCTTGTAATTGAATAACAGTTTGTTGTGAAGTATTATAAAACTCTGTCTAATAAACTTTTCCTCAATTCGTTTATTTGTGCATAGTTGCGCTAAATTGTCATGCCTGCGGCAAACCCAGTATATTTTATCGCCACTACATTTACGCTTATATTTTGTTCCGCAGTTGGCGCATATGATTTTTCCGCTGAATGGTGATTCTGACAATATGTTCTTATGCTTTCTACATTCTATTAGAGCTTGTGCTTTCTCAAATGTTTCTTTTGATATTATAGCTTTGTGTGTGGCTTGAATATAATATTGAATTAACTCACCTTTATTAGGGAGTTTTCTATACGGAAGTGTATTCGTGGTAAATGTTTTTTGATATTTTGAATCACCGATATACTTTTCATTGGACAAAATATATCGAATGCCGTAATAACTAAAATTATCCTTATATGATGAATACTTATTTTGACAAATCTCTGAAATCCGCTGATAACCAATACCATTCAGAAACATCTCAAAAATCTCTTTTACAATCTGAGCTTGTGTTTCGTTAATAATTAACGAGCCATTACTTAACTTGTAACCAAAGGGCGCAGAAAAAACATTTACTGTTCCTTTTTCAAATCTTTTTTGATAACTCCATTTTATGTTTTTGGAGATCGAAGTTGATTCCTCCTGCGCCAAACCTCCCATAATTGTAATCATCATTTCATCGGTCATATTGGCAGTATCGATGTTCTCTTTCTCAAAATATATCGTAATTCCAAGGGATTTCAATTCTCTTACGTTCTTCAGACAATCCCTTGTATTTCGGGCAAAGCGGCTGATTGACTTGGTGTAAATCCTGTCGATCTTACCCTTGCGGCAGTCCTTTAACATTCGCTGAAACTCGTCACGCTTGTCCTCACGGGTTCCTGTGATACCCTCGTCAGCATATATGTCGATGAGTTCCTCTGTTTCCGAATCCTCAAAAACCTGACTGTAATACCTTGTCTGAGCCATAAAGGAATTGAGCTGATCTTCGCTGTCGGAACTTACTCGGCAATATGCGGCACAACGTATCTTGACTGCTTTTTTCTTCTGCTATTGTCGGCTGTATAACCGTTACTGTCGGCATTTCCTCACCTCCGTTTTACCAACAAGGATACCACAAATCTTTTCAGAAAGGTATCACCAAACCGGACAAAATTACTTGTCCGAATTTGACATATTTTCATCTGCCTGCTTTGCCGCAGTGCAAAGACACATTGTGATTACTCCCGCTGTACCGCCTGCAAGCAATCCAATAATAAATCCTAACATTTCTTAACCCCCTTATGCTGCGTCCCTTGAAGACGGGAACTGACCGTATATATCTTCCGTATTTTTGCTGTTAAAATTCTGTTTGTCGGCTGCTTCAAGAATTTCATCAAGCTTGTCCGCAAATACTCTCGCCATAAAATCGCTGTATTCTGCTTGTCCAAATTTAGTCATCAAAATCAACTCCTATACTTATTTTCATCGCTTTTTCTACTTTTTCCATAAGTTCAAAATCAACTGAACCCACGTAACTTTTCAATCGGTATCTGTCTATCGTCCGTATCTGTTCCGCAAGCACGATTGAATCCTTGGGCAATGTTTTTGAACCTCGGATATGAATATGAGTGGGAAGATAATGCTTTTTTGCCGTCGAAAGCGGAAGAACCACGATCGTTGGGCTATGCCTGTTTCCCACATTATTCTGTACCACCAGCACAGGACGAATGCCACCTTGTTCCGAGCCGACCACGGGTTGGCATAAAGCCTTTTCTGTATCTCACGCAGCTGTGAAACGGACAAAACAGTACGTCGGTATTCCTGTCATACCACACACAGCCTTTGCATGGGTGATTATCTGAAAGCTTTATGCACGGGATTCTAACATCAATGCCGAATTTACTTGATTTTAGCTGAAAGTCAAATAGCTTCGGCGTTTCTTTTTCTTCTGATATATCATTCATACTATCAGCCTCCTGTTCTTGTGAATTTAATATGTAAATGGCGGTCTGCTATAACGCAAACCGCCGTATAACTTCGTTTTGCCTTCGTCTGATTCGTTAGTTTCAGACGATTTTCCGTGATATTTGTTCTCAACGACCGTCACGGCGGAACTCTGCAAGCTGCGGTCAGCGTAACCGCATCATGGGACTCTCACCCGCTATATCAGCCCTCACTGGGAAGTATCATTATCCTCACACGTTTCATCGCCGACTTTGGTTGCTGTCCAAAGGTCTGAACGTCATGGTTATCGCTCGCTTTTTGAGGTCGTCGCGCATGGTTCATTTGGCTGCCGAGATTTCATACCGACCGTGTGATTAACGTACCTGCAGAGTTGATATTCGGTTGTCAAGTTTCTGTCGGGAAAATTCTCCGAATTATTTTCATTGATTTTTCCCTTCACTACTTACTGGCAACGAAATTGAGATTTGTAAGGGATTTATTTTTCGTTTTCAAATAATTTCAGCGCTTTCACCAAAATACGATGTACTTTTTCGTGCATTGTTTGTCTGGTTACGCTATATTTCTTGGCAAGATCATTCTGACTTTTATTCATCCAAAAAAGCTGATAAATAATTTCACGTTCGTATGGCTTGAGCTTTTTCATGACTTTTTTGAGCTTTACCAAGTCATGCTCCAAGTCTAACTGCTCTAAGATACGCTCCTCAAGCGGAACAACTGTACTGTCCTTGAGAATCTTCTGCTCGTAATTTCCGCCGTATGTATACTGCTCCAATGAGAGGGGGATGACCTTCTTCCAGTTCCTATCCTTTTGCGTATATTCTCCGTGATCTTTCTTGGAAAAGTGATCCGAATACTGGCTTTCCTCGCATTCAAGAACGCTATCTCCAAAGCTGATAAACCAACGGTTTTCTTCTTCCTTTGCTTTGAGATACTCAGCTTCCGTAAATTCGGAATACTTCTCACTTCCGCTGTTTCTGTTGTATTCAAAATATTTTGTTTTCATCGTAATTCCTCCGTTTTGATTTTTCTTGTTTGAATCAAAACGAAGGCTTAAGGGTATTTTGCAATTTGGCATTGCCATGCCTTAAAAATAGGCATAAAAAAACTCCCATTCCGCTTTTAAAGCAGAATAGGAGTTCAAAAAAAAGAGGCAGAAATCCTGACATAGCTTTAAAAGCTACCTGTCAGGCTTCTACCTCATTCGTAATTTCTTACTAAGACTGCATACGCATATACAGCCCAAATCCCATATTCACAGATGGGTGGATGATGCTCTGTACGAGTAATTTGATATACTTATTTTATTTATATTTCTCATTTTCAATTCTCTGCGGTCAGACCTATCAGTTTACCGCATTTGTGACACTTCGTGAGATAATCACCTTGTTCGGCTGTTGTGGCTACGATCCTGTTTTTGCACCATGTGTTTTGCTTATCCGCAAGTTTTCCACCGCACAACGGACATCTCAGCGGCGGCATGGACGGCCTTTTTCCGACTTGACGGATCTGTGAATCAACTAACATTCTTCTGTCCTTTCTGTTCGCTTTTTAGAGAACATTATGAGTAAAAATATAACCGAAATTCGGTTATATCATATTGTGTGAAGCAAGGCAGATCTTCATTGCTTGCCCGGACACCTGAAACAGCTCTGCCATTTTTAAAATTTTAGCGTTAACGTTTGATCCGTGCATTGAGAAAAACGCCTTTTTTATCTGCATTTTCGGCATAAGTATCGAAGCAGCAAGAGCGTCTGCCTGCCATTCGGTTTTAGAATTGCTTTCTGTCGTTGTCTTGGCGGCGGATTCCTGCGAATTATCAAAAATCTTATGGTGCAGTATCCAATGTGAAAGCTCATGGGCAAGAGTGTACCTGTATCTGCCCATATTTTCTTCTTCAAGCAAAGCTTCGTCGATGAGTATCGTTCCGGGCTGAACCTCGATAATAGTGTACTGCTCATTTTCTTTGTCATACACAGGGACAAAGCAGTTTTCAAATACAGTCTGGCCGAGGACGTTTCCCGATTTTCTCAGTTTTACATATTCTATCGTCAGTTTGTATTCAACCTCGATGATTTCCTCTATTGGTATGGATCGGGGAGCGCCGTAAAGATACATGCCGTTTCGGTAATTTTTCAAAAGTCCGTTTGCAATGCAGTCAAGAGCGCTTTGTCTGTAGAACATTTCGTTCATGGTTTTCCCTCCCTGCTTTTTCTAAGCTTATCAATAAAATCCTGCCATTCTTCGTCCGTAGCGTCCAGATCCTTTGCAGTTCTGAGAGCGGAAACGATCACATGGTTGTCTTTCAGAAAAGCATTCAGATCTTTCGGTATCGGATTTTTTGCCGTCTGCTCCAGAGCGGCAAGGTCGTAAAACCTTTCGGATTCCTCTTTATTCAGCGCCAGCTTACTCACCATTTTTTGCATGACTTCCATACTCGGAGCCGCTTTTCTGCCTTTTTCCAGGTCGCACAGATATACGGGAGATATGTCAACCAGCTTCGCAAAGCCCCTCAGCGTTATTTCCTTATCAAGACGTTTTTGTTTCAGGTATTCGCCAAAAGTCATAAATCTTCAATCCTTTCAATCTTTGTTCTCTTTTCTGCGAACGTCTTGTATCTATTATATCGAACGTAAATTCGATTGTCAATAGCAAAAAAATGAGGTGCACAATTATGAATGCACCTCAATGATAGTTTCTCCCATTTGCACAAACTGATCTATTGCATTTTGTGGAGATTGTATACAAATTTCGCCCTGATACTGAAACAGCCACGCATAAAATGTAGGACTCAGCTCTACTTTTACCTTTACGCAGAAAAATTGACGATCGGTTCCGATTGTATCAATATTGTCTCCAAACTTATCTATAATGGCTTTCATGTGCTTATTTTTACATTTCAGTATCACGTCTGAAGACTCACCGCAGAACATTTTAAAGGTATGTGCAATAAAGTCCTTCAGCACAAAATCTTTCGGACACGGTTTGGAAGGATGGTCTGTCAGAGATATATTCGCTAATCTGTCTATCCTGAAAACCGTTATATCTCTGTGTTTTTCACAATACCCCACAAGGTAATACCTGTCGTCGTTCCACACGGCGGCATAAGGACTGACCGTATATGTATATCCATTATGTTTTAAACCCTTTTCCCTTTTTTCGTTATATTCGTAATACTGAAAACGGATCTTACGTCGCCGCGTGATCGCAGTGTTGATGATATCGGCATAATATATGCTTTTACTGTCCGCCTTATTTTCGCTCGGCTGCTGAATGAGATTTCTTATTTCTTCCTTTTGATAGTCGCTCAGAGGAGAAAACAGCTTGTCTATCAGCTGGAAGGATTTTTCTTCCGAAATAAACTGAGCTGCGTTTACTGCGTCGCACAGCATTTTTATCTCCGAAAGCTCCATGCCCCTGCTGCCCATAAAATATTTATTCTGCGTACTTTTATCGCAGATAATATCGTAGCCTGCGTTTCTGAGCTTTTCTATATCAGAGGGGATCGTGTTTCGATGAGCATATACGCCCTGCTCCGACAGTTTTTCAATAAGCTGATTTGTAGTCAGCTTATGATTTTCATCTGTTTCTTTTATCAGTATTTGCAGTAATGCCAGAAGCTTATTCATACGTCACCTTTCGGGGTTATCGTCAATATTATCCTTGATGTAGTATAATAAAACTTGACACCTAATCCTCAAAGTAATAAAATGAAAATAATGAAAACCAGGAGGATAAAATGATGTCAAAGAACAGACAGTATGACAATGATTTCAAGGTACAGGCGGTAAAGTTTGCAAAGGAGATAGGCACGGAAAAAGCAGCTAAGGAACTAAACGTGCCGTTTAATACGCTGTATGGCTGGGTTAAAAAGGCGAAGGCCGGAGGGCTTGATATCGGTCTGGGCGAGCGAAACCCTGAAGATGCACTGAATATCGCACAGGAGAATCAGCAACTAAAGAAGAAGACAAATGCGATGGAAAAAGAAATAAAACGCCTTAACGAGATGAACGAATTCTTAGAGGACGCCGCCGCTTTTTTCGCAGCGAGCCGTCAGAAGTCGGGAAAGAGCAAAGACTGAAATATATCGCAATCCGCATTGATGACGGCAGAATTACCGGTAAAATAAGCTTTTAATGTGAGACATTGGAAGTCAGCAGACAGGCTTTTTATGACTATCTTGAGTGCAAGAACAAACCTTGGAAGTATCAGAATCTTGCGGATGCCATGATGAAAATCCACGCTGAAGACGAATGCAATGCAGATTACGGCAGAGTTCGTATGTATCAGGCACTCGCTTACAGGCAGGAAATCGGGGAGTTTACGGACATTCATGTGCCTTGTGAAGGTACTGTACGCAAGGTTATGGAGGAGATAAATCTCATACATAAACCAAAACGAAAGCCTAACGGAATCACCAAAGCTGACCGCGAAGCACGCAAGTCAGACGACCTTCTCAAACGTGATTTTACGGCTGATGAGCCGCTAAAAAAATGTGTTACCGATATTACGGAAATGAAAGCAAAAGACGGAAAGCTCTATGTTTCCGCAATTTTTGACTGTTATGACCTGATGCCGAACGGACTTGCGATGGCTGATAATATGCGCGCTGAGCTTTGCTCACAAACGGTTAAAAATGCGTGCCTGTGCTATCCTGCAATCCGAGGAGCAATTATCCATTCCGACAGAGGAAGCCAGTATACCAGTTCCGAATACCGAGACACACTGCAGAAATGCGGCATTGTTCAGAGCATGAACAGTGCCGGCGGCAGATGTTCTATGCTGAATTATCCGCTGCTGCTTAGTCAAAATATTTTGAGAAAATTGTGTCAAGTGATATTGACAATTTCACCTTGATATATTGAAATTTTGCATTGATGTCGTTAACGCTATCTTCATCAAGCTCATTTTTTCGTCAGTACGCCTTGCTGTTTCATCAATAGCAGCTTTCAACCCCCGTATGGGTCACCATTCAACATTCTCGGAAACAGCGTAGATGCGTTGTTCCCGAGTTTTCTAATTACAACAAAAGGTTGATTATCGTTTCAAAAATCAACCTTTTTCTGAGATTTAATTCTGTTTGCAATCAGTTGCCAAGCCAATCATCAGCTACAGATTTCCAATCTATACTTGGGCGTTCTTCTATCCAAGATTTCCAATATGTCGGATCATCAGATTTAGGTCTGTATTCTTCTTTCAAATGATTCATATGAACCAGCACAGGTAATTCAGATGCCCAGCCTAAAAGTATTGCATTTTGAGAAGGCAATGATGGTAGTTCCCGAAGTAGTCCTCTCAAATTATCGGGGACGAGTTTATTTACTAATTCTTGATCACGATCATTACTTATTCTATGAAGCAAAAAACTATTGCATTGAGATAGAACCGTTGGAGAAAGTTCACTTGGTCTTTGAGAAGAAAGCACTAAACCCAATCCAAACTTACGACCTTCACGAGCAATTTTTTCAAAAACCTTTGAGCATAATTCAGATGCAGTTTCATTATTTGTATCGTTATATCGTTTAATAAAAGTATGAGCCTCTTCCATAACTAAAGTAATGGGCAACGTTTTTCCATTATTCACTTTTCTATATCTTTGCAAAGTTTCCAATGTCAACCGAGCAATTACAGAAGTTATGATAAAAATCAGTTCGGCAGGTAATAAGGAAAGATCGATGACTGTAATGCTGCACTCCGTTGTATTTGAAGAGCAAATATAATCATTAATCCAGTTTTCAAGTGTAATACCGTCATCTGAGGAAATAACATTTTTCAGTTTGGAATCGGAAAGCAATGTCTTTATTCTTAACAGTAAAGTTTCTGTGTATTCTGTTGTTCCCATCAGTTGTGAATTAGCCTCTAAACTACTTATAAAGTCTTCTCCATTAAATGGTTTAGGAATATCCGCATCAATCGGTAATTCTTCCATCTCGCTTCCGCCAAATGAAATATATGCTTGTCTGATCGCTTGCAAAAGAGTTTCAACCGCTGGTTTAGGATATTTAGGCCATTCTGCCTGCCCCGTTGTATTTGATTGCAGAAATGTATCAAAATCATTTTGCAGTGTTTCGATAACTTGATTTTGATCATCAGTAAAGTTTTCAGATGTGGAAATTCCCACTTTCCATGTCTCTATACTCTGTTTAAACCCTTTACTTTTTCCACCGCCCCTATATGGATTGCCTTCTGACAGTTCAATACTTATTATTCTTTGTAATATCATAAGATAATGTTTCATTTGATTTGCGGGATTCATTGAAGCTACATCTATGTTATCTCTAACTGTACGCAACGCCTGAATAAGAGTCGGACGCTGTGCTTTGGAACTTGCATTTGTAAATGATGCCCATTCGCTTGAATTCCACAACCATAGAGGTATTTTTAATTGCTCTATATTCCGGTCAGGATCTTTTTCAACACCATATACTCGAACATTACTCATATCTTTAAAAGCTGTAGAATATTCCCCATTAGGATCAAGAATAATGAATCTTGCATTTGCATTATCACTTTGTTCTTTTTTTGCAGATTCTATTGACCAACGTATAATACCAGCCGTAGAACACGATTTTCCGCTTCCAGTATTGCCAAGGATCGCAAGATGACGTCCAAATAATTTATCTGGATCTATAGATACTACTGCATTACCCGCCAAAGGACTAGTACCAATGTTAACTCTTCTATTACTACCAGATTCTACTATCGATTTCAATTGTGTCTGAGTAGGTAACAATACGGGATCTCCTACTGTCGGGTAAATTTCAATTCCACGTAAGAATTCATAGGAAGATACACCAGATTCATTAATGTTTTCCTTAAGAATGCCAAGTGGATTTAGACTCATTTTCCTCAAAGGATACGGAAGATCTATTATTCCAAAATCCTGTATACCTTGCCTTTTAGGATATTGGGATCTTTCAATGGTAATCCATTCTATCTGAGTAACTAAAAATCCACTTTCATTAGGAATTAAAGCATATCCATTTATGCGAGGAAATGGTCGTGGAAATCCTGTATTCAACGCGACATCATTTGGTGCTTCTATATCAAGTAGAACTTTAATTTCATCTGGAGATACAAAATCAACATTTCCAATCCGTAAAGAATCAGCATTTGAAAGCGGTGATGTCATCTTCCCCATCTCCTTTATCTTCTTTTATATTTGATTTAGGCAAATTGTCTACCTTTTCATCTTGAGGACAATCATATCTTTTCTTTAGTATTTCACTCATTCGAATAGTAGCCCTATCAATCGCCGGTTTAGGCAAATAATAATTTGTTAAAGCACCAATATTAGCTATATCCGAACCAATAATTAACGATATCTGGTTTTCTTTTCCCCAGTCTTTATAGTATTGCATAATTCGCCCCATAGAATCATCAAATGCCATAATAACTAAATGTGTAGATGGAATAGTTAACATATCTCTGATGACACGATTTATATGTTCATCTCCAAAGCTATAGCCATAAGTAACTAATGTGCTATTTGGTCTACAAATCGAAGCTGCAAAATCTCTAAACAACTCAACATAAGGATACTCTGACGTTTCTCTATCTTTTGAAGCGTTGGGATATATCATAATCTTTGAAGAAGTAGCCGGAAATCCTGGTGCGTTTAAAAAAGGCTTAATATCCTTTGCTCCGAATGGCAATCCAATTTTGCGTATGATATTATTTGTATTTATCCAGTCGATTGATCCATGTAGCTTTGTGTACTTAACAACACCTTCAAGATAGCGAGGTTCACCACGTATTCCCGGAGGATTGTAATGCACATCAATGTCCAAACGAGAAGAACGGAATATTGGAGAGAGAGAACCTACAAAACGATCAATTAAATGTATTCCAGCAACATCTGCACCAGCTTCAATTAACCTATCATAATTCGTGGTAAATATACTCAATCTATCTCGAGTGCCAGTTCTGCTTGCAAAGCTCATCAAAAACATTGTAAGTTTATTAAATGCTTCGGTACGCTTATCATCGTCAGCAGCTGCGATTTGGTGCTCAATAGAAGAAATATTATTGGTAAAATCATCTATTATTGTGTTTAATTCGCTTCTAAGCTCGTCGACATCGTTCGTATTTCCCATTATTTCCAAGCCACGCAAAAGCTCACACATTACTCGAATCTTATCTTCAATATTAGGCTTAGCTCCTCGACCAGCATTTATAGCACTTTCCGCAGCTTTAGCATTAATTTGTGTCGCATACTTTGAAGTCAAATTTACCTCGCCCATACCATTGTTAGCACTATCGCAGGCAGTATATTGAATTGCAGTGGTCAAACCGCTACCTATAAGCAAAGAAAGGTGTTCGGATTGAAATAAAGATGAAAGCCACGGCTCTACCCGGTTTCTTAAATCAGAAACATGAAAAATACCATCGGGACACCATTCAGCTGACGGTTTATCAGTCAGTTTAAAAGTATTATCCTCATCAGATTTTTCAAATACCATTGGCTCATTATCATCACGCACTTTAATAAAGTTTTTGCCCATTACTAACTCTCCTTATTTTGTTTTAAAACCACTATAGCTTCCAAACCCCAACATATAAACCGCCATAGCAACAGCAAGGTTTTCATCATCAATACTCTGTTTCTTAGCAAGTGCTTTAAGCTCGTCAATAACAGTATCGTGTGGAACGATAGATCCTTCAAGTTCGTCAACAGCCTTCTGAATGACCGAGGGCAGAACCATACACATCTTATAAAAAGCATCTTCCTGTCCTGTAACAAGGGCATAGAACTGATCAAGGCTCACACGGCGGATCAGCTTGTGACCGACTTTCTTTTTATCCACGGTTGTCTCCCACTTGATATTTTGCGACTTCTGAGCAATCGCTTCAACGAGGAAACAAGCACAATCATCATCGTTAAGGAGCTGATTCTGCATCTTGATAAAGGTCTTGCCGGCTGATGCGGAGTTCATCGTATTATGCTTATTCTTCATTTCAACATATACAATATGAACCACACTGCCGTCTGGCAAGGAAATACCATCGGGATTCTCAAAAATCACGTCCCAGCCGCCCTCTTTGCCGTTGTCGGGAACATGGCAGCCTGCTATGTACTGGAAGATACGCTGGTGAAAGTAGCCTATATCGTTGTTATTGGATTTATCACGCTGTCTGAAAATTTCGTTGCTTACGATCTCCTCCCAAGAGGAACGGTAGACTGTCTTATCAAATATCAGCTTGATCGGGTCAATGATGTTCTTGTTAAAGCGCTTCAAATCAAAAGAATCGAGCTTTTCACCATATTTGCCTATCGTAGCCTTAACGTGCTCTGTAAAGTCTTTCTCAGAAATAAAAGATAATGTCCACATTATTCCATACCCTCCAATGCTATTCTAATTTGCTTTGCTATATCAAATGCGAGATTAACAGGTACAGCATTGCCAACCTGCTTATATTGTGAGCCGATACCTCCACAGAATTGCCATTCATCAGGGAAACTCTGACAACGGGCATTTTCACGGATCGTAAATGGTCTTGGTTCAAGTGGGTGACAGCGATCTGTCTGCTTCTGGCTCGGAGAAGTCAGCACCGCAAGTGAAGGCTCATCAAGGCTTAACCTGCGGAGAATACCTGTTCTGCCACCTTCCATATACCAGCAGCTTTTCATATACTCCTTGGCAATATCTTCAGGAATATCTCTCCAATATCCACCTGGAGGAACAAGCTCAAAAATCTTTCGCTTATACTCAGAATATGGTGTACCTTCACTTTTCGGGCAATCAAGCAGCACATCACGAAGGACGGGCTTGTACTCGTGTGGAGTGGGGAAAGTAAACTTGATTTGATTTGTCAGATCGTTTCTGATACCGATAGTGATAAGGCGCTCACGTTTTTGAGCAACACCATAATCCCACGCATTCAGAACTTTTTTCTGAATGGTGTATCCTGTACTCTCAAAAATATCAGTAATAGTTTTGTATGTTCTGCCTTTATCGTGCGTTAGCAGACCACGAACATTCTCAAAGAGGAACATTTTAGGCTGTAACTGCTCCAAGAACTTAGCATAGTGATAGAACAGCGTTCCACGGGCATCTTCCAAGCCAAGTCTTTTTCCTGCATATGAGAAACTCTGGCATGGTGCGCCGCCTGAAAGAAGATCAAGTTCTCCACGTTTCAAGCCGAAATATTCTTGTAGATCAAGGCAGGAGATATTTGCTATATCATCATTGATAACTCGCCATTCTGGTCTGTTCCTGCGGAGCGTATCAGATGCGTCCTTATCAACCTCTACAAGACCGAGGGTATTGAACCCAGCTTTTTCAACACCAAGAGCAAGACCTCCTGCGCCTGCAAAAAGTTCAATGGTTGAGAACACCCTTGTTTTCGGCTGAGTTGTAATGTCCATAATATCACCGATATTGCAGTTCAGCACCATACATATCTTTTCAAGGCTTTCAAGGGAGACTGTTTCATTCTTCCCCATACGAGCCATAACATTGAAACTGATACCTGATGCTTCTTTCAGTTCAGTTTTATTCATTCCTTTGTCGATAAGTAATTTCCATAAGTTGTTGAAGCTTATTGCCACCATGTTTCATTCCTTCCTGTATCTTGTGATACTGGGTTACTTAATATTATAGCAGATTTATAATAACAAGTCAAGATTTCTCACGAAAATGTTAGATTTTCTTTTTCAATTCTCAAAAACATATTGACAGAATGAGCTATTTGTGCTATAATGTAGACGGTGTTGGACAGATAAAGTACTACTCTTATTTTATTCTCGGGCTTGCCCAGAAAGGAGGTAGTACTATGAAGAAATTCAATGCTGTCCTTGCTGTGGCAGAAAAGGCTGCTATGGTGGTTGATGTCATCGTTCCCGCAGTTCGTAAGGTGATCTCTATATTTGGGGAATAATCTTACCCATGCAACACTAGCAGCGCATTTTCTTCGGATTATGCGCTGTTTTCTTTTTTGTGGAGGGAATATATGAAACAGAAACAACTCATTGAAATTCTTGATGATAATATAAACAACTATATCAATAACATTGCATATGAACTTGAACAATCGCACGATTATTGGTTTGAGGATTTCGGATTCCCTATTTTCGGGGAAACGTCAAAAGAGTATCATGAACAAGTGTATTTTGAATCATATTTCGAATCATATACAAGAAAAATGATAAATAGTATTTTGAAAGAAATATGTTACTATGAGTGTGCTGATGAACTAAAATGGCCTGAATTTGAATATATTGGAATATACAATGGATATACCAATATCAAATGTGAAAAAGAATTTGGTTTTGAATTTATTGATACGGATAGAAAAATAGGATATCGCTATACAAGAGTAAAACTCGAAGAAATTGATCACTTACTAAAAAAGGAAATGTCGAAAAGATAGTGTGGGTTGAGTGGCAAAATAGAGATGATGTTATAGGCTTATCCTATGGTGATAAACCTGTTGAAGTAATCCTTCTATGGGATTTATTTAATGAGCTGTTCGATGATTTAGCTATAAATGAACTTGAAGAAATGTATAATACTTTTGTAAAAAGAATATCAGATGCGGTAGCTAAAGCAAATTCAATGATTTCACTCGTTACTTTACCTGGGTTCACTCCGTACTATATATCTAAAACCAGAAATGAAATCATATCTATAATTAGAAAAGAAATATCGTCATTATCACATTACAATGTAATGAATAACGACTATAAAAAACTTGAAAAGATATCAGCAAACTTAATAACAAATTACAAATTATCAGAATACTTCTTGAACAGACAGTACGAATTTCTTCTTATAGGTGTTTTCGATTTTGCGAAAAGTTTTTCTACTTCAGAGTATCTATATAAGTATTTCAAGAATAATCCTATGTTTGATTATACACCGATTGTAAGCAGCTATATAAAATCAATTGAACAATTGCTTAATTTTATTTGTAGTAATTATGTTTCAATGAATAATGATACAACTGATATGAGTGGTTTTACGTTAGGAAAATACATTAAATACATGAATGAGGCTGTAAATGACAATATTTTTAGGTCAGAGCTTCGTCCTGTAAAAGGCATCATTTATAGATGTTTAACAAGTTATCGAATTGAATGTAGAAACAATCTATTTCACAAAGATTATTTTAATGACTGGAATAGAGTGGAAATAATAAGAGAGAATACATATTTTTTATATGTCGCTATTCTTGGAGGCATTGATACTTCGCTTGTAAGATACGATGAAGGAATATTGAATTTGAAATATGATAGGCTTTTCAGAATTCTTGATAAACAAAGAAATAATTATTTCTTATGCGTAATTAATGGAATAGAATACTCAGGAATGAATATAGGACCTAGAAATGAAGGAATTATATATAATGAAAACGGGCTCATAAACAATGCAATAGTGTTAAAAAGATTTAATTACGATCATTATGATAATGTCAAATTGTCCCGAGATAATATGCCTTCGGAAATATGGATTACAGATTCATTTGGTACAAAGAAAGAGAGAATATGGCCTCTCAAAAACTAACATCGGCTGCACCCGAAAGTACATCCGATGAATCTTAAATTGGCTCTGCGAAAAAATCTCTGTAAATTAATCAACTGTGATAAAAACGTTAGTTGGGAGTGGCATAAAATTTGCCACTCTAATTTTTTCAGTATACAATGGATACTGTAATTTGTCAAGATACTTTTGCTATCAGCCGAGCCTGTCGGGATACATGATTTCAACCTCTCCTAGAACTCTGCCCCAGTTTCTCAGCGGCATAGTCCGTTTTCTCGTACAGAAAAATGTACAGCATCAATAAATACAATGGTATAAACCTCGTCCAGAGGACGTTTCTGCCAGTCTTCTATCTGCGGAAGGAGACGGTCTGTGATGTCTGATACCATTCCGTCGCTGACCTCAAATCAATAGATATCCTCGATGGTATCACTTATCTGGCGAGTTGTCATACCCTTTGCGTACAGCGATATTATCTTCTGCTCAATGCCGGAGATGTCCTTTTGACGCTTTTTTACCACCTTTGGCCCAAATGTTCCGTCTCAATCCTGCGGTACTTCGATTTCTGTTTCACCGAAGTTTCCGCGTATTTTCTTGGTTTTCTTACCATTTCGGTAGTCCGGATTATCAGAACGCTCATAAGCTCCATATCCGAGATGTTTGTCCATTTCGGATTCAAGCATTTCCTGTATAGTGCCGCCCATCAAATCCTTAAGGGCATCCTGAATATCCTCGGCTGTCTTGATGTCATACTCCTCAAGCAGCATTCCGATGATGTTCTTTTTTCCTTCGCTCATTGGTTCTCTTTTTCTTCTTCCCATAAAAAATCAGCCTCCTGCTCAAGCCCTGCAGCTTTCTGCACATCACCAGTGAGGACAGCAGTCTGATATTCCTTATCAGCCCGTTTCCACAGTTCCACCTGCCTGTCTATCGCATCATCGACACGCTGTTCGAGGTCATCAAGGTACTGCTCGATCTTGCCCTCATTGACGAGCCTACGAAGTCTGTCGAGATAGTGACTTGCTGAAAAAGAATGATGATTCATCACATAGTCGCCGTGGTAGGTCTAACTCTCGGTGGTTCAGGTCACAGCATCGAAATGCGTGATCGTTGCAGTGGTGATATCAAGTCTTCAAAACGGAACATTTTTCTCTTTGCGAAGATCATAACCCATCGTTGTACTCTTGAATCTACTCATTGTAAAATCATCCATTTGATATTTCAGGTCTTGTAGACATGAAAATTTGCTCTTTAATAAGACTGGAAAGTACGCTGTGATAATAAGTTCTTGTTCTTTATTATCTCGAAAAGATATGAAAAGCCAGAGTAAACAAATTTTGGTAACTTGCTTTGAAATCACATAATATCTGCATTTTCGGGACGTTTAAAAAAAGCATAAAAAACGGCTGAGGATTTTCATATCCCATAAGAGCGGAAAACGGAGAAAACTGAGCGGCACGGACAATTGCGAACATTCTCGTATGCTTGCTTTAAGTATGATGAGGAAAATCTATTATATCGGCACAGCGGCTGCCTTTTTCATTGTTATTATACATATTTTTCTCTCAAAATAGGATTTGTTCAAATTAACTTTTCCAAAAATAAATATTCAATAGTATCGCCTACTTTTATAGAATCGGTTAAAGCAATTCGGAATCCCAGCTTTTCATATTAGATTTTAAAATCTCACAGCAATGGTGCTATCAACCGCATAAATCTGCCCCTGAGCTTCACAAATGCTTTCTCTTTTTTGATGCTTTCATAGGTAACTTTCTCGCACTTTGAAAGCGTTGCCTGATAGTCCGCTTCAATGTCCGTTATGCATTTTGCTCCGTACAGATATGTGCCGCTCTCGAAATGATGATACAAGCTTCTGTAATCAAGGTTTATCGTGCCGACCACTGCTTTTTTATCATCCGAAACAAACACCTTTGCGTGGACAAATCCTGGTGTGTAAAGGTAGATTTCTACACCCGAATTGAGCAGAGTTCTGAAATAGGTCTCGGCAAGGGCATAGACCGCCTTTTTATCGGGAATGCCAGGCAAGATAAGCTTAGTGTCGATACCCCTTTCGGCGAAATATTTTAATGCCATCAGCAATCCATCGTCAAGTATCAAATAAGGAGTAATGATATGCACATATTTGTCCGCACGATTGAGAATATGCATATAGACCTTTTCACCGACCTTATCGTCGTCAAAGGGATTATCTCCGAATGACACAGCGTAACCTTTTTCATCAAGGTTTTCGGCAAGCCCCAGGTAACTATTGTAATCTGGTTCTTTCTCCCACAGCGACCACGTATTAAGGAACATCAGCGTGAGGTTATCCACTGTCTTGCCCTAAATACGAATAGCCGTGTCTTTCCAATGCCCGAATCTTTCAATATGGTTGATATACTCGTCAGCCAAATTCACACCGCCGTTATAGCCGAACTTACCGTCGATGACAAGAATTTTTCTGTGGCCACGGTAATTGTAGTGTGTTGACAAGAAAGTTCTGAGTGGAGAGAACATCTTGCACTTGATACCGAGCTTTTCGAGCCTTTGGGGGTAATTGTAAGGCAGTTGGGATATTGCACAAGTTCCATCATACATCACACGCATATCAACGCCCTGCTTTGCCTTTTCCACAAGGATATGCAGGATATTGCCCCACATATGGCCCTCGTCAACGATGAAGTATTCAAGGAAAATGAACTTCTCAGCACGCTTTAAATCATCAAGCATCGCCTCGAATTTATCCTCGCCAAGAGGATAGTAAGTCACCTTGTTTCCGCTTGTTATGGGGAAAGTGCCGCTCCTGTTGAGATAGCGCACAAGATCAACCGTTTCGGGACTGTCGGCTTCAAGCTGTTTTGTAACGGAAGTGTCCTGTATCAGCTCGTCCTTGTGTTTTTTGATAAGATCGTTATAGCTGAAACCGACCGCACGGCTGCCGATATTTGATTTTGTGTAGAGATAAAACAGCGTACCGAAAAACGATGTTGCTGAAATTATAAGTATCCAAGTCAGCTTTGCCGAGCTGTCCATGTCACTGTTGATAAGATATACTATCACACGGATTAAAAAGTCCCATACCGCCCAGTATCTTATAGATCAGTGCCGCAAAAAGCATTTCCGCTATCAAAAAACAAATTATACCCAAAAGCAGCAGCAACAGAACAATGCCTGTTCTGCTGAAAACGATACTCAGCAAACCTTTCTTATGCTTTTTCAGTAGGTTTAATTCTTCCATATCGACCTCTCTTTATGTAAACTGACTGTTATAAAGCGCTTCATATTTTCCGTGCAGAGCCATAAGCTCGTCATGGCTGCCGTGTTCCTTGATGTCCCTATTTTCCATATAAAGTATCATATCCGCATCAATAATCGTGGAAATCCTGTGTGCGATGACAAAGCTCGTTCTGCCCTTCATCAGCTTTGCCATTGCGTCCTGTATCTTCTTTTCGGTGTGGGTATCGACATTGCTTGTCGCTTCGTCAAGTATCATAATTTCAGGATCGGAAGCCATTGCTCTTGCAATGGCCAGCAGCTGCCGTTCGCCCTGTGAGATATTATCCCCCCTGAGAAAGCAACATATCATAGCCATCGGGGAGAGTTCTGATAAAACTGTCTGCACTTGCCGCCTTTGCTGCTTCATATATCTGCTTGTCGGTAATACGGTCATTACTGTACGCAAGATTATCTCTGATCTTTCCCTCAAAAAGCCATGTGTCCTGCAATACCATTCCGAAATGACTACGCAGCTCTGCCCTTGTCATGTTTTTGGTATTCACACCGTCAACAAGTATCTCGCCTGAACGCTGCCGAAGGGCATTTTCCCCGAAAACACGAAAAAGCAACCGAGAACGGCACTTACCACATAGCCTAAGTTGTTCACAAGCGTTGTCACGGGATTTATCACGCCCGAAAGTATTTCTACTTTAGCCGCCGTTTCTCGAAGGCTGCCGTTGAGTTTTGCAAACCGTTTTTTCGCACGTTCATGGTAGCCGAAAGCGGAAACTACGCTCGACCCCTTGTACATCTCCTCAATATAGCCGTTTATATTACCGATAAGATCCTGTTGTTTTGCAAAATGTTTACCGCTTGCCTTAATAACTCCGCCAACAAAAAGCAAGGAAAGCGGCACCATCGCCACAGCGATAAGCGTCAGCCATTTGCTGATAGTCAACATTTTTAACGGTTAAAATTGTTCAGTAGGTATAGACAAATTTTTCTTTTTGTGATATAATATATTTTGAAGTGTTATGTCGCATAAAGGAGAATAATTTATGTACAACGAACCTAAATCAAGAACGGTCAATAAAGCGAAACCGCCATATGAATTAAATAAATTTCCAAAATTTTTTATAGACACGCTTGGAAAAGAGTTAGTATATCTTATGGCTACTAAAGATTCTTACTCGTTGGAGGAAAATGAGTGGGAGCAGATATTTGCTAATTGTATTAATACAACATGGAAACCGTCTAACGTTGGATTAGACGATATCACACTTGGCAGTTGCTGCTAGGGCGCTAAGACGGTTATCGCATCGTCTAAAAATATACTTGATCAGAAGACAGTTAGGTTAATAAGCGGTCGTAACTCTCCGGCTTACTCCTTTAAAGAAGACAATATTCTTCATCAAGGCCCAAATTATATTGGATGTCTTGTGCTGAATATTTGGAACGAAAGGGTATCCGCCGTCAGACAAATATATAAGTTTGTTCGTACTGTGGTGTTGATAAAAGGTAAGACTTTTGATGAATTTATGGTGTTTGAAACCGATACCGTTCAATATGATTCAGAGTTATACGAATTTAAATGGAATAAGAAAAATAATTTAGAGGGACATAGCAAAGCTGATGGAAAACATTGTTTTACGTGGCAGCCGCACGGTTCGCAATTCACAATTATCGAGGAAATACTGTCTGACTACACGGCTATAAAAGTAAAAAAACCGGATAATCTTGATAAAAAACATGTGTTGGAAGCCATAGGTTATGATAAAAGTTGGATTACTTATCTTTCAAAATAATATGTGCGGTGATATTTAATGTCGGATATATTTGATAAATCTAAGCGTTCTGAAATAATGAAAAAAGTAAGATCAAAAAACAATAAGTCTACTGAATTAAAGCTAATTCAGATTTTTAAAGAAAATAATATACATGGATGGCGTCGCAATTATAAGGTCAAAGTACATTCGGATTTTGTATTTCTCAATAAAAAGATAGCTATATTTGTAGATGGATGCTTTTGGCACGGTCACAATTTTAGAAATACAAAACCGAAAGAAAATCAGGAATATTGGGATAAAAAACGAGAACGAAACATGAAGCACGACAAAGAAATTACCGAATACTTTGAAAATAGAGGATGGACGGTTATTCGTATTCGGGAGTGTGAGTTGAAGAATATAAACAGGCAAATAGTTTATGAAAAATTAAAATTGTTACAATAATTATAAACATTGTTTTCTAAATATTTTATACAGTTTTATGATTGGGTAGGTGAAGTTATAAAATGCCGGCACAAGTAATTGATTTGTTTTGCGGAGTAGGAGGGCTTACCAGAGGATTAATGGATGCTGGACTTAAAGTAATTGCAGGATTTGATATAGATGAAACATGCAGATATACATACGAGCATAACAATGGCATAGAGTATCGTTTGCAAGATATAAGAGAGGTTACTGGAGAAGAACTTTTAGAAATATATGGTGATAATGATAATATAAGAATATTGGTAGGATGTGCTCCATGTCAACCGTTTTCTCAAATGAGATTTAAATTGGGTGAGGCTAATGCCGCTGATGAAAAATACAATTTATTATTGGAATATGGACGGTTAATACAAGAAACACAGCCCACAATTATATCAATGGAAAACGTTCCACAGATTGAAGATACTAGTATTTTTACTGAATTTCTTTTAATACTGAATGAAATAGGTTACAACATGGATTATCATGTGGTATATTGTCCAGATTATGGCATTCCACAAACACGAAGAAGATTCGTTCTTGTCGGATCGCTTTTGGGTCCTATCCAAATAATCCCGCCAACACACAATCGAAACGATATTCATGTTAGAGATTATATATACAATTTACCTCCAATTGAAGCGGGTGAAACCGATCTAAACGACCCTTTACATCGTTCCGCAGGATTATCCGCTATCAATATTGAAAGGATACGATATTCCAAACCGGGTGGAACTTGGAGAGATTGGCCTGAACATTTAAGATGCAATTGTCATAAGAAAGAGAGTGGGAAAACATATTCTTCAGTTTATGGCAGAATGACATGGGATCAAATAGGACCAACTATAACAACACAATTTTACAATTATGGAACTGGAAGATATGGGCATCCTGAACAAAATAGAGCATTATCTTTAAGAGAGGGCGCCATCCTTCAAACATTTCCGCCTAATTATCAGTTTTTAGATCCTGAACATAAGAACAGCTTTAGCGATATTGCCAGACATATCGGAAATGCTGTACCAGTACGTTTGGGTGAAATCATAGGAATGTCAATTATAAATCATTTAAACGAATATGATATAGACGTATAAAGGAAGGATTTATCAATGATTCAAAAGGAATATAAGTTAAATATTAGTCCAAGAATCTTAGAACTTCTTGGTCCAAGTTTATATACAAATATTTATTACGTTATTGCTGAATTAATTGCAAATGCATATGATGCTGATGCTGAAAATGTATATATCATAATATCAAATGACTATATTGCTGTAGAAGATGATGGAGATGGTATGTCTTATAAAAATGGAGATGTTGATAAGTATTTAAACGTTGCAGCAATATCAAGATCGACAAAAGAAAATTCAACCACAAAAAATAAACAACGTCTAAAAATGGGAAGAAAGGGAGTAGGTAAATTAGCTGCTCTATCAATATCTGAAAAAGTATATGTAAAGACGGTTGCTAATGGCGAAAAATCTGGTTTTATATTATCTAGTCATATTGATGAATCTAGAAACTTGATACCTATACCAGATGAAGAAATTATTTTTGAAAGAGTCGAAAACAACGGTACAGCTATCGTAATGCAAAATCCTAAATATAAGTTTGTGAATACTCCCAAAACCATAAAGAAAAACATCATAAAGATTTTTCCAATGGTATGTGAAAATTTTAAAATACATATTATAAAAGGAAAAGAAGAAATTATCGCTGACGATTGGAACAAAGACACTATATGCGATCTTGCTGCATTAATTACAATCGGTGATGATTTCCATGCCATTGGTTCTCATTTTGTTACGCCATTTGAATCAAGAAAACAAGATTTAAAAAAGGCAATTGCAACAAAGGAATTTCCTATAACTATGATGAATAATTCACAACAAAAAAGAACATATACCGTTAAAATCAATGGTTGGATAGGAGTTTATAAGACCACTCGCGGAAGAAAAGCAGAAATTACAGATTTTCCAGATAATTTTATATCTCTTTACGCTAATAAAAAAATGGGCGAATTCAATATATTGCCAGTCGTTGGACAAAACAAATTGAATGAAGTATATGTTGTAGGTCAACTTCATATTGACATTTTTGAACTTACAGAATTACCTGACATGGCATTAAGTAATCGGCAAGGATATAAAACAGATGATCCAAGGTATCAAGTGGTTTTGGATTATGTCAGAAATGAATTATTACCAGATATACTAAATATGAGAAAACTTTATGTTGATTTAACCAAAGAGAAGAAAAAAGAGAATAAACTTAAAGAACAAAAGAAAAGAGAAGAAGATTTTAAAAAATCAGTAGATAAATTTAGGGAAAACACTTCAAGAAAAGCCGTTGATCGTATTTCGAAACAAATGGAAAATATAACAGAAAAGGATCAGGAAAAAATTAAAGGAATTTTAGATGATGAAATCAACAATAACAGTCCAGATATGGGAATAAAAAGTGTTATTGATTCTCAAAAAAAGAAAATACTAATAAGTCAAACTTATAGTGATAAGGATTTAGCTGATATAGTGTATGAAATGCTAAAATTTAATGGCGTTCCGGGAGAAGATATTATTTATACTAATTGTGACGATGAAGTTTCACGTATTCCTGAAGAATCTGGAATATATGATTATTTACGTGATTTTTTTGTGGAAAGCTATTCAACACAAAAAATTTATGTTTTATTTGTAACCAGTCATAACAGTAAAGTATCTTGGGGAGCACTAACCGAAGTCGGAGCTGCTTGGATAACACAAGTAGATCATAAAGTATTCAATATACATGATTTTAGACCAGAACATCCTCTTGACGATGAAAAACAATGGCATACAAGTTTTAGGGATCCAGATGGAAATTTATACATGTCATCGCTGAGCGCAGATATATTTTGCCAAAAAATCGAATTTGTTTGCAACCAATTAGGATATGCATTTAATTCTAGAGTTAGAAATAGGCAAAAATTAGACTCTCTTGTTATGGTGAAGAAATAAAAATTATCGGCTCTGCGAAAAAATCTCTGTAAATTAATCAACTGTGATAAAAAAGTTAGTTGGGAGTGGCATGAAAAATTTGCCGCTCCGATTTTTTACAGTATACAATGGATACTGTATTTTGTCAAGGTTCTTTTTGAAAATCAGCCGAGCCTGTCGGGGTACATGATTTCAAGCTCTCCCAGAACTCTGCCCCAGTTTCTCAGCGGCATAGTCCATTTTTTCGCTATTTCATGAGTTGCAAGATACAGTGCCTTCAGGAGCGCCGTATCGCTCGGAAATACGCTCCTCTGCTTGTTCAGACGGCGGTATCCGCTGTTAAGGCTTTCGATGGCGTTGGTGGTGTAAATGACCTTTCTCACATCAGCGGAAAACTTGAAGATCGGTGAGATCACATCCCAGTTTTTGTACCAGCT
>PPYF01024643.1_pt1 | contig 113473 bp, 129 predicted proteins | sample 1559871 | NCBI WGS metagenome assembly PPYF01 (sample SAMN08240021, study PRJNA423297) | Human gut metagenome, whole genome shotgun sequencing project.
GGCAATTGTCAATATTGCGGTTTATATTATGACGCGGATGAAATATGAGCAGCAGATGAGCATGATGGAATTGATCGTACTTGTGATTGATACCGGAAAGCGGCTTACAAAAGAAAAATGTGCCGACCCTGTACAGAAAGAACTGGAAGAGAAGTTAAAAGAACTGGGAAAACTGGATAAGCTGATCGGAAAGATGTCTGCTATGAGGCGAAACAGCTATTCCAGCGATCAGGGGGTGTTTCTGGATTACCTGTTCGGGATTACACTCTGGCAGCTTATATCTTATGAAAAGAGTGTGAAATGGCTGGAGAACAAACGAGAGAGTTATCTGCAGCTGTTTGAAGAAATCGGGCGCCTGGATGCGGCAATCAGTATTGCATCTTTTCGGAAAAGTCTTCCGTTTTATACTGAGCCGGAGTTTCATTCTGAAAGATCTGTACACATGGAAGAGATGTATCATCCTCTGATCGAAGAACCGGTGAGCAATTCCATGGACTGGAGTCGAAACTGTATTATCACCGGCAGCAATGCATCCGGAAAATCGACATGGATCAAGGCAGTGGCGATCAATCTCATTCTTGCCCAGACAATCTGTACCTGCACGGCAAAGCGGTTTCAGATGCATCCGGGACAGATTATGACTTCCATGGCAGTGAGGGACGACATCATGAAGGGGGAGAGTTATTTTCTGAAAGAAATGAAATATCTAAGAAGAATGCTGGAGCGCTTTTCAGAAGAGAAGCTGACGATCTGCATTATTGATGAGATCCTGAAAGGAACTAACACGAAAGAGCGAATTGCAGCATCCAAAGCGATTCTGGATTATATGCAGAGACAGAATTGTCTTGTGATGGTTGCGTCCCATGATTATGAATTGACAGTATTGCTGGAAGGTACTTATGAAAACTATCATTTTACAGAGCGGATCGGAGAGGATGATATTTATTTTGATTACAGGCTGTATCCGGGAGCTGTGACATCTGGCAATGCAATCAAGCTGTTGAAATTCATGAAATTCCCGGAAGAGATTGTGACAGAAGCAAAGCAACAGGTTACAATGGGATTAGCAGATTTGCAGTAAAAATGCATAGAAAATAGAAAAAATATATATAAATCTAACAACAATAATAAAGAAAGTGTTAAAATTTTGTAAAAAATGAATTGACACCCGGCATGATATAACGTATAGTTGACTTGTGTACATAATTCTGTGTCAAAAAGAGAAGGTAGTGTCAACTGAGTTATGAAAAACTGAGCGATAAGAAAAAGGCTCAGATGAACCTTGAAAATTGCAGATATGTTAGTTTGAGGTAAGTTTACGCCACCCTTGACAGCACGCAAAAGAACTGCTGTAGATAAATCACCGACGGCGAAGAACTCAAGAACAGTTAGAACTTCTTCCGTCGAATACAGCAGTGTAGCAGTTCTTTTGCGTGCCATCAAGGGCAAGCCGAAAGCGTTGCTTTCGATGGCTGGATATATTACCTCAGGCTCGGAATCTAAGAACAATTAGAACTTTCAGTTTGAAGGTTTAAGATGGTCTGTTGTCCTAAGAAAATGAGCAGTTGCCATTTACCTGGCATATTATCAGCGCCATTTAGCATATCAGCTTTGTTGAGTACCTGATAATGATTGTGCTTGTGTGGGCGCAGAAAATTATAGTAAGCAACCCATAAGGCTAAATCGTAATTGGCACCTTCATAATTATCAAAACCATTGGTAGTTCGGTAGGAAGCTTTGTAGGTGCGATTGAGACGTTCGATCATCTGTTTATAAGGACGAAATTCTTTTGAAACTTCGTCATCATTGGTTAAACCGATAACCTGTGTGATGGTAAATTTAAAATCATCTTTAAATTTTTTAGCAAACTCCATGGCAGCTAGTGGATATGCACTATATCCATCTGCAATGAATTTAAATTTTTTCGGTAGTTCTGTGAGATGTCGAAAAGCCATTCTCATTGCAAGGATACAGGGACCGACACTTCGATTGTCTGAGACCTGGTATCCGATGATAGAACGACTTGCAGCATCCATGATAAACCAGATATAAGCTTTGATTCCTCTTACTTTGATATAGGTTTCATCAGCGGTAAAAACATCTCCTGTTTTATAGTCATAATGATCAACAAAGGGCTTAATGCAAACAGCCGCAGTTTTGCAATAGTTAGCAATCTGCTGATGGGAGATGCTGATGTTGTAAAGGTCTTTTAGTGCTTGGGATGTTTTTCTTAGAGATAATCCAAGGTTGATATGTAGGGTCAGGCAAAGAGACATGACGTGTGCGTTGTGTTTGGAAAATTTTAAGGATGAAGCATTCTTAGGTAGTGAATTTAAATCCATGGTAAAGAAATCTACAGTGAATTCACGGTAGATGTAATGGAGTTTATATTTATTTTTGCCATAGTCCTCTTTTAGATCCTTCTTCTCAACTTTTTTGAGATTGTGCAGATAATAAGGACATTTCGGATTTACACATTTATGTATACGAAAGAACTTGCGATCTTTTTTAGCTACAAGGGTCTTACCACAGTGAGGGCAGATGAAACGAACAGGTGCAGAAGCTACTTCACCTGAGATGAAAGTCTGACCACAAACTTTACACTGGTATTGTCCGTTTCCACCATTGTTGTCATAGATGAAATGGTGTGGAGCACCGCATAAGGGGCAGATGGTATCTTCAGGAATGGATTTTCCATTGCGTCGTTGCACTGGTTTGAGTGATTTGTGATACTTCCATGTATAGTATTCTAGAAGGAATTGCCAGTCCTGTTTGACAAAGGTTTTAATGACCGGAAGTTCATCAACTTTGAATTTTTGATATTTGGGAGAATGAGAATCATCGAAAGCCCACTGTTTAAGAGGGATATATCTGCAGATAAAATTTAAAAGCCAGCAGATTTGTTGGTGTTGGTATTGAATAAAAGAAAGTAAGTATTGTATAATGTCCATGAGCATTGGCTCCTTTCGGGGATGTTGGTTTGGCGATTGACATTATACCAAAAAAGGGAGGTCAATGCTCTTTTTATTGCAGATTTCCCTAAAAATCAAGGTTTTTAATAGATTTAAACAATAAAAAATGGGTAGTTTTTGACACTACCAAATAAAAAAGGGAGGGAAAATTTATGAATCTTGACAAAATTTTTCACTTGAAAGAAAACAACACAAATGTCAAAACCGAGATTCTTGCGGGTGTCACAACATTTATGACAATGGCCTATATTCTGGCTGTAAACCCGAATATTCTGGCAGAGGCAGGAATGGATCACGGAGCGGTCTTCACAGCGACAGCTCTGGCAGCGTTCATCGGTACGTTATGTATGGCAATCTTTGCAAACTATCCGTTTGCACTGGCGCCGGGAATGGGACTGAATGCGTACTTTGCATACACGGTTGTACTCCAGATGGGGTATTCCTGGAAGGTCGCGCTGGCAGCAGTACTGGTAGAGGGTATTATCTTTATTCTGTTATCACTGCTGAGTGTGCGCGAGGCAATCTTTGATGCAATCCCGTATAATCTGAAAAAGGCGGTGTCGGTCGGAATCGGCCTGTTTATCGCATTTATCGGATTGCAAAATGCGAAGGTTGTGATCGGAGGCTCTACGCTTTTAAGTCTGTTCTCTTTAGATGGATACAATAAGAATCTGGCTGCGGCAGCAGGGGGCAAAGATTTCGTAGCGGCAAGCATGAATGATGTGGGAATCACAGTGCTGCTGGCAATCATCGGAATTATCATTACCGGAATCATGGTAGTCAAAAATGTAAAAGGAAATATTTTATGGGGAATTCTGATTACATGGGTATTAGGAATTATCTGTCAGTTTGCCGGACTGTATGTTCCGAATCCGGAGCTTGGATTTTATTCACTGCTTCCTGATTTCAGTGCAGGAATCAGCATTCCAAGTCTTTCTCCGATCTTTGCAAAATTCAGTTTAGAAGGCGTGCCGATTCTGGAATTTGTTGTGATCGTATTTGCATTCTTGTTTGTAGATTTGTTTGATACACTGGGAACTTTGATCGGAGTTTCTTCTAAGGCAAATATGCTGGATAAAGACGGAAAGCTTCCAAGGATCAAAGGAGCGCTCATGGCGGATGCAGTTGGAACAACAGCAGGAGCAGTACTCGGAACCTCTACAACAACGACGTTTGTAGAAAGCTCTTCCGGTGTTGCAGAAGGAGGACGTACAGGATTGACTGCAGTAACGACTGCTGTTTTATTTGGTCTGTCCTTGTTCTTGTCACCGATCTTTCTGGCAATTCCATCCTTCGCCACAGCGCCGGCGCTTGTGATTGTAGGATTTTACATGCTGAGTGCAGTGACAGATATTAATTTTGCAGATGCAGCCGAGGGAATCCCGGCATTTATCTGTATCGCAGCAATGCCGTTTTTCTATAGCATTTCTGAAGGAATCTCTATGGGAGTTCTCTCCTATGTATTCCTGAATCTGCTGACAGGAAAAGCGAAAAAGATCAGTCCGGTTATGTATGTACTGGCAGTCTTGTTTGTATTGAAATATCTGTTGATTTAGCATCAGAGAGAATTTTAAATGTCCGAATAACCTTGTTGAAAGGTTGTCCGGACATTTTATTTTCGGATCATATAATATGTTTGATGGTTCTGGCGGATTTCAGATATCAGATGCTGCCGGAGCATATAAGGCAGCAGAGAATCTAAAAATTGTTTTGGATCGGTGACCTGGATACGTTCACTGGAAAATGGCTGTTTTGCGTACAGATCTTTGACTGCTTCTTCTAATTCCTGACGTGACAGTTGTTTTTGTTTTTTCAGAGCTTTCTGAATTCTGGAGACACCCTTTGAAAAGAGCAGGTTGGATAAGTCCTGCTGCTGTCTCTGACTGCGCCAGAGTCCCCAGCCGTAAATAAGAGCGGTGGCAGCGGCGAATAACAGAACAAAGGGAATATATTGAAGAAAAGACATATCAATAAACCTCCTTTAGCTCGATCAGATGATGATCCTTTAAAATCTCCAGAAACCGGATCAGACGGGCAAGTGGTTTTTCCATTTTTGGAAACTGTGACTGCAGATCCAGTGAGAGCTGATGTACGGTTTTCTGATCATTGATTGACTGCCAGAGAAAGCTGCCGTAGTCATCCAGCTTGATCGCGCTTACCTTTGGACGTTTGAAAAAGCGCTGTGCGATCCGGTGATAAAATCCTCTCCATTCGATCATGACCGTAACCTGACCTTTGTCGTTTGTTTCATACTCGATCTCAGGATTTTTGACGACAATAAAATCCATATAATTCTGATTTGAAATCTTCTTTTTCTTTGACATAATGTCTCCTTTTTAAAATAATAAAGAATAAGTACAGCCTGTCTTTCGACAGGCCGTATCTTCTGTTTTCTGCTGTTTCAGTGAATGGAATAAAAATTATTCGCTTTTCTTTCCGCCTTTGATACATACTCTTGCGAGATATAATAAAAGCAGGATAAATACAATTAAGCTTCCGATTTCTCCGATTGAGAATTTTTTGGAGAGATCGATGATCTTATCTAATTTTGCAACGGCAAAGATTGCGAGGATGACACCCATCAATCCTTCTCCGGCGATCAGACCGGATGTGAAGAGGATTCCGTGATCCACGCTTGCCTTTTTCTCTTTTTCAGAGACGTTTCGTTTGTCCATGAACAGACGGACAAGTCCACCGGCCATAATTCCGGCATTTAAGCTGAATGGAAGATACATACCGACTGCAAACGGCATTACCGGAACTTTCAGGATTTCCATGACGATTGCTACACAGACACCAATCAGGATCAGTGACCATGGAAGTTCTGCGCTCATGATACCTTCTACCAGCATTTTCATCATTGTTGCCTGTGGAGCAGGGATCGCTTCAGATCCATATCCCCATGCATTGTCCAGAAGCTGCAATACAAATCCGATCGCAGCAGCAGAAACAACGACACCGATCATCTCACCGATCTGCTGTTTTTTCGGAGTTGCACCGACAATAAATCCGGTCTTCAAATCCTGTGAACAGTCTCCGGCAATCGCTGCGATGACACAGATAATACCACCAATTGCGATGGCACCAGTCATACCTTTCACTCCGGTTGTACCGGTAGCTTTCAGAAGTAATGTGGCGATCAGAAGTGTTGCGATCGCCATACCGGATACCGGGTTGTTGGAAGATCCGATGAGTCCTACCATACGGGAAGAAACGGTTGCAAAGAAGAATCCAAATACAATAACGATCAGAGCGCCGATTGGATTAACCGGGAATGCCGGCACCAGCCAGATGGCAATTCCGATCACCAGGATCATAACAAGTAAGAATGGCATCGGAATGTCCTGCTCTGTACGCAGTGCTGAAGCACTGCTTTTCTTTTTCATACTCTGCATTGCCTGTTTAAAGGTCTTCGCAATGAGCGGAAGGCTCTTGATCAGACTGATCACACCACCGGTTGCAACAGCACCTGCACCGATATATTTGATGTAAGTTCCCCAGAGATCACTTGGAGCCATCTGGGCAATCGGATCGGTCCCAGGGAAAATTGCCTGTGCATCTGCACCGAACAGTGCGATGGCAGGCATCAGTACAAACCAGCTCAATGTACTTCCGGCCAGCATATAGCTGGAAATCTTCGGTCCGCAGATGTAACCGACACCTGCCAGTGCAGGGAGTACCTGGACTCCAACGGAAGAACCGGCATAGGCTTTGATGTCATATCCAATCTCACTTGGGAAGACTTTCAGTCCGTCTGCGATAAATTTGTAAGCGGCAGCGATTCCCAGACCGGAGAATACCGTACCTGCTTTGCTTCCGCCTTCTTCACCTGCGAGAAGAACTTCTGCACAGGCAGTACCTTCCGGAAACGGAAGTGTGCCGTGTTCTTCTACGATCAGTGCCTGACGCAGAGGAACCATAAAAGCAACACCGAGAAGACCACCTACTAATGCAACAAGAAAGATTGTGATCATACTCGGAGAATCGATCGTTCCTTCTTTTGCCCACAGGAACAGGGCAGGGAGCGTAAAGATTGCTCCGGCTGCAACGGATTCACCGGCAGAACCGATCGTCTGGACAAGGTTGTTTTCCAGAATGGAGTCTCTGCGAAGGATGACGCGGATGATTCCCATAGAAATAACCGCCGCCGGAATAGAGGCGGAGATCGTCATACCGACACGCAGACCCAGATATGCATTCGCCGCACCGAAAACGATGGCGAGCAGAATACCAATCAGGAGAGAGGTTACCGTGAACTCCGGTACGACACGGTCGGCCGGGATATACGGCTTGAAATTATTTTTGTTATCAGACATGTATAAATTTTTCCTTTCTTTTCTCAAAATCTCTTTCCCAATCCATCTGAAATTACAGCAAAATCTATTATATCAGAGCATCCCTGCATTCCCCAGAGAACGCGGGGATGTCATAATATCAAAAATAAGGATATGTTACTGGTTACAGTAACAAGTCTATGCAAGTTTTTTTAAGACATCTGTCAAGAGCTCATAGAACCGTTCGAAAGAATCCAGCGGCAGATGTTCATCCGGTGTGTGGCATCCGCGGATCGTAGGGCCGACTGCAATGGCATCCAGTCCAGGGATCGCATCAGAGAAAAGTCCACATTCCAGACCTGCATGGATGGCTTCGATCTTCAGATCATCGTGGAACAGTTCTTTGTAGCTTTGCACAAAAACATCGCGGATCGGAGAAACTTCTGCAAAACTCCAGCCCGGATACTCGCCGTGCATGCTGACTTCGAAACCGAAGGTTTCTGCCAGAAGGCAGAGCTTTTCTTTGAGTGCGCTCATCAGTGTGGCAACAGAAGAACGTGGTGCAAATACAAGGGATGCACTTGTCTCATCAGTTGCTGCAATTCCGAGATTTAACGAAGTGACTGTAAAACCGTCCAGGTTCATGTTGCGGAATTGTACCCCGTTTGGCGCAAGACACATTGCCGTGATAAAGGCTTTTCCATCCTCGGCAGAGATCACATCTGCAGTTCCGTTTTCTGTGCTTACAAGGAACTGAAATGCCGGCTCATACGGACAGATCTCGGATGAAAAGTCAGCAGAGAGTGCCAAAGCCAGATTTTCCGCATTTTTTGCAGCTGCTTCATCAGAATAGAACAGAGTTGCGGAGGTTTCACGAGGGATGGCATTGTCCTTTGTACCGCCGTTAAAATCAACTAAAAGGGCATCGGTATTGTGGAACAGATGATTGATCATACGAGCCATCAACAGATTGGCATTCTGATGTTCTTTGTTGATATCTGTTCCGGAATGTCCGCCCAGAAGTCCGGTCGCCTCCAGATGGAGCAGCATCCCTTCTTTTTTACTGCGGGTGATTGGACGGGTGAGAGCGAAACGAAGTCCTCCTGCACAGCTGACTGTGGCAACTCCCTCGTCCTCGGAATCCAGATTGATCATGGTACGAGCGGAAAGAAGGGATTTATCCAGTGCTTCTGCTCCGTTCAATCCGATCTCTTCCTGTGTAGTGAACACACATTCCAGTGCCGGATGTGTCAGTGTATCGTCATCTAGGATCGCAAGCATGCATGCAACGGCAGCTCCGTTGTCCCCGCCAAGGGTAGTGCCGTTTGCGGAGAGTACGCCGTCTTTTATGATCAGATCCAGAGGGTCTGTTGTAAAATCATGTGCAACGCCTGCGAGTTTTTCACATACCATGTCCGTATGCCCCTGCAGCATAACGGCCGGTTTTTCTTTGGCCCCTGCGCTTGCCGGCTTTTTGATGATCACATTGAAAAGTGCATCCCGGTGATACCACAGATTTCGTTCTTCGGCAAATGCCACGAGATAGTCACTGATTGCTTTCTCGTTGGCAGAGCCACGAGGAATGGCACTGATGTCTTCGAAAAAGTGAAATAATTTTTCTGGTTTGTATCCTGTGATTTTATAATTCATAGATCATACCTCTTTTCTAATATAAATATCATTCATTCTATTCTAGCATTTTTAGCGTGGTAAAGCAAGAAAATCTTAGAAAATGAAAGTGGTTCAGCGGAAAATCAAAAAAGCCGGGAAAGACAGGAAACGAATAGGAAGAGGAGGTTCTGCATACATTTTGGATAAGAGGCGTATAACGGCAGTGCAGAATATGAAAAGAGAAGCAGAAAAAGAAAAGTTAAGAGAACGGTTTGCGGCGGCTGCAAATATGCCAAAGGATGTGGTGTTAGGGGCATCTGTCGTGACTGTGATCGGAAACGGGGAAATCAGTATTGAAAATTACCGCGGAATTTTAGAATATACAGGAGAGCTGATCCGGGTACAGACGAAAAAAGGGCAGATCCAGGTACACGGAAAGGGACTGCAGATTGAGTACTATCTGAATGATGAGATGAAAATAACAGGGAAGATCCATACCCTTGAATATGAAATGTGAGGTAAACAGCAATGCAGAGAATCCTGCGTTTTTTGAGAGGATATGTAAAAATCAGAATAAAGGGATACTCCCCGGAGCGTTTTTTAAATCTGTGCAGTCATCATCAGATCGATATCTGGGGACTTCAGCCCTGTAAAAATTCTTATGAGATGTATGTAAAGCTGAAGGATTTTCGGAAAATCCGTCCGATCGTGAGAAAAACGCGCACGAAGGTCATTTTAGTGGAACGCTTCGGCATGCCGTTTTTTATCACAAGGTGTCGGAGCAGAACATGGTTTCTCGCAGGAGCTGTGCTTTGTATGCTCCTGTTGATGTTCTACACTTCGTTTATCTGGGATATCCATTTTGAAGGAAATGAAAAATGGACGGATGAAGTACTGCTTCAATTTCTGGAGCAGGAGAAGATCACACCTGCCATGCCAAAAGGGAAGGTAGACTGCGCGGATATCGTGCGGAAGATTCGGCAGAAATATGATGATATTGTGTGGGTCTCAGCCTCCATCGATGGAAGCAGGCTGAAAATACAAATCAAGGAGAATGAAGATACGTTTCAGGAGGTGCAAAAGGAAGAAAAACCCTGTGATCTGATTGCAGAACAGGACGGGGTGATCACAAAGATGGTGACACGTTCCGGAGTTCCCATGGTGCATGTCGGGGATCAGGTGAAAAAGGGGGATATCCTTGTGTCAGGCAGAATCGAGGTGTGCAATGATGCAAAAGAGGTGGTAGAATATCAGTATGAGCAGGCAGATGCGGATATTAGGGCAGACACGCAGACAGAATATGAGGATGAAATCAGCACATACTATGAAGAAAAGAGGTATCAAAACCAAAAACGGATGCAGGTTTTTGTGGAATTTAAAAACTGGGAATGTCATCTTGGAAGTGTGAAAAATTCTTTCCCGAAAAGTGAACAATATGTGATGAAACGTCAGGTGACCCTGGGAGAAAATTTTCATCTTCCACTATTTTATGGGGTAAAAGTTGCAAAATCATACCAGATAAAAGAAAAAAGATATACAAATGAAGAAATTCAAAAGAAATTGAGCGAAAACTTCAAACAATTTTCAAAGGAATTGAAGGAAAAAGGTATTCAAATACAGGAAAATAGTGTTAAAATACACATAGGCAAAAAATCTGCGGTTGCAAAAGGGAGCTTATACCTGAATGAAGACATTGCAAAAAAAGCAGATACAGAAATATTAGAGATTGAAAGGAATAAGAAGGATGAGTCTTTCAGAACTGATGATTGATATACCGGCGGAGCACGAGAGAAATGTGTTCGGGCAGTTTGATGCGTATGCAAAAAAGCTGGAGCGGACGTTTCATGTGACACTGATCGCCAGAGAAGGCAAAGTGAAGATATTAGGTGAAGATAAAAATGCAGAGAAGGCAAGGCGGGTATTGGATCAGCTTGCTGCTCTGTCAAAAAGAGGAAATGAGATTACGGAACAGAATGTAGATTATGCCATGTCACTGGTCTATGAGGATCAGGAGGAGGCGATGGTGGAGATGGATCGGGAACTGATCTGTCACACACTGCAGGGAAAACCGATCAAACCGAAGACGCTGGGACAGAAGCGTTATGTAGATGCCATTCGGGAAGGAATGATCACGTTTGGGCTGGGACCTGCGGGAACCGGAAAGACCTATCTTGCCATGGCTATGGCGATCACAGCGTTTCAGAGAAATGAAGTGAGCCGTATTATTCTTACCAGGCCTGCGATAGAGGCAGGAGAAAAGCTGGGATTTCTTCCGGGAGATCTTCAGAGCAAGATCGATCCCTATCTGCGTCCTCTTTATGATGCATTGTATCAGATCATGGGAGCGGAAAGTTTTGCAAAAAATTCAGAAAAAGGTCTGATCGAGGTTGCACCTCTTGCTTATATGAGAGGAAGAACACTGGACAATGCGTTTATCATTCTGGATGAGGCACAGAATACGACGCCGGCACAGATGAAAATGTTTCTGACAAGAATCGGATTTGGTTCCAAAGTCGTGATCACCGGAGATGCCACCCAAAAGGACCTTCCGGCAGGAACGGTTTCCGGTCTGGATGTAGCAGTCAAGGTGGTAAAAAATCTGGAGGGGATCAGCATCTGCACACTGACGAGCAAGGATGTGGTGCGGCACCCGCTTGTACAGAAGATCGTAAAGGCATATGAAGAGTATGAAAAGAAGAGCACCCGTACAAAGGGCGGTACAAAAAGGAGAAAATCATGAGTTTGTGTTTAGAAGAAGAAGGAGAAATCACACTTCCGTTTGAAACGAAAGAAGTGGCAGATCTGGTGGTGGAAGCCGCATTGGAATATGAGGGATGTCCTTATGAAGCAGAGATCAATCTGCTGCTGACCACAGACGATGAGATCCACCGGATGAACGAGGAGTTTCGTCAGATCGACCGGGCAACGGATGTTTTGTCGTTTCCGATGCTGGAATATGAGACTCCGGGAGATTTCTCGTTTGTGGAAGAGGAGGCCGAAGCATTTAATCCGGAATCTGGAGAACTGATGCTTGGTGACATTGTTATTTCCAAGGAGAAGGTACTTGCACAGGCAGAGGCCTATGGACACTCACCGAAACGGGAATTTGCATTTCTGATCGCACACAGTATGCTTCATTTGTTCGGATATGACCATATGGAAGAAGAGGAGCGTCTGGTCATGGAAGAAAGGCAGCGTGAGATCATGGAAAAAGTCCGGATTTTAAGGGCGTGACGGAGGAGACGGATGGCAGATATACAGAAGAACAAAAGAAGAAAAAAACAGTCGAAAGAGAATGAATTTTTGATACAGGGAGCAATCCTTGCAGCGGCGGCAGTGATTGTAAAGATCATCGGGGCATTGTACCGGATTCCGCTGACCAATATTATCGGAGATGAGGGAAATGGATTTCTCGGATATGCATATGAGATTTATGCGATGGCACTAATGCTGTCCTCCTTCAGTCTTCCGATCGCGGTATCCAAGCTGGTCTCCACAAAGATGGCGATGCACCAGCCAAGAAACGCATTTCGTATTTTTAAATGTGCAATGATGTTTGCGGTTTCCGTGGGGGCAGTTGTGGCACTGGCAATCTTTCTGGGGGCGGATATGATCTCCAGACATCTGATGGAATCGCCGCTTAGTGTCTATACACTCAAGGTGCTGGCTCCGGCGCTGTTTATCGTGGCAGTGCTCGGTGTAATGCGCGGATATTTTCAGGGAATGGGAACTATGGTTCCGACTGCGATCTCCCAGGTTTTGGAGCAGATCATCAATGCAACAGTCAATATCGTAGGAGCCAGCATCATGATCAAAGTGGGGATGGCAGCTGCGAAAAAGCAGGACAATCCTTTGCTTGAACCGGCCTATGGGGCAGCAGGAGGAACGGCGGGAACGGCTACGGGAGCACTGGTCGCACTGTTGTTTTTGATGTTTGTGTTTGTACTGTTTCAAAAAGTGATGATGCGGCAGATGAGAAGAGACCGCACGAAACATCAGGATGGATATGGGCAGATTTTGAAGGTTCTTCTTCTGACGATCGCTCCGATCCTGTTCAGTACAGCAATCTATAATATCAATCAGATTATTGACCTGACCTTGTTTGCAAAGATCATGGCAGCACAGGGGGTCACCTTGAAAGAATATATCATTCCACAGGGGATTTACACAGGAAAGTACAATACGTTGATCAACATCCCGCTTGCGATGGCGAACGGACTTGCAGCATCTGTTATTCCGGCACTGACAGCGGCAGTTGCCTCCAGAAACCGGACGCAGATGCAGAATAAGATCAATCAGACGATCCGTCTCACCATGCTGATCGCGATTCCTTGTTTTGTGGGATTTGTGGTACTGGCATCGCCGATCATGCAGTTCCTTTACGGAGATTCCAGAACGGAACCTGCACTGATGCTGGCATCCGGGGCGATCACAGTTGTGCTGTACAGTTCCTCAACAGTTACAAACTCGATTCTGCAGGGACTGGACCGGCTGACTGCACCGGCAAAGAATGCGTTGATTTCACTGGGAATCCATCTTGTGGCAGTCCTTTTGATGCTGGTTGTTTTCAAATGGGGGATTTATTCTCTCGTATTCAGTAATGTAATCTTCAGTCTTTGTATGTGTGTACTGAATATGAAAGATGTATATAAGGCAAGTGGATTCAGACAGGATTTCAAGACATGTTATATCAAGCCGTTTCTGGCAGCTTTGATCATGGGAGTGGCGGCATTTGTGTCCAATAAGCTTCTTAGTGCCCTGATGCCGGGAAGATTTCTGGCAAATGGACTTTCTATCATCATTGCCATGCTGGTGTACGCAGTGGCGGTGATCCGGGTAGGAACGCTTTCCGAGTCAGATATGCTGGCACTTCCAATGGGCGGACGAATCTTAAGAGTCTGCAAACGTTTTAAGATTTTCCCACAGGAGAGAGACTTTGACGATGATGATGACATTGAATATCTGGATTGACAAAATCAAGTGAACTGAATAAAAACGGTATAAAGAGCCAATACTGTATGAAAAAAGGAGTCGGACTTTTATGAAGAAGAAATACTGTATTGGCTTTTTTGTGGCCTTTTTTGTGTTTGTCAGTCTGCTCGGGATCGGATATCAGGTGAGTTACCAGTATGTGATGGACAGGCAGGTGGCGCGGCAGCAGGATAAACAGCGAAGAAGTGTTGCTGTGAAAGGAGAAGCAGAAAAAAATGAAGGATATTATCTGGCCGAACTGCATGGCTATGTGGTCGTCTATCTGTCTGATCAATCTACAATTTATGAATTTACAGACATTCCGTTTGAAGAACTGCCGAAAGAAGTGCAGACAAGCGTAAAGCAAAAAAAATATGTTGAAACAGAGGAGGAACTTTACGCATTTCTGGAAAATTATTCCAGCTAAAAACAGCGGGGTAGACGAAAATCGAGAAATAGTGTAAGATGGAGAAAGAATTTTTGGGAAAGGATAAGATTATGGACGAACAAAAGGTAAAAAGAATCAATGAACTGTATAGAAAATCAAAAGCAGAAGGACTGACTGATGCGGAAAAGAAAGAACAAAAGATTCTCAGACAAATTCTGGTAAGTGCGTGGAGAGCGGGAAAAAGAACCGCAGTGCCTAAAGTGACCGGAAAACGGGAGATGAAGTTTTACTACATAGAATCGTTGAATGATCTGGAAACAGGAGCATTTGGGATTTTGGAGCCGAAAGAAGAGAAAAAAGGGGCAGACTGCTGCCTGGAAAAATCGGATCTCTTGATGCTTGTTCCCGGCGTTTCGTTCGATCCGGCGGGAAGAAGGATCGGATATGGAGGAGGATTTTACGACACGTATCTTCAGAAAATGGAAGGATGCCATACGTTTGGACTTGCGTTTGAGGTGCAGATGGCAGATCAGATTCCTGCTGAGGCACATGACATTCGGATGGAATATGTGATGACAGAAAAGAGGTGCTGGAAATGCTGACAGGATTACCGAAAGATCCGATACTTCTTCTGAGCGTGGTAAATACAAAACTGAGAGATTATTATCCAAGCCTGGATGCTCTCTGTGATGATATGGACGTTTCAAGAGAAGTGCTGGAGGAAAAACTCGGCATGATCGACTACAGATACGATGCAGAAAAAAATCAGTTTGAATAGTAGAAAGAATTTGTAAGATCTGGATTGTATGCAGGAAATGCGATGGAGAAAGAAAACAGGCATTTATGAGTTTATCAGTTATGATGAAATATGGGAACAGTTTATATATTTCAATAGCCTTGAATGAATCTTGAAAAACAAAATGAATTCGATTATAATGAACTTTTATATGGAATGCGAATACATACAAATAGAGAGGAATACAATTCATGTTGGAGAAGAAACAAACAAAGAAGATAGAAGAGATTTTAACTGCAATCGATCTGGAACAGCCGGCTCCGTCAGAGGAGCCGATGCGCCAGTATTATTTTATGGAAAAAGCACGCCGTCTTGTTAAAGCACAGTCGGAAACCGTGGGACGTCCGCTGACCTTTCATGTCACGACCTTTGGCTGTCAGATGAACGCGGTTTCCGTGATGTAAAAAAGCCCGTAAATAAAGGCTTCTAAAAAATCCCAACAATAGGAAATTTCCTAAAGTTGGGATTTTTTTATTTTTCATATTCCATAATGTCGCCCGGTTGACAGTCCAGAAAATCGCAGATTTTACAAAGTACGTCAGTTTTTACCGTCTCCCCTTTCGACAGCTTCGCAAGCGTCGGAGCAGAGATCACAGAAAGAAGATCCGTCTTTTTCATATCCCGGCGCGCCAGAAGGTCAAACAGTCGATAATATTTCATCATAATAAACACCGCCTATTCAATTTTTATAATATAAGCATACACTAATATAATATTAAAGTCAACGAAAAAAATATAAATAAAAGCTAATAAAAGTGTTGACTTTTATATAAACGTATGCTAATATAATATCAACGAAAGGAAATAAAAAATAAACGAACACTTAGAAAGGCGGTAACAAGAATGAAAAGATTTGAAATCGGACAGAGAATTGATAAAGGCGGTGTGGTATTTGAGATAACAGGAAGAACAAAGAAAATTGTTAAATTTGTAGAAATTCAGCACGCAGGAAGATTCAACGAAAGAAGAAGCGAAGAGAAAAAGAAAAAGATAGTCGAGTGGCCGGAAAGAGAAATCTTCTTCGTATCGCCTTATGAAGTAGAAGCATAAAAGAAAAAAACAGAGCCAGGGCAGCAGTAGCCGCCCGGCAATTAAAGCAGCCACGATCCGCCCGCGGGAGATTGTGAAGGTCCGAAGCCCTTGTAAATGCTGACGGGTTGCAACGGGGCGTTGTAATGTTGTTTGACAAGTTCCGGCCGGGTTTAATGTGAACCGGGCGTCGTGGGAGAATTAAACCGCTTGTTTCTGTACCACTTCACAAAATACACACTGAAAGCGCGGGACCTTATAACGCCCGTTCCGTTGCATTTTTAATCGCGGTATATAAATTTATGGGAAAGACCATTCGCGAACACGATTTCCGTCACGCGGCGATCTTTTACCGTGATATGATCCAGAACCAGATTGAAAAACTCTTTGATCGATTCTTCTTCGACCATTCCGGCCAGATCACTATATACGATATGAGATCCGGCGCGGATCTTATGCGTCAGAAGAAAAGCGGAAGCGGATTTCATGAAGGCGGATTCATCAACACCGGAAGCGATATGCGTTTCGGTCAGTTCTTTCAATTTGTTTTCGGCAGCCACGCGCCCGGAATCAAACCGATTTTTCTTTTCCAGATATTCTTTTTCGCTCATTCCGTCGTCACTGAAATAATACGCATCTTCCAGACGCTCTTTCGCACGTTCATATTTTCGGATCTGATCTTTCAGGCTTTCAATTTCTGCAGGATCAGCGGCCGCGCCTTCCTGATCCACCAGATCAGCGCGCCACAATGCGCTACCCGTGGCAGATTTGCCCGTTAATAGTTCAAAGGTACTATTTAAGCTATCAGACGATAAACCCATAATATCGGCGAATACGGCCTTGTCAGACAGAAGCATTTCTTCCAGATCTTCCGGGGTTTTGATCTTCAGTCGTTCGTTCGACACGCGAACCATAGCGGATATATAGTTAATCACAAACGGACCGATCTTCACGTCGCTGACGTTTAGGTTCTGGCAGTGAATCGCCCTCGTTTTTGCGCCACAATAATATAAAGACGGTGTAAAACCATTCTTCCGGCGTTTATCCTTTTTACCCACAAGATAACCTGATCCACACGAACCGCACTGGATCAGACCGGCGAAGACATTACAGTTCTTTTCAATCGGGTGCGATCCACCAATATTTCTTTGATCGCGATTGATATCCATAATTTTATTGACCTTTTCCCATACATCAGGATCAACAAGCGGATCAAAAACACCTTCAAGGTACACGATTTCGTCAGCAGGCTTTTTTCGGCCGCGTGCGCTTTCCCGGTAGTTGTATCGGTAGTCGCCTTTATTCATTGGATTTCGAAGGAAGTCGCCGACAGTTTTAGAAGTCCATTCGCCGCCGCGCTTGGTCGGAATCTTGTGAGCGTTGTTATAATCGCGGATTTTCCCGGTTGATTTGACTTCCAGATACATTTCGTACATTGCCCGGGCGAACGGGGCTTCCTTTTTAGAATGCACCGGCCACCCGGCGGACGAATCCCAGTCCCACCCATAAGGCACACGCGCGCCGTTCCATTTCCCCTCATTAGCACGTCCAATCATAATATCTTTGACACGTTCGCTTGTCAGTTTCCTTTCCAGTTCCGCAAATACAAGAATGATTTTTAAGACAGCTTCGCCAATAGCGGAAGATGTGTCAAATTGTTCGTTTAGCGAAACGAACGTCACGCGGTTGTATTTGAAATCGTCATACATCAAAGAGAAATCAACCAGATTTCGGGAAATACGGTCGATCTTATACACCAGAACGTGAGAAACAAGCCCGGCGCGGACTTTCTGCATCATTCTTTCATATGCCGGCCGTTTCGTATTCTTACCGGATCGCCCGGCATCTTCAAAGATCTCTACACGCGACATATCAACGTGTAAGATATGCTTACAATATGCTTTCAGTTCCTTTTTCTGGAACGGAAGCGAATCTTTATCGACCTGATACCCGGTCGATACACGAACATAAATCGCAACGATCCGATCGTCGGCACTGGCAGCAGGTACTTTCATAGCATAAGCCATAATATACACAACCTTTCTATTATTCTAAAAAAGGGTATAAAAAATAAGCCCTTTCAAAGATTGTGGGCTTATGCTATAATAACACTTGCTAGGGAGTTATTATAGTCAGCCCACGGTTGACGGGTAACAATCTATATAAAGCCGTTTCCGGTTGCCGCCGGGAGCGGTTTTATTTTCTTATTTTTTATGCAATGTTTTTAATGTATTACAAATGTTTTCTATATCATCATCAGATAATGAGTTAAAATTATCAAGTTGTGATTGAATATCTTTTATAACATTTTCTTTAAAAGAAATGCGTTTTTCTGTCTTTGAGAAAAACAGAGCAGTAATTGCGCTAGTCAATGAACCGATCAAACCGATGCCGACAATCATTAAAATAGCGGCAATAATCCGTCCAGAAGAAGTGATAGGCGAGAGATCACCATATCCAACAGTGGTAGCAGTAACGAAACTCCACCACAAACCATCGGAAAAATTCATTCCTTCGGCAAAGTGAATCGCAACACCGCCGATACAAATACAAATAATAGATACTGCGATCATATATTTGAGTCCATTTAAGTCGAAGAAAAATTTTACACGTTTATAAAATCGGACAAGATAAGCAGAAACACGTACAAATTTTAATAATCTTAATAATCGCAGAACTTTAAAAACCCTAAAAATCTTTAAAAGCGAACTAAAAGGAATAATAGCGATTAAATCTAAAATATTTTCCCTAAAAAAATCTTTTTTGCAATCAGACAGGCATAAACGAAAAATATAATCAACAATAAAAATAATGGCGATTACATTATCAATCAAGCGCAACGAATCAGAACAACGACCAGCGATATCTTGAACAGCCGCATAAACTGCAAATAACGCAAGTACGCAAAAGATTAAATCATACAGTAACATTGCACGCTTTTTAAATGAGTTCTCTTTCATACAACACCTTTCAGATTTGCCCGCAGCGAATTAAAAGAACACCGCGGGAAGAATCATTTGATTTCAGAAGTCTAGTTCTATGATATTTCCATGAACTTTCCTTGAATGGGATTTTATGCCATTTTTTCGGCGTCCACTTTTTCACGAACGTGTAAAGCCCGTAAAGCAAGTTCTTTATCTAGGCTATCCGCTTCGCGATAACAAGTAACAAGGAACTGTTCTTCGCTTGTCATATGTATACCTTTTGAGTTGGGAACGTATTTTTCGGGAAGTTCTATATCGTCACGCGCCATAGAATCCATAGTAACGCCGAAGAAGTCACATAATTTACGAAAGGTCGATAACTTAATGTTGCTATAACCTTGCTTGTAAAAAGCATCTATCGTACTGTAAGGAATTCCAGAGCCTTGCGAAACATTTCTTTTATTTAAATGATTCTTCGCCATTAAATAGTCCAACTTTTCGAGGAATGTCAATTCTAACACCTCCTTTCAATTCACATTGTAATGTAAAAATATTACCGTGTCAAGAAAAATATTACCATACAACATAAAAGCAAAAAGAAAAAAATTACAATACAACGTAAAATACTACTTGACAATTAACAGTGCATTGTCTATATTGGAGATAGATTCACAATGCAATGTAAATCAATCAACAGAAAGGAGCGAAACCACATGGCAAAACTGGAAATAGCGGTTGAAGTAGCAGAAGACAATATTCTGGGAAAAATCGCGAAGGTAGAAGAAACACGTCGGGCGTTCAATAACGCATGGGCCGACTTAGTGAATTGCTTTACTGCAAAATACGGCACCACCTACGGAAACCCGGCCATAGTAAAAGAAACGCCCGCACCAGACGGAGCGGACGCTTCAAATACTTAGTTGATACGATCGGACGGATCACAATATTCATTATGCACTTCCTTGACGGCGGCTTTCACTGCATCGCCTAACCGCTGTGAACTGTCGTCAAGAGATCCGCCGAGTTGATTGTCAATCTCATTCACAAGATTATCATACAACGATTTCAAAACTTTTGAAATTTCGGAATTTGACATAATAACACCCCCTTTCTAATGCGATTATATCACTGAAGGACAGGGGACACCACAAGAAAGGAGCGAACAACAATGAAAATCACAGTCAAAGGAAACAGCAACGAAAAACTGGAAATTAGAGCAGATGAAGGACTAGACAAGGCAGAACCGATTCTTCAAGTAATAAGAAAGATGTCACGAAAATTGCGACACCTTTCTAAAGACGGATTTGAAATTGACTTAACGATTAAAAGTTTGAATAGTTGTCGGGAAGAGTGACAGAATCAATCATATCTTCCGTGTTCCCGATAGAATCATGAACATAGTCAAGAACAACGGTTTCACAATCCAGATCGTCGTCTTCTTCGTCAGGATCAAGAATGGAAAGTGAAACATATTCGAAACCATCGTCTTGAGCAGACTTTAAGCTATCAAGAAGTTCTGAAATATTATAAACAAACATGACAAAATCCCCTTTCTTTCGTACTTGGTGCGGTAACACCTGTATAAAAAGTATATGAAAGAAAAAGAGAATTTGCAATAGTAATCAATCAACAGAAAGGAGAGGAAATAAATGCCGGACTTTAATTGCAATCAATGCGATATGCAAAGAATATGCAGAAAGGATAATTTTTCAGAAGTAGAAGAAAAAGAACTGCCGCCATGCTTTAGACCAGCAAAACAGATAAGAAAAAAAGCACAGCAGCAGATCAGCGAAGAAATAATCAACTGGATAAAATGCGATTTGGATAAAACCATTACCGATACAGCGATTAAAATTATCACATTTGTAAATGCCGCTACACTGATCGCAAACATTATCGGAATAATAATTCGGCTTAAATGATTAAGCAACAATAGCACCGATAACAGCGATAAGGAAAGTTATAAACCCACCAATCGCAATGAAAAAGCCACGAAGTTTCTTTTCGCCGTTTGAATTGAGACGGTAAACCGAACCATCACGATATGTAAAATCGGAATCAACATCATAAATTAAAGAATTTTTCCGATTTCGAGGAAAGCGCGAGACGACATCCTCTTTACTACGTCCGGGCAAGACGTAAAGAAGAAAAAGAAACAAGCGCAAATTCACAGTAAACACCCCCTTTCATAATGCGATTATATCACGACAGGACAGGGGACACCATAAGAAAGGAGAATGAACCATGTACAAGAATTTAGTTGAGATCCTGAAAAGAAAAGGAATCACAAATAAAGCTTATGCGGATTATCTGGGAATTACAGAAAAGACCGTATGGAACAAATTACAGGGAAAAACAGAGTTCACACTGGGCGAAGCACTGAAAACGTGTGCGTTAATGCCGGAGTACAAAATGGACTATGTTTTCGCAATGGAAGAGAAGGTGGCGTAAATGACATTCTACAAACCATTAACGCCAGACCTTCGATCTGATATCACGGCCGGCATACATAAGAATATGACAGAGTTAAACGCCTGTCAGCCGAACACATTAGTCAATATACAGAAAATCGGACTGATCCAGTTAGAAAGGTTAATAAACGCACTTCCTGACGGTTATCCGATACCACTGGAAAGGAGAAACGGCAGAGAATGAGAAAAAAGAAATTTGAATCCTATATCATAGCGGCAGCGGTCGCGGCTTTTATTTCCGGTTTCGGAGCGGGAACGGCAGCAGAACAGCACGCGCAGGAAGAAGCCGCCCGGCAGCAGTCAATGGAAATGGTAACTTTACAAATTTACAACGAAGTACAGAAAACATGGGACACCTATCAGGGAACACTTGACAGTGAATGTGGACTTCACGGCGACTGGAAATACGAGATCATGGGAAAAGAACTGGTATTAACGGGCGCACGCCTGATCGGACAAGTCCCGGAAGGAGAGTAAATGGCAAGAATTAGTTTTCAAGTGCAACTGATACCGGGCGAAAAGAAATTCAAGGACTTTCAAGAGAACTTTGAAACGATCATAGAAACGCTGTTATATTTGCAAAACGCTTTTCCGAAGATCATCGAAAATCTGGAAGATTCAGACGATCATTATAGCGTGGATGTGATAATCGCATTTGACGCAGATCATATCGAAGCACCGGACGGTCAGAAAGGCTTCGGAGTATTTGACGCAGACACAGATCGAATCTATTTGGCGGCAGACATACCAGAACCGGAAGAAACACTGATCGAAACGACAGCACATGAATTTATGCATTATATACAGAAGGTCAAGGGATTACCGTATTCAGAGGAAGAAGCGGAACGCTTCGGGGAATTTGCTAGGTATCAGGTAAAACGACAGATTATAGAAACAAAGGCACAGACACAGCCAAAGAAACGACATTTTAAGAACCCGGCACAATATATCGGCAGCAGAAAGAAAAGAAAGAAGATCGTTCGTGACAAATGACAAGAACACGGGGGATAGTAGCAGAAAAAGAAAGGAACAAAAACCATGGTGAAAATGAATCTGAAATTTAAAGACTTCTTAACATTATTAAGTCCGGCGCAGTATATCACGGTACAGGACGAGGACAACCCACTAAAGAAGGGAGAATCCGACATACTTTTCAAAGGGAAAGCCGCGAAAGCCCGCCGGGAAGAAGAACTGGCAGACCGTGAAGTAAAAATGATAGCACCGACAGGAGATCCAGATCTTCAGGGAACTTATGTTTTCAAGATCTGGTTATATAAATAATGACAGTCGGAGAGATCAGGGAAGTATCGCCGCCGTCGTCACGGGCATGGATCGAAAAGGATGGGATCGTAGTATTTACGGACTGGTTCTATAAGATCCCGGAAGACCTACTGAAAGCAAAAGTAAAAGAATTTGCATTTTCGCAGGAAATCCGTCACAAGGACTGGGAAAAATTGGGACTTATAAGCCCGATGCAACCGGAAGAAATGCCGGACTATGGCTTTTCTGATCTAATGATGAAACTTTACTATAAAATAACAATTTGATTCAAAAGGAGATCTAACCAATGCAACAATACATAATAAACAAACCGATTCGGTTAATTGAATTATTTGCCGGAATCGGATCACAGGCCATGGCGTTGCGGAATCTGGGAGCAGATTTCACGACCTATCGGACGTGTGAATGGTGGATTCAGCCGAACGCAAGTTATAAAGCGATCCATTGTGCGGACGACACAAAAGACTATAGCGCAGATTTTAGCAAAGAACAGATAGCCGAAAAGCTGTCGCGATACGGAATTTCCAACAACGGAAAAGATCCAATGGCAGAAGATAAAATCAGAAAGAAACCGGAATGGTGGCTTCGCGAAGTATACAACAACATCTGGGCGACGAAAAACCTTGTAAATATCCAGAATATCACAGGCGACGATCTGGGAGTGGTGGAAACAGATAAATACACCTACATAGTAACATATTCATTCCCGTGTCAGGATTTAAGCGTCGCCGGGAAAATGGCTGGCATGGATAAAGGATCAGGCACACGGTCCGGTATGCTATGGGAAGTCGAAAGACTTCTGGACGAAATGAAAGAACTTCCGCAGATCCTTCTAATGGAGAACGTGCCGCAGGTCATGCAAAGAAAGAATTTACACAATTTTGAAGCATGGCAAGAGTTTTTAACCGGGAAAGGCTATAAAAATTATGCAAAGATCCTGAACGCAAAAGACTTCGGCATTCCGCAGAACAGACAGCGCGCCTATATGGTGTCGATTCTGGGCGATTATGATTATCAGTTCCCGGAAGAAACACCACTAGAAAAGACCATGGACGATTTACTGGAAGACGAAGTAGAAGAAAAATTCTATGTAAATTCGGAAGCTGCCGACGGACTTATCACGGAACTGATACAGAGCGGGCGACTCGAAAAAAAGTGTCAAAAACCATAAGAGGGGGGGGCAGAGGTAGCAAAGACCGCCACGAATGGGACTTAATCAGGATAAAAAGACAATGCAGATCGGCAACATAATGAAAGGCGCGTCCGGGTGGGATAATCCGAGCGTCGGCCGTGTTTACGATCGAAAAGGTCTTTCCCCAACACTCAATTCGTGTACAGGGGGGGGACGACAACCATATATCATAGTGAGGTGCGACAGTGAAAAAAAGAATACCGATAGCGATTAGAGGTAGAAACCCGGAAAATCCTTCGGACAGGACGCCAGGAATCCCGACCATACAGAGAATCGAGCCGCAACAGGAAAATATCTGCAATACATTAACGACAGTCAATAAAGACACGATGATTCTTGAAATTGTAGAAGATTCTGTAAATCCGATTAGGGGGGAGAATCCAGAAGTTAGGAGCGTTAGGCGGAGAACATCAAGGGAATTTAGTATTTGACAGTTGCGGGATATGCCGTTGTCTGACAGCGACAGAATACAAACACGCGACGAAGATTATCAGAACAGGACAAAAAGAATGTTAGAAGCAGTAATGATAAAACAGGCGACGAAAGTCGGGTCTATAAAATGGCAAGTAGGGGGGGGGTGGCTGATCTTAGTTTTCCCACATCAAAGACCAGACGCGGACGCGTTCAGGCAGGCGGGACCGTCAGCCCCACAATAATGTCAAGCAATCAGGAATTATACAAGTTGGAGCGTAACGAAATGGAATCATACAGAATCAGAAGACTGACACCGTTAGAGTGTTGGCGGCTTATGGGATTTTCAGACGAAGATTTCAAAGCGGCAGAAGAAAACAAATTAAACAGCGATACGCAGTTATACGCGCAGGCGGGGAATTCAATCGTTGTGAACGTACTGGAAGCAATATTCGGGGAAATGCTACAGAAGGGCCAGGACATGGAAGAAGAACCGGAAGAAGAACCGGAACAGGAGAAAACAGAAAGCATGGACGCGATAAAACAGAAAATCTATGAACTGACAGAAACGGAGTTGAAAGCAGCAAACGAAAAGTTCCCACTGTTTGCAAGTTCTCACGAAGCCTACGGCGTAATTTTTGAAGAATTCGACGAGACACGCGACGAACTGGAATCACTGGAATATAGCATCGATCAATTTTGGTCGGACGTGAAAGAAAATTCTTCGGAAGATATAAAAAATAACAGACTGACGCGGATTTATGAAAAATCAATCGATCTTGCAGTCGAAGCGATCCAGACCGCAGCAATGGCGCGAAAAGGAATTTTAAGCAGCTATCAGAAAGGAGATCCGGCGCATGGAGAAACGACAGAGAATTGAAGAAGCATTGAAAGAAATCGGGATTTATACCGTGGAAGACCTAAACAGAGCGATCAAAGAGGAAAAACCGCTTGATCTGGGAATCATGACCGGGCAGGCGGCAGCAATGAGAAGGGCGGGCTAAATGGATATAAAGGGAAATCGAATCATAGCCGTTGATTTTGACGGAACACTACACACGGGAACATGGCCGGAAATCGGCGAAGTAAACACGACTGTTTTTAATTTCTGCCGGAATGAGCAGTTAAACGGATCGCGCCTGATCTTATGGACGAACAGAACAGGGAAGCAATTAGAAGACGCGGTGGCGTGGTGCAAGGAACGCGGGCTTGAATTTGACACGGTAAACGAAAATCTGCCGGAACTGATCGAATTATACGGGAACGATTGTCGAAAAATCAATGCAGATATCTATATCGACGACAAAGCAGTAAATCCAATGAGAAGACGGCAGATTGCCGGACTTACATCGTTAAACCCATACGACAACCAGACAGACCGAGAAGCATTCACAGAAATACAGAAAACGAAAGAAGCAGAAAGAAAGGAATCTAACCAAAATGAAGAAACTGAAAAGAATTCTGAAAATGATATCCAGACGGAAGAGACAAGAGAGACTGAAACGGAATTATAAAAAATATTCCTTACAGATTCCGCGCCTGATGAAACAAGAAACAACAATGGAACTTGATTTCACGGCCGGATATCTGATCGGACAGTTTGAAGCAGCCTACGAATACGGGGAACTGTCAGAGAAGCAACACGACGAATTAACACAGATCGTCAGCTATATTCACGAAGGGCAGAGAGAAAAAAAGGAAAATGAATAAAAGAAAAAGCGGATTACAGAAGATAAAAACTTCCGTGATCCGCCTTTTCGAACGATATCGAAATCTAACCAAAACCATAATACACCCGGAAGGAGTGAAAAGTCAATGAAAAAGACATATGAAAATAGCCGTTTAGAGTGGCTGACGAATGAAGATATAGAAGCGAATAACGAAAGTGAATCTGTCGTGATTGTACAGGTAAGCGAAAAAATCGCTTGCCCGGTTATACGGATAGAAAATAATCTACAATGCGAAATTTGCTTTTTGTGCGAGATAGTAGACCGGGAAGAATACGAAAAAACCACGCAGAAAGGTAAAATCAAAGAACTAGAAAAGAAGGTTCGCAAATTAAAGGGAGAAAGAGACATTCTTTCGCAAAGATTAGACGCGGCCACGGCAATTACTGCCGGAGAGATACACGGACGACAGAAGGCAGAAGAAACGATCGAAGAAATGAAAGCCGGGTTCAGGGAACTAGAACGCGTGTTCGGAGATTTGCCGCCGGAGATCGTTTCGTTATACAGAATACCAGATCGGGAAGGATAAAAACACGAACGCGTGTTTCTTCTATATATAAGAAAGAAATCTTAACCGTCCTTGTAATGGGTATTAACAAATCAGACACTATTATTTTTTATATATAAAATCAATAAATACATACATGGACGGGAAGGGGGATCCTATGAAACAGAAACGAAGCTATGATAACTATGACTACAACGAAGCGTATCAGTATGATCTTGACAAAGAGATAGAGAAGGCAGCAAGAGAGAAGTTCAGACAAGAGAACCCCATGTTGATAGATTTCGAAGAACAGTGGAAACAGCAACAGGAAAAACTTGAAGAATGGGAGTATGAAAGACTGTTGAAGGAAGGAAAGGTGGAAAGCCTTTACAGAACATCAACGATTAAGTGTAAAAACTTGAAATCAGGGAAAGAGATTGCGGAAGTAATGATCTATCCGTCTTTCTATAACCGGGCAGATATGCCACACACGAAGAAAAAAAGAGAAACGAAGCCGTCGCAAAGGAATTTGAACGATAAGAACGCCCGTCGATATGTGATCCGCCTTGCGAATATCAATTTCGGGGAAGGGGATATCTGGGCGACGTTCGGGTGGGACGATCGCTACATACCGGAAGATATAGAGAGAGCGAAAAAGGACGTGACGAATTTTATCAAACGCGTGAACCGCAAGAGAAAGAAACGCGGGTTCGATAACATGAAATATATCTACGTTCTGGCCGTGGACGATTACACACGCCCACATTTTCACATACTCATGAGCGGCGACGGCGTGGATCGTGACGAATTAGAAGCAATGTGGGGAAAATGCAAGCGACCAAACACGCGTCGGGTAAAACCGGACGAAGATTTCGGAATAACCGGACTTGCCACCTACATTTCCCGAAATCCGCACGGGACAAAACGGTGGTGTAGTTCAAAGAACTTAAAAAAGCCACCAGAGCCGACAAGATCATACCGGAAATTTAAGAAACGCCGGGTTGAGAAAATGGCAAAGGATCACGAAACGCTGAAACAGAGCCTTGAAAAAGAATACGCGGGCTATCGCTTTTTAGACGCCGAAGTGAAGTTTAACAGAGTGACGGCAGCGTTTTACATATACGCAAGAATGACAAGAGACTGAAAGGGGAGATCAAATGGCGGTCAAATTACAAAACATGAAAAATTTAGAGATCACGGAGCAGATAAAACTTTTTAACTGGGCGCGGTCCGTCCGGGAGTTTGTACCGGAATTAAAGTTATTGCATCATATCCCGAACGAAGGGAAGCGAACAAACGGCGCACTGTTGAAAGCTGCCGGAATGGTGGCGGGCGTTCCCGATCTGTCACTTCCGGTAGCGAGCCGGGGATTCAACGGCTTGTACATCGAAATGAAATTCGGGGGCAACAAGCCGACAAAAGATCAGGTCGAATTTATGGCCATGTTAAAAGATCAGGGTTATAAAACGGCCGTTACATATTCGGCAGAAGAAGCGCGAAGCCTGATCCGGCACTATCTGGCACGGGCAGACAACTTCGATCTGGTTAATTGCGAGGAAGCCCCGAAAATATTCGGGTGCTGTGAAGGTGTAGAAGCAGACTGGACGCCATGCGCGAACTGTGAACTGTACAAGAGAAATAAACAGCCGGAATGGTAGGAAGGAGAAGGAACAATGTTTGTAAGATTAAGAGATTTCAAAAGGCTGATAAAAGAAGCCTACACGGGCGCGGGCTTATACGTTGCGCGCCGGGGAAATCAGTTGCTTTTCGGCGGCTCATACTGGGCGATTGCAACGACAAAAGAATCACTGGATAAAAAGGCACTGGCAGCAGTGATCGAATTAACGGGAGAAATGCCGGAAGATGGGGGGGGCTTTCAAGGCGACGAAGGAAGCCAACCAGTACGAGATCAACGAAGTACACTGGAATTTAATAGACGCGACGGAGCAATACGAAGACGAAGAAGAGAAACTGACAGTGACGCGCCTTGTATTAAACAAACACCCATACGGTCAGACCATGCGGATCCTACAGGCAGAAGACGGACGGGTGGACGTACTGGGAGAAGGATTTATACAGGCAATCGATCCGTTGTCGATGAACACAGAATACGAATGGGAAATCGAGGGGCCGTTTATCAATCGACATTTTCCAAAACAGGTATACTGGAAAAGCGAAGCAACAACCCTGACCGCCTTTCTGTACAACCGCGACGATATGAAAGAAAAAGATCTTCTGGACTATTTGCAGAATACGAAGATCGAAGGATAAGGAGAAACGGCCATGGCGTATAAACTGGATAAAAACACAAAAACGATCGTCCGGGCAATCATGAAGGATCAGGAGAAGCGAGACAGGAGAAAACACACCGGGCAGTATACGGCGTTCGACCGACGGGCGGATAAGGCAATCGAAGAAGCAAAAGAGAATATCGGACTGCAAGGATTCACAGGAAGCACACGCGATCAGGTTATCGGGAAGATCTGTCAGAGTTTGAAGGATAATACGCCGTGGGAACTACTGGGGGAAACATATTGTTGTCGCCGCTTATTCTACGAATACCGGAAAGAGTTCTGTTATCACGTGGCGGCGTCAATGGATATGATTGGCAGCAGTAGGAAGACAGGTCAGAAATGAACAGCGACAGAAGATAGAATGGAGAGTGACAAGTGGCGAAAGAATATGCAAAAGCCTTTTACAATTCCGAAGCATGGAAGAAGACACGAAAAGCCTATTACAGAAGCAAAGGTGGAATCTGTGAACGATGTCAGAAAGAATTCGAGGAAGGCAAACGCAGCTTGAAAGAAGTCAACATCGGAACGATAGTGCATCACAAGAAATGGATCACGCCGAAGAATATCAACGATCCGAACATCACGTTGTCGTGGGATAATCTGGAAGTCGTGTGCGACGAACACCACAACACAGAGCATCACGGCAAGCCGAAGCGATACAGGTTTGACAAGGACGGCAATATCATTCCGACAAAATCATTTTCCTGAAAATCAAAAACAGATCAGCCAAAAACAAAAACGAAATCGCGAAAAGCGCGCCAACCACTCCCCCCCGGTGGTACAAAAATTTTTTACCAGAAAGAACCGAGGGAGCTAGGTAAAAAAAACTCTCCGCAGGCGCGCGCACGTGAGAGGGGGTGTAAATGCATGGATTTAGAAAAAGATAGAGAGATAAAACCCGAAGAAGATCAGGTTTTACCGGAGTTATTGGAACTTCTGGAAATATTCAGAGATTTACCGGAAACACGGAAAAAGAACCTGAAAACGAGACTGAAAAAAGAAGCAGCGGGCGAGATTTTAACTGAAGCAGAGGTCGAAAAGGAACGAAAAAAGATCATGGAATTGTTCAAGGACGTTGAGGACGACCGGAAAAAGAAAATGATCGAACGCAAGGTAAAAGAAATGGCTTTTCAGGCCGTGGCAATCCGGGAAGCGAAATACTCAATCATGACGGAAGGGCTAAAAACCGAAGTTGTCAACGGCTCACAAAGATACATGAAAGAGAATCCGGCAGTTGCAACCTTTGACAAATATTCGCGGGCGTATAACTCAAATATCGACAAACTGATCGAGTATTTACCGCAACAGCAAACGGAGAAAATAAGCAAGTTGGCAGCGTTTAGAAATGCATAACGTATATGCGAATTACATTGTCGAATATCACGACAAGATCGAACACGGGCAGATCATAGCAGGGAAATGGATAAAAAAAGTTTACAAAATACTAACCGAAGGAATAAAAAACGGAGAATATATTTTCGACAGCAAAAAAGCAAACAAGGCAATCAATTTCATTGAGACATTTTGCCATCACTCAAAAGGGCGAAACGACGTATTAAAATTAGAGTTGTGGCAGAAAGCGGCAGTTTCCGCGATTTTCGGAATACTGGACAAAAAAACAGGATTCCGACAATTCCGAGAAGTTTTCCTACTCGTAGCAAGAAAGAATGGGAAAAGCCTTTTTGCGGCGGCAATCATGGCGTACGTTGCGTACATCGACGGGGAATATGGTAGCGAGCTATACTGTCTCGCGCCAAAGCTAGATCAGGCCGACATTGTGTACAATTGCTTTTTTAGTATGACACAGGCAGAAGAAGAGCTGAAAGAACTGACAAAAAAACGGCGATCTGATATTTTTATACCAGAACTGAATACAACAATCAAAAAAATTGCGTTCAACGCAAAAAAAGCGGACGGATTCAACCCGACAATGACAGTCAATGACGAAATGGAAGCATGGCCGGGAGATAAAGGATTGAAACAGTACGACGTTATGGTTTCAGGTACGGGAGCGCGAGACGAACCATTAACACTTTCTACGTCAACGGCCGGATATGAAAATGACGGCATTTTCGACGAATTGTTCACAAGATCGACCGCGTTTTTGAAAGGCAGAAGCGAAGAAAAACGATTGTTACCGCTTCTGTACATGATCGACAATGAAAAGAAATGGCACACAAGGGAAGAACTAGAAAAAGCCAACCCAAATTTAGACGTATCTGTAAAATGGGACTTCTACAAAGAACAGATTGCAATTGCAAAAGCATCATTACCAAAGAAAGCAGAGTTTCTGACAAAATATTGCAATATCAAGCAAAATGCAGCGGTTGCATGGCTAGAATATGCGACAGTTGAAAAGACAACAGGAAAAGAAATAACATTAGACGACTTCCGTGGCTGCTATTGCGTGGCCGGTATCGACTTATCACGAACAACCGACCTGACAGCGGTATCGCTAATCATTGAAAAAGAGGGCATAAATAATATTATTACACAATTCTTCATGCCAAAAGAACGATATAACGTAGCAATTGATGAAGAGGGAGTCCCATACAACATTTTCAAAGAAAAAGGCTATCTAACGATATCGGGAGAAAATCAGGTGGATTATCACGACGTATTTAATTATTTTATAAAGCTCATAAAAGAATACAAGATAAAACCACTAAAAGTTGGTTACGACAGATATTGCGCGAATTATCTTGTCGCAGACATGAAAGAGTGTGGATTTCACATGGACGATGTTTTCCAGGGAACAAACCTAACGTCAGTACTGCACGCATTTGAAGGAGACATGAAAGACGGGCTATACAACATAGGAGCAAATAATTTGATGAAAGCGCATCTGCTGAACGTAGCGGTAAAAATCGAAGACGACGACGTAAGAATGAAACCTATGAAAACAGACAAGCGCTCACATATTGACGGAGCGGCAGCAGCATTCGATGCACTGGCCGTAAAAATGAAATACCACAAAGAAATCGGCAGACAATTACAGAATGTAGCGTAAGAGAGGGCGTACCCTCTCTTTTTTGTGTTAAAAAACAGGTCAGAAATGAACGCACTTAAAAGATAAACTGAACTGTGAATAAAGCCGAAAGGGGGTAGAACGAAACGGGAATATTAAAAGATTTTGCGACATTCCGAAAAATGAAGTTTAGTCCGATCTTCACGATTCGGGGAGAATACAACGCGTCGGCAGATATGGACGCGAGTGATATCATCGGATCAATTACGAACTGTATCGCAACGAACGTAGGAAAACTGACACCACAGTTGATCCGCACAGATTCGCGCGGAATGATGATTCGCGACGATTATCTGGCGAAACTTCTTTCCTTGCGTTGGTCGCCGGAATTGTCCGTATACGACGCACTGTACAAAATGGCGGCACAGCTTGTCAGAAATTCCAATGCATTCGCAGTGATTTTTTACAATGACGATTTTTCAAAAGTCAAAAGCATTGTGCCAATCACGACACGCGGGTTCAGAGTGTGGGAAGACGAAGAAACCGGAGCAATGTTATTCCGGTTCACGTGGGACTATGACGGGAAGATCTACACGGTCCCGTATCAATCCGTGATCCACCTGAAAGCGAGATTCGACAGAAAGCGTTTTTTAGGATCTGAACCAGATCCGGCATTGAAAAACACACTGGAATTACTGGACGCAACCGGACAGGCCTTGCGGAATCTGGTTAAAAATTCCGCCAACCTGAAAGGTTATCTGAAATATAACAACTTTGCGGACGACGAAGAACTGAAAAAGAAAGTAAAAGAATTTCAGGAAGCATACATGGACGCGAGCAACGAAGGCGGACTGGGTGGACTGGATAACACAATGGAATTTCACGAAATCAACCAGAAAGCCCCAACTATTCCGACGCTGCAATCGCAGTTTTTACGCGATAACGTATACCGCTATTACAACGTGAATGAAAATATTTTAATGTCAAAATTTTCAGAATCAGATTGGAACGCATTTTACGAAAGTGTGATCGAACCGATCGCCCTTCAATTATCACTTGAATTTACATTCAAATTACTGACGGAGAGGGAAAGAGGATTCGGAAACAAGATCATATTTTCTTCAAATCGTTTACAGTATGCGACTTTGCAGACACGATCAACAATCGGATCGGTTCTGTATGACCGAGGAATTATCACAATCAACGAGTTCCGGGAACTTCTCTACTATGAGCCGATCGAAGACGGCGACGTGAGAATGGTATCACTGAACTACGTGAAAGCGGACGATCAATCACTGTACCAGACGGGGAAGCAGAACGGAAGCGGCGGCAACGGACCGCCGGAAGGCGACGGACAGCAGCAGGCGGCGAAAGTACCGCTTGAAATGCTCATGAACGCTATCTATGTACAAGCAAAACTGAAAGGGGGCAGACAATGGCGGACGTATTAAAAGGGCTTGAAATCAAAAACATGACCGACATTTCCGCAGATCTCTACTTTTACGGCGATATCGTGTCGGACTGGTGGGGGGCATGGCAGAACGAAGATCAGTACCCGGACGCAATCAAGAATTTTCTTTCACAGGCAGAAGGAAAAGACTTGAATGTATATGTTAATTCCGGCGGCGGATCAGTGTTCGCAGGAATGGCGATCTACAACATGATTAAACGCCACGGAGAGAAAAACAAAGTAAAAGTATACGTGGACGGTTTGGCCGGTTCGATTGCATCTGTAATCGCATTCGCGGGAACAGAGCCACCGGAAATTCCGTCGAATGCATTTTTGATGATTCACAAGCCATGGGGCGCAATTTCCGGCAATGCGGACGAAATGCGAAAAATGGCGGACGATCTGGATAAAATACAGACCGGAATCATGAACGTATACGAAGATCATCTGGCGGAAGGCGTCACGATCGATCAGGTGGAAGCGTTGGTAAATGCCGAAACGTGGTTAGACGGCAAAGAAGCGGCGAAATATTTTGATATCGCGCAAACTGACGCGGCCGATTATGTGGCAGCAGTCGGCGACTATTTGACATACGCCGGAAAGTTGCCGGAAAAATTCAAATCACACCAGAAACAGCCGGAGCAGACACAAAAGGGGCATACACCGGAAGAACAGGCGAAAGCGGCAGCAGACGCCGAAAAAAGAAACCAGATCAAAAGATTATGTATCAAGGGAATGACGAAAGGAGAATAAAGCGACAATGAAGCATGAAGAACTTGTGAACATGAACATGAAAGACCTGAAAGCAAGACTGAAAGAGATCGGCACACAGGCACAGACAGCAGAAGGCGAAGCACTGGACGCCCTGACAACCGAAGCCGAAGACATTAACGGCATTTTACAGGATATTCAGAACCGCGCAAATATCGCAGGACTGGCAGCACAGGCGGGCGACGATGCCGGGGAAGGAACACCGGGAGAGAAAGGCGACGACGTGAAGAATAAAAAGCGCGAAGAAAGAGGGCAGAGCCTAAAAGACGGAAAAACAGTACAGTTCAACGCAAAAGTGGCGTTCGGATCTGTACAGAATGCGCTTTCTGTCACACAGGCAGTAACACCAAAACACACTGCAAGCGACGTAAAAGAGACATTCAACGACGTTTCTTCACTGGTGGATCGCGTCAGAGCAATTCCGTTAAATGGTGGCGAAACATATCAGAGAGGATATGTAAAAAGCTACGGCGACGGCGCGGGAAGCACAGCAGAAAGCGCAGACTATAGCGCAACAGAACCGACATTCGGCTATGTAACAATGGAAAAACAGAAGATCACAGCATATACAGAAGAACCAGAAGAAATGGCTAAACTTCCGAACGCTGATTACGATTCTGTAGTAGAAGGATCTGTCACACGCGCAATCAGAAAATACATGAATCGTCAGATTATGATCGGCGACGGCACAAGCGGAAAATTCAAAGGAATTTTCCACAACCCGACAAAAGAAGCCGATCAGGTTATCGATCCGGCAACAGACCTTTCTATGAAGGCGATTACAGACGAAACACTGGACGATATTATCTATGGTTACGGCGGAGACGAGGAAGTGGAAGACGTCGCAGTTCTGATCCTGAACAAAAAGGATCTGAAAGCATTTGCGAAACTGAAAGATAAACAGGGACGCAAATTCTACACAATCGTAAACCACGGAAACACCGGAACGATTGACGGCGTACCATACGTTATCAATTCCGCTTGTAAAGCTGTGACAGATGCACAGACCGAAACAGCAGAATACTGCATGGCGTACGGACCACTTAGCAACTACGAAATGCCGATCTTTTCTGATATCGACGCGAGAAAATCAACCGATTACAAATTCAAACAGGGACAGATCGCATATAGAGCGGACATTTTCGCGGGTGGCGCGGTTGCTGCATATAACGGCTTTATCCGCGTGAAACGACCGGAAACAGGAAAATAAGAAACAGGAAGGACGGCTAAACAATGACGTATAACGAACTTGTGGACGCGGCAAAATTGCGCGTCCGAAAACTTTCAAATGATGCATTGGACGAAGATGTGAAAACCCACGTTGATTTTGTTCTGGCAGACTTGAAAAGAATCGGGGTAAACGAAGAAAAGTACCTGAAAGCCCCGGAAGATCCAATCATTGTCGGGGCCGTCCTTGCTTATGTAAAAGCATATTACTGCATGGATCAGTACCATGACAAGTGGGCGGCCGCCTACGATATGCATTTAACCAGAATCAAAGGGGGCGACTACAAATAGACGCATATATCACACTGGTTGAACCGGGCGAAACCAAAGAAGAAGACGTCAAAAACGGCGTGATCGCAACCGTTGAACCGATCGGGCGTGATGAATTTGTGGCAGCAGGACAAAAGGGCATGAAAGCCCGCCACAAGTTCGATGTATGGGCCAACGAATACAACGACGAACAGGAAGTTGAATTCAACGGCCGTCGCCTGACGGTATACCGAAGCTATGGTCCAAAAGCGGACGGAAAGATCGAACTGTACGCCGGAGAAAGGGCGGGTAATGTATGAAAGTAAAGATTGACATTGACGGGCTTTCCGACGCGGTACAAGAAGAACTGAAAAACTGGCAGGAAAACACATGCAACCCGGTTCTAAACGAAGCGTACAAAGTCGGAGCGGAAGAAGGAAAGAAAGTTCTTTTACAGGGCGGACCGTACAAGGAGCGCACCGGGAAGTATACGAAGGACTGGGACGTAACGCAAAGAGACAGCAGAGCCGGAAGGATAACCGGGACAGAAAGTTATTCAGTACACAACAAAAAGCATTATCAATTAACACACCTTTTACAGAACGGACACGCAAGCAGAAACGGCGGGCGTGTCAAAGCCTATCCGCACATCGACAGCGCGGAAGAAAAGGCAGAAAAGGCAGCGACAGACTATATAGAAGACAAGTTAGGGGGATAACATGCCGACGATTGAAGAAATCATCAAAAGAGCAACGGCGATCGGGATTCCGATCACGAAGAACGCATGGAAGAAGACAGCGAAAAAGCCGGTCCCTGATCCGCCGTATATAATCTATCTAGTTAGCGAGAACCAGAGGGGCGAAGATAACAAGAACAGAATCCGGGAGATTGACGGATCAATAGAACTATACACAGACAGAACGCCGGACGGATCACTGGAAGAACGGATCGAAGAAGAAGTTCTTTTCGATCTGCCGTTTAGCAAATACCAGGCAGAGATCACTTCCGAAAACATGGTTCAGACGGCGTATGAATTCAATATCACGCAGAAGAAAGGCAGGAAATAGAAATGGCAGAAACAGAAAGAATCATTCTGGGATCTGGAAATGTCCATATGAAATTATTCGACGGAAATCTGCCGTCGGTTGATGAAATTTGCACAGACGAAAATCAGATTTCATACATTCAGGGCGGCGCGACCATTGAGTACAAGCCGAGTTATTACACGGCAAAGGACGACACAAGAAAGATCCAGAAAACCGTTATCACAGACGAAGAAGCCACCATGAAAAGCGGCTTAATGACATTTTGCGGAAACACGCTTGAAAAGATTTGCGATACCGCACGCGTAAGCTATGCAGAAAAGACTTCAACCAAAAAGAAAAGAAGAATCGTAAAGGTCGGCGGCGGAAGCAATCAGGGAAGAAAGAAATATGTAATTTGTTTCCACCATGAAGATCCGGTGGACGGCGATATCTGGGTAATGATTGTCGGAAACAATCAGGCCGGTTTTTCCCTTGCGTTCGCAAACGACAAAGAAACAGTCGTGGACGCGGAATTCACAGCATTACCGCAGGACAAGGAAGGAACATTGATTCACTACGAAGAAGAAGTTCTGGAAGATACGCAGAGTTCAAGCGGTACAACCGAATAGAAAGCGGTCGCGAACGAATAAAACAGATAAAACAAACACAAGGCGGCGTATAGATAAAAACGCCGCCTTTTTCAGAAGGAGAAAAGACAATGGCGAATATGAATTTTGATTTCAATAAAATCAACAGATCATTTTTCACGGTAACACTTACGGACGGGAAGAAATTACTGGTTAAGATGCCAAAGAAAGGAACATTCGGAAAACTGGCAGCAGTTCAGGACATGGATACCGACAATATGACAATGGACGATGCAATGGACACACTAGGTGCAATCGTTGCGGAAGCCTTGTCAAACAATTTACAGGGCGAAAAGATCACAACAGAATACATCACGGATCAGTACGACGTGGAAGAAATGTCAGAATTTGTGGATAACTACATGGCGTTCGTAAACGGAGCAAAGAAAAACCCAAACTAATTATTCCGTACTATGACGATCCAGAATACGAAGAACCAAAGTTTCCACTGAAAACGAAGTCCGAAAAGTTAGTGATTAACTATACCGGGCTAAATATGTGGGAAGTGGAAGAACTAGATCTTGACGTCTATCTGTTTTTAGTACGGGAAGCATTTATCTATTATACAAGCCAAACAGAAAAGGGGCGGGAATACCTAGAAAATTGTTGGCGCATGAAGCAGACAAAACCGGATCGGCAGCGTCTACGCGAAAAATTCAGCAAGAAAGGGGGAGAATAAATGGCAGAAAAAAGCAAAATAGCCGGAATTACTATCGAAATCGGCGGCGATACCACGAAATTAGATAAAGCCCTGCAGGGAGTAAATAAGCAGACCAGAGACGCACAAAAGGAACTGAAAGAAGTAAACAAATTACTAAAATTAGATCCAAAAAATACGGAACTTCTGGCACAGAAACAAAAAATACTTGCAGAATCGATCGACGGGACAAAAGAAAAACTGAATATCCTGAAAGACGCCGAAAAACAGGTTCAACAGCAGTTCGAAAACGGCGAAGTATCAGAAGAACAGTACAGAGCGTTGCAGCGCGAAATCATTCAGACAGAACAACAGCTGAAAAACCTGAAAAAACAGGCAGAAGACAGCAACGGCGCACTGGATAAGATCGGAGAAGCTGCCGGGAAGATTGGCGAAAAGTCCGAAGCACTGGGAAAGAAGTTACTTCCGGTAACAGCGGGAATAACAGCAGTCGGAACGGCGGCCGTGGCATCATTCAACGAACTTGACGAAGGTTACGACACAATCATAACGAAAACAGGAGCTTCAGGAGAAGCACTGGACGGATTAACAGAATCTATGGACAATGTGTTCGGAGATCTTCCAACAGATGCGGAAACAGCCGGAATTGCGATCGGAGAAGTCAACACAAGATTCGGCGCAACGGGAGAAACACTGGAAGGTCTGTCAAAACAGTTTATCGAATTTGCAGAGATCAACGGAACGGATCTAAACGGTGCGATTGATTCAGTAGATGCGATTATGACAAAGTTTAACGTCGACGCATCGGAAACGCCGTCAGTCCTTGGACTTCTGACGAAAGCAGGACAAGACACAGGAATTTCAATGGATACATTACAAAATACGCTACAGACGAACGGCGCAACACTAAAAGAAATGGGTCTAGATCTCACGGGTTCAGTAAATCTTTTGGCACAGTTCGAAAGCAGCGGCGTTGACGCATCAACCGCCATGGCAGGATTGAAAAAAGCACAACAGAACGCAACAGCAGAAGGAAAGACATTAAAAGACGCATTATCAGAAACGATTGATAAAATCAAAAACGCAGGAAGTGAAACGGATGCGCTACAGGCAGCGACAGAACTATTCGGTAAGAAGGGCGCGGCGGAAATGACGCAGGCAATCAGGGAAGGAAGATTCAGCGTCGAAGATCTGACCGGATCACTGGACGATTATAAAACGACAGTAGAAGATACATTCAATGCAACATTAGATCCGCCGGACAAGGCGAAAGTTGCGTTGAACAATCTGAAAATCGCAGGCGCGGATCTTGGCGAAACACTGTTAAATACAGTTACGCCAATTCTTGAAAAAGTTGTCGATAAAGTAAAAGAATTCACAGCGTGGTTTTCGAGCCTATCAGACAGTCAGAAAGAAATGATCGTAAAGATCGCGGCGGTTGCGGCAGCAGTCGGACCGGCGCTGATTATCTTCGGAAAAGTGGCGTCGGGAATTAGTAAGATATGCGGTCTAGCGTCGAAACTGGGCGGACTATTAAAAGGCGCGCCCGAACTTATGGGGATTTTATCGAATCCGGTAACGATTGTTATTGCATTGATTGCGGCAGCAGTCGCGGCGATCGTCCTATTGTGGAATAATTGCGAAGGTTTCCGAAATGCCGTGAAAAAAATTCTTTCAGCAATAACGGAATTCTTTCAGAACGCATGGGACAAGATTCAGGAAGCGTGGGCGAACGCCCAACCATACTTCGAAATGATAAAAGAAGGAATCAAAACCGCTTTTTCAGTAGTTGCGGAAATCCTGATAGCACCGTTTCGGATTGCTTGGTTTCTGATAACTTCAATCTGGGACATTGCAACAACATATTTTCAGAATGTGTGGATCGGAATTCAGACCGTTTTTTCGGTCGTCGGGCAGATAATCGGCGGATTTTTCGAATCCGCATGGATCATTACAAAAGGCGTCTGGGATGTGGTTGTTCTGTATTTTCAAACAATCTGGTCGAATATACAGGCTGTCTTTTCGGTAGTCGCTACAGTTTTGGGCGGATTTTTTCAAGTTGCATGGACCACAATTACAACCATATGGGACGTGGCGACCGGGTATTTTCAAATGATCTGGTCTGTGATACAGGGAATTTTTTCGGTTGTACAGTCCGTACTTTCCGGCGACTTTTCAGGCGCATGGGAAGCGATAAAAGGCATCTGGTCGGCCGTGACAGGTTGGTTCGGCCAGGTATGGTTCGGAATCCAGAATATTTTCGGATCGGTCGGAAGTTGGTTTGGATCAATCTTTCAGTCAGCATGGAACGCGGTTCAGAATGTCTTTTCAAACTGGGGATCGTTCTTTTCTGGATTGTGGGGCATTATACGAAATACATTTTCAAATCTGGGAACGTCTATCGCAAACGCGATCGGTGGCGCGGTCAAATCAGGTATCAATGGTGTAATATCCATGATCGAAAACACGGTTAATTCCGCGATCGGAGTTATAAACGGAGCAATTAACTTGATTAACAAACTTCCGGGCGTGTCGGTCGGATCGGTCGGATATGTAGGACTGCCACGACTGGCGAAAGGTGGTATCTTAACCAACGGCCGCGCGATCGTGGCAGAAGCGGGACCGGAGATCGTAGAAATGGTCAACGGTAAAACAATCGTTACACCACTTTCAGGAACAGCAAAGAACACAGCACTTGAAAGAAACTTCGGCGGACAGAAAGGATCGCTAAAACAAGAAATCAACATGAATATAGAAAACTTCTATAACAACAGAAAACAGGACGTGCGCGAATTGACAGAAGAAGTCATGGAAATGGCGCAGGAATTAAAGGAAAGGGATGATAAAGTATATGCTTAATGAATTTTACGACGATATCAACAGTTTTACATACAACGGGCGGAATTCGCTTGATATGGGACTGGCAGTATACGAAAAAGAAAACATATACGGCCGTCCCAAACCTGTTATTGAAAAAGTAAACATTCCGGGACGCGGCGACGTGATTCTGAACAACAAAACAGATCCGATCGATAACGAAGAATACGAAGATTTTCAGAAGGTGTATAAATGCTATGTTATGCCGGAAGAATATCAGGATCTTGAAATGGTCGCCAGGAATGTGTATGCGTGGTTATACCAGACCGTGCAATATTCACGACTTGACGACAGCTACGAACGCAATTATTACAGAATGGCCCATGTATCGGAAGAAATGTCGGTGGAAGAAATCGCCGCCGCACTTCTGGGGACCTTAGAAATACAGTTCACTTGCCACCCGTACAAATATTCATACGACGGCGAAAGAACACTAACACTCACAAAAGCGACAAGCATTTTCAATACAGAAGGCTTTACGGCCTATCCGTACATGAAGATCTATGCGACGGGTGCGGTTACGTTGTACATCAACGACCGCGCCCATACATTCAAGGAAATAGAAGACTACATCGAAGTAGACAGCACGTTATTAAATGCGTACAAAGGGGACACGCTGCAAAATAACAAAATGACTACGACATTATTTCCGAAACTGGCAGCGGGCGAAAATAAAATCCGTTGGGCGGGCAATGTAAAGAAAATTGACATTGTGCCGCGGTGGTGCTGCCTGTGATACCGATTCTATATGATCCCCTTGAAACTAAATTTGATTCAAACGGAATCGGACTTCTGACGGACGCGATATCTTGCATTGTAGAGGAAGAAAGAAACGGATCTTTTGAACTGACTTTACAATATCCGCAAGAAGGACGTCTGGCCGATTACATCGTGGAAGATGCAATCATAAAGGCAAAACCAAACGACAAAGACAAAGATCAGCTATTCAGGATCTATAAATCAGGAAAGCCGATCGGCGGCGTGAACACATACTACGCCGAACATATCAGTTATGAATTGAACATGAATCCGGTATGTCGCCCGAAGATATCTGGGAAGAACGCACAAGAAGCGATCGCGCAGCTTTTAGAAGAAGCAGTGGTCGAAAACAACTATACGGCGTGGTCGGATATCACAACCAGAAACAGCACACAGATAGACGACGTGTTAAGCGTCCGAAACATTCTGGGTGGTACAGAAGGATCGATCCTTGATGTCTGGGGCGGGGAATATCAATTTGATAATTTTACCGTGAAGCTGCATAAATCCCGCGGATCAGATACCGGGGCGACGATCCGGTACGGAAAGAACCTGATTTCGGCAGAACAGGAAAGAAACATCGGCGACGTGATAACGGCGATATTTCCATATTGTTATTACACACCGGAAAAGGAAGAAGGAGCAACGGAAGAACCAGATCCGGTTTTCGTTTCCCTTCCTGAAAAGTTTATCAACACACCAAACGCGGGCAAATACGCCCGCCTAAAGTGTGCGCCGATGGATTTTTCAGACGAATTCGAAGACGGCGTGATCGTATCGGAAGAAATGCTTCGCAAGGTTGCAAAAGCCTATACAGAAAGCGGAATCGACGAACCGAAAATATCGATCAAAGCCACATTCCAAAATCTGAAAAAGACAAAGGACTATGAAAATATACAGGCACTTGAAACGATCGGAATTTGCGACACTGTAACGGTCATGATCGAAAAACTGGGAATCGAAGTCAAAGCAAAGATCGTTAAATACTCATACGACAGTATCAAAGAGCGATTCGACAGTGTAGAGATCGGAGAACCGAAAACAAACCTGACAAAGGCGATCACGGCAGCACAGAAGGAACAGAAAGAACAAATCGTAAAATCCGCCACCCGTGCGGAAATCATACAGAAACGTATTGAACAGACCATAAAGGACGTGACAGCAGCGATCACGGGCAATTCTGGCGGCCACGTGCTTTTATACCCGGCAGAGAATCCGCAGGAAATCTATATCATGGACACAGATTCAACAGCAACAGCGAAAAACGTCTGGCGGTGGAATCTGGCCGGACTGGGACATTCAAGTAACGGAATCGGTGGACCGTTTGAAACGGCGATCACGGCAGCAGGTCAGATCGTGGCCGATTTTGTGGCGGTCGGAAAGTTAAACGGCGCACTGATTGAAGCCGGGACCATTAACGCGGAATCCCTGTCGGTAGAGTACAAACAGAGCGTAAAGAAGTATACAGACGACGGCGACGCGAAACTGTTATCAGAAATGAAGTCGCGATTCGAAGTAACAGGCGAATCAATCACGGCGGAAGTAGAAAGAGCGCAGGCAGCAGAAAAGACCATATCGGACGATCTGGAACTGACAAAGCAGGACGCAGAAGATTTCAAAGAAAATGTCGAAGGAGCATTCCGGGACGGCATAATCACGGAAACGGAAGCGCAGACGATCGAAAGATATATCAAAGAACTGGAAAAAGACAACGCTTCAATCCAAAAGCAATACAACGCGGTTCTGGATTCGGCTTCAAGGCAATCAGCAACAACAGGAAGCAACTTTTCGATTAAATTCAATACAGAGTGCAAGACGGAAATATCATCAAGCGGTACGAAATACGATTATCTATATTTATTCTACCAGAAGGACGGGAAGATCTATAAGGCACTAGACAAAGTAAGCGGCGCGGATATCGCCGGGAAAACGTATATCGTACCATCGACAGATGTTTATATTCAATGGTATTCGGATAGTTCGGGCAATAAATACTACGGATTTTCGATCGACGAGATCAAACAGGTATCAACGGCGGCAGATACAACCGGAACGGAAAGCACACTTCCGACCTACGAAGTGATCGAAGCGGCCACCGTGTCAATGATCCAGACGTCACACCCATACGAAAATAATATGCGCAAGTTGTGGCATTACAAAAAGCGGACGGCCACACGGTCAACACTTATCAGCAAGAAAAACGCATACACGAACGCATATAACGCACTAATAACCGCAATTAACAACGCAATTTCAGACAAAAGGATCACGGCGACAGAAAAAACGAATGTGAATGCGAAATTTGACACATATAACGCAGCACTGGCAGAGTTGGAAGAGACAATCGAAGCAGCGGGCGTGGACGTGGCAGCGGTCGCGGCAGCAGCAGTCGCAGAGTACGCAAGGGCGGCGATCAAAGTAGAAGCAGACAAGATCGAACTCCGGGTAACATCGGCGCAGGTGGAATCCCTGATCGAGCAAAAGGCGGATTCTATCAGACTGAAAGCTTCGAAAATCAGCTGGACTTCGACATATTCAAGCATGACAGAAAATGGAACACTGACTTGTCAGAACGCGAAAATCAAAGGAACGCTATATAGTGAAAACGGGAAAAACAAAGTATATCTTCGAAATGGGCGACTGGAAATTACGTATAATTCACAGGAAATCGGATTGATCGGTGGAAATGGATTTAACGGATATTCAGACAAAGAAGGATTAAACTTCGACTTGGAATACACGGGAGACTACATGGCATGGGCGGCGCAGCCTTCTTCCGGCACAAATTACAGTACAAAATGGACGTATGCAAGATCGAGTTTTGCAAACATGACGGGAGACGCGCTTAATGCAGGATGCGACATAGATATGCATCACTGGAAGATTAAGAACCCGTCGTTCGAAGGTGGTGGAATAACACAGACAATCAACTATGTTCAGGTTTTGGCTGTAAATTCAGACGGAACAATTCAAAGTTGGGGGGCAAACGGACGAATGGGATTTAAAAACGGAATCTTGATCGATTTAAACTATTATACGAAGTAAAGGAGAAAAACATGGAACAGGAAGAAAAAGAGGTTCAGAAAGAAGAACAGAAAGAAAGGGAATACGAATTACAGGAAGGAACGCCGACAGAAAAAACAGTGGAAGCGAACACAGGGGCAACAGAGCGTAAAGAGAGCGAAACAGAAAAGGCATTAAAAATATTATTAGGAGAAGAAAAGTAAATGAGTATGACGGAAACCGCAAGGCAGATTAGAAAACTGATTGAAATAACAGCAAACAACCTGACTGACGAGCAGGCGGCGGAATTGCCGCGTTGTTTCCCGGAATGGGAAGAAGGGGTGGAAGTAAAAGAGGGCGAACGATACGCACTACGAAGAGTTGCCACATTCGCCCGAAACATGGACGAAGAACCGGAAGGACTGATTCTTATTAAATGCAAAAAGACACACACGACCACGGCTGACAATATGCCGGAAGAATCGCCGGAACTATGGGAAGTATTATAGAAAGGAGAAACAATGGCAGAAGAAAAGAAAGAAGAACAGAAGGAGACACGACTGCCGGACGGATTCAGGATCGAGCAGGCACGAAATTACTTGCGAATGCATATCAACCGCGCGGCGTCCGCGTATGATTTACCGGGCGAAATTATCGACCTGATAATCGAAGGGCTTCTGGCAGAGGAACAGCGGCAGAGAATCGCGCTAATGGCAGAACAGACAGACATTCTTGTTAACGGAAAGGAGAACGAAGACTAATGGCAGATATCACAATCACACAAAAGATCACGATCGAACTTGACGGGAAAAGCCCTTTTGAATATGTCGTGATGAAACAGGGCGACAAGGGTTCGCGAATTCTGGCCGTCTCATTATTACAAAACAAACAACCGTATGAAATCCCGACGGGCTGCACCGCGAGGATCAAATACTATAAGCCGGACGGAAACCCGGTATTGAACGATTGCACACTGTCAGGGAACGAAATTCTTGTAACATACACGGAGCAGATGCTAGCAGCAGCAGGCGTCGGAAAAGGCGAAATCGTCCTGTTAAAAGGCGGAAAGGAATTGAAGTCAGCAACATACTATACGAAGATTGTAGAAACCGTATACAAGACAGACGGGTTCGTGAGTGACAAAGAATTTCTTTCTATGGGAACAATTTTTAACGATATGGATCAGGCAGCGCAGGCAGCGACGGCAAACGCAAAGATCGCGGAAACTGCCGCCGCAAATGCGAATCAGGCGGCCAACAGCGCAAACGGAGCAGCAAGCGCGGCAAACAGCGCAACAGCAGCGGCGAATCAGGCGACCAACAGCGCAAACAGCGCAGCAAGCGCGGCAAACAGCGCAGCAGAAAAAGCCGCATCAGCAGCAGGCACAGCAAACAGCGCAGCAGAAACAGCTACACAGGAAGCAGAAAAAGCGACGTCGGCAGCAGGAAGAGCCAACAATGCGGCGTCAGCAGCGACAGAAGCAGCCGAAACAGCAACAACGGCGACTGGTAATGCGAATAATGCAGCACATAAAGCAACAGAGCAGACGACGGCAGCAAAAGCGGCGACGGAAGCGGCGCAGACGGTAGCGGATAACGTAAGTGGAATTATTGACGAAAAGATTCTGGAAGCCTTTTTCGGCTCTATGAGGAACGGAAAGATATATCAGACAGAATTATATTTGTCAGCAACAAATCCGACGTCAAACGGAACGAAAACGCTTGCAAATGCCGGAAAAGTATGTGAGCCGTCAACCGATACAGTAGAAGGACAGGACGACTACGAAGGTATCGGGATCTTTACATGGTTTAACTGTAACTATGTAACGAATGAATACGGCCGGAAGGTCCCGACGGCGGTTGAAGGTTGGGGAAATGGCTTCAAGAATGACGGTTCGGTAGATGTCGGCGTAATTGCTATGACGCCATACTGGAACGTGGAAGAAAAAGACGGGAAACAGATCTGGACGTTATCAGACACGCCAAACGATGAATACGGGCTTGTAGGTTGGGAAACTGCAAAGAAAGAAGATGGAAATTTCGCCCCGTATGTCGTACATAGTAAATATGTAAGTGGAATCGGAACAGACGGCCTTTTACGATCTTTTAAAAACTCCAAACCAGCAAGAAATCAGTGTTATAACAACATGATTACCAACTACCAGAAGAAAGGGAAAGGCTACTGGGGCGGCGGAAAAGAAAGAAACCTGTATAGAATCCTGTATCAGGTTATCAAGTACGCAACAAAGAACGAACAGACTATTTTTCAGGGAACGACAAACTATAACTTCCAGTATGCGGCAGCAGTACAGAGAGACACGAAAGAAACCTATTTTCCGGTAACAAATGCACAGGCGGCAAATATTATCGTCGGCGCGTATGTATCGGTCGGCTATGGTTCGGTAAGCGGATCAAACGTAAATAACGATCGCGGCGTCGGTACGATTCACAAATACGCGGACGATGTAAAGGTATTGAGAATCGAAGATTTGGACGAAAACAACAAAGCGGTATATCTGGACGTGGAAGAAGGGTTCACGACAACACCGGTCGCGATCAGCGACACAGTAAACGCACCGATCACAATGTCTTCTATGCACTGGTGGAGCGGATCAACAGATAAAGTTATCGGAAAACACGACGGATCGTTGACGTCGAACACAGACGGCAAACACCCGTATAGAGTTATGGGTATCGAAGATGCGGTCGGCGGATATATCGTATATGCAGATTCCGTGATGGTATTCAAAGAAGATTATAGCAAAGATGTATATATCGCCCGCCGTGGGACAAAACACGTCACAGACGAAGCAACAATCAAAAGCACATATAAACTGATTGGCAACATTCCGGCAAACGACGGCACGGATTTCTGGATCGGAGATATCGGAGTAGATACGGAAACTTGCGCATGGTTTGTGAAGGCAGTCGGCAGCAGTGATCGGCAAGGTTGGGGCGATCGTTGCTATGCAGGCGGAAAGAACACATCAGGAACAAGGGAAGACCTTGGACGCGGTATTCTCTGGATTGGCGCGAATGGCGGCCCCGTTTGCGTGTCTTGCTGGAGCGGGCTTGTCGGGACGGCCTGGTACTACCTCGGCTGCGATTGATACAGTAGGTCGTCGGGGGTGAATTCCCTTTAGGGAAGAGGGGATCGCCCCTAATACGACCGGACGGCATAGAAGGACTTACGGCGCACGCGGTAATCTCAGGAATGGCGCGAATGGCGGCCCCGTTTACGTGAATTGCAGGAACAGGCTTGACAGGACGAACTGGAACTACCTCGGCTGAAATTGCTTATTTCATTTTATTTTACAAAAATACTTTGCGTCGTATTTCGCACCCGTAAAGGGTGTAGCCTAAGCAGGCTCTTGGGCGGTTGCCCGAAATACTTTTTATAGACCTACTAAAACTTTAGAGATGAAGGAGTAAGGACGGCCGGGGTTCGCCCGGTCGTCGGGGTTAGTAGTAAAAACCGAAAGCCCTTATAAAGACAATCGAATGAAACGATATTGCAAGAATGTAGATATAACAGATAGAAAATTGATTCAAAAGGCGGTGCATAAATGCTTAAGAAATAAATATAAAAGAAATGACGTTCTGGAAATGTTTTCGGAATATTCCGGGCTTCCAAAAGATTTTATCAAGGGAGCGTTTGAAGAATTCGGAATCAAAGCGTTACGACCGTTCGCTGAAACAGCAGTGGACGGCATACGCGAAGAACTGATCCAGAACAAAATAAAATTCAAACCGATATGGTACAAAGAAAAGATCGACGCTTCCAGTCAGAAGGTGCGCAGGATCGGGATTCAAAATATCAAACAACAGATTTACGATTATATTGCCGTGGAAGCAATGAAAGATTTTTTGAAAAGAATCGGCGAATATCAATGCGCGGCACTGAAACACAAAGGGCAGTCATACGGGATCAAAGCGATCAAGAAATGGTTACGAAATAAGAATATCAGATACGCCGGGCAATGTGATATAAAGAAATGCTATCCGTCGATCGATCGGGAAAAGGTCATGGAGTTTTTAAGAAAATATATTAAAAACGAACCGTTATTAAACCTGATCGCGCTTCTGACCGGAACATTCGAAACAGGATTAAGCATTGGATCATATTTAAGTCAGTACCTTTGCAACGTCTTTTTATCGCAGATATACCACGAAATAGCCGAAAGAATGTACAGGATCAGGAAGAAAAGAAACGGAATCATGGAACGAATAAAACTGGTATTGCATCAGCTTTTCTATATGGATGATATCTTGATTCTTGGCACAAATGCGAAAGACATTCACAAAGCTATGAAGATAATAACGCAAAAGGCGGAAGAACTGGGACTGAAAATAAAAGACAACTGGATCGTATTTACAACCGTAATGAAACGAAAGGACGACGGTCATTTCATCGACATTATGGGTGTAAGAATATACAGACACCATATCACGATCAGACGACGCGTATTCTTACGGGTACGCAGGACGTATAAAAAGGCGCAAGCGCTTATAAAACAAAAGAAAAAGATCCCGTTATGGCTTGCTAGAAAGTGCGTGTCATATAAAGGGATTCTGGATCACACGAACAGTCAGAAAATCAAAAAGAAATATCAGACCGCACAAACAATAAAAATATGTAAAGGAGTAGTTTCACATGAAAGCAAGATTCGACAAAAGGCAGAACAAAGTTACCGTGAAGCAGCTTAACGGAAAAGATTATATTTTCTTATGCCTGAACGGTAAGACAGTAAAGGAAACACTGGAAGGACAGGACGAGCCGCAGACATTCTACGAATACGACTATACGGAGATCACAGCAGAAACAGGAGCGGTGGATCTGGACGACGTAAAGAAAAACCCGGATAAGTACGCCACATACGAACCGGAAAGAGAAAAGAAGCCGGAAGAAAAAATCGCAGAACTGGAAGAAAAAGTGGAATCGCAAGCGTTATTACTGCAATATTTGGCAGAAATGACAGACGTATATATTCCAGAATAAGAAAGGGGCGGGACGTATGTATAACATTCTCTTGAAAATGAAAACGAAATTTGAATATGAACAGTGGTTAAAAATGGCCGACCAGGCAAAGACACGCGGGAAACTGACCGACGAAGAATATAAAAAATTGACCGGAACAGAGGAAAAATAAAACAGGTCAGAAATGACCGGATAAAAGAAATAGAATCATAACAGAAAGGCAGGTGGAAGGAGTGAAGAAATGAACGAATGGAACGTTATTGCTATGCTTATCACGTTAGGCGGCGGAATTATCGCGCTTGTACGTCCGATCGTAACACTGACAAAAGCGATCACAGAATTAACCGTCACTTGTAAGAATTTGGATGGACAGTTCGCAGCCATGCAGAATAAAAACACAGAGAGCCATAGAAGAATCTGGGAGCATAACGACGAACAGGACAAAATACTAAATGACCATGAAGCAAGGATCAAGAGTATAGAACATGGAGAAAGGAGAAACACACATGAAAGTGAGTAAAGGCACTATCGCAAGAACCGCGATTCTGGTTTTAACCATGATTAACAGCGGACTTGCAATTTTCGGGAAAAGTCCGTTACCAATCAGCGACGAAACCGTGACACAGGTTGCATCGTTTGGATTTTCCACTGCGGCCGCACTGGTGGCATGGTGGAAGAACAACAGCTTCACAGTTCCCGCACTGAAAGCGGACGCAATGATGAAAGAAACACGCGTGTACGAACGGAAAGGACGAAAATAATATGAGCATGAATGGGATTGACGTCAGCGGGTGGCAGAAAGGCATTGATCTTTCAAAAGTTCCCGCCGATTTCGTAATTATCAAAGCAACACAGGGTACAAGTTATGTAAATTCTGATTGCGACCGGGCATATCAGCAGGCGAAAGCCGCCGGCCGGTTACTGGGCGTATATCATTATTTTTCCGGCGGCGATCCGGCTAAAGAAGCAGAACATTTCGTAAACAACATTAAAGGGTATATCGGCGACGCTATTATGGTTCTTGACTGGGAAGGAGAGCAGAACGCGAAATTTTCTCAGGGGCCGGCAATCGCAAAGCCGTTTCTTGACAAAGTAAGAGATCTTACAGGCGTAAAGCCACTGATCTATATGTCAAAAAGCGTATGTCGTCAGCACGACTGGGCGGCGGTAGCTAAAGAATATGGTTTATGGGTTGCACAGTACGCGAACAATAATGTGACGGGCTATCAGACGAACCCGTGGACGGACGCAAAAGGCTTCGGAGCATGGGGCGCGCCCGCAATCTTTCAGTATTCTTCCCATGGTCGCCTATCTGGCTACAATGGCAATCTGGATATCAATATCGCATACATGGACGCGGCAGCATGGAAAGCATACGCAAAAGGCAAACTGGTAATTCAGACACCGGAAGCAAACGCGCCGAATGGAACTACTCTCGATCTGGTTTACGGAGTAATGATCGGAAGGTACGGAAACGGCGATGCAAGAAAAGCGGCGTTGGGTTCACGTTACAATGAAGTACAAAGCGAGATCAACCACATTCAGGAAGCGTCAGCGGCAACACTGGCAGCCGAAACGAAGGCGGGTAGATACGGAAATGGCGACGTGAGAAAAGCCGTATTAGGCGGCAAATACGACGCCGTACAGAAGATCATTAACGGGCAAAGCACGGGAAGCGGATCTGGCGCAGTGTACTACACGGTAAAGAGTGGCGACACCTTGTCAGGAATCGCGGTGAAGTATGGTACTACATATCAGAAAATCGCACAACTTAACGGAATCAGCAACCCGAACATAATCTACGCCGGGCAGAGAATCCGTGTAAAATAATGTAACTTAATAACTAAATGTCTCATACCTCCTTAAAATAAAATATGTCACTGGGAAAAGTCATGCGAAAGCGTGGCTTTTTCTCATTGAAAAAAAGAACTGTATCAGATATAATATAAAATCGTATAAACATGAACAGAAAGAGGAAATCTAACCATGAATAAAAATAATTTATTTAAAGAAGAATTGATAAACACTGTAGATTTGGAAGCAGCACCACCAACAGAAGAACCGGAACGACAGTATTATTATATTGCGAAAGCCCGTAAGTACGTGAAAGCATTATCGGAAAAACTGGGACGTCCACTTTTCGCGCATGTCACAACCTTTGGTTGTCAGATGAACGCAAGAGATTCGGAGAAACTGACCGGAATTCTGGAGCAGATCGGATATGTGGAAGAGGAAGAAGAGAATCAGGCAGATTTTGTGATCTACAATACCTGCACGGTGCGTGAGAATGCCAATCAGAAGGTATATGGACATTTGGGACAGCTCAACCGTGTGAAAAAGAAAAACCCGCATATGCTGATCGGACTCTGCGGATGTATGATGCAGGAGCCGGAAGTGGTCGAGAAGTTAAAGAAAAGCTATCGGTTTGTGGATCTGATCTTCGGAACGCACAATATTTTTAAATTTGCAGAGCTGGTTGCCACAAGACTGGAATCTGATCGGATGGTGATCGATATCTGGAAGGACACAGACAAGATCGTAGAAGATCTTCCAAGTGAGCGGAAGTTCTCATTCAAATCAGGGGTCAATATCATGTTTGGCTGCAACAATTTCTGCAGCTACTGTATCGTGCCGTATGTGCGCGGACGGGAGCGCAGCCGGAATCCGAAAGATATTATCCGGGAGATCGAGAGTCTGGTTGCAGACGGAGTGGTGGAAGTGATGCTTCTGGGACAGAATGTCAATTCTTATGGAAAGACGCTGGAAGAACCGATGACATTTGCACAGCTTTTACAGGAAATCGAGAAAATCGAAGGACTGGAGCGTATCCGTTTTATGACCTCCCATCCGAAGGATCTCTCGGATGAACTGATCGAGGTGATGGCGCAGTCTCAAAAAATCTGCAAGCATCTGCATCTGCCGGTGCAGTCCGGAAGCACGCGGATCCTGGAAAAGATGAACCGGCGCTATACAAAGGAACACTATCTAAGACTGGTGGAGAAGATCAAAGCAGCAGTTCCGGATATTTCCCTGACAACGGATATCATTGTCGGATTTCCGGGAGAGACAGAAGAAGATTTTCAGGAGACGCTGGATGTGGTGCGAAAGGTTCGCTATGACAGCGCGTTTACTTTTATTTATTCAAAACGGACCGGAACTCCGGCAGCAGTGCTGGAGGAACAGGTTCCGGAAGAGATTGTCAAAGACCGTTTTAACCGTTTGTTAAAAGAAGTGCAGAGTATTTCCGCCGAGGTGTGCAGTGTGCACACCAAAACGGTACAGCGTGTGCTTGTGGAGTCAGTCAACGATCATGATGATTCACTTGTGACAGGAAGAATGAGCAATAATCTTCTGGTTCATTTTCCGGGAGAGAAAGATCTGGTTGGAAAACTGGTGGATGTCCGTCTTGATACTTGCAAAGGATTTTATTATCTCGGTGAAATGGTAGCATCCATCCGGGTATAATCTGGCAAAAAACGCCCAAACTATCTGTATGAGTCGAAAAGACCTGCAGACAGGGAGGGCGCTTTTTGTGAAAAAATGGAGCGAAAATTTATTTTTATGGGCTTTGGGAGGCAGTCTTTATTATGGATTTGAAGTTTTCTTCCGGGGATTTTCTCACTGGAGTATGTTCGTGCTTGGAGGAATCTGTCTTTTATTTTGTGCCAAACAGGGACTTTGGACCGGATGGAGGGAGCCGTTATGGAAACAGGTGCTCTGGTGTACAATCTTTGTGACAGCAGCGGAATTTATCACGGGAATGATCGTGAATCAGTGGCTTGGATGGAATGTATGGGATTATACAGGAAGAAAATGGCAGCTGTTCGGTCAGATCTGTCTGCCGTTTACCATTATTTTTTCCGCACTGTGCGTGATCGGCATTCTGCTCTCAGGGTATCTTCTTTATTGGTTATACGGAGAAGAAAAACCACATTTTCACGTGCTTTAGGAAGTCGGAAGGCGGACAAAATTGGATCTGGTACATTGAACTGAATTTCCAAAGATGCTATAATGGCAAAGGAAAAAATACACAAAGGAGAAAAACGTGTGGCAGAATTAACACCAATGATGCAGCAGTATATTGAGACAAAAAAACAGTATCAGGACTGCATCTTATTTTATAGATTAGGCGATTTTTATGAAATGTTTTTTGAGGATGCCCTGACTGCATCCAGGGAACTGGAGATTACACTGACCGGAAAAAACTGCGGGCAGGAAGAAAAAGCTCCCATGTGCGGAGTTCCATATCATGCAGTGGAAGGATATCTGAACAAGCTGGTGTCTAAAGGGTATAAAGTGGCGATCTGCGAACAGGTGGAAGATCCAAAACAGGCGAAAGGAATCGTAAAGCGTGAGGTTGTACGGATCGTGACACCGGGGACAAATCTGGACACCCAGGCACTGGATGAGACAAAGAACAATTATATCATGTGTATTGTCTACATTGCAGACCGGTATGGGCTTTCCATCGCGGATGTAACGACCGGAGATTATTTTGTAACAGAGCTGGAGGAAAGTGCAAAGCTTTTGGATGAGATCTATCGTTTTATGCCGTCTGAGATCATCTGTAACGAGTCTTATTATATGAGCGGCATGGATCTGGATGATTTAAAAGACCGCCTGGGAATTACAATCTACTCTCTGGATTCGTGGTATTTTGATGATGCGGTCTGCAGACAGAAACTGCTGGAGCATTTCAAAGTAGCATCTTTTGCCGGGCTTGGGCTCGAAGATTATGACTGTGGGATCATCAGTGCCGGGGCGCTTCTGCAGTATTTATACGAAACTCAGAAAAATTCCCTGGCTCAGCTGACACATATTACGGCATATACGACAGGAAAATATATGATGCTGGACAGTTCCACAAGAAGAAACCTGGAACTGTGTGAAACGCTGCGCGAAAAGCAGAAGAGAGGCTCTCTTCTCTGGGTGCTTGATAAGACAAAAACAGCAATGGGTGCGCGTATGCTGCGAAAGTACGTGGAGCAGCCGCTGATTGAGAAAAAAGAAATCCTTCGGCGGCTGGATGCTGTGGAGGAATTGAAAGAGCAGGCGATCTGCAGAGAAGAGATCCGGGAATATCTCTCACCGGTTTACGATCTGGAGCGTCTGGTGACGAAGATTACATATGGTTCTGCGAACCCGAGGGATCTGACTGCATTTGGAAGCTCTCTGACGATGCTTCCGCCGATCTGCTGTATTATGGAGGATCTGCGTGCCCCTCTTTTGGAGGAGATAAAAGAAGAACTGGATCCGCTGGAGGATATTTCTGCGCTGATCAAAGAAGCGATTGCAGAAGAGCCGCCTCTTGCGATGAAAGAAGGCGGGATTATCCGGGATGGCTATAGCGAAGAGGTGGATATTCTGCGCCGCGCAAAATCAGAAGGAAAGGACTGGCTTGCAAAGCTGGAATCAGAAGAACGGGAAAAGACCGGGATCAAAAATCTGAAGATCAAGTACAACAAAGTGTTTGGATATTATCTGGAAGTGACGAATTCATTTAAGGATATGGTTCCGGATTATTATACGAGGAAACAGACACTTGCCAACGCAGAGCGTTACATTATCCCGGAATTAAAAGAACTGGAAGATACCATTCTTGGTGCAGAAGACAAACTGTATGCGCTGGAATATGAGATTTATTGTGATGTCCGCAATCAGATCGCTGCCCAGGTGGAGCGCATCCAGACGACTGCGAAAGCGATCGCAAAAGTGGATGTGTTTGCATCGCTTGCTCTGGTGGCAGAACGCAGCAATTATGTGCGTCCGAAGATCAATGAACAAGGTGTGATCGATATCAAGGACGGACGGCATCCTGTGGTGGAAAAGATGATCCCAAACGATATGTTTATCAGCAACGATACCTATCTGGATGATAAAAAACAGCGGATTTCCATTATCACGGGACCGAATATGGCTGGAAAGTCTACGTATATGAGACAGGCGGCACTGATCGTTTTAATGGCACAGCTTGGATCTTTTGTTCCGGCATCCAGTGCTAATATCGGTCTGGTGGATCGCATTTTCACCCGTGTGGGGGCATCCGATGATCTGGCATCCGGACAGAGTACCTTTATGGTAGAGATGACAGAGGTTGCCAATATTCTCAGAAATGCCACATCTAAGAGCCTTCTGATCCTGGATGAGATCGGAAGAGGAACCAGTACCTTTGACGGATTGTCCATTGCCTGGGCAGTCGTGGAGTATATCAGCGACAACAAACTGCTTGGTGCGAAGACACTTTTTGCGACACACTACCATGAGCTGACAGAGCTGGAGGGCAAGATTCACAATGTCAACAATTACTGTATTGCGGTAAAGGAAAAGGGAGACGATATTGTGTTCCTTCGCAAGATCGTAAAAGGCGGAGCGGATAAGAGCTATGGAATCCAGGTGGCAAAGCTGGCGGGAGTTCCGGATGTTGTGATCACACGCGCAAAAGAGATCGTGGAAGAGCTGAGTGATGAGGATATTACGACCAGAGTCAGTGAGATCGCATCCAGAGAAAAAGAGCAGAAGAAAAAACAGAAGACGAAAAAATATGACGAGGTGGATATGGCGCAGATGTCATTGTTTGATACGGTAAAAGACGATGACGTTCTGGAAGAATTAAAGAGCATTGATGTGGGAAATCTGACGCCTGTCGATGCACTCAATACCATTTATCGTCTGCAGAATAAACTAAAGAACCGCTGGTAGAAAGTAAAGGAGAACACAGATGCCGCAGATTCAGGTTTTAGATCAGATTACAATAGATAAGATCGCCGCAGGTGAAGTGATTGAGCGGCCAGCGTCGATCGTCAAAGAACTCGTAGAAAATTCCATTGATGCAAAAGCTGCCTCCGTTACCGTGGAGATTCAGGATGGAGGGATTTCTTTGATCCGCGTCACGGACAATGGAAGCGGGATTGAACGGGAAGATATCCGCAATGCATTTTTGCGTCATTCCACGAGCAAGATCCGCAAAGTGGAAGATCTGGCACATATTGCATCACTCGGATTTCGGGGAGAAGCACTTTCCAGTATCTCTGCGGTGACCAGGACGGAGCTGATCACCAAGACGAAGGAGGATACATTTGGAACCCGCTATGTGATCGAAGGCGGAGTGGAGCAGAGTCTGGAGGATGCCGGGGCACCGGACGGGACGACCTTCCTTGTGCGGCAGTTGTTTTATAATGTGCCTGCCAGACGGAAGTTTCTAAAAACACCGATGACAGAGGCCGGGCATGTACAGGATCTGCTCATGCGCCTTGCACTTTCTCACCCGGAGGTTGCATTTACTTTTATCAATAACGGACAGACAAAAATGCGGACATCTGGAAATGGAAAATTAAAGGATGTAATCTACAGCATTTACGGGAGAGAGGCCGCGGCAAATCTGATCGAACTGGATTATTCCATGGATGGTCTGGTGATGAAAGGATATCTTGGAAAACCGGTGATCACCAGAGGAAACCGGAATTTTGAAAATTATTTTGTAAACGGGCGGTATGTGAAAAATGCGATGCTCTCCAAAGCAATCGAAGATGCATACAAGGACTTTCTCATGCAGCACAAGTTTCCGTTCGTAGTCATCCACTTTCAGGTGGATGGTGAGAAAATCGATGTAAATGTGCATCCGACCAAAATGGAAATGCGGTTTCAGAGGCAGCAGGATGTCTATAATATTGTGTATGAGGGGGTTCACAGAACCCTTCTGGAGCCGGAACTCATTCCCCAGGTGGAGGCGCCGGCTCCAAAAGTAATTTCACAGCAAAAGAGTGAAAGTCCGTTTTTATTAAAGCCCAAAACAGCACCGCAGCCAATGGAGAAAAAGCCAGAAGAAAAAGAAGAACCCCATGACGAAGCATATTTCATGAAGAAGATGAAGGAGAGAGTTCTTTCCTATCATCAGCGCAATTCTTCGGCAGAAGTCTCAAAAAAAGAGCAGATCTTCCGGCCGCAGGCTCAGGCGGAGAGGATCAAAGATGCACTTGCCCGTGCAAAGGAAGTGGAGAAGCAGCCGCAAAAGCAGGTAGAAGAACAGCCGGAATTGATCCGGGAAACACCTGTCTATGAAACGAAGCCTGTAACAGAAGAAAAAGCAGAGCAGTTAAATTTGTTTGAGGAGCATCTTCTGAAACGGGAGAAGAAAGCAGAGTATAAGCTGATCGGGCAGGTATTTGAGACATACTGGCTGGTGGAATTTGAGAACAGTCTGTATATCATTGATCAACATGCTGCTCATGAGCGGGTGTTATATGAACGCACGTTAAAAGAGATGAAGAACAGAGAATTTACCGCTCAGTATTTAAGTCCGCCGATCATCCTGAGCCTGTCTATGCAGGAGGCACAGGTGCTGAATGAAAATATGGACCGGTTTACAAGGATCGGATTTGAGATCGAACCGTTTGGCGGAGAGGAATATGCAGTGCGCGCCATTCCGGACAATTTGTTTGGAATCGCCAAAAAAGAGCTGCTGTTGGAAATGCTGGACGATCTGGCAGATGGGATCAGCACCTCCATGACACCGGAGCTTATTGATGAGAAAGTGGCATCTATGTCATGTAAAGCAGCGGTGAAAGGCAATAACCGGCTTTCCGCGCAGGAGGCAGACGCACTGATCGGGGAACTGTTATTGCTGGAGAATCCATATCACTGCCCGCATGGACGTCCGACGATCATCGCAATGACACAGCGGGAACTGGAAAAGAAATTTAAGAGGATTGTATAGATGAAGAAACCATTGATTATATTGACCGGTCCTACAGCGGTTGGAAAAACCGCTGCTTCAATCGGACTTGCCAAAGCGATTGGCGGAGAAATCATTTCCGCAGATTCCATGCAGGTCTACCGGCATATGGATATCGGATCTGCAAAGATTCGGTCAAAAGAGATGCAAGGGATCTCGCACCATCTGATCGATGTGCTGGAGCCGGAGGAAGAGTTCCATGTGGTGAAATTCCAGCAGATGGCAAAAGAAGCGCTGGATGTGAATGATGACCGGGTCAATCTTTATGAGCGAATCAACAAAAGAGTGGATGCTATGTTTGAGGAGGGACTTGTAGAAGAAGTTACGGCGCTTCAAGAACGTGGCTATACAAGAGGGATGGTGTCCATGCAGGGGCTGGGATACAAAGAGATTTTTGCTTATCTGGACGGGGAATGTACGCTGGAAGAGGCAAAAGAAATTATCAAAAGAGATACCAGACATTTTGCAAAACGTCAGATCACCTGGTTTAAACGGGAACGGGATGTGATCTGGATCAACAAGCAGGAATATGGATATCAGGAAGAAAAGATACTGGAGAGAATTCTGAAAGAATTAAAGGTTCGGGAGATCTTTCCACAGAAAGAAGAGGAAATAAAATGAGAGAGTGTATGACAGAGACGATGTATGAGAAGCTGGGGATTTCGAAGGAAGTTTACGAGTTTGGACAGACAATAGAGGCGGGATTAAAGGAACGGTTCTCACAGATGGATGAAGTGGCAGAGTACAATCAGTTAAAGGTGCTCCATGCCATGCAGGAAAATAAGGTCAGTGAGGGGTGTTTCAACTACGCCAGCGGGTATGGCTACAACGATATGGGAAGAGACACACTGGAGCAGGTATACGCCAGTACATTCCATACAGAAGCGGCATTGGTTCGTCCGCAGATTACCTGTGGAACGCACGCCCTTGCCCTTGCCCTTGCAGCAAACTTACGTCCGGGAGACGAACTGCTCTCTCCGGTGGGAAAACCATATGATACGCTGGAGGAAGTGATCGGGATTCGCCCGTCAAAAGGTTCTCTGGCAGAGTATGGGATCACATACCGTCAGGTGGAGCTTTTGGAAGACGGTTATTTTGATTATCCTGCAATCAGGGAGGCAATCAATGAGCGGACGAAACTGGTGACGATCCAGCGATCCAAGGGATATCAGACAAGACCAAGCTATTCCGTGGAGAAGATCGGAGAGCTGATCGCCTTCATCAAGGAGATCAAGCCGGATGTGATCTGTATGGTGGACAACTGTTATGGAGAATTTGTAGAGAAGATTGAACCAAGTGATGTGGGAGCGGACATGATCGTTGGTTCCCTGATCAAAAATCCTGGAGGCGGTCTGGCGCCGATTGGGGGCTATATTGCGGGAAGAGAAGATCTGATCGAGAACTGCGGATACCGTCTGACTTCTCCGGGACTCGGAAAAGAGGTGGGAGCATCTCTCGGTGTCATGCAGTCGTTCTATCAGGGATTTTTCCTGGCGCCGACTGTAGTCAACAGTGCGGTAAAAGGTGCGGTGTTTGCGGCAAATATTTATGAAAGACTGGGATATGGAGTGATTCCGAACGGAACAGAGTCCAGACATGATATTATCCAGGCCGTGGAGCTTGGCAGTGCAGAGGGTGTGATCGCATTCTGTAAGGGAATTCAGGCGGCGGCGCCTGTGGACAGCTATGTCAGTCCGGAACCGTGGGCAATGCCGGGATATGACAGTGATGTGATCATGGCGGCAGGTGCGTTCGTGCAGGGTTCTTCTATTGAATTAAGTGCAGATGGACCGATCAAACCACCGTATGCAGTTTATTTCCAGGGCGGACTGACCTGGCCGCATGCAAAGCTTGGAATTTTAAAATCACTGCAGAATATGATCGATGCAGGAGTGATTGAACTGGAACAATTAAAATAAAATCAAAAGGAGAGACCATGAGAAAAGTTGTTGTGATCGGCGCAGGAGCAGCCGGGATGATGGCGGCTATTTCGGCAGCAGAGCACGGCGCACATACAGTTGTGCTGGAGCATAAAGACCGAGTGGGGAAGAAGATCCTTTCCACCGGGAACGGAAGATGCAATTTTACAAATCTTGTACAAACGCCTCAGTGTTATCGCAGTGATGATCCTAAGTTTCCGTGGCGGGTCATCACACAGTTTGATGAGAAAAAGACAGTGGAGTTTTTCCAGAACATCGGTGTATATGCGAAAAACAGAAACGGATATCTCTATCCGAACTCGGATCAGGCCGGTGCGGTTTTAGATTCCCTTCGCATGGAGATGGAGCGGCTTTGTGTGGAAGTGCACACAGAGACAGAAGTTCTGGAAATCATTCCGAAAAAGAACCGGTTTGTCATCCGAACCGGAAATGGGAATGTGACCGCAGACCGGGTGATCCTGGCAGCAGGATCCAAGGCGGCTCCTGTTACAGGTTCTGACGGTTCCGGATATGCGATCGCAAAAAAAATGGGACATCGGATTGTCCCGGTACTTCCGGCGTTGGTACAGCTTAAATGCAAGGGAAAATTCTTTCAGAGTATCGCCGGAGTGCGCATACAGGGATGTGTATCTTTATATGTGGATGGGGACTGTGTTTGTCGGGATACTGGAGAAATTCAGCTGACTCAGTATGGTATTTCCGGGATTCCGGTATTTCAGGTCAGTCGTTTTGCAGCAAAGGCGCTTTACAACAAACAGGAAGTAACAGCGGTCTTAAATTTTATGCCTCAGATGTCTGAGGAAGAGTTTACAACATTTCTGGCAGAGCGTGCGAGACTTCGGCCGCAAAAGACGGCAGAAGAATTCTTAACCGGGCTGTTTCACAAAAAAATGATTGCTCTGTGGGTCAAATGTAGTCGCATTTCCAAAGAAAAGCCGGTGGGAACATATTCTGAGGAAGAACTAAGAACGCTTGCCCGTCTGATTCAGCAGTTTGAGGTGAATGTGGAAGGGACAAATTCGTTTGAACAGGCTCAGGTATGCTGCGGCGGAGTCTCTACAGAAGAAGTGAAGGAAGATACCCTGGAGTCAAGTTATGTACCGGGCGTTTATTTTGCCGGAGAGATACTGGATGTGGATGGGATCTGCGGCGGATATAATCTGCAGTGGGCATGGTCCAGCGGATGGATCGCAGGAAGAGAGGCAGCAGATGTTACGAATTAATCAGTTAAAATTAAAAGTAGGACACAGCGAAGAACAGCTAAAGAAAAAACTGGTACGGGAATTGAAGATCCGTCCGGAAGAGCTGCAGAAATTTGAAATCCGCAGACAGTCTATAGATGCGCGGAAAAAGCCAGAACTGTACTATGTATACAGTATCGATGTACAGGTGAAAAAAGAAAAAGAGGTACTCAAAAAACATCCAAAGAATGTGCAGAAGACACAGGATGTGTACTATCAGATGCCAAAACTGGAAGGAGAAACACCGAAAAAGCGTCCGGTTGTTGTAGGAAGCGGCCCTGCAGGTCTGTTTTGTGCATGGATCCTTGCCTTGGCAGGATGTAGACCAATCCTTCTGGAGCGGGGTGCCTGTGTAGAGGAAAGACAGCGTGATGTAGAGGAATTCTGGAAAAGCGGGATTTTAAATCCAATGTCGAATGTACAGTTCGGAGAGGGAGGCGCCGGAACTTTTTCGGATGGAAAGCTCAACACATTGGTCAAAGATACATCCGGGCGAAATCGTTTTGTGTTGGAAACCTTTGTAAGATTCGGGGCACCGCCGGAGATTTTATACGAACAGAAGCCCCACATCGGAACGGATATTCTGATCCGGGTGGTAAAAAATATGCGGCTTGCGATCTGTGAAGCCGGAGGAGAAGTACGGTTTCACAGTCAGGTGACGAATATCGTTCTTGATGAAACATCGCTTGCCGGAGTGCAGGTCAATCAGGAGGAAGAGCTGGAGACCGATACCGTGATCTTTGCAGTGGGACACAGTGCAAGAGATACATTTGAGATGCTCTATGAAAGGAACCTTCCAATGCAGGCAAAATCATTTGCGGTAGGTGTGCGCGCCGAGCATCCGCAGAAAATGATCAATGTCTCTCAATATGGAGCAGAGTCTGTGCCGGGGCTTCCTGCAGCGCCTTATAAAGTGACAGCAAAACTGGAAAATGGAAGAGGCGTATACTCTTTCTGCATGTGTCCGGGAGGATATGTAGTCAATGCATCCTCCGAAGAAGGACGTCTGGCTGTCAACGGAATGAGTTATCATGCAAGAGCAGGAGAAAATGCGAACAGCGCCATTATCGTGACGGTGACTCCGGAAGATTACGGAAGTGAACATCCGCTTGCAGGAATGGAATTTCAGCGAAAGCTCGAAGAACGTGCCTTTCGAGCGGGAGGCGGAAAAATCCCGGTTCAGAGACTGGAAGATTTCTGCAAAAATCAGATCAGCACTTCGTTTGGAAACGTAGAGCCTCAGATGAAAGGGGCATATGCGTTTGGAGATGTGCGTGGAATTTTCCCGCAAGTGCTGGCAGAATCCATTGAGGAGGGAATGCGGCAGTTTGAACATAAGATCACAGGATTCTCAGATGGAGATACGCTTTTGTCAGGTGTAGAAAGCCGTACGTCTTCTCCAGTGAAAATTCCAAGAGATGAGAATATGGAGAGTGAGATCAAGGGGATTTTCCCATGCGGAGAAGGCGCGGGATTTGCAGGAGGAATCACCTCGGCTGCCATGGATGGAATGAAAGTGGCAGAGGCGGTGCTGAAAAAATATAACAAGATCGGGTCATAGAATCTTCATAAAAATTTAAGAGGTCAGACCTATACATGATTTTTAAATTGTGCTAAAATAAATCACTGTATTGTGTTATCATTCATATTTTTATGAAAAAAGCAAATATGAAAGAAATGGCATGTGAAGAGCGCCCTTATGAAAGATGTGAGCAGTTCGGAGCAAGTAATTTGACGGACAGCGAATTACTTGCTGTTTTGCTACGTACAGGTACCAGAGGAGAGAATGCGCTTCAACTGGCGGATAAGATCTTACATCCTGTATTTTCGCAGAAGGGTGTGCTGAATCTTCACCAGTGGACGTACGAACAGCTGATGCAGATCAAAGGAATCGGGAAGGTAAAGGCTATCCAGATTTTGTGTCTGGCGGAGCTTAGCAGACGTCTTGCAAAAGCAACCGCACAGGAGGGACTGAATTTTTCAAACCCGGCGTCCATTGCCAGATATTATATGGAAGATTTAAGACATGCAAATCAGGAACAGATGAAACTGCTGCTTTTGAATACAAAATCCAGACTGATCGGGGAGACGGATATCTCGAAGGGAACCGTGAATTCAGCAGTGATTTCACCGAGGGAGCTGTTTGTGGAGGCACTGCAGAAGAATGCAGTGTCCATTGTGCTTTTGCATAACCATCCGAGTGGAGATCCGACACCGAGTAAAGAGGATGTGCTGATCACCAGACGGATTCAGGAGGCGGGGCGGCTGATCGGTGTGGAACTGTTAGATCATATCGTGATCGGGGATAATTGTTATGTCAGTCTCAGAGAAAAGGGACTGGTACGATAAGAACTGCAATAAGGGGACAAGACGCATGTTCAGAAATATATATGGCCTGGATCTGGGCACATATGAGATCAAGATATATGATAAGAGAAGAGACCGGATCCGCAGTGCCAAAAATGTGATTGCAATCCGGGATGAAAAAGATATTTTTGCGGTCGGAAATGCGGCCTATGCAATGTATGAGAAGGCACCTGAGAATATTCAGGTGGTATTTCCCATGCATCACGGCGTGATTGCCCGCTTTCATGAGATGCAGTATCTTCTGTGCGCATTGCTGAAGCGGGAAGGGAGATACCCAAACGGAGCAGAGTATGTGATCGCAGCGCCAACGGATGTGACAGAAGTGGAAAAGAAAGCGTTTTATGATCTGGTGCATCATTCAGCTGCACGGGCAAAAACAGTCCGGATCGTCGATCGTGCAATTGCGGATGCAGTGGGGATGGGACTGGATGTCTTTTCGGCAAAAGGCGTATTTGTGGTCAATTTTGGCGGTGAGACAACTGAGCTTTCGGTTCTTTCGGGCGGAAAAACGGTGCTGAGCCGTCTGCTGCCTGTCGGAGGTGCGGCTTTAGATGAAGCAATCGTGGCCAGTGTGCGGCACAATAAGGAGTTTCTGATCGGACGGATTACAGCAGAACAGCTCAGATGGCAGTGCGGTATTTTAAAAAACACAAACCGCAGGAAGCTGACAGTGGCGGGAAGAGATCTGGCAATGGGAGTTCCAGGGGCCAGGCAGATCTCGGATGGTCTGGTTCGGGCTGCAATGAAAGATTCTCTTTCGGAGATTGTAAGAGCGATCCAGTCCATGATCGAGCGTACACCGCCGGATGTCCGGAGTGAGATTTTAAAATCAGGGATTTATCTGACAGGAGGTCTTGCACGTTCGCATGGTCTCCCGGCATATCTGCGACAGAGTACCGGCCTTCTTGTGACTGCACACAAGAATCCTGAATTATGTGCAGTGAAGGGACTGCGCACGATCATTTCCGATAAACATTACAGAAACCTGGCATACGAGATGTCAGATGAAGATTATAGGTGGTTGAGATAATATGAAGAAAAAAAATCAAAAATCCAGGTCAAATAAGTACTGGCTTCTGGGAACGAGTCTGGTTTGCGTTTTACTGATGATTTTTTCTGTGTTTGCAGAGAAGGTAGAAGGGCCCTTCCGGGGAGTGGCTGATATCACGGTGATTCCCATGCAGAAAGGCATCAGTCAGATCGGCACATGGATCGGAGATATCAGTGAAAATTTTGAGACATTGAAACAGCTGAAAAAAGAAAATAAAAAACTTCAGAAGCAGGTGGATCAGCTGACCACGGAAAACAGTAATCTTCAGGAGGAAAAATACGAACTGGACCGTCTTCAGGATCTGTACAAGCTGGATCAGACTTATGCAGAATATCCGAAAGTGGGAGCCCGTGTGATCGGGAAGGACTCTGGAAACTGGTTTAGTACATTTACGATTGATAAGGGAAGTAATGACGGCATCAAAGTAGATCAGAATGTGCTGGCAGGAAGTGGACTCGTCGGGATCGTGACTCAGACAGGTCCGACCTGGGCAACGGTACGTGCGATTATTGATGATTCCAGCAACGTCAGCGGTATGGCACTTTCTACTTCTGACAAATGTATCGTAAGAGGAGACCTTTCTTTGATCGGAGAAGGGAAGATCCGGTTTGAACAGATGGAAAATAATGATCATGATGTAGAGGTAGGGGAGCAGATCGTCACTTCTCACATCAGTGATAAATATCTGCAGGGACTTTTGATCGGTTATGTCAGCGAGATCAATGTAGATGCAAACAATCTGACCCGTTCCGGTTATATCACTCCTGTGGTAGATTTTAAAAATCTGCAGGAGGTGCTTGTCATTACAACGACAAAGGCGGAAATGACAGGAACAGATCAGAGTGAGTAGAGAAAGGAGCCTGCCAAGATGAAAAAGATCAAATTAAAACGATTTGTGATCACGGTTGTGATCATGCTGGCATGTTATCTTCTTCAATGTACCTTATTTCCATCTCTGGAACTGGCATCTGTGAAGCCGAATCTGCTGTTGATTGTGACAGCTGCCTATGGTTTTATGCGCGGGCCGAAAACAGGAATGTGGATCGGATTTTTTTCGGGACTTCTGATCGATATTCAGTTTGGAACGGTGCTGGGGCTGTATGCACTGATCTATCTGATGATCGGCTATGTGAATGGCCTGTTCAGTGAAACTTATTTTGACGAAGACATCAAGCTTCCGTTACTGCTGATCGCAGGAAGCGAGTTTGTATACGGGCTGTTGATCTACTTTTTGATGTTCATGCTCAGAGGTGAATTTGATTTTGTTTATTATCTGATGCATGTGATTATTCCGGAACTGATCTATACAGTTGGGGTTACGCTCATTTTGTATCAGCTGATCCTGTGGATCAACCAGAAACTGGAAGCAGAAGAAAAAAGGAGTGCAAGTAAATTTGTTTGAGAAAATCAAAGAAGTGTTTCATCGTATCGTAAATTCCCGGCTGACTGTTCTGATCCTTGCATTCTGCGTAATGTTTGCGATCCTGGTGAACAGACTGTTTTATCTTCAGATCGTAAAGGGGGACTACTATCTGAACAACTATAAGCTGCAGATTAAAAAGACAAGAGAACTGTCAGGAACAAGAGGCAATATTTATGACAGGAACGGCAATCTTCTGGCATATAATGAGCTTGCCTATTCCGTCACATTTGAGGACAATATTACAAATGATTCCAAGAAAAATGATACGATCAACGGAATTCTGGAGAAAGTTATGCAGATTGTAGAAGCGCATGGCGATTCTGTGATCAGTGACTTTGGCGTTGTTCTGGATTCTGCGGGAAACTATCAGTTTCTGCAGACGGATGAGACATTAAAACTGCGGTTTATTGCAGATGTTTATGGAAAGAAAACCATTGATGAACTTTCAGACGCGCAGAAACAGCAGTCTGCGGAAGATGTGATCCATTATCTTTGTACAGATGATACGTACGGGTATGGGATCGATGATAAAAATCTGGACAAGAGTCATGTTTTAAAGCTTGTGACCATGCGTTATGCCATCGGACTCAACAGTTTCCAGAAGTATATTCCGACAGTGCTCGCATCCGATGTCAGCGATGAGACGGTGGCGGCGATCATGGAAAATCTGGATCAGATGGATGGGGTAGATATTGCAGAGGACTCCCTGCGCCGGTATACGGACAGCAAGTATTTTGCGTCGATCATCGGCTATACCGGAAAGATTTCCCAGGAGGAATATGATGCGCTGACAAAAGAGCAGAAGAAAAAGTATTCACTTTCTGATATTGTCGGAAAATCCGGACTGGAGCAGACCATGGATGAGGTGCTTCAGGGAACGAAAGGTGAGATCAGCTATTATACGGATAATGTCGGGAAAGTAACGGATACGGTAAGCAAAAAAGATCCCGGAGCAGGAAATGATGTATATCTGACAATTGATAAGGATCTTCAGGAGCAGACCTATAAACTGCTGGAGGAAAAGCTGGCAGGAATCGTAAGGTCAAAACTTCGTAATGTAATGAATTACGATCCGAGTACAACAAATGATTCAAGTGAGATTATCATTCCGGTAGATGATGCCTACAATGCATTTATTGCGAACGAGATTGATACCGTGCTTGCTAAGAACACTGGGATTTTAAATATGGATCTGGTGGATACAAAAGATGAGACGTATCTTGCGTGGGCAAAAGAGGAAACGATCAATCTGAACCAGTATTTAAATTATGCCATTTCGAAGAATTGGATCGATACATCCAAGCTGTCAGAGGAAGTGGCAGAGCAGAAATATTCTGATTCCGGAGAGATTTATCAGGGGATTTTGAAATTTTTAGAAGAATATTTGAATTCAGATGCAGATTTCGACAAACTTCTCTATAAATATCTTATAAAATCAGAGGGTATCAGTGGGGCACAGATCTGTGCCATGGTATATGAGCAGGGGGTACTTCCGATGGATGAGGCTGCGTACAATGGTCTGAATAACGGAAGTGTCAATCCGTATACCTGGTTGTGTCAGAAAATTGAAAATCTGGAGATTACTCCGGGACAGCTGGCTCTGGAGCCTTGTACGGGATCCGCGGTAGTCAGTGATCCCAATACCGGTGAGGTGCTGGCATGTGTTTCTTATCCGGGCTATGACAATAACCGATTGTCCAATACCATGGACTCGAAATACTACAATCAGCTGGTTACCGGTCTGTCCAGACCATTCTATAACAATGCCACGCAGGAGCGTACTGCGCCGGGATCTACGTACAAGATGCTGACAGCAGCGGCAGGACTTACAGAAGGGATTGTGACAGCAGATACGACATTTTATTGTACCGGAGTTTTCGATAAAATCACACCGAACCCAAAATGCTGGATATATCCGGGTGCTCATGGCTATGAGAATGTTGTGACTGCACTTCGTGATTCCTGTAACGATTATTTTTATAACATCGGATACGAGCTTGGCATGAACGGGCAAGAATACGACAGCAATAAAGGCACAGACACACTTGCAAAATACGCAAAAGAATTTGGACTGGGTGAAAAATCCGGAGTAGAGATTCCGGAGAGCGAACCGCAGATATCGGATGAATATTCGGTACAGAGTGCGATCGGTCAGGGAACAAACAACTTTACAGTCAGTCAGCTGAACCGCTATGTGGCTGCAGTTGCAAACAGAGGAACTGTATATAAGCTGACATTGCTTGATAAGACCACAGATGTGAACGGTAAAGTGATCAAAGAATATGAGCCGGAAGTGACAAACACGGTCGATGATATCAGTGACAATACATGGAATCTGCTTCATCAGGGAATGATCGCCATGGTTCAGGATATGTCCCAGTTCAACGGAATGGAGATTTCCATGGCAGGTAAGACAGGTACTGCACAGCAGAGTGAGGTCCATCCGGACCATGTACTTTTTGTCGGATTTGCACCGGCAGAAAACCCTGAGATCGCAGTTGCCGTGCGAATTGCAAATGGATATAGTTCCGCTTATACAGCAGAAATCGGAAGAGATATTGTCAAGAGTTATTACAAGACATCAGATTCCGATAAACTTGTTACCGGAAAGGCAGCACAGCTTGGCGCTGTTACAGCCGGTGACTAAAAAAGGATGTGAGGTGTATGGACAAGCTGGTAATGCTCAAAAGCAGCCGGTACGGTCTGGAGATCCATCTGAATCCACAGGCGGAATTTTCCAAACTGCTTCGGGAGATGGAACGGAAGCTGAAGGCTTCGATCAAATTTTTTGAAGGCGCAAAGATGGCGGTCGAATTTAAAGACCGCCTGCTTTCACAGGCAGAAGAGGATCAGTTATTAGAGTTGATCTCGAAAACAGCCGGGATTGATGTGGTCTGTATCATAGACCGGAATCAGACAAAAGAAATGGCATACAAAAGCGTGATAGAACACACAATGACGAATGTCCGGCAAAAGGACGGGCAGTTCTATCGGGGAACTCTCAGAAAAAGGCAGATTCTGGAATCAGATACCAGTGTTCTTATACTTGGAGATGTGGAGTATGGGGCAAAAGTGATCGCAAAGGGCAGCGTTGTGATTCTTGGCAGACTGGAAGGATCTGTTCATGCAGGAGCCTGCGGGGATGACAAAGCCTATGTGGCCGCGTTATCCATGAAACCTGCATATATGCGTATCGGAGGTGTCAAAGCAGGCAGATCGCAGCTTGCCGTCTGCAGACAGTCTTTTAAGCACCCGCAGATAGCAGTCATGGGTGAAAACAGACTTGTTCTGGATTCGCTGTAGACAAATTATGAACTTAAGTGTGAAAGGGAGAATAGACATGGGAGAAGTGATTGTCATTACATCGGGAAAAGGCGGTGTTGGAAAAACGACGACAACAGCAAATATAGGGATTGGGTTATCGCAGCTGCAGAAAAAAGTAGTGGTGATCGATACCGATCTCGGACTTCGCAATCTGGATGTGGTTATGGGCCTGGAAAACCGGATCGTATATAATCTTGTGGATGTGATCGAAGGCGGATGCCGTCTGAAACAGGCGCTGATTAAGGATAAGCGTTTTCCGGAACTGTATCTACTGCCGTCGGCACAGACAAAGGATAAGACCGCAGTTTCTCCGGAACAGATGAAAAAACTGATCGAAGAGCTGAAAACGGAGTTTGATTATATTTTGCTGGATTGTCCGGCAGGAATCGAGCAGGGGTTCCAAAATGCGATTGCCGGAGCTGACAGAGGGATTGTAGTGACAACACCGGAAGTGTCTGCGATCCGGGATGCAGACCGCATCATCGGTCTGCTGGAAGCGCACGGGATTAAAAACAATGATCTGATCATCAATCGTCTGCGGATCGACATGGTGAAGCGGGGAGACATGATGTCCGTGGAGGATGTGACAGAGATTCTGGCGATTCATCTGCTTGGTGTGATCCCGGATGATGAGCAGGTCGTGATCGCGACAAACCAGGGTGAGCCGATCGTGGGAGAGGACTGCATGTCAGGAAAAGCATATGCAAATATCTGCCGCAGGCTTCTCGGGGAGGAAATTCCGATTACTGACTTTGGAAGATCAGAAGGACTGTTCTCGAAATTCAGAGATCTGTTCAAAAAGAATTAGGAGGGGCAGATATGAGTGTACCATCTGTTCACATTGCGAAAGACAGACTCCGGAATCTGCTCATTGCGGATCGGCTTATGTGTACACCCGATATGTCTGAGAGAATGACTTCAGACATTTACTATACGATTTCAAAATACATAGAACTAAAACCGGAAGCGGTTCAGATAGAGATAACACATTCAGATATACATATTAAAATAACAGGAGAAAATAATTGAAACTTCAATTTTTAAATCTTAAACAGCGATACAATTTGAAAGATTATAAATTCACTCTGATCTTGCTGGTACTGGCAGTTTCTGTGATCGGCGTATTTATGGTGGGGAGTGCAAATGCAGAGTATCAGCCCAGACAGATCATGGGCGTGGGATTAGGTCTGCTTGCCATGGTTGTGATCTCACTGATCGATTACAAGTGGATCCTGAATTTCTACTGGCTGATGTATGTGGTAAATATTGCCTTACTTCTGGCTGTTATTTTTCTTGGGACAGAGGCAAATGGTGCGACAAGATGGCTGGATCTTGGATTTGTGCAGTTTCAGCCTTCAGATCTGACAAAATTGATCACGATCTTGTTTTTTGCCAGATTTTTGGCTGACAGGGAAGAACAGATCAATAAGAAAAAGACGATTCTGGAAGTAATCGGTCTGATCATACCATCTTTGCTCCTTGTATATAAGCAGCCGAGTCTTTCGGCAACGATCTGTATTGCAGCATTGTTCTGTGTGATCATGTTTATGGCCGGTCTGAGCTATAAATTCATTGGCACAGTGCTGGCGATCACAATTCCTACGATCGCTTTGGTGATCGGAATTGTGGTGCAGCCGAATCAGCCGTTTTTAAAGGATTACCAGCAGAAGCGTATTCTGGCATGGCTGGAACCGGAGGCATATGCCACGGAGGAAGCATATCAGCAGCTGAATTCCGTGATGGCGATCGGATCCGGGCAGTTGAACGGAAAAGGATACAACAGCGATGCTACAACATCAGTAAAAAACGGAAATTTTATTTTGGAACCGCAGACAGACTTTATTTTTGCAATTATTGGTGAAGAATTAGGATTTGTGGGTTGTTGTGTGGTCATAATTTTGTTATTATTGATTGTGATAGAATGTATTGTGATAGGTTTAAGGGCAAAAGACACCGGAGGGCGCATCATCTGCGGGGGTGTTGGCGCACTGGTAGGGATTCAGACATTTATCAATATCAGTGTGGCGACAGGAATTTTTCCGAATACAGGAATATCCCTTCCGTTTGTAAGTTATGGACTGACATCCCTTGTCTGCTTTTTTGCAGGAATCGGGTTGGTTCTGAATGTCGGCCTGCAGCCTAAAAAATATCAATAGAGGAGACGAAAGTGTATGAACATAGGATTAGTGGCACATGATGCAAAAAAGAAACTGATGCAGAACTTCTGCATTGCATACAGAGGAATATTGTGTAAGCATAACCTGTATGCGACAGAGACAACTGGAAGACTGGTAGAAAGTGTTACCAATCTGAGCATTCATAAGTTTCTGCCGGGACATCTTGGCGGAAATCAGCAGCTGGGAGCACAGATCGAGCATAATGAGATCGATCTTCTGATCTTTTTCAGGGATCCGCTTGCACCAAAGAAGCATGAACCGAATGTAAATGATATTGTAAAACTGTGTGATATGTATAACATTCCGATGGCTACGAACATTGCTACAGCAGAGGCATTGGTTCTGGCCCTGGACAGAGGAGATTTGGACTGGCGTGAAATCTACAAGTAAAAAGCGAAGCGGGAGTAAAAAAGTACAAAAAAGAACCGGAATTGGAAAAGGCGCAATTGCAGGAATTGTTGTGGCAGTTTTGCTGTTTCTGGCATTGATCGGTACGCTGATGCTGATCCTGCATGACAATGCGAAGGATTTTGTTTCGGAATATGAGAAGACACATTATCGCAAGAGTCTTTACAAAGCGGAAACGTTTGCTTCCCAGCTGTGTGTAACGGATGCAGATGTGGCAATGGAAGGATACACACAGGATGCATCCCTTCATGCCGTGGGTCTGTTTGATGTGCAGGGGAAGAATGTGCTCTATGCAGATCAGATTTTTGAACCGTTATATCCGGCCAGTACAACAAAGATCATGACAGCGTATGTGGCATTAAAATATGGGAATCTGGATGATATAGTCACAGCCAGTGAGCGTGCGACTGATTTTGCCGAAGATGAGCAGGTATGCGGACTTCAGGCAGGAGATCAGCTTTCTTTGAGAGATTTGCTGAATGGATTGCTTCTTTATTCGGGGAATGACTGTGCCGTTGCAATCGCAGAGCATGTATCCGGAAGTGTGGAGGCATTCGTGGATAAGATGAATGAAGAGGCACGAAACCTTGGGGCGACCGGGACACATTTTGTAAATCCTCACGGACTGCAGAACGAAGATCATTACACAACGGCATATGATTTATATCTGATGTTCAATGCCTGTCTGCAGAATCCGCAGTTTGTAGAGATGATTTCGCAGACATCCTATACTGCGAATCTTACATCGGTATCCGGAGTACCGTATACGATGACCTGGGAGCCTACCAATTATTATGCATCCGGAGACGCTGCAGCGCCGGAAGGAGTCAAGGTGATTGGCGGGAAGACCGGGACAACGGATGAAGCAGGTTCTTGTCTGGTGCTGTATGAGCAGGATCAGCAAGGGCGTCCATATATTTCGATTGTGATGGGAGCGTCTCAGAAATCGATTCTCTATGACAATATGACAAGATTAATGAGTTCGGGAATTAATGGAAAATAAAGACTTGAAACGGCAGTTCGCATGGAACTGCCGTTTTTATATAAAGTCGTAAGAGGGTGAAACTTACACATCACTTGCTGAATTCCCGATTCTGCCAAAAAAGCTGATCAGATAGAGTCCGCACAAGCCGACAAGAGTGTAAATGATTCTGGAAAGCCAGCTTAAATTTCCAAAAAGGAACGCCACCAGATCAAATTGGAAGATTCCGACAAGCAGCCAGTTCACTGCTCCGATGATGACAATTACAAGAGCTGTATTATCGAGCCATTTCATACTGTTCCCTCCTTTTCTATGGGATAATTTTATTATTTCCGCAAAAACTGGAAATATACATACAGAAATGTTATAATTAACAAGTTATTTAAGAGGGGATTAAGACTGATTTCAAGGAGGTATCAAGTTTGCCAGAAAAACAAAAAAAGAATTCAATCAGTATTAATAAATATAAAACAAAGAGAGAATTGAATATCGGAACGCTGATTTTCGCACTGATTTTTATTTATCTGGTCGTTGCGGTGGTGGCGTATGCCACAGAGAAACGGATCACGGTGTATGAAGTACGGGAAGGCAGTATTTTGAAGGATCATTCATATACGGGGTTGATCCTCAGAGAGGAAACCCTGGTAAATGCGGAAAGTGACGGGTATGTCAATTACTATCAGAGTGGACAGAGTAAAATCAGGACAGGCATGAACATTTGCGCGATTTCGCCGCAGAAGTTGGATATTTCAGAGTCTCAGGAGCAGAGTGAGACGACATTGAGCGCAGAGGAGCAGGAAACGATTGTTCTGAAAGCACAGGATTTTAATGAAAATTTCACATCACAGAAATTCTCTTCTGTCTACAGTCTGAAAAGAGATGTTGCAGAAACTCTTCAGAATGCATCCGACCAGACGAAAACAGCACAGCTTGATGCAGTGATCGCTGCGAGTGGGCAGGATGTAAAAACATATCCGGCTGCAAGGGAGGGTGTGATGGTTCTGACATATGACGGCGAAGAAGGTCTGACAAAAGACAATTTTACGGATGCAGATTTTGATAAAAGCAATTACAAGAGTACAAATCTGGAAGACAACATGGAAATAGCAAGCGGAGAACCGATTTATAAGCTTGTCACCAGTGAAGACTGGTCGGTTGTGATTCCATTGGAGGATCAAACAGCAAAAGAGCTGTCTGAGACAGATTCTGTGAAAGTGCGGCTTGATAATGAGAATGACACGGTATGGGCAGATTTTTCAATTTTGAAAAAAGGAAAACAATATTATGGGTGTCTCGATTTTGATAAATCCATGATCCGGTATGCAGATAAGCGCTACTTGAATGTAGAGTTGATACTGGAAGATCAGAGCGGACTGAAAATTCCGAAAAGCTCGGTGATCAAAAAATCATGTTATGCGATACCTCAGGATTATATTACAACCGGAGGCAACAGCTCGGACTCCGGAGTGATGATACAGGATAAGGACAGCGCGGTATTTCAGCAGATTGAGATTTATTATGTATCAGATGACGGGACAAACTATGTGAATCCAGAGAGTCTGAAAGCAGGAACTACCTTAATCAAACCGGAGTCATCAGAGACAATGACAGTAGAAAAAACGGCAGAGTTGAGTGGCGTTTATAATATCAATCAGGGATACGCGGTATTCAATGCAGTCGAGATCCTGTGTGAGAGTGATGAGTATTATATTATTAAAGAAGGTAATTCTTACGGCTTGTCAAATTATGATCATATCGTACAGGATGGAGAAGACGTAAAAGAGGATGAAGTGGTATTTTAAAGTGGGAAAGGAGTTTGAAACATGTTGAAAGAACAACTGAAAGAGGTGGAACACCGTATACAGGCGGCATGTGACCGTGCAGGGAGAAAACGGGAGGAAGTGACTCTGATCGCTGTAAGCAAAACAAAGCCTGTATCAATGATCGAAGAGACATATCAACTTGGTATACATGTATACGGTGAGAATAAAGTGCAGGAACTGACAGAAAAATATGAAATTCTGCCAAAGGATATAGAGTGGCACATGATCGGCCATCTTCAGACAAATAAAGTAAAATATATTGTCGGAAAAACGGCACTGATCCATTCCGTGGATTCTTTGAAGCTGGCAGAAACGATCGAAAAAGAGGCTGCAAAGAAGAATTGTGTCCAGGATATTCTGGTAGAAGTAAATGTTGCACAGGAAGAAAGTAAGTTTGGGCTGAAAGTTGACGAAGTCATTCCCTTCATTGAAAAAATTTCACAATTTCAACATATTTGTGTAAAAGGGCTGATGACAATCGCACCATTTGTGGAAAATCCAGAGGACAATCGTCCTGTTTTTGCAAATTTACATAAATTATCTGTTGACATTATGAATAAAAACATTGATAATGTTAACGTAAGCATACTTTCAATGGGGATGACCAATGATTACGAAGTTGCGATCGAAGAAGGCGCGACTATGGTGCGTGTAGGCACTGGAATCTTTGGTGCCAGAAATTATCAGATTTAATTTCCGGATAAGAAAGTACGTTTTCAATTTTAAAATAACTTTATGCAAAAAGGGTACGGCATAAGATAGGAGTGTAAACATGGGTGTATTTGATAAATTCTTGGATATCATGAAATTGAATGATGACGAATACGATGATGATGATTTTTACGATGATGATTTTGAAGATGATGATTTCGATGAAAAACCGCATCGTTCAATTTTCGGAAACAAGAAGAGCAGAAGTGATGATTTTGATGATTTCGATATGGACGAGGACAAGCATCTTGCTCCATCCTCTGGAAATAAAGTGACACCAATGCGTCAGCCTGCAGCCAGAAGAGGTGTGAATATGGAGGTCTGTGTTGTAAAACCGACTTCTGTAGATGATTCTCGTGAGATTACCGAGACACTGCTTGCAGGACGTACTGTGATCCTGAATCTGGAAGGTATGGATCTTGAGATTGCACAGCGTATCATTGATTTCATTTCAGGAGCGACTTTTGCGATCAGCGGAAATCTGCAGAAGATTTCTAATTACATCTTCCTTGTGACACCGACGAATGTAGATATTTCCGGAGATCTGCAGGATCTTCTCGGCGGTTCCATGGAAAAACCAAGCATGAGAGGCAGATACTAGGATTTATTCATATGCAGAAGGAAGAACAACAGTTGGAGAAGCGGCTGTCAGAGCTGTCAAATCTGGCATATAGTCGCGATATCGTTACATATTCGGATTTTTTGAATTTGAATGAACTGAATATTTTACATTCCATGCCAAAGGACAGACTTTACACAAAGTTTGTCACTTTTGGTGGATATGGCTTGGCAGAGCGTCAGATGGCGGCATTTCTCCCTGATGCTCTTTCTTTGCGTGGAGAAATGTCATGGTGCAGCGAGGAGGAATGGATTGACTATCCATTTGATATTCTAAGGATTTCTCCGTTGCATGCGAAATATGCAGAGCAGCTGACTCACAGAGACTATCTGGGGACGATCTTAGGACTGGGTATCGAACGTGCAAAGATAGGTGATATCCTTGTAGATGGAACTGATGCGGTTGTTTTTGTACATCGCACATTACAGTCTTTTTTGATGGAGGAATTGACCAGAGTCCGGCATACACAGGTTCTGGTAAAAGAGATTTCAAGAGAGGATTTTCAGTATGAACCCAAATATGAGGAAATCCGAGGAACGGTGGCGTCTGTTCGTCTGGACAGTCTGCTTTCGCTTGCATTTTCTGCATCACGGACAAAGCTTTCGGGTCTCATAGAAGGGGCAAAAGTGTTTGTGAACGGAAAACTGATCACAACGAACAGTTATCAATTAAAAGAAAATGATGTGATATCCGTCAGAGGATATGGCAAATTCCGTTATAATGGAACGGGAGCAAAGACGAAAAAGAACAGAATTTATGTATCTGTTTATAAATATATTTAACAAAGACAGAGGCAGGAGTAATACAATGGAGGAAAGAAAAAAAACAGGGAAAAGTTATCTGTGGGCACTATTTGCATTTCTTCTGGCAGTGGCCGCAGATCAATTTACAAAATGGCTGGCGGTTACCTATCTGAAAGATCAGGATCCTTTGATTATAATACCGGGAGTATTTCAGTTTCGGTATCTGGAAAACCGTGGGGCTGCATTTGGAATCCTGCAGAATCGGCAGATTGTATTTGCAGTTGGAGCATTGTTGATTTTTTTTGCGGTCGTCTTCATTTACGGGAGAATTCCGCAGAAAAGAAGATTTGTTCCGTTAAGAGTATGTGCGATCCTTCTGGCATCCGGCGCCATCGGAAATCTGATCGATCGTCTGGCAAGGAATTACGTAGTGGATTTCTGCTATTTCAACCTGATTGATTTTCCGATTTTTAATGTGGCAGACTGTTATGTGGTAATTGGCTGCATCCTTTTTGGAATCTTGATTCTTTTCTATTATAAAGATCAGGAATTTGACTGGGTACTGCAAAAGAAAGGCTCCAGATCATGAGAGAAGAACGTTTTTTTACAGCAGAAGAGACAATGACAAATGAGCGGATCGACAAATTTTTGTCTGCGCAGATGCCGGACAGGTCCCGTTCCTATATTCAGAAACTGATCAAAGATGGATTGGTTGAAGTCAATGGGAAGCAGGTAAAAGCAAATTATAAGCTGGGCAGTGAGGATGAGGTGAAACTTCAGATTCCGGAACTGGAAGTGCCGGATATTCTGCCAGAGGAGATTCCTCTTGACATCCTTTATGAGGACACTGATCTGCTTGTGGTAAACAAACCTAAGGGAATGGTCGTACATCCGGCGCCAGGGCATTATACAGGGACTCTGGTCAATGCTTTGATGTATCACTGTAGGGAAAATCTTTCCGGGATCAATGGTGTGATGCGTCCAGGGATCGTACATCGGATCGATATGGATACGACAGGCTCTCTTTTGGTCTGTAAAAATGACAGGGCACATCAGATTCTGGCCGAGCAGCTCAAAGATCATTCGATCACCCGAAGATATGAAGCAATCGTTCATGGAAACTTAAAGGAGGATACCGGCACGGTCAATGCACCGATTGGGAGACATCCGACGGACCGCAAGAAGATGAGCGTTCATGCACCACATGGAAGGGAGGCAGTGACGCACTATCGGGTGCTGGAGCGTTTTGGAAACTACACGCATATCGAATGTGAACTGGAAACAGGAAGGACACATCAGATCCGTGTTCATATGGCAAGCATCGGACATCCGATATTGGGAGACTTGGTTTACGGACCGGCGAAGTGTCCGTTCAGACTGCAGGGACAGACGCTGCATGCAAGGATCCTTGGCTTTGTACACCCTTCTACGGGAGCGTATGTGCAGTTTGATGCCCCGTTGCCGGAGTATTTTGAAGAACTCTTAAAAAAATTGAGAAAGCAGACAGGGAATTAGGAAAAAAGGAAACGGATATGTCAGAAATGTGCACATTCGATTCCTTTTTTGATTTTTAGGGAGACAAACACATGTTTGTGTTATATAATAGAAAAATAAATACATATGAGGTGAAAAGAGAATGAAACGATTCAGTAAAAAAGAAATTTTTTCGATTCCGAATTTGATGGGATATTTTCGGATCCTGTTAATTCCGGTGTTTTGTTACCTGTATATCACGGCAGAAACGGAACGCGAATATTTGTATGCAGTGCTGGTTGTTCTGCTCTCCAGCCTGACAGATCTGTTTGACGGGAAGATTGCAAGGCGCTTTCATATGGTGACAGAGCTGGGAAAGGCATTGGATCCGATCGCTGATAAGCTTACGCATGCAGCACTGGCAATCTGTCTTGCAACCCGCTATCCTATGATGTGGGCGCTGATTGCATTGATGCTGGTCAAGGAAGGTTACATGGGGATTATGGGGCTCGTATTCCTGAAGAAAGGAAAGATGCTGGATGGAGCGATGTGGTTTGGCAAGGTCTGTACTGCAGTTCTGTTTGCAGGACTTCTTGTCCTGTTTTTGTTTTCGCAGCTTGAGGCTGCTGTAGTCAATGGAATCATTATGATAATGATGGGCATTATGATCGTGACACTGTGCATGTATGTGCCGGTATTTCAAAAAATGAAACATGAGGAGAAAAAAGATGGCGAAGAATAAGTATTATGCAGTAAGAAAAGGAAGGGTACCGGGAATTTATCGTACCTGGAGCGAATGTCAGAAACAGGTGACGGGCTATCCGGGGGCGGTCTTTAAAGGGTTTGTGACAGAAGAGGAGGCACAGTCTTTTCTTCATCCTGGGCAGAGCGCGAAGGCAAAAGAGACACATATTTCTCATACTGCCTATCCATATGCCTATGTGGATGGATCTTATTTTCAGGGGATTTATGGGTTTGGGGGTTTTTTAAAACTGTCTGACGAGGAGGAAGTTGTTCTGCAGGGGTCAGGAGATCATCCGGATCTTGCGAAAATGCACAATGTGGCAGGAGAACTTCTGGGATGTATCAAAGCAGTAAAAGAAGCGGAAAAAAGGAAAATTGCAGAGCTTTCGGTATTTTACGATTATCAGGGCATTGAATCCTGGGTGACCGGAGATTGGGCGGCAAAACAGGCAGGAACACAGAAATATCGCGATTTTATGAATGGCACATCCGTGAAGCTTCATTTTATCAAAGTAAAAGGACATACCGGCGTAGAGGGAAATGAACGTGCAGACAGTCTTGCCAAAGAGGCTGTCAGTAAAAAGATTTCATTCAATCAGCTTGTGATCGAATAGGTATGAAAAGAGAAAGAAAGGAATTTAAGTTATGCAGATAAAGAAATTGCTGCTTCCGATTCTTGCGACAGTGATGCTCATATGTGGATGTCAGCAAAATAATGCTGTCTCCGGGCAAGATCAATTGGTTACGGCAAGTGAAAATAAGACAACCTATACGGCACAGAATATTCCGGAATATACAGGCTCACCTTATGTGGAGCTAAACAATAACATACCTGATTTTCAGGAGTCAGAGTATACGACGGAAGTTTTTGAACAATACAGCGATCTGGATGCACTGGGGCGCTGTCAGGCTGCTTATGCCAATATCTGTCAGGAGATCATGCCGACTCAGGAACGGGGGAAAATAGGCATGATCAAGCCTTCTGGATGGCATACAGTGAAATATGACTGTGTAGATGGGAAATATTTGTATAATCGTGCGCATCTGATCGGATTTCAGCTTGCCGAAGAGAATGCGAATGAAAAAAATCTTATCACAGGAACACGATATTTTAATGTGGAGGGAATGCTCCCGTTTGAGAATCAGGTGGCAGATTATGTCCATGAGACGAATCATCATGTCCTGTACCGTGTGACACCGGTTTATGAAGGCGATAACCTGGTAGCCAGTGGAGTCATTATGGAGGCAGCTTCTGTGGAAGATGAAGAAATTCGTTTTCATGTGTTTGTCTACAATGTGCAGCCGGGGATTTGGATTGATTATGCAACAGGAGAAAGCAGGGAGAGTGAAACTGCAGAAAGCGAAAAAAAGGATGAAGAAGTTACCTATGTAGTCAACACAAATACAAAAAAATTCCATAAACCAGACTGTAGCAGTATCCGCGATACAAAGCAGCAGAATCGAAAAGAAACATCAGAAACAAGGGAAGAATTGATCGATCAGGGGTACTCTCCGTGTAATCGCTGCAACCCCTGAAAATGAAAGCTCTGTTTGAAAATTGTATTGAATGACGGATAAATGCAGTTTTTTTATTGTTATTTGGTGCAGATTGTTGTATAATGAGCGTATAGAAACTTCAAGAATATGACAGGCAAAAGGAGCGTGGAGTAATATGAAGACGAACACGATTATTACAATAGGAAGACAATTCGGAAGTGCAGGACGGGAGATCGGGTATCAGATCGCAGATTATTTCGGAATCAAGCTGTATGATAAAGAGATGCTCAGCAGAGCAGCGAAAGAAAGTGGTATCTGTGAGGAAATTTTTGAAACACATGATGAAAAGCCGACGAACAGCTTTTTGTATTCTCTCGTGATGGATACGTATTCTATGGGGTATTCGGGCGGATCCTACTCCGATATGCCAATCAACCATAAAGTATTTCTTGCACAGTTTGATGCGATTAAAAAGATTGCGGATGAAGGACCTTGTATTCTGGTAGGACGCTGCGCAGATTATGCTCTGGAATCTTATGATAATGTGGTGAACGTATTTATCCATGCTGATCTGGATGCACGTATCCGCAGGATCGCAAGAATTTATAATCTTACGGATGCCAAGGCAAAAGATATGATCATTAAAACCGATAAAAAGCGTGCAAGTTATTATAATTATTACACGAATAAAAAATGGTCAGACTCTGAAAGCTATGAATTGTGTCTCTCAAGTTCAGAACTTGGAATTGAAGGGACAGCAAAAGCAATCGAGCAGTATGTAATGCTGAAAGAGCAGATTCAAAGAGATGACAAAATTCTTTAGAAGTTAAAAAACAGTTCCCCTTGCAGAAAAGATAAAGACTTTTACTGCAGGGGGACTTTTTATGCTCTTGGATGAATGATCCGTTCGGGCCAGCCTTCGATATTTCCATCAAGGATTGCATGAAACATCCTTTCGCGGACACCTGGATTTTCGTGATTTAACTGACGGAGAAGTTCTTTGACATATTGACGTTTTGTATATCCGTCAACAGGACACTTGCTTTTCACTACCGGAAGCTGATACTTGTTTTTAAAACCGATGACGTCTTTTTCATCTACAAACATCATTGGACGAATAACAGTCAGATCAGTACGGTCCAGATAGGTTTTCGGAGAAAATGAATAAAAACGTCCTTCGAAGATCAAGGAGAGTAGCATTGTCTCGATAATGTCATCTTTATGGTGGGCATAGGCAATTTTATTGCATCCCATTTCTTTAATTGCCTGATTTAAGGCGCCTTTTCTCATTTTGGCACAAAGAGAGCAGGGATTGGATTCTTTACGGACATGAAAAAGAATCTCATAAATATCAGAAGATTCGATTCGGTAGGGGATATTCAGTTCCTGACATAGTGCCTGAATCGGAGAAAGATCAAAATCTTCAAATCCCAGATCTACGGTGATTGCACTGAGTTCAAATTTCTTCGGATAGAAGCGCTTGAGTCCATGTAGTGCATAGAGCAGAGTGAGGCTGTCTTTTCCGCCGGAAATTCCGACCGCAATATGATCGCCTTCTTCAATCATTCTGTATTCATCAACCGCTTTTCGGGTATAGCTTAATAACTTCTGTAGTTCCATGGTAAAGGTCCTTTCTTTGGGTTTATGTTCCTATTATAAGGTGAAAGAGATGGAATTACAATGAAGGAGTATGATTTGTCGGCATTTTCCTTTAAAACAGAATGTAGTACGCTGTACTATAAATAGAAAAAATGAATAGTACTATGTACTAATTCGAGAAATGAGAAATTTGCGTTTTCCAAAGGAGTATGTTATAGTGGCTTTGACAAAAAAGGAATCAACCAGAGAGGGTAGTAGAATGAAAGCACAGGATCAAAAAGAGCTAATGCGGGAAAGAATCTGCGATTGTGCAAAGAGGCTATTTGAAAGAGAGGGATATGAACAGGTATCTATGCGGCAGATTGCAGCGGAGGCAGGAATTGCAGTGGGAAATTTGACATATTACTTTTCGAAAAAGGAAGATCTGCTGAAGGAGCGTTTAAACGATATTCAGGAAACTTTTTCAGAGAGCATCCAGCTGTTTGAAATCGATCTGGAAAGAGGAGAGATTTCAGGAAAGCCGTTCTGGGAATATGAGAATCGAACACTTTTGGAATTGCTGCTTCGATTTTTGAAAGCAGTGGAACAGTTTCAGAAGAATGCAGCTATCGTGTATGAAAATTATAGCAGACTTCAAAAAACAGTACCCGTATTTCAAGAAATGAGCAGAGAATGGACGGAGAAGATCATGACGATATACAATGGTCTTATAAAGCAGTTGTGGGAACGAAGAGTTTTCAGAAAAGAACTGGAGTGGGACGAGTATGAAAATCTGATCTATCTTATAAAGCTGCTGACTTTTTTCTGGCAGGAAATGCATGGAGATCAGGAGTATGAAAAAAAACGGTTTACAGAAAGAATCTGCAGACTTTTGATTCCTTATATATCATGGGAATGGAAAGACACCTATACAGTCTTGTGTAAAGAAATCTGCGAGGTCTCTTTCCATCGTATGACATTAAAATTTATCTGATAGAGTTTCGAAGCTGTTCAAATAACTGACTCATTTCTGACAGGTCAGCTTCTTCCAGATTCAGGGAGAGCGTTTTTACATTGTCGATGATCTGTTCCGGTTTCCTTGCGCCGCAGAGGACATGCAAGTCCGGAAGAGAAGCTGCAGTCAGATAGATGATCAGGTTGCTGAGGGAACAACTATATTTTTCAGTATACGGGGTTAATTTCTGTAAAACGTCCAATATGTGCAGACGGGACTTTTGTGCCCAGAATTTATTTTTGTTGCGCACATCTGTCGGAGAAAGCACCGTGTCTTGTGTCACTTTTCCTGTGAGCAGTCCCTGTTCCAGAGGCGAGTACGCCTGGATGGAAACATGATGTTTCTGGCATACAGGTAACAATTCATCCGCAATATGTGTATCCAGAAGGCTGTATTTTTCCTGAATTACATCCAGCTGTCCAAGAGAGCAGTACTTTTCGATGATTTTGGCAGTAACGTTGGAGGCTCCGATGGCACGGATCTTCCCTTCTTTTTTCAACTGGAGAAGAGTATCCATCGTTTCTTCCAGCGGATAGAGGGAAAAGTCAGGAGTCTGCCAGTGTGTATAGTAAATATCGATATAGTCTGTCTGCAGACGTCGGAGGCTGTCTTCCAGATTTTTACGAATTGCAGCGGCGGAAAGATCACGGTAAACATTGCGTCCTTCCATGACTTTATGAAAGCAAGGTGTCTCATGATCCCATTCCAGCCCGCATTTGGTGGAGAGCAGGATCCTGGAACGATTTTGCTTTATGGCTTTGCCAACTACGTTCTCACTGTGTCCGATCCCGTAGACCGGAGCAGTGTCGAACCATACGATTCCCCGATCAATTGCTTCCTCGATGGTGCGAATGGAGAGTGCATCATCATTTTCTCCCCACCAGGTGCCTCCGCCAATTGCCCAGGTACCCATTCCGATATATGGAGTTTTTAAAGTTGTTGTTCCGATTGTACGTTCTTTTTGCATAAGATTTATCCTTTCTTTTGTCAATTCTCTTAGGGTTCCCGCAAAGTGACAGCTTTTGCAGCCATGCGTCGGCGGTCCTCATCTATTGCTGCATAGTGTTTTTTGGTTGTATTGACATCCTTGTGTCCGAGTACGTCTGCGACGAGATAGATGTCACCGGTCTCTTTGTAAAGTGTAGTTCCATAAGTACTCCGCAGTTTATGAGGGGTGATTTTTTTATTTGGCGTCACCTGGCGGGCATACTTTTTCACCATATTTTCAACTGCCTGGACTCCCATACGGCGGCGCTGCGTGGATAAAAACAGTGCGTTTTCATGTCCCGGAAGAGGAGTGGCAGCTTCCCGCGTTGTATACAAGTATTGTTTCAGGGCATGTTCGACTTCCTCGCCAAAATAGATGACCATTTCATTTCCACCTTTTCGGACGACCGTAATCCCGTTATTTTTAAAATCAACATCCTGGATGTCAAGTCCCACACATTCTGATACGCGGATTCCGGTACCAAGGAGCAATGTGATAATCGCCAGATCCCGGTTTTTAGTCTTTTCATAGTAAACTTTTTTCTGTCCGGTGAGCTCATCGCCACCGTGTTCTACAAAGTCCAGAAGAGAAGCCACCTCGTCCGTATCCAGACGGACGATTGCTTTTTCGTGCAGCTTTGGCATATCGACAAACAGTGTTGGATTTTTCTCGATGATCTGATGCTTGAAATAGTAGCCGTAAAAGCTGCGCAGGGCAGACATCTTTCTGGCAAGTCCTTTTTCCGTGTTGGTAATTTGTTTTTCCTCCGGATTTTGGTAAACCTTTAAATATTCCTGATATTCTTCGATATCGACAGGAGAGAGCTGCTCCAGATCCTGCGGGGTAAACTGATCGATGGTATAATCCTTGTATACAGGATTGTTTTCCATCAGAAAGTGAAAGAATACTCGGATATCATATGCATAAGAAATTCTTGTTTTTGCAGAGGTGGTAGGTTCTGCAGCACGGAAATAATCTTTTGCAAAAGCCGGAAGTGTTTTTAAGATTTCCCGCAGACGCAACGTATTGTCAATATATTTTTGTTCATGATAAGTTTTTCGCTCAGTTGTCTGATTTGATTCCATAAAATAAAACGCCTCATTCTTTTTTATTTATGAAGTTATTATAACATATTGAAAGATAGGCAACAATGATATCTTTGAATGGCCATTGCAGAACCCACAACAGGTTCAAAACAGGATCATTCTGGAGTAGTTGTTAAAAAAACGCTAATCTTTTGGAAAAATCAGTATTTGTCGTATAGATTGAAACGACTGAAAACACTGCTGTTTTGAGCAGTTAATTGGGAATTTCTACTGTAAGCGGTTCTTTTGCATATACATGGCAACCTAACCGATAACCGGCAAGAAGCTGCTCTTCTGAGAACCATATTTGATCCATTGTATTTACTGTGGCGTGTCCCTTTACAATCCGGACAACGCATTTTGCACAGTTTCCGCGACCGCCGCAGGCCGTCAAAATGTGGATATCGTTTTGTAAGAGATAATCTTGTAATCGTGTATTTGCCGGACATTCTATTAACATTTGTTTACCTTCTTTCTGTTCCTGTTTTGATCTTTTTTGTTTAATGGATATATTATAAAGTATGTGATTCATACTTTCAATGCTTTTATAAAAAAGGAATGCTGCAGTACAGATAAGCTCTATCTGCCTGACAGCATTCCTTTTTGGAGTGAATTTATATCAATTACATGGGGTGTAAATGATATCTGTAGGATATAAAAACAAATTATTGTTGAAATTCCGCTGTGTAATACGGGATGATCAAATGTTCTCCGGTTTGTATGGTTTCAGATTCCAGCTGATTGATCTGTTTCAATTCTTTGATGTATTCTTTCACAGCTGTTTCAGATTCTGAGTCTATATGGCGTTCTGCAAGGCTCCACAAAGAGTCTCCCTCCTGGATTACAATGCTTTTGTAGCATTTGAATTGCACAGGCTCTTCCGTTCTTGAATTCTGTGCAAAAGACAGAAAGCTTCCAAATAAAAAGCACCCGCAAAATAAAATAAGTGTAATAACTGCTGACATCTTTTTCTTTTTTCTCATTGTAAAATCCCCCTGAACATAATGAAACAAACAAAAAGAACATACGTTCTGACTACACAAAGAAGTATATCACCAGAACGTATGTTTGTCAACTGGGTTATTATCTGTTTTTTTGGAAAGACTACTCTTCTGCTGTTATGGTTTCCCGGTTTGCAAATTGGGAGTGATACAGCTTCTGATAGGTACCGTTTTTTCTTAAGAGTTCTTCATGCGTTCCCTGCTCAATGATATTTCCGTTATCTACGACCAGGATCAGGTCGGCATTGCGTATCGTTGAAAGCCGGTGGGCAATGATAAAAGAGGTTCGCCCTGCCATGACTTTCTGCATTGCGTCCTGGAGCATCCGTTCCAGACGGGTATCGACTGCTGATGTAGCTTCGTCGAGAATCAGAATCCTCGGGTTTTTTAAAATAGCTCTTGCGATTGTGAGAAGCTGTTTTTCTCCCTGAGAAATATTGTTGGACTCTTCATTGATCATAGAGTCATAGCCATGGCTCAGCGTAGAAATATAATGGTGGATATTTGCCATTTTTGCTGCGTCAACTACTTCGTCTTTTCGGGCAGTCAAAGATCCGTAACGGATGTTTTCAAAAATACTGCCGGAAAACAGCCAGGTATCCTGAAGAACGAGAGAAAACAGGCTGCGAAGATCACTTCGGTCCATGTCCCGGATATCAATTCCGTCAATTTTGATGGATCCGCCGTTCACATCGTAGAAACGAAGCAGCAGATTCATCAGCGTGGTCTTTCCGGCACCGGTAGGCCCGACAATCGCAACCATTTGTCCGGACTGTACCCAGAAGCTGACATCTTTCATCAAAAGTTCATCTGTGTAACCAAACTGCACGTGGTCAAATGTTACGTTTCCCTGAATTTGGGAGACATCAATCTTAACACTGCCTTTTTGTACCTCTTCTGTTTCATTTAACAGCGTAAAAATCCGGTTCATGGCAGCATAGGCGGACTGTACCTGGGAAGACAGCTGAGATACCTGGGATAACGGATCATTGATCTGCCAGATATAACGGATAAATGCCTGCAGATTCCCTACGGTGACAGAACCGTTTATGACAAAAAAGCTTCCCATGACGGCAATGCTTCCAATCGTCAGATAGGTGACGAGGGATACAAACGGCGAAATCAAGGAAGAAAGGAACTGAGCCTTAAATGCGGCATCTGCCATCTTTTGATTGACTGCAGAAAACCTGTTGCAGGAATCTTTCTGTCGGTTGAAAAGGAGAATTTCGTTAAATCCGCCGTATAATTCTGTAATCGTTCCGTTCAACTCTCCTACCATCTCCTGCTGCAGATCAAACAGTTTTTGTGAACGTTTTACAAATCCAAATGTGATCAGTATGGTCAGAGGAATAATCAAAAGTGCTGTCAGTGCCATCCAGACATTGATGGAAAACATCATGAAGATGACAAACAGGAAGGTGAGGATTGCTGCAAATACGCGGGAAAGCGTTTGCTGGAGTGCATTACTCAGTGTATCGACGTCGTTTGTAACACTGCTTAAAATATCTCCAAATGCGTGGTCATCAAAATATTTGACCGGGAGACGCTGGATTTTTTTCTGCAGTGCATTGCGGATGTCATGCATAGTTTTCTGAATGGCGTCTGTGAGGAAAACTGATGTAATCAGCTGTGAGATCGTCTTTAGGATGTACAGACACAACAGAATCCCCATAAAACGGAACAGGATTGAAAATTGAACGTGCGCTCCCGGGATTCCCTGCAGGATTTTCGCACCGTCACTGGCAAGCTGCGTGGTGATCTTTCCTTCCATCATAGGATTCAGGGCAAATGTCAGATTGGTCACTATGATCATAAACAGTGCGATCGACAACCTGATACGGTATGGACGGACGAACCCGAGCAGTTCACGGATACAGTTTCGAAAGGTCAGTTTATTCTCAGGCATAAGTCAATTCCTCCTTGCTCAGCTGGGAAGCTGCAATTTCGTAATAAATCGGACAGGATGCAAGCAGCTCCCTGTGAGTTCCGATTCCGGCAATTTTGCCTTCATCCAGAACTACGATCTTATCTGCGTCCAGAATCGTAGAAACCCGTTGTGCCACAAGAAAGACGATGGCGTTTTTAATCTCCGGTTTCAGAGCTTTTCTAAGTCGGGCATCTGTCTTAAAATCCAGAGCAGAAAAGGAATCGTCATAGATGTAGATCTCCGGCTTTCGGATCAAAGCACGGGCGATCGACAGACGCTGTTTCTGACCGCCGGAGACATTGGTTGCTCCTTCAACGATCTGTTCCTGGAACTGATGTGGTTTTTCCATAATAAAATCATATGCCTGGGCAATCTTTGCGGCATGAATGATTTCATCCATTGTGGCATCCGGTTTTCCAAAGCGGATATTTTCTTCGATTGTTCCGGAAAACAGGTGTGCTTTCTGCGGAACAAATCCGATTTTACTTCGAAGAGCATTGATATCCAGATCTTCGATTTTTTGACCGTCAATGTAAATATTTCCAGAAGCGCGGTCATAAAATCTTGGAATTAGCTGGATCAGGGAGCTTTTTCCGGAACCTGTGCTTCCGATAAAGGCAACGGTCTCTCCGCTTTTTGCGGAAAAAGAAATATCTTTCAGTACAGCTTCCTCTCCATCCGGGTAAACGAAATCCACATGCTCGAAGATCACGCTGTGTTCACCGGACCCAGAATCTGTCTGAGCATTCCCGGGATGATTTTCAATTGAAGTTTCTGTATTCAATACGGCCATAATTCGCTTTGCAGAGATGCTGGCTCTCGGATACAGCATAAAAACCATACAGAAAAGCATGACAGAAAACATAGCATGAAACAGATATTCCATGAAAGCCACCAGCTTTCCGACCTGCAGAGTCTGTGCATCGATCATGTTTGCTGCTGTCAGATAGATACACAAAGCGGCCAGATTCATCAAAAGGAAAAAGACCGGTTCTGTGGAAGACATCAGCTTGAACAGATTTTGAGACTGTTTCATGAAGTAGCTGTTTTCACTGTCAAAGCGTTCGGATTCGTAGCCATCATTGTTAAAAGAGCGAATCACACGGATTCCGGTGAGATTTTCACGGAAGATGCGATTGATACGATCCAGAGAATTCTGTTGTCTGTCACTGAGCGGTCCCGATATTTTTCCTACGATCACAACGCCCAGGATGATTACAGGGACGGTGGATGCAATGATCAAAGAGAGATTCAAAGAGGAACGGATCGTCAGAGTGAAGCTGACAATGATCATGATCGGTGTCAAAAGTGCGGTCCGTAAAATCACATTCAAAAACGTCATGATCTGAAATGCATCATTGTTTGTCCGGGTGATCAAAGAAGCGATACCAAACTGATTCATCTCATTGTGTGAGAATGTCTGTACTTTCTGAAATACATCTTCTCTGATATCCCGTGTTACAGATGTGGAAATTTTGGCACAGCAGTATCCAAGCAGGATCGTTCCGGATACACCGATCAAAGAAATCACTGCGATCACGATTCCCATGCGGATTAAATACTGTTTGTCCTGATTCATGATCCCATTATCGATCATTTCAGATACGATCGTCGGAATGCCAAGCTCTACAAGTGCAAATCCGAATACGGAAATAATATTTAAAACAAACAGCTTCTTGTATCGCTTCAGGTAGTGAAGAATAAGTTGCATAAGTAGATTACCTCCTAAAAAAAGTATGTCTGTTTTAGTCACCTTATCTACAATAAACTATAGAGTAAGACGATGGTCAAGCAGAAAACAAAAAATCATAAGAAAATATAGAAATCGAACATAGTTTCCAAACAAATGTTTGATTTTTGCAGTGTGCTATGATAAAATGAACTAAATAATGAGTCGGAAAGAACTTGCAGGAGGGTTATTATGTCAAAAGGAACGATTACAGATAAGCAGAGAGAGATTTTAGAATATATCAAATCACAGATATTAGAGCGCGGGTTTCCACCGGCAGTACGTGAGATTTGTGAGGCAGTGAATCTGAAGTCCACGTCTTCCGTACATTCTCATCTGGAGACACTGGAGAGAAACGGGTATATCCACAGAGATCCTACGAAGCCAAGAGCGATAGAGATTCTGGATGATGAATTTAATCTGCTCAGAAGAGAGGTTGTCAATGTCCCTCTGATCGGGCGTGTGGCTGCCGGGGAGCCGCTTTTGGCACAGGAGAATATTGAAAACTACTTCCCGATTCCGGTAGAGATGATGCCGAATAAGCAGACGTTTCTTCTGAAGGTAAAAGGGGAAAGCATGATCAATGCCGGCATTCTGGATGGAGATATGGTTCTTGTTCAGGAAGAACATACGGCAGAAAATGGAGATATGGTGGTTGCATTGATTGAGGATGGTGCGACTGTGAAGACCTTCTATCGGGAAGAAGGAATCATCCGCCTTCAGCCGGAGAATGATTTTATGGATCCAATCATCGTAAAAGATGTTTCCATTATCGGAAAAGTCATTGGAGTATTTCGCTTCTTCCGGTAGACGGATACATTATTATAAAAGCGGGAATCAGACGACGCTTACATCAGACTGATTCCCGCTTTTTTACTGATCTTCTATTCTTTTTACAACTCAGAAAAATCTACATGCTTTCCGTCTCTCCAGATACGTTCCAGATCATAAAACAGACGGTTTTCTTTGTCGAAAACATGGACGATGATCTCGCCGAAATCCATCAGCACCCAGTTTCCGGAGCCATATCCTTCTCTCTGTTTCATTTCATATCCGGCTTTTGAAAGTTCTTCTTCCACGTTGTCTACCAGTGCACGTACCTGGCTTTCACTGTTTCCGTTTGCAATGATAAAATAATCTGCAAGGACGGAAACCTGAGAGATATCAATTACCTGGATATCCTCGCCTTTTTTATCGTCCAGTGCCTGATAAGCAAGACGTGCCATAAGTTTTGACTGTTCCATAATTTGTTCTCCTTTCCGGATTGTCCGATATCCCTTTACAGGGATATTGCGGCTTTATTTTTATAATACTGACAGGTTTTTTCTGTCATAGGATCTACTTTTCTTCCGGCTCTTTTTAAGAATGCCAGAGTTGATTCTGCTGTCATGCAGACAGCGGTGTCGATGTCATCAAATGCGGCAGTTCGCACTTCGGCCAGCCCCGGAATCTTTTTTCTTCCGGGTTCGATATAATCTGCCAGATAGACGATTTTTTCAATCATGGTCATGGCCGGACGCCCGGTTGTGTGATAGGTGATCGCATCCAGGATCTCCGAATCTGTGATGCCGTATTCGTATTCTGCAAAATAGGCACCCAATCTGGCATGGATCAGCGCAGGAACCTCCAGTTCGGCATCTGACAGTTTAATGTGATGCTTCCTGCAGAGCAGGATCTGTTCATTGACGTCGCAATATTTTCCACAATCATGCAAAAGACCGGCAGTCATGGCTTTTTGGACATCCGCTCCATGGCGCATAGCCATGGAAGCAGCGGTGTACATGACGCCGAGAGTGTGGATATAACGTTCTTCTTTCAGCTTCTTTTCAAGCTTTTTGCGGATGGCAGTTAATTCAGTTGTCATGACCTCTCCTCTTCTCTTTTGGTATATAATTGCAGTTTTTGAATATAATCTGCAACAGAATCCGGAACCATATAGCGGATCGAACGATTTTGGGCAGCACGATTTCGGATCGTTGTCGATGAAATCTCCAGAAGCGGTGCCTGTAAAAGTTCGATCTTTGCCTGGTAATTCGTTTCCAGATACTGAATCTGACGCTGCATATCAAAAGAATCTTTATCATCCCTCATTGCTGCCAGAATGGTACAGGATGGAAAAATCTCTTTGAAATATTTCCATTGTTCGATGGAAAAGAGAGAATCCGCTCCAAGAATAAAGAAATATTCATTCTCAGGATACAGCGCATGAAATTCCTGCAGAGTTTTATACGTGTAAGAATGACAGTCTTTTTTTGCCTCGTGAAGGGAAAGTTGAAAATGCGGGTTTTCTCTCACAGCAAGCCTCACCATTTCAACCCGGTGTGCAAGCGCTTCTTCTGTATCTTCCACTTCTTTGTGAGGCGGATTTCCGTTGGGCAGAAACCAGACTTCATCCAGATGGAACTGCTCATAGGCAAATTCACCAAGCAGCAGATGTCCGATATGAATCGGGTCAAAGGTTCCGCCCATAATTCCGATTCTCATAGAAATCTCCTACGGAAGTACGATTTTTTTCTTATCGTCTTTTCCTTCTTTGTACAATACAATTTTTTTGCCGATGACCTGTACGACCTGAGAACGGGTGCGCTCAGCCACCATTTCTGCCAAAGCTCTCGGATCATCCGCACAGTTCTGCAATACACTGATCTTGATCAGTTCACGTGCATCCAAAGCCTCGCTGATCGCCTGTGTAAGGCTTGGAGTCATGCTGGATTTTCCAATCTGAAAGATCGGATCCATGGTCATGGCAAGACTTTTTAAATAGGCTCTCTGTTTTGTTGTCATGATATTCAATCTCCTGTTAAAATATATGAAATTTATTTATAGTAATCAAACTGCAGGCCGTACATTTTCACGGTATCGCCTTCCTGAATACCTGCTTCTTCCAATTTGTCCAGAATACCGGTTTCTTTTAAGAATTTCTGGAAGAAAGCGAATCCCTTTTCGGAATCCAGATTGGTGTAACCAAGCATCTTTTCAATTTTCGGACCTTCTACCACATAGACATCTTTTTCTTTTTCTACTGTGTAAGGAAGCTCTTCATAAATCAGCTCGTCCTCCGGGAAGAATTCCTGTTCAAATACGATCGGAGGTACATCCATAGTCTGAATCTGTTCACTTACATAGTAGAGCAGTTCTTTTAAGCCCTGTCCGGATACTCCGGAGATTGGGAATACTTTGATGCCCTGTGGCTCAAACTCCTCCTTCAGGCGCTGAATCGGATCGTCATCTTCACTGTAGATCAGATCTGTTTTATTTGCTGCGATCACCTGCGGGCGCTTTGCAATTTCAGGATTGTAGGCCTGAAGTTCAGCGTTGATCTTATAGATGTCATCTACCGGATCACGTCCTTCTGTTCCGGCTGCGTCTACGACATGGATCATCATTTTTGTCCGCTCAATGTGACGTAAAAATTCATGTCCAAGTCCGACACCCTCGGAAGCTCCTTCGATCAGTCCCGGGATATCGGCAACGACAAATCCCTTTGCTCCCTCCAGGTCTACCACTCCAAGATTTGGATTCAGTGTTGTGAAGTGGTAGTTGGCAATCTTCGGCTGTGCATTTGTGACTCTGGAAAGGAAGGTGGATTTTCCGACATTTGGAAATCCGATCAATCCGACGTCAGCAATGACTTTTAGTTCCAGATTGACTTCCAGTTCCATGGCAGGCTGTCCAGGCTGCGCGTATTTCGGAACCTGCATAGTAGCAGTTGCAAAATGCTGATTTCCAAGTCCGCCTTTTCCGCCTTTTAACACGATCTGTCTGCGGTTATCTCCTGACATATCTGCAATGACTTTTCCGGTCTTGGATTCTTTGATCACGGTCCCTTCCGGAACACGAAGAACCAGATCTTTGCCGTCCTTTCCGTGGCATTTTCTCTTGCCGCCTTCTTCTCCATCTCCGGCAGCATATTTTCGTTTGTGACGGTAATCAACCAGTGTGTTGAGTCCTTCATCTACTTCAAAAATCAGATCACCGCCTCTTCCGCCGTCTCCGCCGTCCGGACCTCCGTTTGGCACGTAAAGTTCCCGGCGGAAGCTGCAGTGTCCGTCCCCGCCTTTGCCGGAACGGATGAATATTTTCGCTCTGTCTGCAAACATTGTTTTTTCCTCTTCAAAAATTAGAATCAATTGTTTTGGTACCAAAATGTGTGTGGTGTTTTACGAAAAAGAAGCCTCAGACTAAGAAGTCTGAGGCTTTCTCACGGTAATTATTCAGCTACCGGATAGATAGAAACCTGTTTTTTGTCTCTTCCTTTTCTTTCGAATCTGACAACACCGTCAACTAATGCGAACAATGTGTCATCTCCTCCGCGTCCTACGTTCACACCTGGGTGAATCTTTGTTCCGCGCTGTCTGTAAAGGATATTTCCGGCTTTTACGAACTGTCCGTCAGCTCTCTTTGCACCTAATCTCTTAGCTTCAGAGTCACGTCCGTTTCGTGTGGAACCAACTCCTTTTTTATGAGCAAAATACTGAAGGTTTAATTTCATCATGGTTGTTACACCTCCTTGAAAATGATATCAATGTATGGTTCATATTCGCTGTCTTCTTCTATCTCCTGTAATCCAAGAACCATAGATTTGAACAGCAGCTTGGCATCATGAGAAGGTTTTCGGATGAACCGAAATTCAATCATCCCGGTCTCTTCATCAGAAACAAGAGAAATCTTATCTGATGTGAAACGTTCAATCGAATTGAGTGTGTTGATGACCAGTACAGACACTGCCGCACAGACCACATCACTTCCCGCTTCCGAATACCCTGCATGTCCGAGTACGTCCAGACCTGCATAGTCATGATTTACTGTCTTATAAACGGTTACCTTGATCATATGACAGATTAAGCGTTGATTTTTTCAATCTTAACTGCTGTGTACTGCTGTCTGTGACCATTTTTCTTATGGTATCCAGTTTTTCTCTTATACTTGTAAACGATCACTTTTTTAGCTTTTCCGTCACCGATTACAGAAGCTGTAACTGTTGCACCTGCTACTGTAGGCTCTCCAACAACTAATTTGTCATTGCTTACTGCCAGCACCTGGTCAAATGTATAAGTCTCTCCAGCTTCCACACCAAGTTTTTCTACTTTAATGATATCGCCTTCTGCTACTTTGTACTGTTTACCACCTGTTGCTATAATTGCGTACATATGGCACCTCCTATTATCATTACTCGCCAGCTTCGGTGTCTGAATCAGAACTTGAAAACCTCGCTGTGCGGCATACCGTGTTAGTATAGCACGCATATTCCATATAAGTCAATAGGAAGCAGAAAAATATTTTAAAAATATGTATTATTTGTCGCATTCATTCAATTTGTCATAGCAATATTCGATGATGCTGCGCCTTGTGATAATACCGATAAATTTGTTCTGGTCATCTACGACCGGAACAAAATTCTGGCTCATTGCCCGGCTGATCAAATCTTTCATATCGGAATCTGCAGCCACTGCGATATAATCTGCTTTTCGCTCAAAATCATGAATAAAGATATGTTCTGCTTCTTTCAGATTCAGATTGGTATATTTTTTCATCCCCCAGAGCAGATCACCTTCTGTAATCGTTCCAACATACTCTCCCTGACGGTTCAGCATGGGGATTGAAGCATATTTGTGATGTTCCATTGTCTCCAGAACCTGACGGAGTGTGCAGTCATCATAGACATATGCAACCTCCTGTTTTGGATGTAAAAAGAACAAAATGTTCATCGTGTCACCTCTGTCTTTAAATCTGTGTTTCTACAAAAATCTGGTACAGTGCACGGATGGCGTTTTTGAAGTCATCGTGTCTTACACCGACAATGATATTCAGCTCGCTGGATCCCTGGTCGATCATCTTGACATTGATATGGGCATGGGCAAGGGCGGAGAAAATTCTTCCGGCAGTGCCGCGTGTGGAACGCATTCCTCTTCCGACGATGGCGATCAGAGCAAGATCAGACTCCAGTTCAATGTGGTCCGGATTCACAGCTTTATGGATTCCGGCCAGTACCTGCTGTTCTTTCTCTTCGAACTCATCTTTATGTACAAAAATTGTCATTGTATCGATGCCGGAAGGCATATGCTCGATGGAAATACCGTTTTTATCAAACTCTTCCAGTACCTTGCGGCAGAATCCGATCTCGGAGTTCATCATTGCTTTTTCAATGGTCACGGCAGCAAATCCATCTGTCCCGGCAATTCCGGTAATGGTATATTTTGGCTGTCTGCAGGTACTCTCTACGATCAGTGTACCCTTGTCCTGTGGGGCATTGGTGTTGCGGATATTGATCGGGATGCCGACTTTACGGACAGGGAAGATCGCATCCTCATGAAGTACAGTTGCCCCCATATAAGAAAGTTCACGGAGTTCACGGTAGGTGATCGTCTCGATGGATTTTGGATTTGTAACAATGCGTGGATCTGCGATCAGAAATCCGGATACATCGGTCCAGTTTTCATACAGGTCAGCCATAGCTGCGCGGGCAACCAGAGAGCCTGTGATATCAGAACCGCCGCGGGAAAATGTGACAATGGTTCCGTCTTCTTTCGCACCGTAGAATCCAGGGATGACAGCAAATTCTTCCCCTTCAAGACGAAGAGAGAGCAATTCGTTTGTTTTCTCGTCATCCAGACTGCCGTCTTCATGAAAGCGGATCACTTCAGCTGCATCGATAAAGCAAAATCCCAGATAATTTGCCATAATGATACCATTTAAATATTCTCCCCGGGATGCAGCATAATCTCTTCCGATTTTTTTGCCAAAATTTTCACGGATCATATCGAATTCATGATCCAGTGAAAGTTCCAGATTAAGACCGTCGATGATTTCGTTATATCTTGCATGGATTTCATCCAGAAGGCTTGTGAATTTCTTTTCACGGATCGCAAGATTGTAGCAGCTGTAAAGCATATCTGTGACCTTTGTGTCGCTGGAACTGCGTTTTCCCGGAGCAGAAGGTACTACATAGCGTCTGGACTTGTCTGCCCGGATGATATCTCCTACTTTTTTGAATTGTTCGGCACTAGCGAGAGAACTTCCACCGAATTTTACTACTTTCTTCATCTTCTTTCCTCCAACTGTATATTATTTCAAATTAGATGCATAGATGTTTGTAAAACGCACGCTCTATCATTTCGCTTTCCTATTATACAGGGTATTTATAGGATTGTAAATCATAGATTTCAAAAAAACCGAGTGTACTCCGAAATGTTAAAAAGTAACATCAGCATATTGTGCCTGTGTCACGTTCTTTAAGTCATCCGGAGAAAGCTTCAGCTGCATTCCAAGCTTTCCGCCGCTGACATAGATATAATCCAGCGTTTGTGCGTTCTCCTGAATGGTTGTCGGAAATGCTTTTTTCATACCGATCGCGGTACAGCCGCCCCGTACATACCCGGTCACAGTTGTGATCTCTCTGACAGGGAGCATTTCCACAGATTTTTCTCCTACTGCCCGGGCTGCTTTTTTCAGATCCAGCTCTGCTTCAATGGGGATGACAAACACATAATGAGAACCGCTCTTTCCGGTTGTGACCAAGGTTTTATACACCCGTTCATGAGGCAGCCCCAGTGTGTCGGCTGTACTGATCCCATCGGTAAAATTGTCACATTCATAAGTCTGGTATTCGTAGGAAATCTTGCTGCGGTCCAAAATGCGCATGGCGTTTGTTTTTAATTCTTTTTTACTCAACGTGTTCACTTCTTTCTGGTGATTTTTCGGCTTTGTCACGGACGCATTCGTGAAGCGGACGCCGTACTTTTTTACGGGTTACTTCTACTAACTGGAGTGCTGTGACATCCACAACGGACGTCTGAATCGGGTCTTCTCCAAGAAAACGACGGAATTGTTTTAACAGCTCCTGCATCATGTCCGGATCATCCATGTTGATAAAGTCAATCAGGATAATTCCGGAAATATTGCGCAGGCGGATCTGCCGTGCTGTTTCCTTTGCCGCTTCCAGATTGATCTTTAAATACGTTTCCGCACTTTTCTTTTTTGTTTTCGCAGAATATTTTCCGGAATTGACATCTACCACGGTCAGTGCTTCTGTCGGCTGAATGACAAGATAAGCGCCGTTTTTCAGCCAGACGTATTCTTTGAGTGCGCGTTCCACGGCAATGTCGGTACTGTAAAGTTTGGAAAGCGGCAGAAGCTGTTCCTCATAAAACTGAAGTTTGGAAAGATCTTCCGTCTGCTCTGCCTGCAAAAATCCGTGAATCTGCTGATACAGCCTGGGATCATCGGTAATGATTGCTGACAATCCGTCTGCGTATACATTTTTCAAATCTGTAATATAAGACGGAGGGGCCTCCAGCAGACAGGAAAAGCAAGTCCGAAACGGAGCAGTTTCTTTTAACTTGACACAGGCATTCTCCAGTTTCCGAATCTCCTCAAGTACCGTTTCAAAGGGAACGTCCTTTGCATTCGTACGAATGATCAGCCCGTAGTCCTCATTTTTGAGATAACTCAGTTTTTCTTTGTACGTATCCCGAAGAGAACGGGGAAGCTTTCCGGAAGTACCGATCCTGGTATTTCCTGTTGTCAGTACTGCATACCGCCCGGTAAAATTGATATTGCTGCTGACAGTCGGCGCTTTTGTCTTGACTGCTTCCCGGCTGATCTGAACGACCAGTTCGTCTCCGATACAAAGCGGTTTTTTTCCGATTTTATGGGTAAAGATCGCCTGAGGCGCCTGACTTAGGTCGTAGTAGCACTCTTTTCCCGGAGCAATCTCGATAAAAGCGGCTCCGATATTCGCCGCGATATTTTTTACTTTTCCGATGTAAATATCTCCGAGTACAGGTTGTCTGTGCTGATCAGAGTCCGGAAGACTGCAGTGGATCTCTGCGATTACATCATTTTCAAGAAGAAAGGTCCAGATCTTTCCCTCTTTTTTCAGCATTAAAATTTTTCGTACTGCCATTTATATGATACCTCTCTTTTTTGTGCTGTCCAAACACAGCAGGATTTATTCGATCACTGTGCCGAGAGATTCTAAGGTTACCAGATTTCGTGCGTTCTCATCCCCGGAATCAGCATACATTTCCAGACGGCACAGTGCAAATTTTAATTGTGTGGCATCTGCATCTAAAAACCGGCAGAATGCTTCCATGACAAGCCCCGGTTTTAAATTCTCCACACTTCCGGCAGCGAGCTGCATAAAAAGTTTGTGATCCTGCACTTCCATCCGGTAGATCAAAGGTTTGATGTCCACTTCCTTTTCGCTGCGTTTTGTCTGTTTTAAAATGCGGATCTCAGACTGCGCGAGAAAGGCATCCACCTGGGTTTCCCAGTCGTCCGGCAGTATTCCCGGCACAAGATCAAGAAGATAGTCTGCTGCCACGACAATCGCCATTCCGGTCATTTTCTTTTCCTCTGCGATCTGGCGGAAACTTAAAACTTCGATTCCCTCTACCATAACGGCATTTAAACGGGATACCGCTTCAGCACTGGAAATGGACTCTTTCAGTTCAATATCAAAATATTCTCCTTCGCTTGTAATCCCGATTCCCAGCGGATTTGCAAAGGACATGATCATATGAGGACTGTAGCCCCCGGTATAGGCGATCGGAATGTGCGCCCTGCGGATTGCCTTCTGGAAGAAGCGCATAACATCCAGATGTCCGATAAAGCGCAGTGCACCGTATTTTTTAAATTTAATTCTTGCCTTCAAAACAGACACCTCCTCCAAATTTTGCCGCACCACATCCGGAACACTGCATTCTGCAGTTTGGAGTAACCTGTGCGTTCATTGCTCTCTCCCATTCTTTTTTCAGGAAATTTTTTGTTACACCGATATCGATGAAATCCCATGGAAAAAGCTCATCCATGGAACGTTTCCGCATGGTGTAAAACTCAATATCCACTCCGGTATTTGCAAATGCCTGCATCCATTTTTCATTGTCAAAGCTTTCGCTCCAGGAATCATACAGACATCCCAGACGGTATGCTTCTTCGATCACCTTTCCAACTTTGCGGTCCCCGCGGGCAAATACCCCCTCCAGCACCGTGACATCTGCCTCGTGCCAGTTATATTTCAAACTTTTTTTGTTCAACTGCTGTAAAAATTCATGCTTTACAATCGTTGCACGGCGAATGTATTCTTCACTTGGAAACATCTGTGCCCACTGGAACGGGGTGAACGGTTTAACATCCAGCGAGAACGCGTCAATTCTGAGCGACGGAAGGGAAATATTGATTCCCTCTCCTTTAAATTCATCGATCAGGAAGGTGACGAGCTCTTTTAATTCGGAATAATCACTGGAGCTTAAGGAGCTTAAAGAAATCTCTTCGTGTCCGGTGCTTTCCAGCATTGCTTTGGCGTATTGCTTCAAGCGCTCCACATTGCGCTCTCTGGTCGGACGATACAGCATGCCTGCCTGACAGAAACGGCATCCGCGGATACATCCTCTCTGAATTTCCAAAACGACACGGTCCTGTGTTGCTTTGATGAAAGGAACGACAGGGGCCTGTGGATACGGTGCTTCGGTTACGTCCAGTACCATTTGTTTTTTGATCACAGATGGTGCATGCTCGTTGTTCGGTGCAAAGGAAGCAAGCGTTCCGTCTTCATGGTATGTGGCATCGTAAAACATCGGCACATACAATCCTTCGATCTGTGCGGCGCGTTCCAAAAATTCGATACGGCTCTTTCCTGCTGCCCGATACTCTTTATAGGCATCCAGCAGTTCGTCGTAGACAGTCTCCCCTTCTCCGATATAGAAAATATCAAAAAATTCTGCCAGCGGTTCCGGATTATACGTACATGGACCTCCTCCGATAACGATTGGATCTGCTTCACTACGGTCACGACTGTGGATCGGAATCCGGCTTAAATCTAGAATCTGCAGAATGTTGGTGTAGCACATTTCGTACTGGATCGTGATTCCAAGAAAATCAAATTCCCGGATCGGATCCTGAGACTCCAGCGCAAACAGTGGAATCTGCTCTTCTTTCATGATCTTGTGCAGATCCAGCCACGGAGAATAGACCCGCTCACACCAGACGTCCTCTCTTTGGTTGAACATATCATATAAAATCTGGATTCCGAGATGTGACATTCCAATCTCATAAACGTCCGGAAAGCACATGGCAAATCGGATATCTACCTCGTTCTTGTCCTTCATCACCGAGTTGACCTCATTCCCGATATAGCGGGCCGGCTTCTCGATTTTTAGTAATATTTCATCATTTAAAGCTAGTTTTCTCATGTTTCTCCTTTCGTTTTTGTTTAATATATACAAAAAAGTAATCTTCTTTTCTTTTTCGATTTTCACGAAAAATGGCTGTTTTTTTATGGTTTTCAGTAACGTTTTTTGCATCAAAAATGCTGTTTTTTACCTCATTTTTGCTCTTGTGTAACAAATTTACTTTTTTTCTACTGTGCAGCACTATGTATAATTATACACCATTTTCATGGTCTTGCATAAAATATATTCTGAAACAGCACGTTAACCTGCCATATTATATACTTTTTGCGGAAGGAGTTCAAGCAAATCTTTCTCGGATATAGGAATGTCAAATATAAACTCGTTACTGTTCACATCAATTCCCGCCTATCCATGCCAAAAAAACGAAACTGCATTCTCACAGCTCCGTTTTTCTGTCATCTGATTATGTTTCGATGTAGGATTCCTCTGTCAGTTTTACCTTACACCGTTTCATATAACACGCAATCCCATATTTCAAAATTTTGTCCACTCCGTTTTCCCTAAGTTCCTCATCATACTTTCTTTCCTCTACCTGCTTTAAAGCTCTTTCACAGGCAACATCCAGGTTTCCGTCACCTGCATATTTCACTTCGATCAAAATTGCAGTTTCACTGTTCTCTGTTTCTATCAGGATATCGCTGTAGCCTTCTCCGGTTTCCTGATTGGAAAAGACTCCCCATTCTTCTTTGATACCCAAAATTCCAAGCAGAATACCATGATAAAAGTTTTCTTTCATTTCCTTTCTTACAAAGGTGTCCCGGATACTGATGGTCTTTTTCAGGTAACTTTCAAAAATATCTTCAACCTTCTTTTCCTCTCCGTTTTTCAGTGCCTTACAAAATCTGCCAAGCATATCCCCGTCTTTTGCAACACTTTCTTTGAAATATTCCATAATCTGGGTTTTAAAAATATCCCGAATTTCCAAATTTGGGATCCGTAGCTTAAACTTTCTCGCATCCACCTGACCGGACTGCGTTAAATACCCGGTTGCAAACAGTACACTCCAGATATTCTCAATGGACTCATACATTTCCTTATAAGTCAGTTCCGGATGAATGGTTTTTGTGATACTCTCCCCGGCCATCAAACGCTCAATCTCCCTCTTTGTGGTCAGATTTTTTGACTGCCGGATAAATTCCTTCACTTCTGCATTGCTACTTGTATTGATCCAGTAATTCTGAGGAATTGCTTCTCTGTTTGTACGCAGACTTCGAAGATAGGAAACTACATCCCATGGACAATATACGTCCACGTTTCCAAAGCGGTATCCATCATACCATTCTTTGATACTTTCATACTTATCCGCACATTCATAATACGTTAAAAGGTCACGTACCTCCTGATCTGTAAATCCAAAATATTCATCAAAATCGACATCTGCGATCGTAAAGATTGTAAAATTATTAAGTCCTGTAAAGATACTTTCTTTCGAGATACGCATACATCCGGTCAGCACTGCAAGCTTCAGACTGCTATTTGTTTTTAACGCCTGTTCCAACAGATTGCGGATCAGAAATACCATCTGGTCATAGTATCCATTTGCAAAGGCTTTTGCCAACGGAACGTCATATTCATCAATCAGCAGGATCACTTTTGTGCCGTAATGCTTCGCCAGCAATTCCGACAGCCTTCTTAGTCCGCTGCAAAAAACAGCCTCACTCATGTTACTGTCCAAAAGCTTTTTGTAAGCCTCTTTATCATGTTCGCTCAAGCATTCACTATCGCAAAGAAACTGAAACGCTTCTGCCGCTCTCTGCATAATCTGCACAGCAAAATCAAAAGCGCCCTCATAAGCAGCCGCATTGATTCCTTTCAGGGAAACAGAGATCACAGGATATTTTCCCATATATTCGTCGCACAGCTTCGGATCTTTTAAAATTTCCAAACCATCAAAAATACTTTTATCTCCCTCTATGGAAAAAAAGTACTCCAGCATACTCATATTTAAAGTTTTTCCAAAGCGCCTTGGTCTGGTAAAGAGATTTACCATTCCACCATTACGGATCAGTTCAGAAATCAATCCTGTTTTATCAACATAATAATAGTTATCTTTTATAATCTGCTCAAAATTTTCCAATCCTACCGGAAGGCGTTTCTTTTCTTCACCCATGTTATTCACGCTCCTTCTCTGTTGGCTATATTATAACAAAGATCCGCACAAAAGCCTATACCTAACTTTTCTCATCATTCTCAATCAGTTCTTCTATGATCCCGCCAGGATTGATGATCCGATACTCCTGCATTCCGTACGTTGCAAAAGTATACTCTGAACGATAGGCTGTTTCACTGGCCAACTTGTAAAATTCATCGAAAGTGATCGAATCATCTGCCTGACATGCCAGAGCGTACATACCTGCAACATAAGGTACGATGGAACTCATTCCACCCCAACAGCTATAGGTATAATTCTCTTTTTAATCATTCTTTTTTGCCATAATACAGTACCAGTCAACCAGTTCGAATTCTGGCATTTTGAAATATGATGGGAAACAATACACAGAAATATTCGTATAACCCATCATCTTCAGTTTACTTAGAATCATCTCTTTCTTGATTGGATAATATTTTTCTTCAAATATTTCTCTTTGAACTATTTGATTCTCTTTTTCAAATGTATATAAAAGATTAAAAGTTATAGTGTCTTCAGAACTATAATCCCAGACTTGAACCAAATTGACTCTGTATTTCTTTGCAAAAACGGGATTATACAGATAGAATCTTCTTTTTTCATTCAAAATTTTTTCCCAATTTCTAGTATCCAGATATAAATATCCGCCTTTTTTTACCAACGAATTCATTTGCTCTAAAGCTGTAAGTACATCATCATTATTTACATGCGGCAATGAATTTCCCGTACTGGCAACACAGTCAAATTGTTTGCCTTCCCAGCAAGAAAGATTCCTAAAATCACAACTCTTTAATTCAATCTCATATCCTGCCGCAGAAGCTTTTTCTTTGCATTTTCTTATCATTTCTTCGCTCAAATCGGAACCTGCAAGTTGAACACCCAACTCACATAACGGCAACGTTACACTTCCTGATCCAATACTAACGTCTAAAAAAGAATGAACATTTTTTCCTTGTAACAACGTTTTCCAATGTTTTTTATAGGCACTCCAATGGGTTTGATCTTCTAACAAATCATAAATATCGGTTCTGTCATATAAACTTGACATTTCTTTTCTCCTTCAAATTCAATCACGATGACTTTTCAGCGGAATAAGAATTCTCAGATTTTAGCCGTCACGATGGCTTTTTTGAGCTTTCTCCGCACAAAACAGTAGCAGATTACTTGTAATACAATGGTAAGAAACCATGATGCAGGGTAGGAAATAAAAAGTACATCTAAAGAACGATGTTTTGGGAATACCCAAAATATCCAGACAATCCTGGTTCCTACTGTTCCGATTACAGACAGGAGCATTGGAACTGCTGAAAATCCCATGCCGCGCAGTGCTCCCGGAAACAGATCCATCAGTCCGCACATAAAATAAGTCACTGTCGTATACAGGAGAATCTCCATGCCGCATTGTATTACTGCTGCATCCGATGTGTAAACCCGCAAAAGCTGCGGCCCCATCAGATAGGATCCGCCTCCCATAACAATTGAGACTGTTACCGACAAAAGGATACAGTTTCGAAGAATTTTATCCATTCGTTTCCACTTTCCAACACTGTAATTCTGACTGGTAAAGCTCATACAGGCCTGTGTGATGGAATTTACGGATGCAAACAAAAATCCAAAAATATTGTTGGCAGCAGTATATCCAGCCATTGCCACAGAACCGAATGAATTTACAGAGGATTGCAAAAGGACATTCGAAAAATTGATCACCGTACTTTGGATTCCGGCCGGAATTCCTACCTGAAAAATCTGCTTTAAATAAATCCATTTCAATCCCATCCTTGAAAATCTGAATTGATAGCTGCTGTCTGACCTGTAGAGACACCGAAGCACTAACATACAGGAAATCATCTGTGCGATTACGGTCGCAATCGCGACTCCTGCAACTCCAAGATGCAGAACGATGACTAAAAACATATTCAGCAATGCATTTGTTACGCCCGCAATCATCAAGAAAAAAAGCGGACGTTTCGTATCTCCTACTGCACGGAGAATGGCAGCTCCATAATTGTAGAGCATAAAAAACGGCATTCCGGCAAAATAAATCCGCATATACAGAGCAGATTGTTCAATTACATCTGCAGGCGTATCCATAAGTTCCAAAGCGGTCCTTGAGAAGAACAAACCGACAAAAACCATTACAATTCCGCTGGTCAAAGCGAATGTAATTGCTGTATGTACAGTCTCTGACATCTTCTTTTCCTGACCTGACGCATAGAAGCGCGCGGCCAGAACATTTGCTCCAAGTGAAACTCCGATAAACAAATTCGTAAATACGTTGATCAAAGCAGTTGTTGATCCAACTGCTGCCAATGCCTGACTTCCTGTAAATTTTCCAACCACAATGATGTCTACGGCATTGAATAAAAGTTGTAAAATTCCTGATAACATCAAAGGAATGGAAAATGAAATCAACTTATCCAAAACGGTGCCGTTACACATGTCTATTTCATATCTGTTTCTTTTTACTGCTGAATCCACAGTATCCCCCCTAACCTGAATTTTATAAATTACCAACACCATTATATCTCAAAAATTCCATAAAGATAAGAGGAAAGTGTTATATTTTGCACTGCATCAAACTTATCACCGATTGCTGTTCCGCGTATCTTTTCTGAAATTAAAAAGGCTTTGTACCTTCACAAAGCCCTTTTCTTTCTGTCATCCAAATCCCATGTATCTTTTGTGTCTATTCCGTCTCCTGCACTGTCTCAGATACGGATTGAGCAGCACCTTGTGCAATCTCTTCTCCTACCTGATCCAATCCTGTAAAGTTGATGTTTTTTGTTGTTTTTCCTTCAAAAGTTTCTGCACGGATGATTTCGTTCATATCGATTCCAGTTGCTTCTTTTACGGATTCCATGACTTTCCCCATGATGATCGGTACATTTCCTGCAAGGTCAGATACCCCGTCGCTGTTTCCGCCAATTACCGTGACTTTATCAATCGCAGATAATGGTTCTGCCACACTTTTTGCAATATCCGGAAGAACTCCTACGATCATTTCCAGAATTGCTGCCTGTCCGTATTTTTTCATAGCTTCTGCCTTTTTGTCCAGAGCTTCTGCTTCTGCCAGACCTTTTTGCCGGATGGCTTCTGCTTCTGCCAGACCTTTCGCACGGATGGCCGCAGCTTCTTTCTCTGCTTCGTACTGCTGTGCCTCGGCATCTTTCTGGCGGCGGTATAATTCCGCATCTGCATTCTGCATTTCTGCATATTTGTCTGCTTCTGCTTTTTTACGGATCTCAGCATCCAGCTTTTTCTCAGCAACTTCGGCTTCTTTTGTCTGCAGTTCAATTTCTTTTTCCCGGCGGGCAATATCTGCTTCCTGTTCCCGGATTTCTACCGTTTTTCGGGAGGTCTGCTTCTGAATCTCATATGCGGCATCCGCTTCTGCTCTTTTTGTATCTTCCCCAATTTTTAATTCGGCTTTGCGGATCTCCAGATCATTGTTACGCTGTGCAATGGCAAGTTCTGCCGCCACTTTTGCTTCACTGGCCTTGTTTGCCGCTTCTGCAGATGCAACTTCTACATCACGATCCGCATTTGCTTTTGCAACCCGTGCAGTCTTACGAATTGTTTCGCGGTTATCAATTCCAAGATCATCGATCAGTCCGTCTTTATCGTTGACGTTCTGGACGTTGAAAGAAAGAATGCGGATTCCCAGTTCTTTCATATCCTGTTCGGCATTTTGTTTGACTTCCTGACTGAATTTTGCCTTGTCTTGACAAATGCTCTTTAAATCCATGGTTCCAATGATCTCACGGAGATTTCCCTGTAAAGATTCGGTGATCATAGATCGCACATCATCTGCCTTCCGGTTTAGAAAGTTTCGCATGGCAACGGCAGAAACCTGATTGTTGGAAACTTCCATTGCTACCTGGGCAATGGCATCAACTTTGATATTGATAAAATCTTTAGTTGGAATATAATCTTCTGTTACAACATTGATGTTGATCTGCCCGACTTCTAGCCAGTCAACACGTTCAAAAAATGGTACTTTAAATCCTGATTTTCCAAGCAGAACTCTTGGATTTTTTGAAAGCCCGGTAATGATCGCCGCTTTGTTTGGTGGGGCTTTCACATAACCTGCAAACAAGAAAATAAGTAACAGTACTGCAATTGGTATAATGATATATAACACTTTGACTCCTTTCCTTTGGATGACTCTGTAATACAGGAGAAAACTGTATTTTTTTCATTATAAAATAGTAAAAATATACCGTCAATCAAAATAAATGGTTTAGAGTCTCATCGTTAAATAGAGTGTACCCTTTGCTTTATTTTTTATGGTTTATATCATAGACCGTTTCTATAAATCTCATTTATGGCCGCCTGTGTTCGTTCCATTTCTTTTTTCTTTCTAAATTCTTCCCGATCACTTAAGATTGCAATCATTTCATCTATCACATCTTCCATTCTAGGTTCCGTATAGCGATACAAGTACCCCAACATCCTGGTCGCTGTATAATCGGTATTCAAAATGTTATAAGCTATCTCTGAACAAAGTTCTTTTGGATATCCTTTGATAAGTAGAAGTTTGTACAATTCATCTGTTCTTTCTGATCCCATAAATCATCTCTCCTGTAAATTTTATGTTACTTATATCAATATTCCTTCCAAATGATCCAATTCATGCTGACAGATCTGTGCGGTCCAACCATCAAGTTTCAAATTCTGTTTCTTCCAATTCATATCCAAATATTCAACTTCTATCGTTTGGTATCTTGTTGTTTTACGAATGCCTGGAAGAGATAAACATCCCTCTTCTGTTTTATAAGGTGAATCTTTTCTCACTAATATAGGATTAAACATTACCACATCCACAAATCCCAGATTTACAATGATAACACGTTTTTTTACACCGATCATATTCGCCGCCATCCCAACGCATCTTTCTCGATTGGCAGCTAACGTATCCATTAAATCTCTTCCCACTTGAAGATCGGCTTTTGTTGCCGGCTCAGATTTTTGTCCTAAGAAAAATATATCTTTCATAATTGGTTTTACCATTTTCTTTATACCTCTATTCTTAAAATCACTTTTTGGATTGATCCTGAATTGTAGTATAACAGTTTTTTTACTTTTTTTCTATCTCACCCTTTTTTTCTTCCCTGAGCCTTTCGTTATATGGGAGGAAAATTTTGCCTGTTCAGAAGAAGATGTAACAATATGCTTATTTTAGGATTGCTTTGCGTGAAAGAGACTGAACTCGTCGCAGAAAAAGCATATGAAATGGCTATAAATGGGGAAACATTGGAAATTTGTCACCGGGAAAGGCCGTTTGGCATGATCCTGCTGAACGGAAGCAAAAACGCAGAGGTGCTTTGTAATATGAACGCCCACTGGGAACTTTTTTGATAAACTTTGAGCGTAACACGGACAGAAATTGGAACTTATACGGGCTTTCTCTGCTGCAGTAAGCCCTCCATTCCAACCGTTGGAAACGGCCGGAGCTGGAGCAGGCGGAAGCGAATTTCTCTGGGAGAATTATCTGATCAACAAAGCGAAGAAAACCGTAGGCTTTCCCGTTGATCGGCTGGAAAAAATACAGGCTGCCTTTACTGACTTTAAGAAAGAATCATTACAAAGAAAAGAGCGGTAAAACAAGAACAGCCAGATTGAAAGAATTTCCGGACTGGCTGTATCAGCAGAATAATGTAATTGTGGAACTTGACCGAGATATGAAAAGCTTTCTATCGTCAATTTCGCATTATTTCAATAACAGATTGCTTCTTCCATGAATGAATAAGCAGTATTGTCATCAAACTTTCAAGCATAAACATAGCAACAGCAAACAGACTAAAAGCAATGACCGGAAATACAAATCCCGTAGACATACCTGCATTTTTCAAAAATATACCGATTGCACATCCGCCCGGTATTCCAACAATAGCATTTATAAACAGTGCAATCAAAGTAGTAAAGAGACTTTCCATCATAAATGCTTGCTCCAACTGCTTATTCGTCATACCAATAGATTTTAGTGTTCCCATTTCCTGTTTCTGTGATAAAAGATTTGTCACAGTAAGATTGATTTGATTGATGACCGCAAATATCCATAAGATGGCTGCAATCGCATAAGCTAATGTAAAACCTGCACGATTGTCTGATTGGTGTTCTACAATAAAATCTTGAATGGTTTGTAAGCGAACATCCCTATTGTCAGAAACAAATACTTCGAGTTCCTGCTCGATTATTTCCTGATATTCAGCTTCTGCTTGTATTTCGATTGCGTATGTACAGTCATAACCTGCAAGTTCTTTGAGCATATTTTCCGGCATTCTGAAAATATATCCACTCATTCCATCATTGCTGGAAGTGATTGCACCAATTTTGAATGCTTTTGTTATTGTTTTACCGCTATGATTTTTGAAATTAAAGGTCACAGTATCCCCAATTTGAGGTTTCCAATGGTAAACATCATAAATACGTTCGGGATCACTTACAACTAATTCTGTATCATGGAAGGATTCTGGGGCATTTTGAAACGGGAATGCTATTACGGCAAGCGTTTCACCAGCAAACAGGAACTCGTGCAAATGATTGAGTGCTACATCCGTTATTACAACACCAGCTTGCAACTTTTCTAAGACCGCATCATTCATTGTCTCGTATTTCATAGAATATTTTTTGTCTGCTCGAACCAATTCAATCTTTTTTACTTTTCCATGTCTTCCATAGATTGTAACATAGAACTTCTTATAAAGCCATTTTAAAGGTTTCTTAGAAATCAATATCGTATAAGAATAATCTGTTTCAATAATCTTAAAATCAATTTCTTTAAACAGAGAAATACTTCCTTTGGGAGTAATTTTATATCCCCCTATTTTTAACATATCTTCCTTTAACTCATCCTTTACTGCAAGAATCTCCATACTTACTATAAAAACAACATAGCCTTCACACATTACAACGGTAAATAGTTTCCCCCATAGTACATCTGGAACAAACATATTCCAAGCTATAAAAGGAAGCAAAGCTGATACTACCACAGTCACCAGTAGAAGCACTTTCCAAATATATTTTTTCTTTCTTTTTCCTTCATTGGTTAAATTTTCATCATATTCAAGATGACCCGGACCTGAAAAGTTTAGTAGGTATTCCTTAAAAAACGATACCAGAGCCGCTCCCCAAGAAGATTTCTTTTGTTCCTTCATGTTACACAATCTCCTCTGCTATATGGTTGTTTTTTATTCAATTTTTTGCTTGACTTATACATTAGCAAGATTTGTTACTAACATTATACAGTAAAGCTGTGAAGGTTTAATTGTGGTTGGGCTTCCAGTTATGCAAATTTGAATTTCAAGTTTTATTTATTGATCTTATTAATAGTATCCTCTCTAATGGCATTTCTTAGAGCAGATAAATATTTTGAAAATTCAACCCTATCGTCTGCATAAGTTAAATTCAATGCAAATTCATTTTCAGACCATGTTGATATATCAGAAAAGTTGTGTTGAATCAATGCTTCTAAGCTATCTATTGCCTTGTATATTTTTGATTCAATAGACTTTCTTTCTTCCATTTCCTTATACAATGCTTTCATTTCCACTTTAGTAGCTTTGGGCAATGATTCGACCCACTCATTAAGCAAGTTTTTTTCTGTACACTCATGCTCTTTTGTTTTCATAAAAGTAGGAATATCTCCTGTAAAGCATTCTCCTAAATCGTGAATAATGCACATTTGAATTACTTTATTCATATCGACATCTGGAAATTCATTTTTCATAAAAAAAGCCATTATAGTCATCATCCAACTATGTTCTGCCACACTTTCATGTCTTCCTTTTGATGTATAGCAATGTCTGGTTGTATCTTTCAACCTTTCCGTAATAATTAATGCATTTAATAGTTCTCTTACTTCCATGTGTTCCTCCCATATAAGTTCTAATTTGCTTAACTCTTTTAATTACAAAGAATATAATACTTTTGATTAGTTTTTTATGTTCTTTGTAGCTGCTAAATCAAATCTCATCACAAGGTTTTTGCTCATTATTCTCCTTTTCCTGTTTGAGGCACATGGATGTCCAGCAGGATTACACCAAATGGACTTTCCCGGTGACAGATTTCCAAGGGTTCCCCATTCATAGCCATTTTATATGTTTTTTCCGTGACAACAAGATCATTCTCTATTCCATTGTTCATCACAATGGTCAGCTCGTAATTATCGTCATCCACATCTGGGTCATCCGCATGGCTATCTACGATGATGGCAGGATAGTGCAGAGCGGGACCAATAAGCGCTGCGTTGACGCAGTAATGCAGTCCCACCGCAATAAAAAGTCCAACGACTCCCATAAAAAAGCCAGCATTTAACCGCATTCGTTTTGGCGTGCGAAGAATCAGCAGCACAGTCAGAACCGTGGCAATGGTCAGGACTCTGATCAGCCAGCTCCAGTTTATGTCTGCCTCTTGCAAAATCCACCCGTCCCATAAAAAATGAACCTGACAGATATAGAGAAGCCCAATCAGCATTACCAGTATGACTGGCATTTTGATGTGCATCGCATTCCACTCTTGAGTAGCATTCTGAGGGCGGTCATTAAAGAGCAACACCGGAGCAAACAACAGACAGAATATCAGAAATGGGATAGGAGCCAGGGCACCAATTTTCATAACAGTGGTGAACTTTGCCCCCAAAAGATACAGTGGGAGGGGAACAAGAACACCTGCCGCAAAGAACACGATAACGATCCACATTCCCACCCGGATGCCCTTGATATGGTCATGCCAGCGGGTGCGGTACTCCTCACGCCATTGGATGGTGCTTTCCTCCTGGTGAGCTTGCTTGGTCTGCTTTTCCATGTTAGGGGTCAGGGTTGCAGCAAGATTGGTGCTTTCAAGCCACTCTGCAAACCGTGGAATCCCCCGCATATTGGTCTCGATGGAAGCCAGCTTTTTTCCGTTCTTGTTCCGCAGATGAATGGAGCGGTGGGCTGTCAGTCGCACAGAGGTCACCTGCCCAGGCGCAAATTCCCGTTTCCTGCCCCAACTGCTGATGTACCACATGGAGTTATCCCGAAACACAAACAAGGTGCGATTGCGTCCGGCCAGTAGCATCCACACACCCAGCAGCATGAATGGTAACCCAATCAAGGTGATCACAAAGGTGAATGTAGCATCAAAAGGCGGTGTTCCAGCCACGATAACGGCTGTCAGCATCATAACAAGGGAAAGCCCCCACTGGATGATCCCAAGCACGGCAACCATTTTCTGTTCCCGTACAATGACAATTGGTTGTTGTGTTTCTTCTGGCTCTTTGTGTAGGCGGAACAGCAGCATAAAACCAAATCCGAGAAGGATCAGCAACAGTACAACGCCAGTCCATACACCAGCCATATCAAGCGGCTCATTCCCGTTAGAAATAAAAATCAGTGGCAACAGGAGCAAAGCAAAAGCGGTGGTGATACCGCCTGCAATCATACAGGGCCACTTGCTGCCGGGGGTTGGCAGGTCATGGGCCGGTTCCAGCGGCTTTGACGGGGCATATTCCGTCTGGATCGCCGCCAATTCCGGTGGCTGCTCCAGCACATGAGCACAGTGAGGACATTGGGACACATACTCCATCTCACAACTATGCCCTTTCCCGCCCATGGGCAAGGGCTGGCCGCAGGCCGGGCAGATCCAATATCGCTGAAAGATTCTTTTGTGAATTAGTTTTAGTACAACGAGGGACGCTGCCGGAAGAAGGAAAATCAACAGGAACAGCCAAGGACTGTTCGCGGTGATTAGCCCAATCATCAAAATTGTAAGACACAGCGCTGTTCCAATCAGAAAGTGACTCCCCATCTTGGCAGCCTGCTTTGTGGCGGCAATGTAGGTTTCATTTCCCTGCTTCATGCCGGCGTGCTGAAGATCCAATAAAAAAGCCTCAATCAGTTCATACAGATCGTCTGAGTTGTCCACATCTTCACTGGTAAATTGGTCATACAGATTTCCGTTTACATATAGCTTTACGCCAGATCGGTTTACCTCGACCTTGCAATATAGCCGATTCAGAGTCAGACGGCCTCCGGAAAGCTCCAACTGATATTGGGGATACTGCGCTTTTAGACGCTCATTGATGTTAGAATATAAATAGTACAAAATAAACATGACCATTTTCGATAAATAGTATATGATAGTCATAGATCAAGG